>Ga0222650_1000029_pt1 | contig 154388 bp, 135 predicted proteins | sample AntAcemetagen367_FD_179820 | JGI IMG/M metagenome (GOLD analysis project Ga0222650, IMG submission 179820) | Saline water microbial communities from Ace Lake, Antarctica - #367 | ecosystem: Environmental > Aquatic > Non-marine Saline and Alkaline > Saline | place: Antarctica: Ace Lake... | reverse complement strand
CAAATGAGCCTTCAAGTCATAAGGTGCTTCAGGCATAGTCTTTGGAATCAAGTCAACTGGAGAGACACGGTGATAGCCCTGCGCCCCCTTACGTCAAATTATTTAGCATGATGTCACAACACCGTTCTAAACCTATATAATTCATTACGATTTATCAAAAAGCAATGAGTGTAAAGCCTGTATCATGGGGTTTTCACAGGTTTAAAACTTTTTCGGTGAATAGGGCAGGGACCTAGTCGTTTTAGCGCTTCTAGATGTCTACGAGTTCCATATCCTTTGTGGGCCGCAAATCCATAGCCCGGATACTTCTTATCCATCTTTACCATGATGGCATCTCGGGTCTCCTTGGCGACGATACTGGCCGAAGCAATAGAAAAACTTCTGCTGTCTCCTTTAATCATGGATCGACTCGGAACAGGAAGTCCTGGCACAGGTAATCCATCGACCAATGCCAACTCAGGTAGCTCGGCTAAGTTATCAAGTGCCTTCCTCATAGCCAAGTGGGTGGCCCGCAGGATATTAATCCGGTCTATTTCTTTAGGACTGCATTTCCCAACTCCAATTAAAATACCAGGAAAGGCTTTTATTTGTTCTAAGAGGACCTGCCGTTTTTTTGCGGAGAGGGTTTTGGAATCATTAATTCCCTCGATGATGGCTTCCGGCTCTCCCCACAAGCAGTCCGCAGGAAATACGACTGCCGCTGCAACCACAGGGCCCGCTAAAGGCCCTCGTCCCGCTTCATCTACGCCCGCTATACAAAAAACACCGCTTTCAAGGGCGGCGTGTTCTGCGGCCAGTAGACCGGTATCCATCTGAAAAAGTTCTTCAGGTGATTTTAGCTTTTTTACCTTTAAGGGCACGGGCGTAATATAATTTGGCTCTGCGAACGCTTCCTTTGCGCTCAACTTCAATTCTTTCCACAACTGGTGCGTGGATAGGGAAAACTTTTTCAACCCCTTCACCGTAGGAAATACGACGAACGGTAAACGTTTCGGTAGCTCCGTAGCCGTCACGGGCAATTACGGTACCGGAAAAGATCTGAGTACGAACGTTGTTACCTTCTTGAATACGTACATGCACTTTTACGGCATCACCTACTGCGAAGTCTGGTTGTACATCTTTACGATTTTCTGCGTCAATTTTTTCTAAAAGCGTGCTCACGGTATTTTACCTTGGTCAAAAATATGGTTGTCTTGGAGGGGAGCAAAATAGGGATCTAGTCTGATTCGTCAAGAAGAATGAAGAGGAAATTTAGAATCGCTATCGATAACGCTAGCGTTATCATAATCAAATCTAACTCTATTTACCTGTTTTACTAATCTTAACTCTACTGATTTCGATAATTATAGCGATTTCGATTTCGATGAATTTTACCTTATGTCCCAAACCTCAGCCCTAGCTTGGATCCGCTTTTTGCGTTTGCCCGCTGTACTTACGGTTCCCGGGGATGTGCTGGTGGGTGCGGCCTTAGTGGGCGCTCAAGCCTCCCTTACTCAGGTCGTCTCGGTTTGTGCAGCCTATCTCTTTGGAATGGCTCTAAATGATGTAGTGGATTTCCCCTCGGATTGTAAGCATCGCCCGGAACGCCCACTACCTAAAGGCGAGATACCTAAACAAAAAGCCCTTAGTGTATGCGGCTTGCTTGCGCTTCTTGCCTTTTTTTCTAATCCCGGACTCCCAGTTGCCTTCCTTCTGTTGCTTATTTCCGCGTATACAGTTTACAAAGACAATTATGCGGCCTTAGCCAGAGTCTTGATGGGGTTTTGTCGCGGGTTGGCCCTCTGGATAGGAGCGGGTTCGCCCCCTCACGCGCCACCAACGCTTTTGATAGCTATGGGGCTTTGGATCGCATTAATCACCTGGATAACCTTCCTCGCGGATAATGAAAACCGTGAGATACCCTTGGTTAGACGTCAGACCTTTGGATTGACTGTTCTATGGTACTTTGCTCCTGCGGTAGGTTTAGGGTTATCCGTTGAACCGTCTTTTATGAGTTTCCTTCCTTGGCTGGTTCTGGTTTGGATAGGGACCCAAAATTTTCGAACGATTAAACAGCAAGGCTTCTTAGCCCCTAAAAACACCGGTGTTTGGCTGTCGATGTTGATTCCGTTACAATCCTGCTTCTTGTTTTCGTTCGGTCATGAAGGTTTAGCGACAGGAGTGCTCCTCCTTTACCCCTGTTTAAAATGGTCTATCCAGAAAATACAGATCTCCTAAGTTTTAGCTGATTCAGTTCTTTACCTCTCGCAAAGCCGCGTGACGAAAATTGTAGTCGTATGTGTTCTATATCAATACAAACGAACGTGGTGACTTATGTCAAAAACAGTAACCCTTAGGCTTGTTGAAAGGGTTTACGGAAAGTTTCGAAATTAGACTAAACGTGATAACCGTTCAGATTCTAGTTTCATGGAGACAGCCGCTCTTCGGTTCATTGAGGAACAGGAAGTTGTTGATGAGTTCGAAATGGCTGAGATCGAAGAAAACAACTCACTGAATAGAAGCCTTAGAAAAGGTTTGAAAGATGCCAAGGCTGGAAGAGGGCATTTTGTCTGAATACCAGATTTTCGAAACCGATGAATTTCAGAAACCATCAAAGATAATAACGGCGGCTAAAATAAAGATTAAGGGTATTTACTTCACTGGACCTAGAAAATACGCTTCACGACAACGAAGTTTTTTACCTCAAATCACCTCAAAATTACTCCGAATTTCCGGGCCGTAAACGGCTCCGGCCACTTTCCGCAGGGTGGCTGTAAGCCTTTAGGCCACAGATTGTCTATTTTCTCAAAATAATCTGAAGTACAGGGATACAAAAAAATCCAGAACATCAGTGTCTATCAGCGTTCATCAGTGGTTAAACAATACAGAGCCAACCAAAATATTGAGCGAATCTGGTGCTTAGGTCCGATCATCCTGATCTTAATTTATTAAAAAATCTTTATTTCAGAGCCTCGGCCTTGGTGAGCTGGTGGGCTTTGTGAGAAAAACAACCAAAACTGCGAAGCCGCTGACAGCAATAACGGGTTATTTCTATTCTCTTTGAGGCTCAGCGGCTTTGCCTGAGATTCGCGTTTAGAATCTACCTGAGCTAAAGAGCGGTTTTCACTTGCCCTTTTCTTATTTTCTCGCCATAGAAGCCCTCCTTTATCCTCAGTAGAGGTAATCTTTTTATTAAATCATTGGAGAATTCCCATGGGAACCGGACGCAAATTCAACAAAACTAACATCACTCGCCCTCGCAAAGGTGGCGCTGCTAAAGCAAACCGTCAAAACACTCAGCGTAAACGCTTGATTTCATTAGGCATGGCTGAAGAAGTCGTGGCTAAACTAAATCCGCGCGAAATCCGGGATTTATTGAACTTTCCTGCGAAAATTTCTTCGGAAGGTTAAGTCTAGCCTCTGTTTAGTCCTCTTGGAGATAGCTGTATGATTGAATCCGGAAAAACCTACGTAGTGATGGGACTGCTTGATGCGGACTCTATCGCCTACGCTATTGGAAAATCCATCGAATCTTTCGGTGGGAAGGTCATCTTTACGGTGCAAAGCGAACGGATGAAGAAAATTTTCTTCGATCGCAGCAAAAAGCTTACCGATGCCGACCGAGAATATTTGGATATTCGTTTTTGTGACGTCACCAACGACGAGGAAGTCAAAGCTCTCTTTGATAGCATTGAAGGCCCTATTTCAGGCATGGTTCATTCCATTGGCTTCAGTAATCCCAAAACCTGTTTGGGTGAAGAATTTCATACCGATGCTTATGATGACCTGATGAAAGGGTTTCAAATTTCTGCGGTTTCGTTAGCTACGGTTACTCGTTTTGCGGCCCCGAAAATGGTGGATGGAGGCGGAATTGTTACTTTAACTTTTGCTTCCGAGCGCGCATTCGCTTTTTATAATTGGATGGGCGTAAACAAAGCGGCATTAGAAGCTGTGGTTCGTGGACTGGCCCGTCGTCACGGAAAAGAAAAAATCCGAGTCAACGCAGTCTCCGCCGGACCTGTATTTACGATTGCAGCCAAACATATTCCGGGCTTTGAAGAATTGGGCGCTACGTGGAAAAAATCCAGTCCTCTGGATTGGGATCCGAAAAATGCTCAACCAGAAGTTGCGGGTGCGGTGACATTCCTACTTGGGCCACACTCCAAGCAAATCACCGGACAAACCATCTATGTGGATGGTGGAGCCTCCATTATCGGTGGCGAACTGATGCCTTACGAAAGAGCATCCGATAGTTGATTTTTTTGAATCAAAACTTGCCAAAGCGCTGACCTCTCGGATAAAGAGACATTACGTTAGGCAACATATCTTTTTAAAGCGGAGAGATGGCTGAGTGGTCTAAGGCACCTGATTGCTAATCAGGAGTAGGAAATTTCCTGCCGGGGGTTCAAATCCCCCTCTCTCCGCCACTTTTTCCTGATCCGAATTTCTTATGCGAATACTTTTACTAGGCGCCGGTACTTCAGGACGAATGTTAGCCTCCCGACTGTGTCTGGAACAACACGATGTCGTACTCGTTGATCGTGACCCGGTTGCGCTGGAACAAGTGGAATCACAAATGGATTTGCTTACCATCCAAGGTGACGCGGCCGATCCCAGAGTTCTTGAGGAGGCTGGAATTGATCACACCGATTTAGTGGTGGCATTAACCGACCAAGAATCAGTTAATATCCTCGCCTGTTCCCTCGCTCACATTTCCGGAGTTCCAAGGAAAGTTGCCCGGGTTAGCAATAAAGCTTATTCCGGACCCACCGGACATTTCGATTTGCGCGAGTTGGGAATTGATCTGGTCATCAACCAACAACATGAATGCGCCAAAGAACTCTTTAATATACTCCGCATTCCTGGCGCCCAAGAGGCGGTTGGACTTTTGGAAGACCGAGTGCTTTGTGTCGGAGTGCAAATTCCAACGGATTGTCCCTTATTGGTAGGACCGCTTAAAGAATGTCCCTACCACGAAATTTTATCCACGATTCGTTTTGTGGCTTACACCCGAAGTGGAAAAATCAAGATTCCTCGTGGAGAGACCGCCTTCATTATTGGCGATATCGTCTATCTGGTGGGAGAACCGGATAAGGTTCGTAGCTTTCTGAATTTCTTAATGCCTGGTGAAACGGGATACGGTAGAGTGGTCATTGCCGGCGGTGGTCAACTGGGACTTCAATTAGCTAGACGCTTGGAAAAAGATTCCCCCTTGAGTGTCACTCTTTTAGAAGCGGACGCAGGGCGTGCGGATTACTGCTCTGAAGAATTGGAACGGGCGCTGGTTATTCATGGAAGTTCGCTTGATCAGGATATCATGCGCGAACTGGGGATCAATGGACAAACCGCGTTTGTGGCTGCAACCGGAGATGACGAAAATAATATTATGTCCTGCTTGGTTGCGGACAAACTAGGTGCTCACTTCACTATTTCACGAGTGGACAAAACTACCTACCAACCTATTATTGATTCGCTTTCATTAGTCGATCGGGTGGTCACTCCGCATTCGAGTCTGATTAATGCCATTTATCACTTTGTGCGTGGCGACTCGGTGATGGGCGACCGTATCTTGCAGAAAATCCCCGGTGAGGTTATCGATTTCTTGGTCGAGGAATCTCATCCTTGGTTGAACAAACGCATCTTGAAAATCAAGTTACCACGCGGATGTCTTATCAGTATGGTGCTCAGAGGATCTAAACTGATGGTTGCTACCGGAGAATTAACTCTCCAAGTTGGAGACCGGGTATTACTTTACGGACTTCCCAAATCTATTAGACAGCTTCAGGACGTTCTTTCCTGAGAAAGTGAGCCATGAATTCACGTTCTGTTTTCCACCTGGTATCTTATCTGATCATGTTCGTGTCCCTGGCTATGGGTTCCTGCGCCTTGGTTTCTTGGGCCTATGGAGATGGTTTGTATATCATCCTGCAGATCCTTTCGGCGGCGGGTGTTGGGCTTGTGATAGGCGGGGGAACCTTTTACTTTACCAAAGGTCCGGTGAGGCTCACACGTAAGGACGGATTTGCAATTGTTACTTTTGGTTGGCTGTGTGTGGGCGCAGTAGGAGCCCTGCCTTATCTCTTTACCGACGCTATTCCGAATCCGGTCGATGCTCTTTTCGAAACCATAAGTGGATTCACCACCACCGGTTCTACCATTCTATCTGATATTGAAGTCCTTCCTCGGGGCATCATTTTTTGGCGAAGCCTTACCCAATGGCTTGGCGGGATGGGGGTATTGCTTCTATGCGTGGCCATTCTCCCGTTTCTGGGGGTAGGGGGCATGCAGATTTACCGAGCGGAGATGCCCGGGCCCAGCAAAGACCGGTTGACCCCGCGAATCGGAAACACCGCTAAACTTCTCTACGGAGTCTACGTCTTGATGACTGCCGTACAAACCGCACTGCTGATGTTGGCAGGTATGACCTTTTTTGATGCCATCAATCATACCTTCTGTACGGTTTCGACAGGTGGCTTTAGTCCTTATAATGATAGTATTGCGGCGTTTGATTCATCTCTGATTCACAGCATTATTATCGTATTTATGGTGTTGGCCGGAATTAATTTCGCGCTTCACTTTCAGTTCATGAGAGGGAAATTGAGTTCCTATTGGCATTCCCTAGAAACCAAAACCTATTTGGTGGTTATGCTGGGGGCGACCTTGCTTGTCAGCTATAATTTAGCCAGCTTTGACGCAGATGGTGACAATGCGATCCAATTCCGAGATGCGTTATTTCAAGTCGTCTCGATTACGACCACAACCGGATTTGCTACCGCAAATTATGATCTGTGGCCGTTACTTTCCAAAGCCATTATTTTCATTTTGTTGTTCAGCGGAGGTTGTGCTGGTTCAACGGCAGGTGGGCTCAAAATCATGCGAAGCCTGGTCCTCTTCAAAGAAGTTTTTCGGCAAATCAAACTTTATATGCAACCCCAAGCGGTACTCAAAGTTCGTTTGGATCGTCAGACCGTGGCTCCAAATATTGTGTCCGGAATCATGGCCTTTGCGTTTTGCTATTTCATGCTGATTCTCGCTTTTACTCTGATCATGACCCTCTATTTACCGGATTTTGCTTCGGCTTCCTCGGCGGCAATTTCCTGTCTCAGTAATGTGGGCCCCGGATTTTCCTCTCTAGGCCCGACCATGAATTATGCCTCCATAGCCGATAGCGGAAAACTCCTGCTCGCCTTTTGTATGCTGTTAGGGCGCCTCGAACTCTTCACCATTCTGGTGATGTTCTCTCCGCGTTTTTGGAAAAGGTAAAATGCGTAGTCCGCACACTCCGTGCGTGGAAATCTAAGCCTAAGCCCACATGCTTGGACTTCTAAAAAGGCAAAGGCAAAGGTAGAGGTGTCTGACAGGATACTATTTCCACGCACGGAGTGCGCGGACTACATCTCTACTTAAGCCGGTAGGCGTTCTAGAATTCCCGCGTAGTACAACGAGCGTGCATCCGAATCTGTCCGCAATCCTTTTAAAGGTTTCTCTTCTTCCTGACGAATGATCTTCGCTTTTAGATGAGCCTTGATGGCATCCACTTCTGGGCTCAATTCCCAATCTGCAATCGCATCCAAAGCAGGTTGTTCAAACCAGAGGGCTGTCCACTGGGTTGATTCCGCTTCGGGAAGGATGATGCAGGGCTCTTCTCCAAGACCTTCGCTTAATTCACGAAGTTTCTTGTGAGAGAGTTCTAGTGAACCGTCTTTCACGAGAAGCAGACCTTCCTGATCTTCGGCCCTTAATTTTTCGAGGACGTCGGAAAAGCGTTTTTCGAGGCTGCTGTTTGGTTTTCCGATAACTTCAACTCCGGAAGGTTGCCCAAGTAGCTTGGTGCTCTCATTTCCGCCGATGAAAAAGATTTTTTCAACCCCTTTATAGGACTGCATCACTTCTAAGGAAATTTTGAGCAGTTCCTGCTGAGCATAGTTAAAGTACTCGTTGACTTCGATTTTTTCAAAAGCATCATATCCAAATAAGATCGCAGCAGATGCCTTACGTTGGGTGCGTTTAGGATCGAAGTTTTCGGATTTACGGTATTTCCATGCGGCCTGAAGATCTTCTTTAAGTTCGAACCACTCATTTTCCTGACGGCTACCCGCTGCAGGTGATACTAAGACTTCGTGTTTGATGGGTTTAACTTTTACGCCAGTTTCTTTAAGCCGAGCTGCGAAAGCCATCCACTCAAAATCGGGAACTGGACGAAATCCGGAAACCTTATCAAAGGCGGCCTTAGTGACCGCAACCCCATTTAAGCTGGCGGGTCCGCCCAAAACTTGATGGCCCAGTTTCATGGCAATGGACCGTAACGAGCCGGCCCAACTGGAAAAAGAATCTACCTCGCGGCAGGTGAAGTGTCCTGCGTCCGCACCGGATCCAAAATGATCTTCCAGAGCTTGAGACCAGCCACGTGCGGGAAGACTTCCCGGAGCCAAGAAAAAGAGGGCCTCGCCTTTTGCGTCCACGACAGCTTGGTTAAGCGCTTTGGAACGAACTCCTTCTTTGGAGGAAATCAACGTTACCCAGTCATGCTCCTTGGCAACATCTTGAGTGCCATCCGTGGAACCCATATCGACAACGAACACCTCGTGGTCACCTTTTTCAGGAATTAAAGCGCGTAAACTTCGTTTTAGTTCGTCTCTACGGTTGAAAACGGGGAGGAAAATAGAAAATTTCATAGTCATTAAGGCGGGTTAGGGTTGATCCTAGTCGTACTCCATTCCCTATAAGAATTCCAGAGCAGAAGACAATCTTTAATACCTTTAACGACATGGGCTGATTTTCCTCACGCAACGCCGCAAAATCACAAAGAATAGTTAGGTAAACCTGCTAGATTTAAGTGTTAAAAAATATTCATAAACCCTTGCGGCTTAGCGACTATGTATGAGTACTCTTACCGTTTTAGAACCAGTTTCCATACCATCCACAGGGCTTCACGTACGATTCCTGCGCTCATTTTGGATTTCCCTTCCCGTCGCTCTGTGAACAAAATAGGAATTTCGCTTACCTTGAAGCCTTGTTTCCATGCCAGATGTTTCATTTCGATCTGAAAGGAATATCCCTGAGAGCTTACCTCGCTTAAGGGCAGTTTTCCCAACATATCATTCCGATACGCATTATACCCACCCGTGGGATCTGTGAAAGGCATCCGAGTCAATAACCGCGCGTAGCTGGCTGCAGCCCTACTTAGAAGAAGGCGGGGGAGAGGCCAATTGATAATTCCCCCATCTTTCATATAGCGGCTCCCTCCCACGATATCGTACGTTTCGAGCGCTTCGATAAAGCGGGGTAAATCGTTGGCATCATGGGAAAGATCCGCATCCATACACAGTGTCGTTTCGTATCCACCTTCGATACTTTTGGTAAAGCCATCCTTGTATGCGCTTCCTAATCCATCTTTTTCTGGCCGATGCAGTACTGCCACCCGCGACTCGTTGTCCGCGATTCTATCCAAGAGGTCTCCGGTTCCGTCTGGGGAGTTATCATCGATGAAAAGCAGGTCTACCCCTATATCCAATCTCAAAACAGCCTCCGCTAATGCAGGTGCATTGGTGCGTTCATTGTACGTAGGGATCAATAGAAGGGTCTTTTTCATAAAGAAGGCCTTTTCTACCCCATACATTTTCAATTGCCCATCGAATTTTACGTTCCATTTTACAGGCTGTGAACTTGCAAATACCCAAAGCTTCCGTAGCTTTTCGCCATGAAGTATATCTTTCTGATTAGTCTAGTATTCGTTACCTCGCATTCCCTTTTGGCAGAGGTCTTACACATTCCGCCTGACGACTGGGAACCCGAACCTTCGGCTTTTGCCTCCGAGTGGTTTGAACCGGGTGGGAGTATGCGAGTTTTTGCCTCCCAATATCCAAAAAGCTTTAATTACTTGCTCGATGGCAATGTCTTTTCTTCGAAACTCTTTGGGTACCAGTTTGAGTCCTTGATTACCCGAAACGGATTAAGCTTAGAGCCGGAACCGGGCTTGGCTTCAACGGTACTGGTCTCAGACGACAAAAAAACCTTCACGTTTACGATCGATTCAAAAGCAGCTTGGAGTGATGGAAAGCCCGTATCCGCCGAGGATGTGATCTGGACCTATAACGCAATTATGGACCCTAAAAACCTTACAGGTCCTCACAAGGTGGGCCTAGGACGCTTTTTATCTCCCGTAAAAGTGGATGATCAGACCGTAACCTTTACCGCGGAAGTGGTTCACTGGAATAACCTTTGGGTGGCTGGCGGTATGTTAGTCCTGCCCTCTCATTGGTGGAAAGATCAGGATTTCAATAAAGTAAATTTTGAATTTCCTGTAACCTCGGGTCCTTATCGAATCACCTCCTTGAACGAACCTAATTCCGTCACCTTGGAAAAAAGAGAAGATTACTGGTCTGTAGATGATCCCAGAGGCGAGGGCGTAAGCAATTTCGATAAAATTGAGTTTTTGTTTTATCCCGAACGTGATCTTGCCTTTGATAATTTCCGAGCCGGTAATTTTGATGTCTTTGCGGTCTACACGGCTCGTCGTTGGGCCTCCGAGACCAGCGGAGAGGCTTTTCAAAATAACTGGATGATTAAACAGGGGGTCCGCAATTCCAATCCTGTGGGTTTTCAAGGTTTTGCCATGAACCTGCGCCGCGATAACTTTAAAGATGTTCGGGTCCGCAAAGCTTTGGCGCATCTGTTGAATCGCAAGCGCATGAATGCGACCCTGATGTTTAATCAATATGAACTAACCGCTAGCTACTTTCCTGATCTCTACCCCGGTGGAAACCCAAATCCTCTAATTGAATTCAATGTAGAGGCATCTCGAAGACTTCTGGAGGAGGCTGGGTGGAACATAAATGAAGAAGGGAACCTCTCCAAAGATGGAGAGGAGTTTGTGATCAATTTCCTAAGTCGTTCCGCGACTGCGGATCGTTTTTTACTTATTTTCCGGGAAGCTTTGGAGCAGGTGGGGATCCAATTAACCATTGATCGCAAAGATTGGTCCGCATGGGCCAAAGATATGGATGAGTACAACTTCGATATGACCTGGGCGGCTTGGGGGGCTGGTGTATTTAAAGATCCTGAAAGTATGTGGCACAGTAAACATAAAGATACCCCTAGTGGGAATAACATCACAGGGTTCTCTAGTTCGGTAGTCGATGCGAAAATCGAGAGCATCAAAGGGGAATTTGACGTCGAAAAACGTCACAAAGTGGTAAAAGAAATCGATGCGATTCTAGCAGAAGAGGTTCCTTATATTCTATTGTGGCATACGGATGTGGTTCGCTTACTTTACTGGAATAAATTTGGTACCCCCGATCATGTATTGACCAAGTATGGGAATGAGTCCTCTTCCGAAGGGTTGTGGTGGGCGGATCCCGCCATGGAAGCTGATCTCTCCGCAGCCCGAGAATCAGGGGCGAAATTGCCAGGAAAGCCTAGTGTGGTCGAATTCGATAAGGTCTTTGAAGGCTCCATCGAGCCTCTTCGTTAATCAATAGTTCGAGGCTACTAGTGCAAATTTCTTCAGAAATAGATAAAGTAAATCGGGTTTTACCACCCGCTTCGCTGGAGAGCACGGAGGGGGCACGGAGCCATCCAGTTGGCGGCCAAGTTCAGCGAGCCCCAGAATATGCCCCGGTTTGCCGAACCTCTGCCGATAGATTTCCGGAAAGATTCCAACCTCGGATTCACGGAAGGAGATGCCGCAAAATGGGGTACCTTCCGAGGCTCGCGGCATTCCTTCCTCGGTCGACCTGCCTCCGTGACTCCTCCGTACTCTCCAGCGAAGCGGGTGGTTTATGAATCGACTGCACTATTTCGCATCCCGACTCCTGCTTGTGGGGGTAAGCTTTATCGGGATCATTATGGTAACCTTTCTGTTTACCCAGATTGTTCCAGGCGGACCTGTAGAGCAGTATATTGCGTCTCTTAAATCTGTGGGAGGCGAAGGCGGAGCTACCGGGTTGGCCAGCGAAGCGATGTCGCAGGAACAAATCCAATACATCCGTGAATATTATAATTTGGACAAGCCTCTGCCTGTGCGATTCTGGATTTGGCTGGTGGATGATCGCTTTGGTATGCAGGCGACCTCGTTTAAATTTACCAACAAAACCACCTGGCAACTGATTTCCGAACGCTTTCCTATTTCACTTAGTTTCGGGATTCCCAGTCTTCTCCTTACCTACCTAATCTGTATTCCCTTGGGGATCGCTAAGGCCTTGAAAAACGGAAAAACCTTCGATTTGGTAAGTAGCCTTATGGTGTTTACCCTCTACGCATTGCCTGCCTTTGCCTTCGGCATGGTTCTTAAAATGTTGTTGTCTGGGACCACCGATTGGGGGTGGTCCGTTTTTCCATTGGGCGGTTTTCGCTCTCCGAATTGGGAAGAGCTCTCGGCTTGGGGCCAGATAAAAGACCAAGTGTGGCATATGTTCCTTCCCGTGACCTGCTATGTGATCGGAAATTTTGCGGTGATGACCTTACTGATGAAAAACTCCTTGCTGGAACAAATCTCCCAAGATTATGTCCGTACCGTTCTCGCAAAGGGTGCCAGTCTCAATCATGCAGTATGGAAACACGCGCTGCGCAACGCACTCATTCCTATCGCTACCGGTATTGGAAGTATTTTAACCATTATGTTTGCGGGTTCCGTCCTCATCGAGCGGGTATTTAATATTCCCGGAATAGGTCAGCTTAGTTTGGATGCCGTGCTCACTCGGGACTATCCTTTATTTTTGGGTATTGTTTGTATTCAGTCTATTTTGGGTTTGTTAGGACAAGTGCTTACCGACTTCTGCTACCTTCTCATTGATCCACGAATGGATTATGGGAGAAGTAAATAATGCAGTGGCTTTCACCTGCAACTCGTGAAAAATTTCGTCGCTTCCGCAAGTTGCGTCGAGCTTGGGTATCTCTGTGCTTGCTTGCGATCATTTTTATTCTGAGCCTCTTGAGCGAACTCATTGCAAATGATACCCCATGGCTACTGAAGTATGATGGTCGATTGTATTTCCCACGGGTACAAGAAATGGCTCAGGACCTCTTTTATGGTAATGAGGTTCAGAGCGCCCCCGACTATCATTTGTTGAAAGAGTTGGCCGCGTTTGAGAAAGGAAGCGGGAATTGGATGGCCTGGGCACCTATCAGATACAGACCGGAAAATACCATCGCCCCAGATCGAATCGTTTTGCCGGATCAGGTACTGGTAGAAAGAAACCGGGCGCAGCGAGTGAGCGAGCTTCGAATAAACAGTAAAGGTAGGTTAAAAGTTGGTAGAGGAGGCGAATGGTTTTTCCCAGAGGGGGAACCACAAGTTCCTCAAGAACTCGCGCAGGTACTTGAACCTCGATTTGAAAATAAGCCCATGCCCGCCTTTGAAATTAAAGATGCCAGCGATCGCTTTATGTGGTCCCTGTCCGCATATGACCCCTTGTCCCGAAACCCCAGAACTCAACGAATTTTACTCCGAGAACTCTTAGCTGCCGGAAGCGCTCCGGTCACCTTTACGATTCTAGCAGAGGATTCCTCTCGTCCAGATTGGTGGCCGGCGAATGAGGAGGCTGAAGCCAAACTAATTGAATCGCGAACGGTTCCTGTCGAAGCCTTCAGCTACATGGATGAGGAGGGAGTTGCCTGGGAGATTAGCTTCAACCGAGAAACGGTTCAGTTTCCTTTTCGACCGGTGAAAAATCATCCTCTCGGACTCGACCAAAGTGGGCGTGATGTATTAGTGATCATTGTGTATGCCACGCGGATTAGTTTACTCTTTGGATTTATTCTGGTCTTCTTCAGCATGCTTATGGGCACCCTAATGGGAGGTCTTCAAGGTTACTTTGGGGGAACCGTAGACTTAATCACCCAGAGAATTATCGAAATTTATGGGGCCATTCCTTTTCTCTATGCCATGATTTATTTAGGATCGGTTTTCGGGCGAAGCTTTGGTTTGCTCTTGTTCGTTTATGCCATTTTTAACTGGATCGGAATTTCTTATTACATGCGGGCAGAATTTTATAAGTTACGCAAGCAGCCTTTTATCGAAGCAGCCCATTCGTTGGGATTGCCCACCGGGCGAATCATGTGGAAACATATTTTGCCGAATGCCTTGGTTCCTCTCATCACGTTTTTTCCTTTCAGCTTGGTGGGAGCCATCGGTAGCCTCAGCGCCTTAGATTATATCGGTTTTGGTTTACCGGTCGGAACCCCCAGCTGGGGCGACCTGTTAAGTCAGGCTCAAACCTATCGCTATGCGTGGTGGCTGATTGTATACCCCGCTCTCACTTTATTTATCATCATCCTGCTTGGGGTATTTATTGGTGAAGGATTACGAAATGCTTTTGACCCTAAACGGGAGACCCACTGGGAAGCTTAATGAGTGATTTTTCTGAAAATACACCTGTGATTCAGGTCAAAAATTTATCTATCAGTTTTCACAGCGAAGACCGCACGGTCCAAGCGGTGAGCCATATAAGCTTTGAGATTAAACCGGGGGAAGTCCTCGGTTTGGTCGGTGAATCTGGAAGCGGTAAAACCGTAACTGGGATGTCGATTTTACGATTGGTTCCCTCTCCTCCGGGTCGGTATGACAGTGGGGAAATTATCTTTGACGGCCAAGATATTCTCAAAATGGATCCTAAAGAGTTACGCACGATTCGCGGATCCCGTATCAGTGCAATTTTTCAAGAACCCATGACCGCACTTTCCCCACTGAAAACGGTAGGGGACCAAATCAAGGAATTACTCGATATTCATCGACCCGAGATGACGGAAAAAGAAAAAATCTTCTTGGTGATTGAGTGGCTGGAAAAAGTCGGGATTCCGGATGCGGATCGGCGTCGGCACCAGTATCCATTTCAATACAGCGGAGGAATGCGTCAGCGGGTGACCATCGCTATGGCCCTGATGTTGGAACCGGAATTGGTGATTGCGGATGAACCTACCACAGCTTTGGACGTAACGCTTCAGGCCCAGGTATTCGATTTGATGATGGAGATGAAAGCGGATAAAACCTCCCTACTTTTTATCACTCATGATATGGGTGTGGTGTGGGAACTGTGCGACCGCGTTTTGGTGATGAAAGAATCTAAACTTGTGGAAACCGGCGAAACAGAAGCTCTGTTTTCTCATCCGAAAAACGACTATACCAAAACTCTTTTGAACGCCGTTCCTCGTTTGGATGACAAATCCGCTCGGGATGTGCCCGAGTTTGGAGAGCCTCTTCTCCGCACCAAGGATCTGCAAACCTGGTTTCCAATTAAACAAGGCATGTTTGCCCGTACCGTAGGGCACGTTAAAGCGTTAGATGGAGTAAGCATGCAGATTCGACCGGGTGAAACGGTTGGCGTGGTCGGGGAATCCGGTAGCGGAAAATCGACCTTGGGTAGAACCTTGATAGGCTTGGAGTCCTCAACCGGGGGCGAATTCTGGTACGGGGAAACCGCTCTGCAATCGGTTTCCAAGCGTGAGTGGCGAATGATTCGTCGTGACGTGGGAATGATCTTTCAGGATCCGTATTCCAGTCTCAATCCACGCATGAAAATTCTGAATTTGTTGACCGAAGCGCCCATGGTTCATGGTCTCCTTGATCGCCCCGATCCCGATTTCGCGGCCCGCTGGTTGGAAGAAGTCGGTTTGGATGCTAGTATGATGCACCGCTATCCTCATGAGTTCAGTGGAGGGCAACGCCAACGCATTTGTATTGCCCGCATCTTGGCACTTGAACCCAAAATAATCCTATGTGACGAGGCCGTAAGTGCTTTGGATGTCACTATCCAGGCTCAGATTCTAGATCTCCTACTCGAGCTACGTGAAAAGCATAACTTGGCTTATTTATTTATCTCTCATGATCTCAGTGTCGTAAAACGTATTTGTGATCAGGTGTTAGTGATGAAAGAAGGCAAAGTGGTAGAGCAAGGGACACCTACCCAGGTCATCGAAGACCCTCAGGAGGATTATACCCGAAGTCTGATCCGTGCGGTTCCTTCGCCAGGTGATCCAAACCGTAGACGAAAGAGTCGCTGATGCGCATCTCCCCCAAACCCGATAAGGACTACCCTTTCTACCTTCGCTTGTTGTACCGATTTCAGGAAAAATCCCGCGGACAAAAAATCATTCCTACCCAGGTCTGGGGTCGCTCTCCCATTTTACTCCGACGGTTTCTATCCATGTTTCGAGCCTTCGAACGTAAGAGTTCTCCATTGGATCCTGTGCTTAGAGCCCTCATCACGGTTCGGGTTTCCCAAATCAATCACTGCGCCTTCTGCATCGATTTTAATGCCATGCGGGTGCTGGAGCAAAAAGGATCTACCGGCATGTTGGAAGAGCTATCGGAGATCGAAAAAAGCTCGCAATTTTCCGAAGCGGAAAAAGCTGCATTAGGTTATGCCGAAACGATTACATATAGTGATCGGGACGTATCTGAACAACAGATGACAGACCTTAAATCCTATTATTCGGATGACGCCATCGTAGAGCTAACCGGTCTTATTGCTTTCCAAAACATGTCCAGCAAGTTCAACGCCGCTTTGGATTTACCCTCGCAAGGGTTTTGCGAGTGGAAATAGCGGAGGTTGGATTTATCATTTTCTGTCGCGTAGCGACAACTCACGCATAGCCGTGGATTTTAATCCACGGAAAAGGCACAACCATCTATCTTCGTCACGGAGTGACGGCTCACGATCCAGAGGATGTTAATCCGAGAGCTCTGGTATTGCCTCCATCGAAATTCATTATGGACTTTCCGATAAAGAACTGAGACATTTAGAAAAGGTTATACGAGAAAAGTAAAATGAAATAAGCGAGCACTGGCACAGACACTTAGGTATCTGAAGTTTTAGACTTTTCGAAATTTGGAGTATGGATTTTACCCAAATGAAAAGAATATTTTCTTTCCTATGAAGTATTTCCTTGGGTTGAATCAGCTGCGGTGAAAGATGTGTTTGAGGTGATGGATGAAGGAAGCGGGAATCTGCTTTGGCCAATATTGGATGTGGATCTCTCGTTAGAATTAATACATGACCCTCGAACCTGCCCTTTGGTATACGAGCCGGAAGCTACTTATGGGTAAAATCAAACATGAAATGTGCGTTACGCCCTTCAAATTATTTGAACGTATTATAGCCGATCAATATGAATATAGATGATATAGTTCTGCTCGTTTTCGGTTTGTTCATAACTGTATTACTAATGCCGATGTGGCTGGCTTTATTAATTCGCTTATTGTTTAGAAAAGTAAATGAACGAAAACTAGCTGCGTTAACAGCTCTCCCTTTCACCGTCTTACTGTGTACAAGAGGACACATTACCGAGATCATGATTGATCTAGAACGGGTTAGCGATGTTCAGGATGTGATAAGTTCAACTACAGTGATATTCTTATTCACGTCATTGTTTTTCAGTTTCTTCATCCCCTATTTATTTGCGAATGCTGGAATTGCCATAGCGGACAGAATCTTGAAAAGGAATTCACTCCACCGAATTCACACAAACAGTGGCACGGATATTTAAAAGTGGCATGCAACATTCATCGGAGCGCGTTGATTAGTGATGAGGTTTAACTTTGGTTATTGGACGGCGAGACGCCGTCCCTCCGAAGGGTCTCCGGAGGAGTCCAGCCAGGAAACCGCTAGCGTAATCTAAGTCAATTGACTGGGTAACGGAGCTTCGGCTCTTGCCTGCCTAGGCAGGCAAGAGCCGAAGCTCCGTTTTCATCTCTAGCATCAAATCTTTTATAGTGTTATGATCTTTTCACGATAAATTTTTGACGAAAGCCTTGCCTCCCAAGGGTTTTTGTTCATGGTGTTCTTCATGGAAACTTCAGAAAAAATTCCCCATCCGGTGATCCGGCGCCTGCCCAAATATTTGGTGCATGTGCAGGAATTACGTGAAGAGGATGTTGAATGGGCTTCTTCTCAGGACATTGCGGATGCCTTGGGTTTAACCAGTTCGACCGTTCGTCAGGATCTTTCCCATATGGATTTACGGGGAATCTCCAAAAAAGGCTATGAAACTAGTCAATTAGAGGCGGTGCTGAGGCAGGTTCTCGGTGCAGATATCATGCACCGAGTCGTTATTATTGGTGCGGGTCATCTCGGCCGTGCACTCGCCGAGCATGGTGCATTTGGCAGGCGGGGCTTTGAAATTTGTGGACTCTTTGATCGCGATGAGCGCCTCATTGGCCAATCTTTTGGTACGGTGGATGTAATGTCTATGGATACGCTCGCAGAGCAGGCCCGAAATGTGAAAATTGATATTGGGATTATCGCCGTACCGAGCTCTGCGGCTCAGGAAGTTGCGGAACAGCTTTCCGCGGCAGGGGTTAAAGCCATTCTAAACCTTGCCTACAAACATGTTAAAGTTCCAGAGGGTGTCACGGTAGTGGATGCTCGGATTATGGAAAGCCTTCAGGAATTGGCTTACGTCTTGGGCAAAAAACAAAAAGAAAACTAGAACCCGAGGGCTCTAGCTTTCTTTGTGCCTGATTCGTTTTTGCGTTTACGCGTCTACGATCGTCACTTTTTCCATCACATCGCCTTGGGCAATGCTGTCAACGATATCCTGACCGGTCTGAACTTTTCCAAATACCGCGTGTTTGTTGTCCAACCAAGGGCAGGCAACATGGGTAATGAAAAACTGAGATCCGTTGGTGTTGGGTCCAGCATTCGCCATGGACAAAATACCAGGTCCGGTGTGACGCAATTCAGGATGAAATTCATCAGCGAATTTGTAACCTGCATCCCCAGTTCCCGTTCCCTGTGGGCAACCGGTCTGAATCATGAAGTCAGGGATTACGCGGTGAAAAGTGATTCCATCGTAAAATCCTTTTTTAATCAAGGTTTCGAAGTTTTCTACGGTTTTAGGCACGCGCTCGTCGTATAATTCGATAACGATGTCGCCTTTATTGGTTTTAATTGTGGCAATTTTCATTGGGGGTTTCCTTTTAAAGGTTGGGTTAGAAAAATTAGGGGGCTGGCTGCATGATCTCTAGGGTGACCGTGCGGTTTTTAACTTTGCTGGCTGCCGTGCTGTTGGGGAAGGGTGGCTCAATGGCTCCCATGGCTACCACTCGAAGCTGAGAAGGAGAAATGAGGTTGGTTCCTTTTAAATAGTCTACCACGGCATTCGCCCGAAGCTCACTTAAGTAGTCATTGCTACGATATTCGCTACTAGGACGAATTGGATCGTTATCCGTATGACCAATAATACTGAGAACCGATGAAGGGTTCGCCTGTAGAATCATACCTACAACTTCTTTTAATCGTTCTTTTTGGGCTGTATCCACGGTGGTAAGCCGACTAAAAACCGGATCGTCAAATACGACTCGAGGCACACCCGATTCGTTTCGGATCGTGATTCCGCCTACATCGGAGAATAACAATTGCCAGCGTGCGACAGAAATTCGATTCGAGGAGGGAGAGGTATCGGGTAGCGGAAGATCAATACCACCCATGGAGGGGCGGGCCGTAGCTGTGGCGGAAGGAGCTGGTTTAGAGGTATCTTTCCTAGGCCAGCGATTCTTCAGTACAATTCCACCCCAGATGAGCACTACGATAATCACCGCAACCGTCATAATCGATTTGTAAGGCACATCCTTAGGCGAACGGTTTAATTCTTCCTCAAGCAGACCACCAAGTTTACCTGTGGGTTTGTATTCATTCACCGAGGGCAAGGACATACGTTGCCGAGTAGAGTCGCGAACATTTGACGCTTCCCATAAGCCCTTAATCGCTTCATCTTCAACCCGATACACCCGAACAGGCACGTCGGTTAATCCGGCTTCTTTTGCCGCCGAAAGTCGCTTGAATCCTGCTAAGACCTCATATCCTTCCGCACCTGGCCGAACCAACAAGGGTTGCAAGATGCCGTAGGTACGAATCGATTCGACCAAGCTTTCGGGAATGTGCGGGTTTTTTGGAGCATGACTCCCCGTTTTCAGATCCGAAATCTGGGCACGCACTAACCGTTCTTGTTGAGGGGGGGAATCTGTAGTTGAATTTTCGTCAGTCATAAAGATGTTTCCCTTACCAAACCGATTCCGCTCTAAACTGCAATCCTGCTTCGCATAAAAGCGCCGCTATTTTTTAAATTCTCCAAAAATGAGGCATTTTCAGTTATTTTTTAAAATTCATCCTCTCGTAGATTGCAAATACGAATAAAAAAGTCGTATTTAGGTCTTTGACAGAAGGTATTAGTGATATATATAGAGATGAGGATAACTCATAGGCAATGCTAAAACTTGGTAAACAAACTCAATACGCGCTGGTTGCGCTCTTTCACCTAGACCGGGTAGATCCCGGTGCAAGGGTTAGTACTCATGCATTGTCTGAACGGTATGATGTTCCTGAACCGCATTTAGGTAAAGTGTTACAAAAACTTTCCAAGGCCGGTTTGCTTAATGCCGTGAAAGGGGTTCAAGGGGGATACGAGTTGAATGCCTCCCTCGCCGATTTAGAATTGGGAGATGTGATTTCAGCTCTGGATAAACAGCCACGTTCTCAAATGCAGGGGCACACCATCCTATGCGCTTTTCCATCCTGCTACGTTCAGGGAATGGTTCGTGAAGTTGAGAGAAAAGCGATTAACTATTTACACGAAATGAATTTAAACGATTTATTAACCGAATTGGATTTACCCCAAACCCCTGCGAAATCCATGGAGATGACAGTATGACAGACGCCCCTTTAACCGAAGATGCCCTTCGTGATGCATTACGAAATGTAATCGATCCAGAAATCCAATACAATATTCTCGACTTGGGTTTGATTTACGATGTTAAGGTACTTGAAGATAAATCTGTGGGGGTTCAAATGACCCTAACCTCACCAGCTTGTCCTTTTGGTCCCATGATTATTCATGATGTTCGTGAATCTTGCCTCTCTATTGGTGCAGAGGACGTTCAAATCGACCTCGTTTGGCAACCACCATGGAGCCCAGAAAAAATGTCGGAAGAAGCGAAACTCGACCTAGGCTTCGACCTTTAGTGAATCCCAAATTCCCAATCTATACTATTCAATCTACTACAACTACTACTATGCCCTATTTAGAAATTAAAAACCTCCACGCCTCTATTGGCGACATTCAAATCCTCAAAGGGGTAAACCTCGAAATTAATAAAGGCGAGGTCCATGCTCTCATGGGACCTAACGGATCCGGGAAGAGCACGCTTTCCAGTGTGATCATGGGTCACCCCGATTACGAAGTCACCGAAGGGGATATTCTTCTCAACGGCGAGAGCATTTTAGAAATGGATCCAGATGAACGCGCCTTGGCTGGACTCTTCCTCTGCTTCCAGTATCCGGTTGCAATTCCCGGTGTAAGTATCTCCAATTTCATGAAAAAAGCCGTGGATGCGCGTCATCCAGAAGGTAAAGCCCCCGCGGGTCCTTTTCTTAAAGAAATGCGTGAGATGATGGCGTATTTAGATATGGACAAATCCTTCGCTAACCGCGGGTTGAACGAAGGTTTCTCCGGCGGGGAAAAGAAACGCATGGAAATCCTCCAGATGATGATGTTCAAACCGAGTATTGCCATCATGGACGAAACCGATTCTGGACTGGATATCGATGCCTTGCAGGTCGTATCTAAAGGGGTGAATAAACTTCGTGGACCCGATTTAGGGTTGTTGGTGATCACTCACTACGAAAGAATCCTCACTTATATTGAACCTGAGTTTCTTCACGTGCTCATGGAAGGAAAGATCGTTATGTCCGGTGGACCCGAACTGGTCAAAAAATTGGAAGAAAACGGTTACGATTGGGTTCGCGAACAAGTCATAGCCACTGCATAAATTTTATAAAAAACAATAAGGAGCCCCTAATGCCCGAATTCGAAACAGATAGTAATCTCGTTCAAGAATACAAGTACGGTTTCGTCACCGATATTGAAAGTGACACCATCCCTAAAGGTCTCAATGAGGAAGTCGTCGCGATTATTTCCGCAAAGAAAAAAGAGCCCGTTTGGATGTTGGAGTGGCGTTTGAAAGCCTTCCGCCGCTGGAAAAAAATGAAGAGCCCCACCTGGGCCTACATAGATTGCCCTGAAATTGATTTTCAGGATATCCATTATTATTCTGCACCCAAAGAACCAGTGAACCTCGCAGATATGGATCCAGAACTGCTCAAAACTTTCGAACGTTTAGGCATTCCTATGGGGGAAAAAGATGCCATGTCCGGAGTGGCCATGGACGTGGTATTTGATTCCGTTTCGGTAGGTACAACTCATAAAGAAATGTTGGAAGAGCTAGGGATCATCTTCTGTAGTATTTCTGAAGCCATTCAGGAGCATCCGGACTTGGTTAAGCAATACCTCGGAACAGTCGTGCCTCCCGGAGATAATTTCTACGCAGCTTTGAATTCCGCGGTCTTTACGGACGGGTCTTTCTGCTATATTCCAAAGGGCGTAACCTGCCCAGTTGAGCTGTCTACCTATTTCCGTATAAACGCGGCCGACACCGGACAGTTTGAGCGTACCCTGATCATTTGTGATGATAATGCTACCTGTTCCTACCTTGAAGGGTGCACCGCACCTGCACGTGACACCAATCAGTTGCACGCGGCGGTCGTGGAAATTGTGGCGCTCGAAAATTCCGAAGTGAAATACTCTACCGTTCAGAACTGGTATGCCGGTGATGAAAATGGAATTGGAGGCATTTACAACTTCGTAACCAAGCGCGGACACTGCCGTGGCCGACGCTCCAAAATCTCTTGGACCCAAGTAGAAGTCGGAGCCGCCATCACGTGGAAATATCCGAGTTGCGTGCTGGAAGGAGATGGCAGTGTAGGTGAATTTTATTCTGTAGCCTTCACCAACAATCATATGCAGGCCGACACCGGAACCAAGATGATTCACGTGGGTAAAAACACCTCAAGCACTATTATCTCTAAGGGGATTTCAGCCGGGCAATCGAGTAATAACTACCGCGGCTTGGTGAAAGTTGTGGAAGGGGCAACCAATGCCCGAAATCACTCCATTTGTGACTCCTTGCTTATCGGTCGGGATTGCTCAGCAAATACCTTCCCTTATATCGAATCCGAAGACGATTCGGCTCACCTCGCACACGAAGCCACCACCTCTACGATCTCCGAAGATCAGCTGTTCTATCTCAAGAGCCGTGGCCTCTCGGAAGAAGATGCCGCCTCCATGGTCGTGAAAGGATTCTGTAAGGATGTATTTAAAAAACTTCCCCTCGAATTTTCTGTGGAAGCGATCAAACTCCTTGAAATCAAACTTGAAGGCAGCATTGGCTGACCCAAGGACAATTTATGCCTACTTTAAATTTACCGTTAACTGAAACCCCGTCCCTTTTGGGCGGATTTGATGAAACTCTTTTGGAGCACTCCCGAAAAGGGGAACACGCTCTTCTTCAAGCCAAACGAACGGCGGCCTACGAATCGTATGCCTCTATTCCTAACCCAGATCGGTTCCATGAGGAGTACCGCAGACAGGATCCTGAGCTATTCAAGATTTCGACCTTCAGTCCGCTGGATATCCCAGAGTCTACTAGCTACGTAGCCGCTCCTGAAGACGAAAAATATGATCTGATCATCTCGGTTTCACCGAAAGGGATTGCGATCAATGACAAAAATAAGGTCTGTGCCGACGGAAAGCTAGTAGTGATGACCTTGGATCAGGCCGCTCGTGAGCATACCACGGTGCTGGAGCAGTCCTTAGGTGCGGCGATGGTACCGGAAGAGCAACGCAAGTTTCTCGATCTCAATGGTGCTTTCTGGAATGTGGGCTTCTTCATCTATGCCAAGAAAGGCTTGGAGTTGGCAAATGGAATTCTTATTCGTTATCACAATGATAAAGCGGATTCGATTTTACTTCCTCGCTTGGTTGTGGCGGCGGAAAGCCTGGCTCGCTTTGCGATTGCCGAGCAATTTACTTCGCCCAATGGCGTTAGAACCCTTTGTATCAGCGGACGAGAATTACTTCTGGATGCTGCGGCCGACGTGAAACTCGTTTCTCTTCAAGACTGGGGCGACGAAGGGATTCACATCGGAGAAGATTGGGCGCGCGTGAAACGCGATGCCAAAGTCAATTTGTTCAGTATGACCGTAGGCGGAAAAGTCAGTAAAATGACCGTAGGTTGCGATGTATGCGAGCCCAATGCTAATGCCTACTTGGGCGGTATGTTTTTTGCCGATCGTAATCAGCATTTCGATCAGAAAACGCTTCAGTATCATTCCTCGCCCGATACCTACTCCAACATGCTCTACAAGGGAGCGGTGAAGGATAAAGGATATTCTGTCTATCAGGGGATCATCCGTGCTTTGAAAAATTGTGTTGGTGTGGATTCTTACCAAACCAATAACAATTTGGTTTTAGATCCAACCGCCCGAGCCGATTCAATTCCCGGACTCATAATTGATGCCGACGAGCTGGCCTGCAGTCACGGAGCTACCTTCGGAAACATCGATCAGGAACAGCTTTACTATTTGCGTACCCGAGGAATTTCCGAAGCGGAGGCCCGCCGCATGCTGGTGATGGGATTCTTTGACGAAGTCATCGAGCGTATTCCCTTTGAAAACATGCAGGATCACTTGCACGACGTGATCACGCGGAAGTTTGGGGTATAGGGTAGAGCATCAGAGCGTAGACATGTTGTCCTAGCGGCTAGTGAATATGCGCAGTGCTTAGGTGCCAATTATATTGCGATTTTGGTAGTTCGGAGTGCCCCCGTTTACGGGGTTTTATCCCAAGGCATTTATGCCGAAGGGTTTCGCAGAACCTAAGTTTCCGAAACCCGAGCACCTGAAGGCACTCTCCTGAAAGCTCGTAAACGAGAAACTCCGAACGATTTCTACGTCAACTGGTCGCTGACCAAGCTCTTCGCTAATTCAATCGCCTCTTTCAATTTAGACGGATCTTTGCCACCGGCTTGTGCGCGATCGGCTTTGCCCCCGCCACCCCCTCCGCAGACCTTTGCGATCGGACCGATCAGTTTCCCTGCGTGAGCCCCTTTGGACTGACACGCTTCGGCGACCGATATGTTGAAAAAGACTTTTCCGTTGCCGCTTCCACCTAAAATAATCACCGCAGGATCCAATTTGACTCGTAGATCATCCATCGCATCTTTGAGCCCTTGGGAATCGACGCCTTCCATGGCCGCGGCGAGGAAGGTGACGCCGTTGATTTCTTCGGCTTGGGAAACCAGATCACCCGCTTGGCTTTTGGCGGCTTCGGCTTGTAAGTTGGAAATTTCTTTTTCAGCCTCCCGGAGTTTTTTAACCAGTTCCCTAACCCTTTCTGGGGCTTTGTTGGCTTTCACACTCAGAGTTGCGGAAATATCATGCAGAAGATCATGTTCAAGGCTGGTGAACTTACCGGCTTCTTTCGCGCAAACCGCTTCAATGCGCCGTACACCGGCAGAAATACTGCTTTCCGTCACTAAGCGTAGCTGGCCAATCTCGCCAATCTGCTGAACATGAGTTCCTCCGCAGAGCTCTTTGCTGAATCCACCAATGTCCACTACGCGCACTACATTCCCATACTTCTCACCAAAGGTGGCGATTACGTCTTCGGGTTTATCATCAAAAGCAGTTTCAAAAGTATCGACCTTATCGTTTTCAATCAGGGCTTCGTTGATCAGGGTTTCGATTTCGCGTTGCTGATCTCCGGAAACCGCTTCGAAGTGATTGAAATCAAAACGCAGACGGTCTGGCCCTACATACGAGCCGGCTTGCAACACATGAGTGCCCAAAATTTTTCGTAAGGCCCAGTTTAAGATATGTGTCGCGGAATGATGTCGTTGAATATCCCGACGACGGGCCGCATCAACGGTCATCAGGACTGGGCTTCCAGCCTTTGCATTTTGCATGGGGGCAGAAAGCTGATGCAAATGACGTCCAGAGCCATCCCGAATGGTGTTCACAATCCGCACATCCCAGTTCCCCCAATGCACGGAGCCTTGATCACCGAGCTGACCGCCCATCTCGGCATAAAAGGGAGTGCTCGGAGTTACCAAATAGGTCGTCCCATCCTGCTCCACAAATTCCAGGACTTCGGTTTTGAAATCAGCCCAGTTCTCAGGGTCAAATCCAACGAAATTCGTGGCTTCACCTTCGCTTGCAACCGTGATCACACTCTTTTTTTGACTGTCCCGTGCCCGCTTACGTTGAAGGCCCATGGCTTTCTCAAATCCTTCTTGGTCTATGGTGAGTCCACGTTCGCGAGCCAGAATTTCCGTCAAATCTAAGGGGAATCCATAGGTGTCATACAAGGTGAAGGCATCTTCACCGGAAATGGTTTTATCGGCTTTATCGGCTACCGATGCGAACAAGTTCATACCCCGATCCAAGGTGCGGTCAAAAGCACTCTCTTCAGCGGAAATCACTTTTTTGATCATGTCTTCTTGTTTCCGAAGCTCGGGAAAGGTGTTGCTAAGGTTTCCGACGGTCGGATCTACAAGCTGAACAAAGAATCCAGACGGAAGGTTTAAACGGCGACCGTACATCACGGCTCTGCGCAGAATTCTGCGAAGCACATAATTCCGTCCTTCGTTACCTGGCAAGATCCCGTCTGCAATCGAACAGCATAAGGTACGAATATGATCACCCAGAACTCGGAACACAATATCTTTGGTCTCGGCTTCGGTTGGATTGGCCGAATCAACGGGCAGGGTAGCCCCATACTCCTGACCGGAGAGCTCTGAAATCACCTCAAAGATTTCCTCAAACAGGTCCGCATTGTAATTACTTGGTGGTTTAGTGAAGTCCGTAAACCCATTTGTGGTGGCCATGATGCCTGCAACCCGTTCGAAACCCATACCGGTATCAACGTGCTGGGCCGCTAGAGGGTTGAAGCTTCCGTCTTCCCCGGCGTTGTACTGCATGAACACCAAATTCCAAATTTCAATGCACCAGGGGCTGTCCATATTAACCAAGTCGGCTCCCTCTTTACCTTCTGGAGTAAGATCGATATGAATTTCGGAACAGGGGCCGCAAGGTCCCGTATCACCCATCATCCAGAAATTATCTTTTTTGTTTCCGTAGATAATGCGTTCTTTTGGATCTAGGCCTTCTTTGGTGAAGAGTTTTTCCCAAATATCGTAGGCTTCCTGATCCAAATCTGCTGGATCTCCTTCTCCGGGTTTGTACACTGTGGCATACAGCCGGTCTTTCGGGAAACCCCATACCCCGGTCAGAAGTTCCCAAGCCCATTCAATCGCTTCCTGTTTGAAGTAATCTCCAAAAGACCAATTACCCAGCATTTCAAAAAAGGTTTGGTGGTAGGTGTCATATCCCACGTCATCCAAGTCATTATGTTTTCCTCCAGCACGTATACATTTTTGAGTGTCGGCCACTCGAGTATGCGGCGCATCGCGGTCCCCAAGGAAGTAGGGGACGAAGGGATTCATCCCTGCATTGGTAAACAACAGATTCGGCGAGCCGGGCAAAAGCGAGGCTGAAGGAACAATTTGATGTCCTTTGTCTGCAAAAAAATCGAGAAAACTTTGGCGAATTTCGTTGGAAGTCATGAAAAATATGGGGTTTGGAAAAGGGGAATGTATGAAATAACCAGAGGCTTCTGTCAATCATGCAATCCGGGTTGGACGCATCTCAGAATTGGTCCCCTTTTTTTCTTGTTCCCTCTATTCCCTGGCTGTGGCTCGCGACGGTCAGGGAGTAGAAAGAGGAGTAAGAACTTCTTTATCCTACTCTACTGTTGGCAAAAAGTCTATTTACCTCAATTCTAAAATGCGTTCATCCGCGTTCCTAAAGCATGAAGAAAGGTTGACTTGTCGCTCTTAGCTTTTCAAAGTCGCCCCCCTATGAGCGAAAACAATTTACCCAAAATGACCTTTATCGTGGGAGCCCCGCGCTCCGGTAGTACCGTTTTATTGGATTTCCTAACCGTTCCGAAATCGATGGCGTGGATTCCACAGAAACTAGCGGAACAACCTAAAAAGCTTTCCTTAGCATGCCGAGCTAACAAATTGAATTGGCCGTTATTAGGCGAATTCTTCCTGGAAAGGCGGTCGGAATGGAAATCCGTTCCAGAACCTGCTCGAGGACAGGAATTTTGGATGCATTATCTTTCAAAATTTACGTCTCCCGAAGCCCAACCAAATATTCCGGGCCCGGGTGATCTGCAGGATGGAGAAGCAGAGAAACTAAGAGAAGCGATTAAAGACCTTTGCCACTACCAGCATCGAACCAGCTTTGTGGCCGAATACAATGGGTTCCCCCGTATCCAGATGATGCGAGCTGTTTTCCCCAAAGCACGATTTATTCAAGTCTTACGTGATCCACGCTCTGTAGCCTATCAAATGGTGAAGAGAGGAGGGGGAGCCAACATTCCTCTTTGGCAGCATTGGCAACAATGGAAATCCATCATGCCGGAAGCTCTACAAAATCGATTAGAGGAGCTTCCCGAATCTCCCTTAAATTTTTGCGGGGTATTGGTGCGCTGGTACCACGATTTGTACAAACAGGAAATGGAGAAGTTACCGGAGGAAGATCGACACGAGGTTGCCTATTCTGATCTTCTTGCGCGCCCTGAAATCACCTTGAACAAAGTCATGAAATTTATGGACCTCGAAATGAACACGCGGTTTAAATATTATGTGAAATTCCATGATGTTCATTCCAGCAATCAACGTACAAACCGGAATTTGAACAGTCAGGAAGCTGATGAATTAGCTCTGGCGGTTTCTGCGAGTTGAACTCACTATGAAGGGCATGAAGGGAAGGTTTTAGAACTTAGGTGCACTAGCTTCACTATCCCCATGCCTTTCCTAGTGAATCAGGTATCCGCAAAAGGAACTTGTTCTACACCAACTCCGGCGTCTTTGATCACGAAGATCTTACCACCATGCTCTTCTTCTTTTTTGGAGTTTACTCCGGTGGTGATGTAAAGATCCCGGCCTTTGGGGCCTCCGAAACAACAGGAGGTCGTTTCGGTTGCAGGTACCTCGATCTTCGCCAATTCGGCTCCGTTTTCGGGGTCGAATCGAACGACACAACCGCCATGACAAAAGGCGATCCAGAGCTTGCCTTCCGCGTCGACCGTCATTCCGTCGGGACTGCCCTCATACCTTCCTTCGGTACTTAGACAAATGCTTTGATTTGATAGTTCGCCCGTCTCCAGTTCGTAATCAAATTGGAGTACCTGATGGGTTGGCGTATCAATATAGTAACAGGTTCTGCCATCGGGGCTCCAATCGATTCCGTTGGAGTTGGTGACATTTGGAATAACCAAAGCACAATCCAGATCTGAATCTATCCGATAGAGGCTTGCCTCTCCTGTGATTTTTTTCATAGAAATGGTTCCTGCGAACAGGCGACCATCGGGTGAAATTCCAGCATCGTTAAAGCGATTCTCAGGTAGATCGGATTCGGGATCGAGTACTGGGGTTGAAAGACCTGTTTCTACATCCAGAAAAAAGATCCCCTCGTCTCCTCCCCAGATCCATCGACCGGATTCGCAAGGCAAAGCAAAGCCAATCCGTTGGCCCATCTCCCAGATTTTTTCATCCCCGGTTTCGGGGTGAAAACGAATGAGCTTGTTTCCTTGAATATCGACATAAGTGAGGTGATCGTTCCACCAAACGGGGCCTTCGCCCCAGCTCGAAATTCGTGTGTTTAGAGCGTTAGCTTTCATTTTTTTACTGTCCTTTTACGAGGTCTGTGTGGTTCAAAAGTGGTGCGTCGACCTCGGCTGGCCCGACTAGATTTAGTCGTGGCTTCATTATACAGAATTTCCTGACTACGAAGCGCTTTCGCTCCCCTTTTTGGCGAAATTCGATGATAGGTCCCATCTACGTTTAATTCGCGGGCCTTTACGTTGTCTTTAAAGCCTGTTTCCAGAATGTGTTCAAGTTCTTCTCGTAAAGCCGGTTCATCTATCGGGGTCATCAATTCCACACGCTTGTCCAAGTTTCGGGTCATCCAATCCGCGCTAGTGATAAATACTCGGGGATTTCCACCGTGACGAAACCAGAAAATCCGAGAATGTTCAAGATATCGATCGATGATGCTCACCACCCGAATATTTTCACTAAGTCCTTTTACTCCCGGATGGAGACAGCAGATTCCCCGAACCAATAACTCGATCTTAACGCCCGCTTTTGAAGCTTTGTAAAGTGCTTCGATCATGGTGGTGTCCGCAAGGGAGTTAAACTTAGCCCGGATCTGTGCTTTCTGACCTTGTTTAGCCCGCTCGATTTCTCCTTCGATCATTTGTAGGAAGGTGTCTCTAAGAGAGAGGGGGGCGGCCGAAAGTCTTCTAAAGCTCTGTGGCTGACTAAATCCCGTAATGGTGTTGAAGAACATCGATGCGTCTGCACCCAGATCGGGATCGCAAGTTAAATAGCTAATATCGGTATAAAGTTTTGCGGTACCCTCATTGTAGTTGCCGGTGCCTAAATGCAGATATCTACGAATTCCGCCGGGTTCACGTCGTACAATAATTAAAATTTTTGCGTGGGTTTTGAAGCCTTTGACTCCGTAAATGACTTGGACGCCTGCCTGTTCCATGGCTTGTGCCCATTCCATATTCCGCGCCTCATCGAAGCGGGCTTTCAGCTCTACAATGACCGTTACCGTTTTTCCCTTTTCTGCCGCCCGAATGAGTGCAGCTACGATCGGACTATTTTTGCTGGTGCGGTATAAAATTTGTTTGATCGCAATGACTTGCGGATCGTCTGCGGCTTGCTCGACTAGTTTCACGACTGGCTCAAATGAGTCATAGGGGTGATGAAAAAGGAAGGAACGGGTGGTGATTTGGTCGAACAGCGATTTGCTAAGATCTAGTTTGGGGGCCGGGCAAGCCGGCCAATCTTCCTGACGCAGATGATCATACCCCGGTAAGGCAGAAATGCTGAAATAGTCTGAAAAATTCAAAGGGCCGGAAACTCGATAGATTTCTCGTTCGGTCACCTCAAAAATCTTCCGAAGTTGACGTTCCGCAATCTGAGTTGCGGTATCCAATAATTCGATACGAATACAATCACTTACTTTACGTTCACTGAGCACGGCGTCCATCTGAGTAACTAAATCCAAGGCGCCGTCTTCTGATACCGCCATATCCGCATTTCGGGTGATGCGGAAGGGAACCACTTCCAATACCTCGTCGGAAGGGAAAAACTTTTGAATGTGCATGGCCAAGACATCTTCAATAGGGATATAGCCGTATCCATTCTCCACCCGCAGGGATATAAACCGGTCGATGTCTCCTATAATCGGTAAAATAGCCAGACGTGGTTCACGTTTACCTTTTACGGTATCGTCTTTGAGGCGGATGAAAAGTTGAAGAGCCAAATTGGGATACGATGGTACAGGTCCTTGAAAACGGACGGCAGCTGGGGTCAGCATGGGAGCCAATTCTTCTTCAAAGAGTCTGGAGAGTTGCCGACGTTGTTCCGAATTCGCCGTCTCAGAGGTAATGCGAACGATGCCTGCTTCGATCATGGCGGGTTCAATTTCTTCACGGAAGCAGTTGTATTGATCCTCTACCAGTCTTTGGGTTTTTTCACTGGCCCTCTTGAGCTGTTCGTGGGAGCTTAATCCGCTGGGGTCTTTTTTGGTGTGACCTGTGCCCTGAATAAAATGCAACGATCCAATACGAACCATAAAAAATTCATCCAGATTGTTACTGGTAATGGCTATAAACTTTAGGCGTTCAAGAAGAGGGTTTTTGGCATCGCCTGCTTCTTCCAGCACCCGCGCATTGAAATCCAACCAACTGCTTTCTCGATTAATAAATTTTGAACGACTCATGATTTTTATCCTTTTACTAAAATAACATTCATGCCGAACACCTGTTCGAACATTTTCCCTTTCACTTGAAGCGCACTGTTCTCAAGGTGAAGATTATCCACACCCGGAACCCGAATGAAAAGAGTTTCATCCCCGCGCTCACATAAAATTGTATGAATGCGCCGACCACGCGAACGAGCGAGTGCATCTGCAACCCGCAGCATTGCGGAAAGTTGTTGAACTACAATCCGGTCCCGCCGTGGTAGCGCTTGGTAAAAGCTGTGACTGGCTTTAGGTGCGGATCTCCTATGGTATCTCGCCACATTAGCCACTATACGACTATCACGCCTGCCTAAACCGAAGATCGTACTATTCGCCAATATATACATCGAATGTTTGTGATGACTGGTGGCTGCAATAAAGGTACCAATCTCATGAAGCAGGGAGGCGATTTGTAGAAGTACTCGGTAACGTGAGCCTAAATGATGTTCGTCTTTAAGCTCATCAAAAAGTTGAAGTGCCAAGCCGGCTACTTCCTTTCCGTGCCCTTCATCCAAATGAAATTTCTGTCCCAGTTGCAGAGCAGAGTCCAGCATTTGCTCTTGGTAGAGTTCTGTCCATCCGTCTTCCTGTGCTAGTTCCTGAAGTAAGCCATCCCGCATACTAAAAGCACCTATTTTCAAGGTCGTGCAGCCTAAGTCCTCAGCAAATCTTCCGTAGGCATAAAGGGCTGGAGCCAAAGTCTCCGCTTCGGCGAAGGTCAGATGAAACTGCTCAACACACTGCTCCGTGCTCATTCCCAGCAATTCGTCAGTAAGCTGTTTCCAGCGTTTAAGAGGAACGGATTGCAGGGTGTCTCTTTGCCAATCCGGATTGATCTGCATCGCTACAAATCGGGCATCTCCTCCCAGAAGAATCAGTGAGGGATCTCCCTCTTTAAAATCATCTTTTAGCTGGTGGAGCGTATTGGAAACCTCTTGCTCCAGAACCTCACGCGTTTGCTCAACCGGGGTTCGTTGTACCTCCAGTTGATTTCGCATGCGTAAGGATCCCAAGCGCATCACTCGGGTTTCGATGATACGTTGATTTCGCAATTCTAAAATCTCTGTTCGTCCACCCCCGACTTCCATCACCAAAGTATGGGCTGTGGTTTTACGGTTTTTTGATTGAATGAACGGAAGTACGCTCAGGTAGGTAAGGCGAGTAGCTTCCGCATCATCTACAATTTCGATTTCGATACCCGTGGCCATGGAAACTCGATCGAGAAGGGTTTCCCGATTACTGGCTTCCTGAACCGCGGAACTGGCTACCGCCCGCACATTCTCTTTTTGCACCTTGTATTCGCGCATAACTTGCTGAAAACTTTCCAAGGTACGGACACAAGCCTCGATGGTTGATCGACGAATACGCCCTTTCGAAAACACATCCTGACCTAAACTGACCGACTGGTTCAGTTTTTCCAAAAATTGAATGTTACCGGTTTCATCAATATCCGCTAGAGCCATGCGAATGCTCGAGGTTCCGATATCGATCACGGCTACGGTACGGCTATTCATGAACGTTCCTGTTTTTCTACCCAGGCTGCAGCTCCTAAGGAGGTGGCGTGGTCACCCAGTTTAGCAATTCGTACCTCACAGGTACCATGAAAGGCGTTCATCATTTTAGGGATCATAGCGGTTTCGATGGTTTCCTTGTAGAGCTTGGGCATAGCCTCGGCCAACCCGCCTCCGATAATGAGTACTTCAGGAGCCAACAGGTTTACCATTCCTCCCAGAACCTCACCCAGAAAGGTACAGGCATCCACAAGTAAACTTTTGATTACCTTATCTCCATTCTTAACCGCATCCGCTAAGGCCCCGGATCGAATATCGGCAGGATCACTTCCTACATTTTCCTGTAGCCAAGGGGCTTGTCCACGAATCACCGCCGCAGAGGCGGCGGCAGAAATGGCAAGTCGCCCCGCAACCGCCTCCAGACATCCCTTACGTCCGCATCCGCAGAGTGGACCATTCGGGAGAACCTGAATGTGCCCGATTTCCATGCAGGACCACTGTTTCCCTTGATAAATTTTCCCTTCGTAAATCATCCCCCCGCCGATTCCGGTTCCGGGGAAAACGCCTAATACACTTCGGGCCCCTATGCCTGCACCTGAATGATATTCGCCGAAGGTTCCGGCATCTACATCATTTGCGACGGCAACCGGTACTCCAAATTCTTTCTCCAGAAGAGACTTAATCGGAACATCTACCCAACCGAGATTAGGTGCCTTAACCAAAATTCCTGCTTTTAAATCTAAGACGCCCGGACAGCCTATACCCACACCACTCAGTTGCTTCAGGTCCAGTTCTGCATCGTCAAGAGCATCTCTCCCCGTTTTAAGCAAACGCTCAAGACAGGCTTCCTGACCTAGTTCAGCCTTCGTCTTCCGTTTCTTGGAACCAATCAACTTAAAATCCTGATCGTACACCTCGGCTAGGATTTTTGTTCCCCCGAGATCGATTCCTAACCAGTAGTTTTTTTCTTTTTTCCGTTCTGTCATTTGCAAAGGGTATCAGAGCCAGCTTTTAGTCTCAACTCAATATATGGTTACTTTATGGTTAGAATTTAGAAATCGAGAGGGTTATCCTTATCAAAATCCATGAATGGAATCTTGACAAAAACGATATCGTTATCATGATGACGTCGTGAGAACGATTGTAGATATTCCAGATGAAACATTACCTCGTTTAGATCAATGGGCCAAAAAACAAGATATGTCCCGTGCGGCGGTTATTCGTGAAGCGATTGCGCTCTATTTAGAAAAAAAACCGGAAAGTGAAGATGCTGCATTTGGTTTATGGAAAGAGAGGAAGCTGGATGGCTTGGATGTTCAGAAATCTCTCCGGGATGAATGGTCGGAATGAAGGTTCTTTTCGACACCAATATTTTAATCGATTATTTGAATGGCATTCCTCAAGCTCAAAAAGAAATTGATCGATTTAAAAAGTCAGAAATAAGTATTTTAACTAAAATGGAAGTTCTCGTGGGTGCAAAGGGGGAGGACGAAGATCAAAATATTCGCAGTTTCCTTTCACGCTTTGAGGTCATTCCCGTTGATAATGTCATTGCTGAGTTAGCTATCCAGATTCGACGATCCAAACCAATCAAGCTGCCGGATGCCATTATCTATGCCACGGCGAAAAGCCGTGATCGTTTACTGGTGACTCGAAACACCAAGGATTTTGATCCGGATGGAATCGATGTCCGCTGCCCTTATGTTTTGTAAGCCCAGCCTAGGTAGTCGCATGGAGCGCCGGCGTCCCGCCGTCATCTACCAAACTAGTTGGACCGCGAGACGCGGTCCCTCCAGTATACTCCGCGTACCGAGCAAGCTCAGAACTTAGTCTTCAATCAAACGTGCACAGTTTGCAAAAGTTCCACCGCGTCACTTCGGTTCGTGGCCACAGCCAAACCGATTCGTTGCTTTGGAGCTAGGCTCAACAAGGTGGTGTACCCACTGCATTGACCACTGTGCCAAACCCGTTGATTTCCATTCACGGTATCCAAACGCCAACCGAGTCCATAGCTTAAGCTATCGTTGATCTTACTATGGGACTGCCAGCGTTCGTCGTTGGGATCCAAGGCTAATTGGTGTTGTCCCCAGCGGGCGAGATCGGGCATGCTACCCATTATTTCGCTGGCAGGAGCAATTAAATGATCAGCCTTCGCGAAAAAAGGCGAGATAGGTTCCACGTCACCTGAATCCGAGAGCGCGTAGGGTGGGGGACACAAGCTCTGCCATGATTCATCTATGTGCCCCGTGTGAGTCATGTCCAACGGCTTAAGGATGTCATCGGTGATGAGCTGTTCCCAGCTCTTGCCACTGAGTTCTTCCAGCCATTGACCCAGAACCGCATACAGGAGATTCGAATAGCGGTGCTTTTCGCGAAAAGGCCCTTCGCTTGGCAACCGAGGAAGTCGCTGTTGAATGTACTCTTTTCGGGAGAGGGGGCAATCCACCCAATCCGAGGTATGCGGAGCTAGGCCGGAAAAGTGACAAAGGGCATCACGCGGGGTCATGGAGGCGGTGGCTAGCTGATCGCGGAGCCCAAAATAAGGCATCACCTCTTTGATCGGAGTATCGAGCATCTTTCGGAAAGGCTCCTGCAGACAAAGATGGGCGGTGAAGGTTTTTGTAACCGAAGCCAGAGGAAAGCGAAGGTCTGGATCGTCGATGTCCCCACCCTGATAGGTCTCAATTGTACCCAAATCAAATCGGCTGATCACCCAGCCGGGTAGCGATGGATTTTCGAGAAGTGCCTGCAGGTTCATGTGGTCTCTTCACCACGATAGGTTCCAAAAGTCGAGAAGTCGTCTGCTTGCAATCGCTTGGAATCCCTTTACCAACGATCCCATGCAAACCACTACCTTTTCACTAACTCCTGACCGAAACCAAACCGGAAGCCTGAAATGGCAAAAATATGCTAAAACCGATGTTTTACCGATGTGGGTTGCGGACATGGATTTCCTTTCGGCTCCAGAAGTACTCACCTCTCTCAGAGAACGGGTCGACCATGGGGTTTTCGGATACACCATTCCTTACGAAGAGGCGCAAACCGCAGTTCTCGATTATTTAAAACGCGAACATGCTACCACGGTTCAGGCCGATCAGTTATGCTGGCTCCCTGGTTTGGTGCAAGGGCTTAATCTGGTCTGCCGCGCGGCAGGAAATCCTGGCGACGCGGTTTTGGTGAATACTCCGGTGTATCCTCCCTTTCTGTCCGCTCCGATTTTTTCAGACCGTAAACGCATCACCTCCGAATTAGTTGAACTGGAGGACGGACGCTACACCTTCGACCGGGAAGGCATGGAGTCGGCGGTTACCCCGGAAACTAAACTATTTATTCTTTGTAACCCCCACAATCCGATCGGACGCGTATTCGATCGTGAAGAAATGGAGTGGTTACTCGATTTTTGCGAAAAGCATGATCTGTGGATTTGCTCCGATGAAATTCACTGTGATTTGATTTTGGATGAAACGGTTAAACACACGCCCATCCTTTCGCTCGGAGAGCGGGCCGCAAAACGAAGTATTGTATTTATGTCTCCCAGTAAGACCTACAATCTTCCCGGATTGGCTTGTGCCTATGCTGTGATTCCCAATCCCGAAATTCGAAAAGCCTTTCAGAAAGCCTGCCGAGGAATTATCACCGAAGTAAACTGCTTCGGATATGTTGGATTGATCGCGGCCTACACCCACGGAGAGTCTTGGAGACAACAACTCCTACCGGTCCTCCGCGAAAATCTTCGCCTCATCGAAAGCACCTTGGCCGAGAAATTGCCTAAAGTGAAAATGCCCAAAATGGAAGCCACCTATTTAGCTTGGCTAGATTTCCGGGCCTACGATCTTGAAAACCCCGTCGCCTTTTTCGAAGGAAAGGGGATAGGGCTCTCCAACGGAATGGACTTCGGAGCGCCCAAAGGATTTCTACGCTTCAACTTCGGTTGCAGCACTGAGCGGGTGCAACAAGGACTCGATTTGATCTGCGCCGCGTTGGGTGATTTGTAGTAAACCAAACGAGTAGTAGCCTCCTGACGGGCTGACCTTCCAGGCTATACATCGATCAAAGCGGCTTCCATATCCAACGGACTTTTCCGCTTCTGCAGTGTCCGGCTTGGAACAGTCTGGGTGTAGATCATCGTGGTTTTTACATCCGAGTGCCCCATCATGTCCTGAATGGTGCGGATATCGTAATTGGCCAGCAGCAGGTGACTGGCAAATGAATGCCGGAGGGTATGCGATCCCACCCGTTTGTTGATCCCGGTTTCCCTGACCGCCTTACGAAGAGCTTTGCTAAATTGACTGTCGTGGACGTGATAGCGACGACGTTCCCCGCTGAGGGGAACCAAGGTCAGGGTTTTGGCTGGAAACATAAACTGCCAAGGCCAGTGCAGGGAGCGGTTCTTCCATTTAACGGGACTCCCCTCCGGCATAAACGATCCAGCAAATCCCGCTTCACTATCCTCTTGGAACTGTGCTTTCACTAACGCCAGATGTGCCTCAAGTTGGGGAAGTAGACATACGGGCAATGGCATAGCTCGATCCTTGCGTCCTTTCCCATGGTGAACGGTTAGAATCCGGTGTGCGAGGTTCAGTTGCTCAACCCGCAAGGTAAGCCCCTCCGTCAAACGTAACCCACATCCGTAAAGAAGTTGGGCAATCAAGTGGTACGGATCCTCTAACCTCTTAAACACCTCATCGAGTTCCTCCCGGGAGAGCACCACCGGTACATAGCGGGAGCGACGGGCCCTCTTCACTTTATCCGAAAGCTCATACGGGCGTTTTAAAACATAACGGAAAAGAAACAGTAGGGCGTTAAAGGCCTGATTTTGAGTGGTGGCCACCACACGCTTATGGGTGGCCAACCATGTAAGATAAGCGACCACATCGTCGTCCGTCACCTCCGAGACCGCCTTAGATTGGAGAAAATCCTGAAATGCGAGCACCCAATAACGATAGGTCCGTCCTGTGGAGACAGCATACTGCTTTAGGCGGATCACCTCCTGCAGCGATACTAGGACCTGCCCCCAGTCGTTGAGTACCTCTGACTGATCCTGCTCCTTCCCATTGGCAGGAAAGCGTTTTGCCACCTTTTGAAACAGGGTGATGCAGTCACCGGCCTGTTTTTGACGGTCCAGATTCTGTCCCTTGGACGAGAGTTTCTGAAGAAAGAGTGGGCCCGTCTCAGGATCTCGGGTCGAATGCTGGTACTTCAGACAGAAATCTAAGTAATACCGCAGCCAGTTGAACCATGCGACCTGTTTCTCACGGGACACACCCTTTGCATTCATTTCCTTTCTCATCTCGTCCGCAAGGACCTGTGGAATCTTTTTCATCGTCATACCTCCGGTAATATATACACCCGTATACATCAAAAGGCTTATGCGGCAAAGAAAATTCTGAAAAAGGTGATTACCATCGAAATCTAAATTTAAGAGAAAATCCTACTATGTGACCTATTGGTATTGAAAATCACCCAAGAAAATGATCCGGTGAAACATGAAACAAGGAATGAAATATAAAATGTTAATAAACCCCCTATCTGGTATCGTGATCCACCCAATTTGGGTTGCTCACTGATTTTCCATGAATAACTTGTTGGCCTGGTAAAAAAAAATGGAAACGTACTCAACAAACAATGAATGGTTCAGTGACATAATGTTCCTATCTAGGAACGCTTACTGGTCTGGACCTGTTATTTTGCTCCTTTGTGCGGCTATCGTAATGGTGGCTCTTTATCGTAGCGCGACGGTACTTGTAGCCTTGTTTTCATTTCTATTTATTTTAGTTTTTTCAATCCCGATTATAGGGAGATCTTTATCTGATGGATCATCCACGGTTATTCTAGCCATGCAACATGCTAGCCAGTTGCTCAGGATATTTCCGTATTTATTGATCCTTTGGATGTTACTCAAAAAAAAACAATGAATCTGATGGCCAACCATAAAACCCACCGAACCTCGTGCCTCGGTCCGGTGGTTTAGACGTTGAAGGATATGAAATGAAACGAAGTCTATATCTATTAGTTTTTCTCTCACTGTGCTTCACCTCAGCGGTACAAGGAGAAAAAAATCGCAGACAGGGCAATCAAGATCGAATTCCTGAAGTTAGCGCTATCACGGCAATTCAACTTACCCTTGACCATCACAAGGAATTACATCCTGAGATGGGAGAAATATTCGTAGATGAAGCCCTCTTTATTAGAACCGAAGATGAGGTATTTTGGAAAATCGGTGTTCGGCTGAAAAAACTTGAAACCGGTCATCTCCATTACAAAGTAACAAATGATAAAAAAGTGGAATCCCACTCCATGGTAAAAGATGGGTAAAAATAACAATACGTCCAAGCGAACCGCGAGTACGCGGTCCGCTTGACTTGACGTTAGGAACGAGATATGAGCAACGAAATTCAGAAACAGGTGACTGAAGCCAACGCGAAGTATTCGTACTTTCTAATGGCAGTCGCCGCTTCGGCGATTGGCCTCTGCGTGAGCCGCACGACAGGGCGCCACCTTGAATGGACCATGCTCCCTCTAGGTGCAGCGGTTTTCGCCTGGGGACTGAGTTTCTTTTTTGGCTGCCTAAATCGGCAGCGCTATACCTCCACCCTCATGGCTAACCATCACCTCTTACAAGTCATGAAGAACCCTGTGCAGACACATGACCCCGAGCATGATGCAAAAATCACCTCTTTCCGTGATTCATTCGAAACCCTCAAGACCAACGCTCGATGGTCAAACATATGGGCAACGGCTCAGTTCTGGCTGCTTGTAGTTGGTGCAGTCCTGTTCCTGTTATGGCATGTGCTCGAAATGAAGGCAACGGTCAAGTAACCAATACCAAAGACGATCCAACCAACATCTCGACCCGTACCATTAAAGGCAAAAGCAGGCAGAGACCTTACAGGTTCTATTAGGAGCTAAAAATAACATGGATCTTACACTTTCAATTGATTTTAGCTTACTTTGCGATGAGGTATTTCCCCGAATAAATTCCATCAGCCCAACTCCGCTTGAAGCCATCCTCCGCGATGAATTTTTACGACAGTTGTCTCAATCGGCCACCAGCCAAATAGCTAATGAAATCCCGAAGGTTAGAGTCACTGGGTGGCCTCGCTGGTACGTGTACTCCCAAAAGGTGCAATCTTTTGCTGACATTCTTTCCCGTGACTGGTTTGCACCTCTCGATGACCCATATGACTACAATACGGGCATTTTTCTCGACGTACACACCGACAAGGCCATTCATGATGTTTGTGTTTCTGTTGCTGCGCCCTTACGCATTCACGATGACACAAGTCAATTGTGGAAGTACAAACGAACAGAACAAAAAAGGTTTACGAAGCATACACAACGAATGCACCTGAACTACCCTGCGAGAGTTTATGAATCTTTTCAAGCACCTCACTGTAATTGCCAAACCTCGCTATTCATATCCAATCCCGAGTGGGGAGTTCTCGATTTCCAGTGCCGATTTTGTGGACGGCACTACTTTTGTTCCTGTTGTGAGGCACTTTATCAAAACTACTGGCGTACTGACTGCGACACTTACTCAAACCATCAGTTCCGCCATAATCTCTGTCACTTATGCAGAGGCGTTTCTCCAGAGTTTTGCGGATTCACAGAAACCGCACTCTCCTTTTATGAAATGTTTGCTCCCTATATTCAACTGGAGGACTTAAGAGCAGGGCATGCTATGCCTACCCCTGACTCGAAGAAGTATCTCCGAAATGCGGAGAATCGTCTTCGCGTCAAGTATGGCTACCCCAAGATTGGCGAGGGCTGGGTAAACGAAACTTACTTGTTGAATACAATCAAAAACCTTTACCCTCGCATCAAAGTTATTCACCAAGGTTCTCCGCCATGGCTAGGCCTTCAACGTTTTGATGTGTGGTTGCCAGATATTAATGTAGCAATTGAATACCAAGGAAAGCAACACTTTGAGCCTATTGAACACTTTGGGGGAACCGAGGGCTTTCAGAAGTCTCAGGAACGTGATGCGAAAAAGAAGAAACTAGCAATACAGAATGATGTTACCATTGTTTACTTCTCCTATGAAGAAGATCTTACCCCCGACCTCATAAAAAACCGACTGATTCAAGTAATGGGAAACCAAACAATCACCTAACAATTGCGTAGAGAGAACAGCGGTAAGCCGCTGTCTCTCACGCTAGACGTTAGAATCATGAAAAAGAAGAACATCATTTTCGTTGTCCTATTTCTATTTTTCATCCTGCAAGTTACACCTGGATGCATGATGATTGGGTTTCACGATGACTACGTATACCAACTTCACGAAAGACAAGCCACGGGAAAATTCATTCCCTATCTTTACATCAAGAAAAACACTTTACATCTCCCTTTCTTGCTGTTTCGAATCGATATCGACAGACTCCCGCATAGTTTTGTTATGCTTCAATACGATGCAACCTATCTGGACACAGATATAGGCTTCAAGTCTTTCGTCTTAGAGAGCATCTACATTGAATACGAAGATGGAACCCGTGTGGATTGTATCGATCCCACACTCTCTGCCGCTGAGCGTACTTACCTCATCACTAATGATCCTGATCAAAAAAATGAGACTCAATTGTTTGAAGGTGTCATTACAAAACGAATGGATTTTACAGTCTACACCGTTGGAACTGCTATAACCATCGATGGTGAGGACGTTCCGTTTAAGCGAATAACTCGGTATGAGTACAAAGGAAAAGATGCGACATTCCACACAATCTTCGATGAATGGGCCAGCGTGTAAAACAAAAAACTCTAACAAACCCCGCCACTGAACGAGTCAGTGCGGGTAGACGTTATACCCACTTGATATGAACAAAACACTTGAATACGAATGGTCACAAGAGCTTGGAAAGGCTTCTCTTGATGCTTATTTTCGAACGATCGAAGGTCGTCCTTGGTTAATGCTTGTAGGGGGACTGCTTTTCTTTTTTGCAGGAATCCATTTCATCAATACAGATCCAAGCCAAGCTTGGGGTTTAGTATTTCTACTGTTCGGTACAATTTTTTTGCTGAGACCAGTTAAAATGTTTTTTTACAAAAAGCGTCTTTGTAAAGATTCTGTCCGACTGGCTCCAAATTCAAAGGTTTGTATTGAAATTACGGATGATCATTTGGCTGTTTCAACATCCGAATCAAATCGGATTATGAAATGGAAAAGTTTTACTGGTGCAAAACAAGTGCAGGAATTTACATTCATTTACTCTGGAAAAATTCTTGCTGCATCTATTCCTTCAAGAGTGTTGAATCAAAGTGATATTGACTTTATAATTGAGAAGATAAGTCTTTCAAAATTATAACAATAAAACCCACCGAACCGAGAGTACTCGGTCCGGTGGTTTAAGACGTTGACGGAGAAATGAATGCAATCTGCACGACAACCAATCTTTGATCTAATCCACGAGGTGATCAACTCAACCCCACCAGTCTTCATCAAAGCCGAAGACGATCTCGAACGAACACGAATCGCTAATCAGTTGGTTAAAGGTGGTTATCTGGACGGCAGCCCTGCTTTGGGAAACCGGGGTGTCCCCATTGAGGTCGCGATTCTGGATGTCACGATTGAGGGGCGACAACTATACGAGCGGTTGCAAGAAGAGATTCGGAACTCGCGTCTCGCCGTCAAAGCCGGCCAGACGATCAAGAAATCGGTACTCCTTCTGTTTGGTGGAGTGTGCGGGATGGTAGGTGGAGTCATCGGTGCGGTTGTCACCGCCGTCATTCTTAAGAAATGGGGATTGCAATAGGACACCGAACAATATGCCTAGACCCATACCTTGGAAAGCAACGCTTTACACAACTTTCCAATAACGGTAGACACAACGGGCAACCATGAAACCTGAGGAGAAAAAAATGAGCACCATAACCTTCAATTGCCAACAATGCGGTCAATCGTTAGAAGCACCTGATGATATGGTTGGTGAAAGCGTAGATTGCCCTTCTTGTAATAGCACCTTAATCGTTGAAAATCCGACAATCAAACCTCCTTCCCCAAAAAAGCATGAGACGCAAGTAGACACAACTTCCGCCAGTAAAAATCAAAATAGTGAGACAAACGTAAAGCAAGGCGCATTGATCAGTGGCTTAGTGTGCTTTGGCTTGGGCGTTCTCCTGATGTTTATTTCTTTGTCGACTGTGAAACTGTATGCACCACTCTTTTTGGCTGCGTTCGTTTTGAGCATCATCGCCATGGCTCAAAAACGTGTTGCTGGGGGAGTGATCTTGTTAGTACTGACCATTCTTGTTCCCATCGTTCTTTTCATTGCGATTCCATCGTTCAAAATTGCCAAGTTCTCTTACGAAGAAGCCAAATCAGCAGCGAAAGAACATGCTCAGACTCAAAAAGGCGGTGATGAAGCTAAGAAAGAGGTTGAAATCGAAATACCCGAGCCTTGTTTCGGTATAAATCTAGGGATGAAAGCATCGGAACTGGAATCACGAGCTGACGGGAAAAGAGTCGTTTATAACAAGGATAGAGTTCCTAAAGATGAAATTGGTGTACCTTTTGATATATGGACTTGTGAAGGGTCCCTCAGTGATAATGAATCAGTGAAGAAAACTGATATATTTATTTACAATGACCGTGTTTTCATGATTGTGGTGTCTTTCATAGACACGAGTGAATTCAATTATTCAGCTTTAAAAGACTCCTTAGGGTCAAAGTATAACTACGTGCATACATCGTACACTGACGAAGCTCTTTATGATTTAACTTTTACCGATGCCGTGGATGACAGTCGTATGAGAATAAATCTCAATAAAAAAGGTGCATATATGGGTAGTGGTGAAGGTGATTTAACAATAACCTATACTCATATAGCGTTAGAAGAATCCTTAGAAAATCAGATTTCAAAGGCCAAATCATCAAAGATTTATGATGATCTTTAGACCTATCCAATGAAAATACTTTATTGTATTCGTTTTATTATAATGGCTTCGAAAACCAAAAGTGATGTCAACAATCCCCGCCACCGAACCAGTCGGTCCGGTTGACTTGACGTTCGCTTCAAAGAGAAGCAATGAAGACTATTGGAGTTCTGGCTCTTATCCTAATATCCACATTCGCATTTGCCAAACCCATGACTTCCGTAAGTTCTTGGGAAGGTCGCTTTTCGCTCAAGACCACGAATACCCCAATTCGGATTAAAAAATTTCCTACGATCCTTCTATGGGAATATGGGTTGAAGACAGGACCGCAGGGTACAGTTATTGGTTTCTCAACGGAAAACGGTGATAGCCGTCTCTCGCCGAAACCTAATAACAAAGGGGTTCAACCCGTTTACACTGGTCACTTTGTCTCGATAATTGACGACAAGTCCGCTGCTATTTTTATCACATATTCGGTGCAGGGAAATGGGGGATGGAAGATTATTGAGAGGTATGTTTACGACGGGAAGACCATCACCCTCATAGATGTTACGATGAACGGGGGTAAACCTGATTTTGAATGCTTCAAGAGACCCAACGATAGATAAATTAAGGTAAGTAATCACATTGACAATGTTCACATATACGTTAACTTCTAATGTGTGAAAAGGATTGTATTTTATAAGAAAGAATCGGGTAAATGCCCAGTTCAGGATTATTTAGATACGCTCTCCGACAAACAGGTAACTAAAATTGCTTGGGTCTTAAAATTAGTACGTGAAATCGATCCGGTACCGACGAACTATTTCAAGAAACTTGTGAACACTGACGATATTTGGGAAATAAGAGTAGATGTAGGTCGGGATACATTCCGCTTGCTCGGATTTCTCAAAGGTCGGGAATGGGTGATCCTGACGAATTCATTTCAAAAGAAAACACAGAAAACGCCATCTAAAGAAATCAAATTGGCGGAACGACGTAAAAAAGACCATCTAAACAGGAGTTGAATCATGGACGATCTAGATAAATACATTGAAAAGCGTAAACAGAAAAGCCCTGCCTTTGCCAAGGGATTTGATCGTGGATATGAGCAGTTCAAAATTGGTGCCATGCTCAAGCAGGCCCGTTTGGATGCCGGTCTCACCCAAGAACAGGTTGCTGAAAAATTACACACCAAGAAATCGGCGATTTCACGTATTGAAAACCATGCGGAAGACATCCGACTTTCAACCTTAGAAAGTTTTGCGGAAGCCGTTGGGAAATGCCTCAGGTTGGAAGTCGCCTAACGAAACAGTGCGAACAATTGCGTGGAGATAACAGCGGCAAGCCGCAGTCTCTCACGCTAGACGTTGGACTAATTAAATAAAATGATAGCATTTGTCATAGTAGCCATCTTTTTGATTTTGGTCCCACTACTTTTCTTGAAAAAACGTAAGGCTGAATATCCTCTATATCCCATCGGAATAATTTGTCTCTTAATCCAAGCAACATACTTGTTTATTCCGACACTATTGGACAGTAACCCTAATTCGGAGAGATGGATTTTTTTGGCTTTAACCTACATCCCATTATCGTTTTCCATTTCAATTACCCTAACCATATTTAGCGCAATAAAAACAAAGGATATCGAAACAGGTTTAGGGAAACTTAAATCACGGGTAATAATCCCTATTCATGGAATTGGATCATATTCAATCCTCTTGGCTTGGGGAGATTATTTCCAGTTCCCATTATAAAACAAGTCCAACCAGTCGGGATAGGACAACTCCGTTACGCGCTCCGCGCTCATCTATGAATACCCTCTACGTTCGTTAAGGAAAAAATCTAAATAGCGCAGTATCCGTATTTCCCTGAAAACACCCTTTCCTACAGAAGCCTTGAAAGCATAAATGAACCCTTATGAATAACACAATCAAAGCAACCCTGACACTTATCGCTATCGGCTTCGCTACCACGGCAGCTGCGGCAGCGGATAAAACGCCCGCCCAAGCCTCTTCCTATGAGGGAGCCACGCTCGCTGAGTTGGTGACAGATATGGTGAAGTTTCGGGCGGAGAAAGAACGTTTAGGAACGGTGTTGACGGCCAGAATTACAGAGGTGTTGCCGGATGGCCTTCAGTCCTACGGAGAGTTTGACTGGCGAACGGTCTTCACCGTTGATTACATTGCTGCAAATGCGATGGACTCGAAGAATAGGCAGCACGCGGCCGTTCAGCTTCACTTTCATGTCACCGATCGCAAGAAATACTCCGATGAATGCCATGGTTACCCCGCTAAGCGATTCAAGGATAAGTGGGTAAGAGTGCAGGTCGGTCGGACCGAGATTTGGCTGAGTGTATTGGACAAAGAATTGCAGTCCGACGCCACGCTTGATGCGATTATTGGATCGTTCGACCTAAAAAGGATCGAAGCTCTTTAGATTAGATCAATTAGAGCTAACCAGTCGGCATATGACAATAGATTTTGTTGCGCTCATCTATGCATAGCCTCGACTTTGGCTGAAGAAGAATTTGGACGGGATTACAGGATGAACAGGAAAACCGCACCATCCAGAAAATCCTGTTATCCTGTCAAAAAATAAAGGATCTTCCTAAACCAGAAAAAGAATTGGGACGGGATTACAGGATGAACACTGATAACTACCCATCCGAATTCGCTCCGAAACCAAACCGAAACATCAGTGTGAATCCGTGTTCATCCGTGGTTAAATAATACGGAGCCAACCCAAAACGCCTGCGAACCTCGTAAATTCGGTCCGCAGCGCCTAAACGTTGGACGGAAACAGTAAAAAGGAAGAGCTATGCGGTCTAGAGATAAGTACATAACACTGTTCGGTTGCCTGGCCCTGGTCGTCTCCGGGTATATTTCGTCTGACCCTGGCAGGGAGAGTGCAGAAGAATCGGCCTACTCGGTAATCGGAGAGGCGACTGAAGTAGGATTCGACCAAGCAGCGCTGAATGAACTCGTTGCCGATATTGAGAGAGGCGAGTTCCCAAATACTCACGCCGTGCTGATCGAACATGACAGCAGGCCTATCTTTGAACAGTACTTCGATGGTTCGGATGAACGATGGGATACATCGATAGGCTTTCGCACCATGGACGCCGATAGTCTTCACGACCTTCGGTCTATATCTAAAAGTGTCACATCGCTTTTGCTGGGAATGGCTCTCGGAAAAGACTTCGAGCGTGCAGTCGAAAAGCCCTTGAGCGAATACCTTCCCAATTTGCATCTACAAGGACCGCAAAAGGCGATCACGCTGCATCAGGCGCTTACGATGACCGCTGGTTTGGAGTGGAACGAAATGACCGTTCCTTACACGAATCCGCTCAATGACGAGCTCCGTCTCGATGAATCGAGTCATCCGGCCGCGTTTGTTCTAAGCCGTCCAATGGCGTCTCCTCCCGGCAGTACCTGGTACTACAATGGAGGTCTCTCGCAAGTCATCGCAACGATTATCCAGAATGTTACAGGGTTACCCATCGACGAGTATGCTCGCATACATCTTTTCCAACCTCTCGATATTGTCGATTTCGAATGGCTTGGTCCCAATACATGGAAGCCTACGAACCCTTCCGCGGCAGCAGGGCTGAGGCTGACAGCGCGTGACCTAGCGAAGATCGGCTCACTGGTGCTTCATGGTGGGCGTTGGAACGGAAAGCAAATCGTCCCGGAAGGCTGGGTCGAGCGTTCAGGAAAGCGCATCGTTCAAGAGAACGGGGACTGGAGTAAGAACGGGACGTGGGGGTACGGTTATCAGTGGTGGGTTGGTGATCTTCCGTCCGGGATACGGGTGGTGGCTGGCTGGGGAAATGGGAACCAGCGCCTCTTCATTCTTCCCTCTAAAAAACTGGTGGTCACAATCTTCGCCGGCGAATATGACAAGTTCGAAGGCCACAGCGAGCGGATACTAGATCGCATCCTTGCGGCTCGACGACAGGAGTCCACCCAGACGAGTGACTAATCGCGAGTAGCTGGCGCTACCCGCGATTAGTCCTCTCGACGTTCCCATGAAAAGAACCCTAAAAAAGCTGAACCTATTTGCCTTATGCATCCCATTGATTATAACCCTAATTTTGACGGGTTATGCTTTCTGGAACTTTGGTGCCGAAACCGGTCTTATGGTTGGATTCATTAGTCTTTTCGTGGTAGGTGGATTAGAAGGACTCATTGGAATCGGGTGGTATCTTTTCAAAAAATGGACTGAGCAAGATGGTGAAAAAGCAAAAGGTTCCGATAAGCTTATGAAAACGAAAAAACACAGCCGTGAAAACACAAACTAAGCACAATAGATGTCTGCGCAGCCTCGCAGCTTGGGTCCAGTGGGCTATAATCGCTTTAAAAATAAGAACGCCTCATGCCTAAATTTGAACATATTCGTCATCAGCCTCCATCGGCCTTAGATGAACCTCGCCCCTTACTCATCGCCTGCAGTCCTCTGCGTAGTCATGCGAATTTATCGACCATTATGCGTATGGCAGGTTGCTCGGGCGTTCTGGAGGTTATCGCTACCGGGAACGCTAAAATAAAAAGTGCCATCGCTCGGGATAGTGTAGATAGTGTGAAGCTGACGGTGAAAAATAGTTTACCTCCCGTGCTCAAAAAGTTGAAAAAAGAGGGCTATAGCCTTGTCGGTCTTGAGCAAACCACGAACTCTACGATGCTATCTGAATATAGCTTTCCCAAAAAATGCGTGATCGTTGTCGGTTCCGAACGAGAAGGGCTCTCTCAAGAAAATTTAGATTTATTGGATGCGGTGGTGGAGATCCCTGTATGGGGCATGCCCTATTCGTACAATGTGGCTACCGCAACCTCGTTAGCGATCTATGAATATTGTCGCCAGTATCCAACGGGTTGAGCGGAGTGGAGCGCGGACATTTTGTCCTAGCGAAATCCCAATCATTGATAGCTACCAGGACAGTCCCGATAATTTCTAATGGCCGTTTGGAAGTATACCGTAAACACTGGCGAAGTAAGAAACGGGGAAGTGAAGAAACCACCCGCTTCGCTGGAGAACACGGAGATGTCACGGAGCACGTCGTCCGAAACGGTTTTGTGGCGAGCCCCGTAACTCACCCCATTCTGCCGTAAAACCGTTGTGATTCCGGAAGAAAATAATGATAGCTCAACCCGGATCTACTCGGTTGAGCGTTTGCAAAATGGGGGCTTTCGGGGCTCGCAAACGTCAACCGCCATCTGCTGGCTCCGTGGCGACTCCGTGTTCTCCAGCGAAGCGGGTGGTTAAAAAGTATCAGCCTCAGACGGTTTGTAGCTCTTCTTTAACGAATCACGCTTGCCCGGTTACAGGCTCGAACAGTCCCATTTCAACAGTGAGGCCAGGGCCAAAGGCCATGGCGGCACAGGGACCTTTGGGACCCGCCGCGAGGGATTCGGCGAGCAAAAAGAGTATGGTTGCGGAACTCATGTTTCCGTATCGGCGCAGGATATCACGGGAAAGCGTGAGTGCATCGCCGGATAGCTCCAGTGCGTCGCCCACTCGGTCTAAAATCGCTTTGCCCCCCGGATGCACAGCCCAGGTTTGAATGGCTTCGGGGGCGTGACCTGCAGATTCTATAAAAGGGAAAACCGCGTTACGGATATTATCTCCGAGAATGTTGGGTACGTAGCCCGAGAGCACGATCTCAAAACCGTGGTCGCCGATTTCCCAGGCCATGGCATCTTCCCCTTCAGGTGTGAGGGTACTCGCAAGCTTATCAATTCGGTAGGCGGTGCTTCCCGAATTTGGCGCACGCCCACTTAGTACTGCACAGCCGGCACCATCGGAAAAAAGCGAGGAGGCGACCATGGCTTCCGAATCTTCAGGGTCCGCTTGCACATGCAGACTGCAGAGTTCCAGACATTGGATCATCACCACCGCGTCGGGATTATTTTGACAGATACTATCGGCAAGGCGTAGGGCAGGAAACGCGGCGTAACACCCCATGAACCCCAGGTGATAGCGCTGTACATCTGTAGAGAGGTCTAGGCCGCGGATGATGTGGTAATCGGGTCCTGGATTATAAAACCCGGTGCAGGAGGCGGTGATAACGTGGGTGATGTCTTCCGCACTAAAAGGGGAAGCTGTAAGGGTTTTGTTTGCGAGTTCAACCGAGGCTTTTTGGGAGACCTCGCGATAAACTCGGTTTCGAGCACCGGTGCCGGGGTTAGGCCAGGGGGTACCAGGTTCACTGCCGAAGAGCGGGGCATCCGCTTCGTCAGAGAAGGGGATGCAGGTGTAACGTTGGTCGATCTCGGATTGCTTGTAGATGTGGCGAAGAATTCGGCTGGTACGTTTGTCATCAAATTGCGCCTGCATGCGTTCGCAGGCCACGGTTTGCGACTGACAATATTCCGGATTCCAGGTTTCGATGGTATGAAGGTAGGTAGGCATAACTTAAGCTTTTTACAGAGGATGACTTCGATTATTTCTAGCATGAATCGACGGTGGTTTACGACAGGTAGCTGGTTATTTTCGAGTTGGTTACATAACGATTGTTGGTCGGGGAAACCTGCGAGACGTTTAGTAATATAGGCGTAAACCGGTGTTTTACCATGAAGTAGTAGCCCCCAAAATACGCCCTCTTAACCAAATAAATGCTATGTACTCAGATGGAACCAACTATGTTTCAATGAAGACCGGGGCGGAAATTAAAGGTCCAGTTAACAAGAATCTAAAACTCCCTGTGGGTACAACCACTCACTGACAACCTATCGAGATCTCTGCTTTTGGTCTTCACTAGCCTGACTTAAATGGGCATGTATCGCTTGCGGGTCCAGCGAAAGATGATGTAGGACCGGTAGTCATAGGGTCGAGACCCAATCGCTGGTGGCAACCCTGCTTGCTAATACGGGAGATGATCTACAACGCAGGTGAGGCTTAACCGGAGCGCGAACATTTTGTCCTAGCGGGTATTCCGACCCTTAGGCTCGCTACTGCTCGCTAGGACAAAATGTCCGCGCGCCATCGATTCGTGTAAGATTCCTGTTTATTTGTGTCCAATTGCGGTTTATATACACAACATTATTTATCCAACGTTAAGGACTTTCCATGTTTGAATCACTTTCTCTTGCTCCTCCCGATGCTCTATTTGGCTTAAACGAAGCGTTTAAAGCCGATCCGAATCCAGAAAAAATCAATCTGGTGGTTGGCGTCTATAAAGATGAGGAGGGCCTTACCCCCATTCTTTCTTCCGTTAAGAAAGCCGAAGCGCGTATTTTGGAAAAACAAACGACCAAAGGCTATCTCCCCATTTCGGGTTCGCCTGTTTACGCGCAAGCTGTACAGGGGCTTTTGTTAGGCGACGATCATTCGTTGATTACGCAAAAGAAAATCCAAACCGCTCATACCCCTGGTGGAACCGGTGGATTGCGTGTAGGAGCTGATTTTCTGAAAAAAATATGTCCGGAGGCCTCGGTCTGGCTAAGCAACCCGACTTGGGCCAATCATAAAGCGATTTTTCAGTCGGCTGGATACGAAACCAAGGACTATCCCTACTACGATAAGGAAAATCAGTGCTTGGGCTTCGATTCGTTTTTAAAGGCTCTTTCCCTCATTCCCTCCGGAGATATTGTGCTCCTGCATGTGTGCTGCCATAACCCAACCGGAGTAGATCCTACCCGTGAGCAATGGAAACAGATAGCCGACGTAGCCGAAGTCGCGGGATGGTTCCCTTTCTTTGACTTTGCCTATCAGGGATTTGGCGAATCAGTAGAAGCGGATCGTTATCCTTTGGAATTATTTGCGGAAAAAGAACTGGAATTTGTGATTTCAGCATCCTTTTCCAAAAATATGGGCCTCTACAATGAGCGTACTGGAAGTTTTTCGGTGGTTGCCCAAACCACTGAAGCTGCGGCTTCCGCATTTAGCTATGTGAAAACCGCTATTCGTAGTAATTACTCGAACCCCTCCAGTCATGGGGGAGCTATCGTGGAAGAAGTGCTCACGGATCAAGATCTTCGTGCGGAATGGACTGGTGAACTAGATGCAATGAGGGAACGAATTAAGTACCTCCGTGCAACCTTAGTCGAGGGGTTGAAGGCCCGTGGAATCGACCGTGATTTCAGTTTTATCCAAGAGCAAAACGGGATGTTTTCGTTTAGTGGCTTGAATCCAGAGCAAGTGAAGACTCTTAAAGAATCCCACAGTATCTATGTGGCGGGTAGCGGTCGCATCAATGTGGCTGGGATCAATCAGAAGAATCTCGATCCATTATGTGATGCGATTGCAGCGGTGATGGCCTGAAAATATGAAGCGACTCTGCCCGCTTCTGCTGGTGCTGGGAGTCTCTTTGGGCTTGGGTGCCCGAGAGATTAGTATTCGCCTGTGGATTTCCGGAGGCATGGAAGGGGTGGTTATGGGCAATCGTGAGTGTCCGGGCTGGTTGAGTGTTTCTCGTCAGCTGCAAAAGGAAGATCCACACGCCTGTTGGATTCAGCTAGGAGTTACCCCCGATCCCGATAGCCTTGCTCAGTTGGAAGATCTAAATCAACCGGATGTGGTGATACCGACCGAACAGGATTTCCGGATGCAGGGAAGGGCTGCTCTTGAGAAACGGGATCCACCCGGGACCTTGTTGAATGTATCCAACTTGCCTCAATTCCCCGATTACCGACCTGCGTTTCCAAAAAAGCAGGTGTGGAAGCAGGCGGATGGCGTTGAAATTCATACCTTCGGCCTGTTGTCTGATCAGGCTCCTTTACGAATTCCTTCGGATCGTCTTAGGCCCTTGCGAATCATGCCCGCTTTATCGAAAATTCGTGAAGAACTGACTGTAACCACCATGCCAGATCATGTTTTTCCTGTGCTGGTGTTGCCGGAGGGTGCTGATGGGAAAGAGTGGTCGGATCGACTCCCGGAAATTCCGATCTTGATCCTGCCATCGAAAAAACAAGCCCGAATTATCGACACCCATGGTGGCACGCAATTACGGATTCAGCCGGCGGCTTATGGACGCTCTATAATTCGGGTGCAACTTTATTGGGACACGATCGAACGCCGATTTAGTTCGCCCAAAGCGGAAGTCGTGTGGGTGAACGCGCCTGAGTTTCAAGATGTCGATCTTCCGATAGGCCTTAAGAACAGAATACGCCCCTTAGAGAACGTCCACGTAACAGATATGGGCGATGAACTACTCAAACATGCGGATGTTGTATTTGCACCCAACGTTAAAAAGCTGGGAATTGACTCACGATTGCCTGATGCCATTCGGGTGTCTCAGGTGCCTAAGGATTATGCCTGGGTCAAAGTAGTTACGGACTCCAAAACCTTAGAGCTATGGAAAGCGGATGGAATTCCAAAGATTTTTGAAGGCCCTCGGTCCGCAAATAGAGAGGTCGAAATTTTGATGACGGCCGAGATTGCCGCCGGAAACGGAGAGTGGGATTCTGTCATTCGACAAGATTTGCTGTCGGGGAACTATCCATATGAATGGATGTCCTTCACCAGCCGAGATCTCGTCCTTGCCTTGAAGGAAAACACTCCATGAACTTATTCCAAAAAGAAGCTTGGAAAGAAGATCCCCGGTTGCTCCTCGTCTGTTTAGGGATGGTCATTCTCCCGGTCAGTAATTCCATGGGACAGGTTCCATTGTATGCCGCAAGCGTGATGTGGTTGGTTCAACTGATCCAAAAGAAAACGACATGGAACACCAGCACCTGGATTTTCCTTGGTGGATGGATGCTGATCATCCTGGCCAGTCTTTTTTACGCGGTGCATCCCGAACTTGGGATCCGCAAGTTGAGTCGCTTTTTGATTTTTCCTTTGGTTGGAGCCGTAACCGCAGCCTGCATCTCCGGGGATGATCCATCTAAGAAGGTCCTTGCCGTATGCAAATCTATCGTACTTGGGGTTTGTATCCTTAGTGTGTACGATCTGATCGACTTCCCTTTACAAGTGAAGGGAGGAATCAACCTTGTCGACGTGGGAAATATGACGTCTCCACAATTTTATTTGCTGGGAATGATGATCTGGTTAGGGCTGGTTTCCTTGGGCAGGGAAAAGGTAAGTAAAATCTGGTGGTTCTGTTTACCCTTTCTTTTAGTGGGTTTATTGATGCATCAAAAAAGGGGCGTTTGGTTGGCCTCCATGGCAACAATGAGCCTATGGACCTTATGGAGCAAAAAATGGAAAACACTTGCGGTCATGATTTTTTTGGCTGGGAGTTCCTTATTCCTACCTCAAGTTCGTGCACGCTTAGGTCAATTACGGGAAGTGGTTCAACCCACCCATGGTGGACGGATGATTTTATGGAATGAGGTGGCTCCTCGACTGCTACCTGAGTATCCTTTTGGTATCGGCTACAACGGAACGAAATACGAAGATTTCCGAGAGATACTCCCCAAAGAATATCATATGGAAGTTGGGCTTCGCCATCTGCATAATAACTTCTTACAGATTAGATTGGAGTTGGGTTGGCACGGAGTGATTTGGTGGGCGTCTTGGATGGCATGGGTGCTTTGGAAAGCGTTTCGACCCTCAGGTGAGGGGGATCGCTATCTAAGAGGAGCTGTGGCCTTCGCCTTTCTTGGATTGTTTTTAAATGGTCTGGTTGAGTATAATTTTGGGGATAGCGAAATTTTGAAAATCTATTTATTGCTCTTTGGGTTGATTGATGTGTTTCAGCCTAAGAAGACAACTTCTGAAATGTGACTAGTAGCCCTTAGGTGGCTGCTGGTTTCCCTATGCCTCAAGAAGGCTAAATTTTTTCCAATTTGGTGATACGTCCGCCGATGATCCATTCCGCAATATAGATATTACCATCCGCATCAACTGCGGCACCGTGAGGGCTATTAAATTTTTCAGTCTCCACCCACTCCCGGTTATTTGGCCACCCCTCATTTCCGGCAACAGAATCATTTTCACCCAAGTGACAAATAAGAGCATCGTCTTGATCAATCAGAGTTATCCTGGAGGTTAATTCAGGAACGATCAGATATTTCCCCCAGGCTATGCAGCCATCAGGACTATTTAAATAGTTCTCACCGTAGGTTCGAATGAAGTTTCCATCCAAATCATATACCTGCATGCGTTTATTTCCCCGGTCCGCTATGTGTAAGGAGAGGATCCCCTGACGTTCGCCAATCCAGATCCCATGAGGGCACGTAAACCTGCCGGCACTCCCCTCGCTTCCGTCAATACTTGATAGATAGGTCCCGACTTTATTAAACCGATGAACCAAATTGCAGCCGTAGCCATCGGCAACCCAAATGTTTGCATTTTCCGGATTTACCGCCACCCAAGTTGGAACGTAGTCTCCTTCTTCATAGGCTTTATGAGAGGGTTGGGGCAAGCTTTGCACGATTTCGCCGGTTAAGGTAGTTTTTACCACTTGTTTGGAATCCTGATCTGTGAGCCAAAGGTATTCCTTGCCATTTTCCTCCACCAGAGTCATCCCATGTGCGCCCGGAAAGTCGCCCCAAGAGGAACGTAAGGTTCCGTCCGGACTAAATTCGAGAACCGAGGGGGTCGCTTGATGAAAAACAAAGATACTTCCGGTTTGGGAAACTACTACACCATGCGTCCGTCCATTTTCACGGGAACTCTGGTTTTCAGGAATTGTGATCCAGTCATGGATCCATTTGTAAGAAGGGGGCATTATAAAAGAGATCCTTTGTGCGGGGAGGAAGACGTCGTTGATTATCACATCAGGTTTTATCTGATTTTGAAAGCAGATTTTCCATGTCAAAACTGAAACAGGGCAATAGAATTACCTAAATTTTTCTCGGACCAAAGGTCCGCAACCATCCCAGCCTAGTACTGAATTCTAGGAATAATATCTGATCGGAATTTTTCTGGCCGCAGGTCTGCGAAAATCACCCACAAAGTGAGTATCTTCCCGAGGAGATCGTCCGATGAGGAACCCCTGCGACGGGTAAATCATTTCATACTCACATCTCTCGGAACAGGATGTGCGCCATCTCGGTATGGGAAATCGGGATGCTGGTTACTAAAAACCGTCTTGTGCTGTAGCCCAATGTTGACGCGTGGGTAAGAAATACCTATGCTCCTCTTTTACGCTTGAACCGTTACCTACAACGATTTCGTTTCGTGCGGCATCTCTTCCTGCTATTCATGGAGATCCTGTCGACAGAATGATTGTCGCTACGGCACGTGAGTTGGGTCAACCATTAGTCACCGCGGATAGGTCTATCCAGCGATGGTTTTCAGCCAGGCCCGAACTAAAAGGGTACCTTCTGGTACTTTAAGACTCACATTCACCGTATTCGGACGAAGAGCTCACGAATCGGTTTGCCTTTCCGTTTTTCCGTATTATTAGAAGTAGTCCTTTATTTGACATCTAAAGGGTTTAGAGTATAAAACATAATCTCTATCAACTTACTAGGGTATTAACTATATGACCATTCCTCCCCTTGCTGCGGGTGTCGGGCCTCTGACACCGGAACAATATCTTAAACTTAACGAGCTACTAACCACGTTGTCTCCGGATCAATCTTCATGGTTGTGTGGTTATTTAGCCGGAGTGAATGCGTCCATGGCGGGTACCGCTTCCGCCGTGGCGCCAGTAGCTGAATCGGCTTCAAGTGAAGGCGTTACCGTGCTTTTTGGTTCCCAAACTGGTAACTGCGAAGGGATTGCCGGCGATTTGGTAGCTGCCTTGCAGGCCAAAGGAGTTTCGGCTGATATGGTGGATATGGGAACCTACAAAACCCAGAACTTGAAAAAAGAGAAAAATGTCTGTGTGGTCGTCAGCACCCAAGGGGAAGGAGATCCCCCCGATACCGCCATAGATCTACATGCGTTCATTAATGGCCGGCGTGCCCCGAAAATGGAAGGTGCTTCCTTCGCTGTAATTGGGTTGGGAGATACCAGTTACGAGTTCTACTGCAAAACGGGAAAAGATTTTGACGAACGCTTTGGCGAACTTGGCGGTACCCGTCTGTTGGACCGCGTGGACTGTGACGTAGACTATGAAGACAAAGCGGAAGCCTGGGTCGCAGAACTCGCTGAAAAGCTTTCTGCAAAATTAGTCTCAGCTGCGGTAGCTACCCCAGTGGTGGGAGCTACAGCTTCGGCTACTGTGAAAAGTGAGTTTAGCAAAAAGAACCCTTTTGCCGCTCCGCTTTTGGAGCGCCTCAATCTGAACGGACGCGACTCGGAAAAAGAAACCCTTCATATGGAGTTGTTGCTTGAGGGAAGCGGGCTGACTTATGAACCGGGTGACGCTTTGGGAGTGGTTGCCAGCAATGATTCGGGTATCGTAGACGAAGTGATTACCGCCTTGGCTGCCAATGCGGATGAAGATGTGGTTACCCCCCGTGGAATCGAAAGCTTTCGCGACGCTTTGATGGGTAACTATGAAATCACCACAATCACTCGTCCTTTTCTCCGCGCTTATGCGGATCTGGCTCAAAGCAAAGAGTTCTCGGAGCTCATCGAAAACACCGAACGCCTAAACGAGTGGCTCTATGGACGTGAAATCATTGATGTTCTTCAAACCTGGCCGGTGAAGGGGCTGGCCACCTCCGATTTCATCGAATTGTTACGCAAACTTCCTCCGCGTCTCTATTCTATTGCTTCCAGTCTTAATGCTCATCCAGATGAAGTTCACTTGTGCGTGGGTGTGACTCGCTACGAAGCCCACGGACGGATGCGTAAAGGGGTTTGTTCTACGTATCTTGCGGACCGTGTGGCCCTAGATGAAACCATTCGGGTGTACGTGGATACCAATAAAAATTTCAAACTTCCGGCATCCGTTGATACTCCAGTTATTATGGTTGGACCCGGAACCGGAATTGCTCCCTTCCGCGCCTTTGTGGAAGAGCGTGAAATTCAAGGGAACAGCAAAAATTGGTTATTCTTCGGCGAACAGCACTTTGATACCGACTTTCTTTATCAAACCGAATGGCAACAATGGTTAAAAACCGGAGTATTGGATCGGGTAGATGTCGCCTTCAGCCGTGACCAAAAAGAAAAACTCTACGTACAGCATCGCATGCAGGAACAGGCCAAAAACCTCTACGCATGGTTGGAAGAGGGCGCCCATTTTTATGTTTGTGGTGATGAAAGTCGGATGGCCCATGATGTACATCAGACCCTTATCAATATTGTGAAAGAGCAGGGTGGAAAATCTACGGAAGATGCCGATGCCTATGTGAAACAAATGCAAAAAGATCGCCGTTACCAGCGCGACGTGTACTAAAGAAAAAAGTTCACCACGAAGAACCTGAAGTTTATGAAGAAATAGTTATGGTTTCCCTTCACATTCTTCCTGCTCTTCATGGTAACAAGCTCATATGAAATTTTTCCAATCTGCTGAAGAAAAGAAACAGCGCAAGCACATTGAACATGCCATTTTTCAGGTAAAATACGCCCGGAGAATGAAAGATGATCTCCTGCCTCCTGAAACCATTGAGCGCTTATGGAACTTACAGAAAGATCTTAAGGCGCACCTGAAAGCCAAGACTTTTTCCGTAGGGATTGCCTTAGCGGATAATGCAACGGCTCTCGCTCGAGAAGTCCATCCGGCCCCCCGTAAAGCTTACGCCCTACGTGAAAATGTAGAGGTCATTTTGGTTGTTGTCGCGGTTGCGCTTGGATTCCGCACCTACTTTTTTCAGCCCTATCAGATTCCTACGGGTTCTATGCAGCCTACCTTGTACGGTATCACATCGAATGCTAGCTACGAGCCGGATTGGTCAGACAAAATTCCAGTTCGTTGGGGGAAATTTCTACTTACGGGCTCACGTTATAAAGTCATAAAAGCCAAAGCAGACGGCATTATGCCCAATAGTTCTCAATGGAAAAAACAAGACACCTATTTTTATATTACCCTCGGTGGCAAACGGCATAAGATCCATCAGGACATGGTCCTAGAGGAAGGCGTTGATGGAAACTATATACATTCTTGGTTTCCGCAGCCGGGCAGTCTGGTCAAAAAAGGGGATGTGATCAGTCAAGGCCTGCTCAAGCAAGGCGATCATATCATCGTAAACCGAATGAGTGTAAATTTTTTCCGACCGAAGCGTGGTGATATCGTCGTCTTTAGCACCAGTAATCTTCCTCTAGTGCGCGCGAACAGCGCCTATATCAAACGCCTTACCGGACTCCCCGGTGAAGAAATTTCGATTAGGGATGGAAAACTTTTTGTAGATGGAGATGTGGTTATGTCTCCAGACGTATTTCCACGTCAGTATGAAGACCCAACTTATTCAGGATACTCTAATCCGCCTCGGGCCATTTATCATCAATATGAAACAGAAGCCCTGTTCGCCGATGCTGATTCTAGTTATGTTCTGGGTGAGGACCGTTTCCTCATGATGGGCGATAACACCAATCATAGTTTAGATGGCCGCTACTTTGGCGGTGTTCCAGGCAAGAATATTCTCGGAACCGGAATCTTCGTACCCTGGCCCTTCTTTAATAGAGGGATTCACGATGACCGTGCTGGTCGAGTGCATTAGGGTTCCGCCTTCGGCGGAGACGTTGGGAGATGGACGTTGGAAGATCAGCGTTGGGAGTGTCGGGAACGGAGCTCGGACAGTTTGTCCAAGTGCTATTCCTACTAGCAAATACCCGCTTAGACCGTATCCGTTCGCTTAATCCGATCTCAAAATCTTCATGAACGCTTCCTGAGGAATGTTCACTTTTCCGACCATCTTCATTTTCTTTTTACCGGCTTTCTGATTTTCCAAAAGCTTACGCTTCCGGCTAATATCACCACCGTAACAGCGTGAGGTCACGTCTTTACGGAAAGCAGGCACGGTTTCACGGGCAATGATATTCCTGCCAATGCAAGCCTGTACCGCAATCGGGAACTGCATCCTAGGAATCTCTTCCACCAGTTTTTTGCAAATATTCCGTCCGATAGATTCCGATTTGTCCCGGTGAACAATCGCCGCAAAGGCATCTACGGGTTCGCCGTGAACCAAAATTTCCATCTTCACCAAGTCGTTTTCTTTGTAGCCTTCGTATTCGTAATCAAAGCTGGCGTACCCACGACTGAGACTCTTCAGCTTGTCATAGAAATCAATCACGATTTCGTTTAAGGGTAGATGGGCGGTCAGGATGAGACGCCCCCCATCTACAGTTTCGGTTTGAGAAATATTTCCGCGTCGATCACGGATCAGATTCATCAAATCCCCAATCATTTCATTAGGGCAAATTAGGGTACAACGTAGGAAAGGTTCTTCGATATGATCGATGGTGGTGGGATCGGGTAAATGCACCGGGTTGTCGATGATCAACTTTTCCCCGTTCTGTAAAAAAACTTCGTATACTACACCCGGGTAGGTAGAAATAATATCCACATCGTATTCCCGACGTAGACGCTCCTGAATGATTTCCATATGCAAGAGTCCTAGGAATCCGCATCGGAAACCAAATCCCAATGCGACCGAGGATTCGGCGATGGATGAAAAGGAGGCGTCATTCAAGGAAAGTTTTTCGATGGCGTATTTGAGTTTTTCGTATTCGGATCCGTCTATAGGATACAAACCGCAGAACACCATGGGATGCACTTCTTGGAAACCGACGAGCGCATTTTTACAATGCTGGTCTTTGCGAGTAATGGTATCACCGATTTTAATATCGGATGACTCTTTGATGTTGGCAATGATGTAGCCGGTTTCCCCGGCACTCAGTTTATCCAATTTCCTCATAGCCGGACTGAACACGCCAACTTCTTTGACCTCAAACTCTTTGCCGGTCGCCATCAACTGAATCTTCATATGGGGAACGATATCACCATCAAACATCCGAACGTAGGTTACAACCCCGCGGTAGGCGTCATAAAATGAATCAAACACCAAGGCACGGGTGCCTTCACTTTCATCTTCAGTGGGGGGAGGCACTTTTGCAACAATCGCTTCTAAAACCGCTTCGATATTTTCGCCGGTTTTGGCGCTTACCAGAATCGCATCATCCATCGGGATGGCTAATAGTTCCTCTACCTGTCGCTTAACTGCAGGGATATCCGCATTCGGTAAATCGATTTTATTGATCACTGGAATAATTTCTAGTTCCTGCTCCATGGCTAGCATCACGTTGGCGACGGTTTGGGCCTCCACGCCTTGGGCTGCATCCACCACCAGAATCGCTCCCTCACAACCCGCCAAACTACGAGTCACTTCATAAGAGAAATCCACATGCCCAGGAGTATCGATCAAGTTAAACTGATAGCGATTGCCATCCTTGGCCTCGTAGAACATGGATACCGGATGGGCTTTAATGGTGATGCCGCGTTCACGTTCCAAATCCATGTCATCCAGCATTTGCTCGGTCATGTCCCGCTCATCCACGGCCTTGGTCAACTGCAGAATACGATCAGCAAGCGTCGATTTCCCATGGTCAATATGGGCAATGATGGAGAAATTTCGGATGTGAGAAAGGTCGCGGGACATAAAGTTTTTAGCAGAGTGAACGTATCGGAATCCGAATCGCTATCGGAATCTCTATCGGAATCGATTTATGCTCCGAATTTCGATACCGATTGCGATCCCGTTACCGATTGATTCAGCCTTCTACCTCCGGCGGAAGATCTAATTGAATATGAATATCATGCAATTGCTTGGCATCCACGGTGGAAGGAGCATCCATCATGAGGTCGATCCCTTTGTGGTTTTTGGGGAAAGCAATTACGTCACGAATGGTTTTACCTCCGGCCATTAAGAGAGCTAAACGATCGAAACCAAGCGCAATCCCGCCGTGAGGAGGGGCACCGAAAGCTAAAGCATTGAGTAAGTGACCAAACCGATCCGCTTTTTCCTCTTCGGAAATCTTTAGGATGTCGAACATTTGGCTCTGACGCTCAGGATCATGAATCCGAATACTTCCCGAACCGAGCTCTACTCCGTTAAGCACGATATCATATGCCACTGCGCGAACCTTTTCGGGCTCGCTTTCAAGCATATGCGCATCTTCAGGAAGTGGAGAGGTGAAAGGGTGATGCATGGGAACCAATCGGCCAGCTTCATTACTTTCAAATAGGGGGAATTCAGTTACCCAAGTAAATTTAAAGTCGTCTTGAGGGATGATGCCTGCCTGATTCGCGGTTTCGATCCGCAAGCGTCCCAAAAATTCATTTACGATCAAGGTGGAATCAGAAGCTGCGAAGAGAACCAAGTCTCCCACTTCCATTTCCAAGGTGGTTTTAAGACCTTCAAGTTCTGTTTCAGAGAAAAATTTCACAATCGGAGATTTCCAGGATCCGTCTTCTTGAACCCGAATATAGGCCAATCCACCCATTCCGTGAGATTTTGCTAATTCGGTCCACTCGTCAATCTGACGAATCGGTACCCCAGCCAAGCCTTTTGCGTTGATCGCTTTTACGGAGCCTCCCCCTTCGATCACTTTACCGAAGACTTTAAATTTAGTCCCTTCAAAAACGGGAGCCAAGTTTTTCAGTTCCCAGCCAAAACGTACGTCAGGCTTGTCGGAACCAAAACGGTCCATCGATTCGTGCCAGGTGATGCGGGGCAGGGGACGTTCAGGAATTGGATGACCGGAAGCTTCCATCACTTTGGCTAAGAGCCCGTCGATAATCCCGTAGATATCCTCTGCGTCCACAAAGGACATTTCCACGTCGATCTGAGTGAATTCGGGTTGGCGGTCCGCGCGCAAATCCTCGTCACGGAAACAGCGGGCCATCTGGAAGTAGCGATCTAACCCACCCATCATCAACAACTGTTTGTACTGCTGAGGAGCCTGAGGCAGGGCGTAAAAGGTTCCGGGAGTTACACGGTTGGGAACCAAATAATCGCGAGCCCCTTCTGGCGTACTTTTGGTCAGAATCGGGGTTTCAACCTCCACAAATTCCTTATCATCCATAAACTGACGAATCGCGATAGACATTTTATGACGTTTCCGCAAGCGTTCCTGCATAGAGGGACGACGCAAGTCGAGGAAACGGGATTCCATACGAAGCTCTTCGCTAACTTTATCGGCTTTCGCTTCTTCTAGAGGAAAAGGAGGGGTTTTACTTTTATTCAGTACGGTCACTTTTTGACCCACAATCTCAATGGCACCGGTGCTCAAACGTTCATTCACCATATCGGCTGGACGCCCGCGAACGGCACCGTTCACCTGAATCACATATTCCGGACGAGTAGATTTCGCAACCTCGGCTGCTTCGGCACTGTCATCCGGATCGCAAACCACTTGGGTGATGCCGTAACGGTCCCGTAAATCGATAAAAAGTATGCCGCCATGATCCCGAACCGTGTCCACCCATCCGCAAAGCACGATGGATTCACCAATTTGGTCAGGGCCTAATTCGCCACAAGTATGAGTACGTTTCATAAGAATTTCCTTTAAAAATGGGCGATTCCGACCTTCGGAACCGCATTTGCCCCGCTTTCCAAGACTCGGAATTCAAGGGCAACATCTTATGCCATGAATTTCAGCAGGGTCACGCTAAAACCTAAGGAAAATAAGGCTGAAAAAGTGGAGCGGGGCTGTCCCCAGCCCCCTAAGCTGGTACCGCTAGCGTATCCATGGCGTGTTATCGCATACCCACCAACTACCCTGTATTCAATGTGATTTTTTCCAGTAACGGTAATAACTCTTCGAAGTCGGGCTGGATATTCACATAGAATTTCCAGCCCCGTGTCTACAGAAAATAGTACGAAGATACGGGGACTGGAAAGTCCCCGCTCCATTCTTTTGACCTTCCGTTTCTACCTGCTACTATATCCTTATGATACCTCTAAGCTTAGTTGAACTGGATCAGACGGTCTTGGAATGCAAACGGATGGTCAACAAACGTGCGTTGCTGTCGGCAGGGGCGGCCGTAGTTCCAATACCCGGCCTGGATATTACGGCAGATGTGGGGTTACTTCTTCAATTGCTACCAGACATCAACCGGAAATTCGGGATCGCTCCTGCACAGGTGGAGGAGTACGATGCCCAAACCAAGATGATGATTTTTAACTTGGTCTCTCGAATGGGAACCGAGTTGGCAGGGCGGAGTATCACCAAACGAATTGTACTTCAGGTGTTGAAAAAACTGGGGGTGAAAGTCACCGCCAAACAAGCAGCAAGATACGTCCCGATTATCGGATCCATGATCTCCGGTGGACTGAGCTTCACCATGATGAAGATGATTTGTAATCGGCATATCCGGGAATGCTACGACTTGGTGGAGGTCACGATTGAACATCGACCACAAATTTCGTTGAAACCTGTAGAGGAACCGGCTGTGGACAAGCAAATCCAGCAGGATGATTAAATTTTCGCCCCTTCGTGGCAAAAAAATTCGTCTTTTAAATTCTGGCCTCTTCAGCCATCTCAAGCACCTCGGAAAGCGTTTTTCCGCTTTCCTTTAACTCTCTAATAGATAGCGACTGAAATCGTTTAGCTAATCGGGTGCCTTGCTCATCGCGAACCAATGGCTCGTGGCACCATGAGGGCGGATTCACTCCAAGGGCTCGATAGAGCAGTAGTTGTCTGGCCGTAGATTTGAGGAGGTCTTGGCCTCTTACGACTTCGGTGATACCTTGTTCGATATCGTCGACCACCACTGAAAGTTCGTAAGCGGGTATGCCATCGCGTCGCCAGATACTGAAATCACCGAAATCCTTTCCTGCAATATAGGAAACCTGCCCTTTTATGGAATCAACGAAAGAGAGAATTTCGTTTTCCGGCACTCGAAAGCGCCAGGTTACTCCATTGGGTTGATTAAAGGCTTTCTCAGCCCCTTTTTCGGGCCGCCATTCGATAGGGAAGATGGCTTCGGCATCCTGCTCATCTTTGGATTCCGGTGGACGCAAGGCCCGTATTTCTTTTCGGGAACGGGTACAGGGATAAATGATGCCACGGTCTTTAAGTTTACGCCAAGCATGTAAATACCGTTCGGGATGATCAGATTGATACTCAAGGTCTCCGTCCCAATCTAGGCCGAGCCATTTGAGATCCTCGATGGCTTGTGAGGCGTATTCAGGTTTACAGCGCTGGGTATCGAGATCTTCGATTCGTAGGAAGATGTGACCTTTAGCCTCACGTGCGTGTTTCCAAGCTTGGTAAAAAGTTCGGGCGTGACCGAGATGGAGTTCCCCGGTGGGAGTAGGAGCTAGGCGGCCTCTGTATAAAAGTGGAGCGGGGATTTTCTTATCCCCGTAACGTGGTAGCTTTGCGGGGGTAAGAAAACCTCCATGTCATTGGTTTAACGTACACGCTTCAACTCCTTAAGATCCGGAGCGCTCAACCGTATCTCTTTCGGGTTCAAAACAGAACCTTCAAAGGTGATTCGTGGATCATCCACTTTAACCAGTTCATTCAATTCGTAGACATTTTGATATCCATAGCCGTATAGATTCAGGTAGGTTGGAATATTCAAGGCCATCATGCGGGGTTTAGCCTGTATGGCGAATTGGTCCCCTGCTGGATTCCGAGGTATGGGGAAGGCCATTTTAGAAGCAAAGTCCACCGGATCCCCCTCGAAATTATTGTTGCAGTAAATCAGTATCGTAGTCTCAGGGGAGGGAATGAGCTTCGCCAGATTTCCTTGAGTGAAATCAGAGAAATTCAAATGCGTTGCTCCTTTGACATGAATCCGGTCATACCGAAACTTGGATCGTGCATCTAAGATGATTATACTCTCATCTTTACTCATTTCGAGAAAAGTAGTCAGATCGATTAGGCGTTTAGCTCGGTGCTTTTCGACCTGCTCAACCAACTGTTTGTAATCGTCGAAACTTACTTTCGCTTTTGGGTACTCAAGATCCTCTGCCTGAGTTCCACCTATAGGAATAAGGAGAAGTAAGGCAATCGTGCTGAAAAGTTTCATAGAGGGTTGGGATGTAGGAGTTGAGAGGCTGGACGAGTTACCGTCCCTCTTTACAGGAGGAAAGAGAATCGAAAACGTAAAGATATTGCTCTCGGTTCAATCAAAGCGTCCCATCCAGATAGGCTTTTCTTTCTTCTTTTGAGAACTTTTCTATCGCGTAGCGCAAGGTGGTTCGGTGCATCTCTTTATACTGTTTACGAAGAAATGTGTTTTCCAAGTTCCTATCTCGGTTTCCGACTTCCTTGAGCATCCAACCCACAACTTTGTGTATAAGATCCTCTTCGTCGGGAAGGAGCAACTCCGCCAATTTCAAGGCGTCCTCAAAGTCATTTTTACGAATGAAGTGGAGGGTGGAAAGCATGGCGATTCGCCGTTCCCAGAGGCTTTTGGACGAAGCTAGTTTATATAGAGGAGCCCTGCTTTTGTCTTCGAGGTAAGGTCCCACAATGAAATAAGCTGAGACGTCCACCAAATCCCAGCTAGTTAAATAGGCGGTATGAGTGAGGTAAACGTTGTAGATCTTGGTTTTTTCTGCGTCATCGGCAGAGGTAAATTTCTGAACCAGAATCAGCAATGCGAGTAGCCGTGATTCGTGGAACCGAGAGCTGAGTAATTCGGGGACCTCGTTTAAAGGAAGGGTTTTATTTTTCTTTGCCACTTCCCTTAAAGGTTTCATCCGGATGCCCAGATAGTGAATTTCCTCACCTTTATTGGCTTTTTCCGTTTTGTGAAACCGTTTAGATTTTTCCGCACTTTCCGGATTAGCTAGATTTTCTAATTGGGTTTCTAAAGGGTGGGATGGCATGGGGTCGTTACGCGTATCCCAGTTTCCTCAAGATCCAGAAATTTTTGTCCCAGTCTTTTTCGACTTTGACGATGAGGGTTAAATCGATACGCACACCGTAAATCTCGTGGAGTTCGGTGGCGGCTTCGCCCTTAACCGCTTTGAGTACTCGGCCTTTGTTGCCAATGACCATGCCTTTCTGGGAATTTTGGCGAACTAAAACATGTGCTTCAATTTTCCATTTGTTCTCGGTCTCCACCAAACTCTCGACCCACACCGCGATGGAATGGGGGAGTTCCTCACGTAAACGCGTGAGGAATTTTTCGCGGATAAAGTCGCCGATGGCCAATTTGCGGGGAAAGTCGGATACCATATCTGCAGGAAAGAGGAGGGGGCTTGCAGGCATAGCGGCCATCAGCCAATCCCGTAATTCGTCTATATTGAGGCTTTCATTGGCAGAGACGTCTATCCAGTGGGGTTGGGGCGGGTTTTCTTTTTCGGCGCTTAGCTCGGCCCACTGGTCTTTGAAAAACTGACTTGAACGGTCATCCTTATCACATTTATTGAGCAGAAAAAGCAGTTGGGCTTCGCTTTCATCTACCAGTCGACGCATCCAGCCGTTAACCTCCAGTGAGGGTTTTGCTGCACGGTCCATAACTAGCATGACGACATCTACACCTTCGGTAGATCCCCTAGCCATTTTGTTCATGTGGTGGTTGAGTTGTTTTTTGCCTGTGCGGTGTACTCCCGGGGTATCGAGAAAGACCACTTGAGCTTGGTCTCCGGTCAAAATTGCCCGCACCACATTTCGGGTAGTTTGAGCTACCGGACTCACAATGGAGATTTTTTCTCCAGTGAGCTGATTGATCAGCGAAGATTTACCTGCATTGGCTGCGCCGACTACGGCCACCATGCCTGCGCGGGTTTGGAGGGGAAGGGCGGGGTCTGGAAGTTCTGTGTTCATGTGGTTTGCTGTAAACGAATCTACTGACAATGCAACTCGTGAAAAAGGCGAATGGGTCGGCTGAGCCGTTTGTAGAGATAATGACACTGTGGGGCGGGTACGCCCCACCTCCATTCCAACGATGAAACTTAGCCTAGATCTTCAATAATTTTTAAGGCGCTTTCGAGTCGGGTTTCGAGCGCTTTCATGCGTTCCTCGAGGGCGTCGATGCGTTTTTCCTCATTCGAGACCGGAGCTTCGATTACCACTGGGCCAGGCCTATCAGCGGCCTCCAGTATTTCTCCGCAAAGCATATGAGCATACCGGGCTTCCCTCCGTCCGGGAGCTTTGGGCAATAAGGTTACCATGGGTATGTCATCAATCCGTTCTAAGCTGGTCAACGCGGCCTCTACCTGACCTTCCCTGAGTACGGGAATCATCCGCTGCACGCGATTACGGAGTTCGGCTGGAGTTTGCGGCCCCCGTAACATCAGTTCAGCCAATACGGCGCGCTCGACCGCCGACATGCCATATACGCCTGCCATTTCATGTTGAAACTTGGGCACGCGCGCCCCAGCCTCATGCACCAGAGTCGCTATTTTTTTCTCACGCCGCATGATGTCCAAGGATTTCTCCACCACCCTGCTTTCAAGTTCCATCACCGGATTCCGGTTAGATTTCTGCGTACAGGCCGCCACCAATGAGCTCAAGGTCAGCGGATAATGATCCGGAGTAGAGAGTTCTTTTTCAATCAGACAGCCCAAAATGCGGGCTTCCAGTGGGTTTAAGAGCGGGTCGTTTTCCATTGCAGAGTCGTATAGGCATCCTTGCCTGTGGTCATGAGCGAAGCGAGTGTGTGAAACCGATGAAACGGTTGGGCTGGAAAGCCCAACCTTCGTTTTTAGCTACTTACGTTCTCGTGAAAGTCTTTACCTTCTACGGTGGCTTTGATGTAGCCTTTGCGAATCGTGAAATCACCAAAGCGCTCACCTTCATTCCGTTCTTTAGCGTAGGCGTTTAGAATGGGTTTTAATTCGGAAAGGATTTGCTCTTCACCAATGTTTTCTTTGTACATTTTGTTCAGGCGTTCTCCAGCAAAGCCAGCGCCCAGATACAAATTATATTTTCCGGGGGCTTTACCTACAAATCCAATCTCCCCTAAGTAAGGGCGACCGCATCCGTTGGGACAACCTGTCATGCGAATCACGATTTCATCATTCTTTAAACCAATTTCTTCCGTAATCTCATCTAATTTGCTGATGAGGGTAGGGAGATAGCGCTCGGATTCGGCCATGGCTAATCCGCAGGTGGGCATGGCCACACAGGCGATCGAATTTTTACGAAGCCCGCTGAGTTCGCCGAATTCGCCGAGTTTGTATTTGGCAAGAATGCCATCGACGATTTCCTTTTCAGCATCGCTTACATTTCCAACCAGCATATTTTGGTTCCCGGACAGGCGGAAGTCGGAGGTTTTTACCGCCTCGGCGATTTCCCGCAACGCGGTCATCCATTTTTCCTGTTTCGTATCCTTGATACGGCCTCCCTCAATGAACAAGGTGACGGTCCATTTACCATTGGTACCGTGATTCCATCCGTAGGTGTCGCCATTACGTTCGAAACTATACTCTTTGGTTTCTTGAATGTCGTAGCCGCAACGTTTGTTGAGTTCTTCGACAATGAAATCTAGACCGTAGTCGTCAATGGTGTATTTGAAACGAGCATGTTTGCGGTTATCACGGCATCCGTAATCCCGTTGAATGGTCATGATTTTTTCGCAGGTATCCACGATCTTATCGGTAGGAACAAACCCAATGACTGATGCTAAGCGGGGATAGGTTTCCGGCATACCGTGGGTCATGCCCATGCCTCCACCGATTGCGATATTGAATCCAAGTAGCTTGCCGTCTTGCTCAATAGCGATGAGGCCAATGTCATTTGCGAAGATATCTACATCGTTATATGGAGGGATCGCTGCCGCAATTTTGAATTTACGTGGTAAATACCTTTTGGTGTAAAGGGGTTCTTCGTCTTCACCGACATCGGAGCGGAATTTTGGAGTCCCCTCTACTTTTTCGCCATCCATCCAGATTTCGTAATAAGCGCTGGTTTGGGGGGTCAGATGGTCCGAAATCACGCAACAGGCTTTGTAGACCTGTTCGTGAACGTCGGACTGATACGGATTCGGATTACACATCACGTTCCGGTTCACATCCCCGCAGGCGGCAATAGAATCGAGTTTGGATCGAATAATATCCTGCATGGACTCACGCAGGTCGCGCTTCAAAATACCATGAAATTGGAAGGCTTGGCGGGTGGTCACCTTAATGGTGCCATTAGCCAAGGTGTTCGCAATATGATCCATATCTAAGTATTGCTGAGCGGTACAGATGCCTCCGGGTACTCGGACACGGATCATAAAACTATAGGCGGGCTCCAGTTTGGAGTGACGGCGCTCGTTGCGGAGTTCGCGGTCGTCCTGCATATAGGACCCATGAAATTTGGTCAGCTGGGTGTCATCCGAGTGAATGGCTCCGGTGAGCGGATCCTGCAATCCCTCTTCGATCGTACCACGCAGATAGTTACTGGCTTCTTTGATGTGTTCCACATGCTCGAAATGTTCGGGAACGGGCTTACTGAGGTCTAAGATTTTTTCTGGCATTTTGGTAACAAATGGGGGTTAGTAGATTGAGTACTTTTCTAACAATAGGGCAAGAAGGGTCAATCTCAAACGGAAACTAAGCTTTCCGGGCATGACAAGTCCTCCATCTTGTTGTAAGGGTGCTTTTATGGAAGAACTTACTAGACTCCCACCTTGGATTCGAAAACCTTTAAAAACCAACCAAAGCTTTAATAAAGTCCATAATTTGGTCAGTACTCTACGTTTAAACACCGTTTGCGAAGAGGCCAAGTGCCCCAATCGTCACGAATGTTGGAGCAGTGGAACGGCTACCGTAATGATTCTGGGGGATACCTGTACTCGTAGTTGCGGCTTTTGTTCGGTCAAATCGGGTCGACCTCCCGAACTCGACCGCTTAGAGCCTAAGCGGGTGGCCACCGCGGCCAAGGAAATGAAATTGAAGCATATCGTAATTACCTCGGTAAACCGCGATGACCAGCTCAATGGCGGAGCGGATATTTTCGCAGATACGATCACTGCGGTAAAAGAAATGGTTCCCGGAATCACCGTGGAAGTCCTGACGCCCGATTTTGAAGGTCGCGAGGAAAGTATCAATCTCGTTTTTGAAGCTGCGCCTCACGTATTTTCCCATAATATTGAAACCGTTCGACATCTACAGGCACAGATCCGGCCTCAAGCGAATTACGGGCGGTCTATGTGGGCCTTACGGAAAGCTTCCGAATGGCAACCCACCTTGGAAGTGAAGAGTGGAATTATGGTCGGACTGGGTGAAACCGAAGAGCAAGTGATCGAAACTCTTTACGATTTGCGCGAAAACAAATGTTCTATGCTTACTATCGGACAGTATTTGCGACCCAGCAAAGAACACGAACCGGTTCACCGCTACGTGCATCCGGATGAATTTGCCCGCTATGAAGAAAAAGCCCGTGAGATGGGTTTTCAAGCCGTGACCTCTGGACCCTTGGTTCGCTCGTCTTACAAAGCGGAAACCTTGTATGCGGAAATGATTAAATGGCGTCGGGGGCGTGAAACCCATGTGGCGGGCTAAAAAGAAGCTCTCTGGGTTCCAGACCTTTGCTACTCCGGTTCTGGATAAATTTGCCTGCCAGAATTATTTGGTCATCATGCCCGCGCTCAACGAAACTAAGAATATTGCCACGCTGGTTACGAAACTGCGTGATATGTATTTGGATGTGTTGGTCATTGACGACGGTTCCACGGATAACACTGCGGACGTAGCGAAAGCGGCGGGGGCGGAAGTGATTCGTCACGAAACCAATCTCGGCAAAGGTAAATCCTTAGCGGAAGGTTACCACTATGCGGCAGCCGAAGGCTATGATGCCGTGGTGACCTTGGATGCGGATGGTCAACACGATCCGGCAGATGTTCCTCGCTTTTTTGATACCTATGACCGTACGGGTATTCCTGTTCTGATTGGCAATCGGATGCACGATCGCAGCCGGATGCCCCTGATCCGTCGCTGTACCAACCGACTAATGTCGCGACTACTAAACCGCCAGATGCATCAATACATACCTGACACCCAAAACGGCTTTCGTTTGTATCAAACCGATGTCGTGACCATGGTCATACCTGACACCAACGGCTTTGCCGCGGAGTCCGAAATTTTGCTCAAGCTAGACGAAATCGATATTCGTATGGGCTCGGTTCCCATTGCGGCGATTTATGGTGATGAAAAAAGCCACATCCGCCCCCTCCAGGATACCAAGCTCTTTCTCATCATGCTCTTCAAGCAATTTTCCCGGCCTTAAATCCATTTCGCGGACCACACATTTCTCTTTCTTAGCGCAAAGATCACCCAGGAACAGAGATTTTGGAAGCGGGGTAATGATCTCCCGCCAAGTCGCCAAGAGCGGTAAGTACGAATTTTCTTTATGGCTTAGCGGCCTTGCCTGAGACCCCCTAAAAGGTGGGGCACGAATCACGGGTTACACCTTCCCCCATTCTGATACGTCGAGATCGTTTTTGTCATGCCCCCTTGGCCTATCAACTATTGGGATTACATTTTGATGACAAAAAAGCTTGGGTGAAACTTCGATTATACTTTCAATACAGTAGAGTTAAGTTAACCCCGATTGTGAAAGTGATCTAGTCTTTGAGGTGGAGCAACGGATCTCTTGAAGCACTTATTGGCCAAAAATATGAAAAACATTTACATACCCATCGCTTTACTCTTTGCACTCCCCCTTCTGCCGACTAGCGCGCAGACTGTTACCTTAAAGTCCGCTAGCGCACGCGTCCCTGAAGCATTTCCATTGCCATCGAGCGTCTCAGGGCTCGACCCTTCCGCAATCATCTTAAATGAAGGGGAGCAAAAATTTGTGTTCATAGAGCTACAGCTCACGGTCGATTTTGCCGATCAGACCACATACAAACAGCTGATCGGGGAATTCTCTGCTAGAGTCGGGGATCAAGCCTTCAAAGCAATTGGAGATAGCGAGCACGACGGTCGTCACCTACATTCATACCGTGATGTTAGCCGTGAATACGAAACTCTGCGCAAATATGGTAAAGGCGAAGGCAATATACGAACAGCATCCCTAACCCTTTTATTTTATTTTGAGCCCACTGAAAAATTCTTTATTCAAATGGGTGACCAATCACTCGAAATCTCACTAAAGGCTGTGACACGCCTTGAAGACGCCTTTGTGCCAAAGGTAACCATAAACAAAGCTTCGCTACGAGATCAGTTCAGAATTACAGCTCCGCGCGCCATTCCGCAGAAACCAGACCTAGAGCAAGTAGCTGCCCCCCTCGCGGGTAAGGTGTTAAATCTAAAGCTTCAAGTGGCCCCAGAGATACCCAACAAAATTGGCACCGACTCAAAATTTGTCCTAACTCCTTCAGACTTTCGACTCGTAGATGGTCAGCAGGTCATCTCCATGTTTCAATTAGTCGGAAGCAATACACTCATGGATAATAGCATTTTCACTCTTCAGACCAGTATGGATGAGACTTCAGCGATGCTGCGAGCTGAGATGGAAGGTGTGCCCTTTAAGCCAGGTACGGAAATTGAACTGCTCTTCCTCGTTGATCCGTCTGCGCCAAAGTGGGATTTGTATCTAGGTGCCAACAAAGTTGCAGAGGTCCTCAACAAAGGCCTCTCTGAATAGCGTCCAAGCGTAAAATCTTTATATCATGCGAATCGTTTTCCCCTATGAACTGACCAAGAATACATTTCTATCCACCTTGAAAAGCAACGTCTAACCAAGCGAGAATTTCAACGGTTAACTCCGTGAGATCTCTACTCGTTATATAAGGAGTTTAAATTGAGTAAATGGAATCTTTCTAATACATTTGAATTTGAAGGTCGACACGTTAAATACGATGTTAAAGGTGAGGGCTATCCTCTGGTCTTAGTACATGGCACCCCTTGGTCTTCATTCAATTTAAGACACTTGATCCAAGATTTATCTCGTCACTACAGAGTTTATTATTTTGACCTTCTTGGATATGGGGAGTCTGACAAAAGTGAAGCAGATGTTTCTCTAGGCATACAAAACAAGCTGCTTGAAGCTTTAATTGATCACTGGAACCTAGAGTCCCCCTTTATTGTTGGTCATGATTTTGGTGGCACAACGGTATTGAGAAGTCATATGTTAGATAAACGAAAATTCAGGAAGCTTGTTGTGATTGATCCGGTCGCCTTATCTCCTTGGGGATCTCCGTTTTTCAAGCATATTGAAAAATATGAAAGCGCTTTTGCTGGTGTGCCTGACTATATCCATTCTGCAATTGTAGAAGCATATATAAAAACGGCTGCCCATCAAAAATTGGCGCAGGATACGATTGATGGGATATTAGCTCCTTGGAGTAGCGAACAGGGTAAACAAGCATTTTACAGGCAAATTGCGCAAGCAGACTCAAAATTCACTGATGAATTCCAAGAAAAATTTGATGAGATAACTGCACCAGTTCTCATATTGTGGGGCGAGGAAGATCAGTGGATACCTTGTGAGCAAGCCTATGTGCTTCAAAGTAAAATAAGCGGTTCTAAGCTGGTAACCGTGCCCGATTCAGGTCACTTGGTTATTGAAGAAGACCCGGCTACTTTAGTAGCTGAAATACGGATATTCTTTGAAAGTTGAATTTAACAAGGCGCTGTTATCAGACCGGTTTTACGCTTCGCTTCAAACCAGCCGTAAAGCTTGGCGTTAAGGATACATATGAATCTCGAAGAAGAATACGTTCATTTTCAAGAATCGGTCACAAGTTTGAATCGTGCTTGGAGGACCCTTTGTGAGCTTGAAAAAACGCCTTCTGGAAATGCAATTTGGAGCGCAGCATATAGGATGGCTGTAGTGGAATACTGTAAGCCTTTTACTCATTCTCAAATAAGTAAGGAGGAGAGGTACAAGTTGCCTATCCCAAATATTCCTGATGATTCAATGCTCTTACATCTTCGATTACTTGAATTAAGGAATCAAGTAATGGCCCATTCGGATTTAAGCGTCCTTGATACTAAAGTTTGCTATGACAAGACCGCTAAATTTCCGTTCCCTTTGATGTTTAAAAATGTAGTTGATAATTTTCCAAGCATTACGGAAATCAAGAATCAAGTGGAGACCGTCTTGGATGCATTATATCAACAGGAGTCTCAGTATGATCTACGTTTTAAGCAACAGCCTTAACAAAAGCTCTTGACCGAACCTCCTTCGTCGGTCGGCTCATCTAAACCTGGATAGGACTTTTGTGATGAAATCTAACCCCTGAACTCAAAGTTAGATGGAGTCAACTTGGTGAAAAACGAAATGGGCTCGTCGTTGCTCTGTGAAAAAGAGGGACGGTTTTTCCATCTGAAGTGCCTACTCTGGACTTGCAAACTGGCGTCTTTTCCACAAGGAATAGCTATGCGCTGTTCATTGGAAATGATTAGGAATAGTACCTACAAAAGACGCGCTGCGAAACCTTATACCCCGAGTCCGCAGCGCCTAAACGTTCGCCGAATAAACTCTAGGAAGGAAATCAACCTACCATGTGGTTAAAAGCAACCTGCCTTCTTGATTTTCAGATTCCGGTTGCGACGCCTTTCCTATTTATGTTGCGACCGCGCAGTGGCTGGCAGCAGTGGGTGGCTCGTGAAGAATACATCTTAAGCCCCAGTGTTCCGGCGGTCGAATTTACCGATCCCTTTGGCAATCTTTGCCAGCGACTCATCGCTCCGCCTGGTAGATTCTCGGTTCATACATCGGTCAATGTCGAATGCGCCGAGGTATCTGATGCGGCTCCTGGGGCTCCCTTTATTGAGGTGCAGTTACTTCCAAACGAAACGCTCCCTTTTCTGTTGCCCAGCCGTTTTTGCGAATCAGATCGCTTCAGCCAGATGGCGGCTTCCGTTGTCAAGGGGAGGACCCCTGGTTATGATCAATGCGTGGCTATCGTCGATTACATTCGCCAGACCATACGTTATACGCCCGGCGCTGGACAAGATATCGTGAGTGCTTCTGAGGTGAACCAGAGAAAAGATGCCGTCTGCCGGGATCTGGCGCATTTAGGTATTGCCTGTTGTCGTGCACTTTCTATTCCGTCGCGGATGGTTGTCGGGTATTTGGAGAATTTACAACCGATGGATCTGCATGCTTGGTTCGAGGCTTACGTCGGGGGACGGTGGTACACTTTTGATCCAACCCAAGATAATTTGCAGGGTGGACGTGTGGCGATCGCCTACGGTCGAGATGCTGCGGATGTCGCCATCTATACCCAATTTGGCGATCCGGTAGACTTACGTAATATGAATATCAGGGTCGATCGAATGGAGCCGCCTAGCTGAGGATCATCGAAGCTCGTACCGAAGATCCATGCCGGTTCTGGGAACCGGGCCGGCGGCCACAATTGATGCGTCCCTTTAGATGGAGGTGATCACGCAGGCCGTTATTTCGCTTACATCAAGAATCGAGAGATTCATGAACATAGGTTGTGGCGCTGGAACTAATACCATCTGGCTGCGGTTCTTCATCACTTGCGAGATGATGCAGATCGAAAAAAATACCTTCTGGAACGTACACACCTTATCACGCCTTGGTGGACGTTTTTGGATTACGGATTTAGTAACGCATGAAAGCGGAACTATGATAAATGGATGTAGAAGAGCTCTGGTGAGTATCTTGAGACGCTGGGAGGTCTTGCCTACGGCCGGGACGTATTCACTTCCTCGAAAAAGAAGAGTCTCCCCGGCCTTTGATCGTTCAACTATACTTGATGCGCTAAGTGAGCTTTCCGACAGTCGATATCCTGCACAAAATTCATGTTTTGCCTCTTTTGGGGGCACAAAAGGGGAATAAGCGATTTGCCTAAACCGTGCTTTTGCGCGCACCATATCTCTACGCGTAGGAAGGGGTTCTGGAACTATGTCTATTAGATAGAAGATGGATCTGTCATTTCCTCAGATTCGTTCCGAAGGGAAAGCATACGTTTCATTCCGATAGGATCAGGCTCGAGTTCCCTCAGAATCTGGGGCTTTTCGTGATCTCCGAGAACGAATTCCGTTGAACAAACCGAATCTGGGTCTATTATTAAGCTATGACTGAAACGACCACAGAAGAGATACGCATTCGAGGTGAATTTACACCGGATCCCAATAGCTGCCGATTTATTGTATCCAAAGAGATTTTCTCGGATGACTGGACCTTCCAGTTTCGGAGTCCAGAGGATGCGCCTGGATCTGCGCTGATTGCCGCTATTTTCGCGGTTGAAGGGGTCGGGGATGTTAAAATTCATAAAGACACCTTTACTATCACCAAAAATTGTCAGGAACCTTGGCCGAAATTGGCCGGTAAACTCATTCCAGTACTTAAAGCGCAAATCACTGCGGGTGAAAGCGTTTTAGACGTGGGGAAGCGGGAAAGCCTTAAAACCGCTCCCTTGGATGAGAATGTTCGGGAGTTGATTGAACAGATTTTGGCCGAAAATATCAATCCAGCTCTTTCCTCGCATGGCGGATTTGTCAAATTGATCCGTATTGATGGTCAGGACGTTTTTGTGGAAATGGGAGGGGGTTGTCAGGGTTGCGCCAGCAGTCGGGCCACCATGAAGTTCGGAATTGAAAGGGCGATTAAGGAAGCGGTACCCAGTGTACGGAATGTGATTGATGCCACTGACCACGATGCGGGCACAAATCCCTACTATAGTTGATGTAATGCCTGATGGCGGATAGGTGATGGCGGATTGGCGATGGTGATTTCAACGTTTCAGACTCCGAACTCCCACCTTCTATCTCCCAACTCCCAACTCCGAACTCCCAACTTCTATCTCCCAACTCTCATCTTCTAGCCCATGATTGACGTACAGCATTTAACTAAGAAATATCCCGGTGGGGTCACGGCCGTTCAAGATGTTTCTTTTTCCGTCGCCCCCGGAGAGGTTGTGGGTTTTCTCGGACCCAACGGGGCTGGAAAAAGTACCACCATGCGTATTTTAGCTGGATATCTCTCACCGACAGGTGGTGAGGTGAAGGTAAATGGAATGGATGTCACCCGAAACAGCTTGGAGGTTCGGGAGCGCATCGGCTATTTGCCGGAAACCTGCCCCTTATATCCGGATATGCGGGTTCGGGAATATCTTCGTTATCGGGCCGACTTGAAAGGGCTGTCACGTCGACACCGCTCAGCCGGAATCGAACGGGCTATGGAACAATGCGGATTAGTGGATGTGCAAAAACGCTTGATTGGCCAACTATCTAAGGGCTATCGTCAGCGGGTGGGTATTGCAGATTCGTTGGTTCATAATCCAGACCTCCTCATTCTGGATGAGCCTACGATTGGGTTGGATCCCAATCAAATCATGCAAGTTCGAAAACTGATTCAAGACCTTTCCAGTTCGCATACCTTGTTGATCTCCTCACATATTTTGAGTGAAATCGAAGCCTCCTGTAGCCGGGTGATCGTGATGAATCGCGGTCAGATTTTGGAATCCGCCACGATCGAGGAACTTTCCAAAAAATGGTCACCGGGTTCCGCGATTGTCGTAGAAGTGAAAGCGGATCACGCGGATGTAGATGCAGCCTTACGAGTGTTACCGGATCTGAAACGAATTAAGGTGGTTCAGGAAGGGGAGTGGGCCCGTGCCGAATTGGGCTTTAAATCGGATGACGATCAGAGAGAAAACGTATTTTCCTGCATTCAGGAACAAGAGTGGTCGCTTCGGGAATTACACGCAAAGCATCACAGCCTTGAAGAAGCGTTTGTGAGTATGACCACGGAGGCAACAGACGCATGACACGATTTTTTACACTTTGGAAACGAGAGGTCGCCTCTTACTTTGTCTCTCCGGTCGCTTATATTCTTGCCACCATGTTTTTGGTAGTGATGGGCGTAGGATTTTGGTTTCTGGCCAATGTCCGTTTGATGGCTGGCGCAACTTTTTATGATTTACTCCGAGCTCTTTACGGAGGGGTGGCCTGGTTTGCGGTGTTGATGGTGATCCCCGTGTTAAGTATGCGATCCTTTGCCGAGGAAAAACGTTCCGGCACCCTCGAGATGCTCCTCACAGCCCCGGTGCGGGATGGAGAAGTGGTTTTTAGTAAATTTCTTGGGATTTTTACGGTATATGTCGTTATGTGGCTTCCTACCTTGGCCTATTATCCTCTGCTCGCAAATGCAGCCAATCAGGAGATGGTATTTGATTACGGCGCATTGGCTTCTGCCTATGTGGGGGTCTTTCTTATTGGTGGGTTTTTTCTGTCCATCGGCTTGTTTTGCAGTTCGTTGACCCAAAATCTGATTAGTGCCTCCATTTCTTCTTTTGCTGTAATTAGCTTAATTTTCTTAGGCGGATTTTTACCAGCGGTGAGTCCGATTCCTGGTATTCGAACTTTTACGGAGCCCTTATCACCCATTCTGCATATGTTGGAATATTCGCGTGGGGTGATTGATACCCGTTCGGTGGTCCTTTATCTGTCGAGTACACTTTTGATGTTGCTTATTACTACCCGAGTATTGGAATCGCGGAGGTGGCGCGCATGAAGAAGGCATCGAAAACTACGGCTAAAAAAATGATTTTGGGAACCCGTCTTCGGAAAGGGGCCTCGGGATTTCATTTGGTGATCAATATTTGTCTACTTGTCCTTTTTTGGGTCATGGTGAACTTTCTTGGTATGAGGAATTACCTTCGAGAGGACTGGAGTCGTCAACAATTGACCAATCTTTCTCCTAAAACCTTGTCGGTTCTCAAGCAAATCGAAGATCCTGTGAAGATGACGGTTTTGCTGAGTCAGGATTTCCAAGCCACATCCGCCCTAGAGGACGTGTTGAAAGAATACAGGCTTCACAATTCGCAAATCGACCTCACGTTTGTGGATCCTAATCGTGATATTCCCGAAACAGATTTGATTCGAAGTACATTTCAAGTTTCTCAACCGGATCAGCTGGTTTTGGAATATCAGAACCGTCACATGGTGATTTCCCTCGAAAAGATGGTGGTCATGGAATCAGACGAAACCCGGGAAATGGGACAGGAACCCAGGATGATCGGTTTCCAAGGCGAAAAAGTGATTACCAGTGCTTTGTTAGAGTTGACCCGTACTACGCGTCCGGTCGTCTACTTCCTTACGGGACACGGAGAAAAAGAAATCGATAATTTCGAAAAGGATCCGCAAGCCTACTCATCTATCCGTGAAAAGCTGGAAGCGGATAATATTGAAGTTCGTGAATTGAATTTGGAGCAAACCCAAGCGATTCCGGATGATACTAACTTATTGGTGATTGCCGGCCCCCGTACCCGAATTTCCCAGCCTGAAATTGATTTGTTACGCGCCTACATGAATGAAAAAGGACGTTTGATGGTGATGATGGACACCGGGGCAGACGCGGGATTGGTTCCTTTCTTGAAAGAATTTGGTATTCAGTTGTTATCGGATGTCGTTGTAGATCCAACTCGGACTTTAAAAGGGGCGGATGTTCATGTGACCAATTACACCCGTCATCCAATTACGGATTCGATGAAAATGATCCGTACGATTTTTATTAGGCCGCGCTCGGTGATGCCGGCGATGCAAGAAGAAACCAGTGCAGCCGATCGACCACAATATACGCCACTTGCCGCGAATACGGATCAGGGCTGGGCCGAAACCAAACCAGATTCTGATCCAATTATTTTCGATCCTGGCGTGGATCAGCAGGGCCCCATACCGATTGCAGCCGCGGTTGAGTGGCGAACCGTGGGGGATGCTGGCGCTGCGGGCTCCGGGAAGCGATTGGTCGTATTTGGAGATTCACTGTTTCCTGGGAATTGGCTGAACAATGGCGGTGGAATGTTGCTAATGCAAAATTCTGTAAATTGGTTGCTGTATCAGGAAGATTTGCTGGAGATTCCGCCCAAAGAAGTGAATGAAATCCGTCTGCAGATGGATAAAGCGGAATTGAATCGCCTCTTACTGTTGGTTGCCTTAGTCTTACCGGGAGGCGTGATGGCCTTAGGGATCGTAGTTTCGGCCCGGAGACGTAAATAAATGAAATTTTCGAAAACCCTTTTGCTTTTCATTGTGGTTGTTGGGCTGGGGGGGTATATTTGGTTCTACGAACTTCACCAAATGTCTACTAGGGAGCAAAAGCTCCTTGATCAACAGGCCTTTGATCTACCGATTGAGCAAATTGATTTTTTGGGGGTGCGCACCCGATTGTATGAAGTGAATTTATTTAAGAAGGATCAGGGATGGGAACTGGTGCATCCAAAAGGGGCGCGGGCAAATTATCCTATTGTGCAACAGGTCTTAGCACGAATTAAAACCCTGGGTAGAGGTGAATTTATTACCCCCGCAGATATGCGTGAACGTGAATTGACCTTAACAGATTTTGGTTTGGCGGTTCCTCAATTGGTACTCACACTTAAAACGTCCGGCGAAATTCGGGAGTACAAAGTGGGTGATCCAAATCCGCTGGGTAATTCGGTTTATGTGAAAGAAGAGTCCTCGCAAAATGTGATGTTGGTTTCTTCGGATTTACTGGATATTTTACCCCCCGAAGTGGCCGCATTCCGCGACGCTACCTTGTTCCCTCTGAATTTTTCGGAAGTGCAATCCTTCGATTTTATTAGTGAGGAACGAACCTTGCGTATGGAGAAAAGAGAAGGGCTCTGGATATTTAATGACCCTATAAAAGCCCTTGCGGATCAGGAAAAAGTTTCCCTGCTTTTGAACAAGCTGTTGCCGTCGAGAGTGGAAGGGGTAGTGAATGATCCCAGTGAAGAAGAATTGGAGGCTTTCAATCGATCTGAGCATCTCGTTCGCATCTGGAACAGCAGCTCGAAAGTACCAACCGAAATTACGATTGGTGGAAATGTACCGGGTGAGCCGGACAGCTGTTACGCCAGAATTGCAGGACAGGAAGGCTTAGTCCTGGTGTCCAAAGGGCTTCGTCACTTGGCTCAAACGCCAACCTTCTCGCTGCGTGATCAGCGACTTTTTACGGAAGATCCTCAGGCGGTCACTGCCATCGAAATCGAACGCCTTGGGCAAAAAATTCGTTTGGAGAGAATGGATCTGACATGGAGCGTGGTCGAACCCGTAAATCTTCCCGCCTCAAGCGCTAGAATCCAAGTGATGCTTAAAACGTGGCGGGATGCTCGCGTGGAAGCTTTTATCAAAGAAGATGAAACCCGGATTTCCGATTCGAGGGTCACCTTTATGGCTGGAGCGGATACATTGCCTGTAGAATTTGAAGTGTTAGAAGCAGGGACTAAACCTGGTAGAGCTCTTTTACGCCTAAAGGGACAAGAAGGCCTTTTGCAAGTAGTGCCGGATCTTGTGCGGTTCAGTCCAGTGGATGTACTACCTTATCTCTCCCGAAAGGTATTGAATTATGACCCGGCCTTCGTGGTCAGGGTAAGTCTGACCCGTGGAGAGGATTCCTTCATTGTTTCTCGAGAACATACGGATCTGCCTTGGATTTCAATTGAAGAAGGCCTCGAGATAAACCAAGATGAGATCGAGTCGATTTTAAAAGCCTTTTCTAATTTGTATGCCCAGACCTTAGTTGAGTTGAATCCAAAAGATCTTTCGACGTATGGCTTGGACGCCCCTGATATCCGTTTGTCCATTGGTCTTGGGGGAGATCAGCCTGCTAACCGAACTCTTTTAATGAGCAAAAATGAAAACGATGGGTTTATGAATGGAATCGTGCAGGGGCAGCCCTTGGTTTTTACGCTAGCTTTACCCGAATTACCGCTCTTAATTCCATCAAGTTCTCCATCAAGTTCTCTGGGTAACTAGGAGGCCTCCATCTTTCGTGAGCGCCCCACCCAAACATCGTAAAAAACGCCGCTCCGTATGTCGGTGGTATTTAGGGCTTCCCCTCCTCCTCCTTTTGGGGCTGCTGTTACTTGCGGTCACCGGAATCCCAGGATCATGGTTAACGCCATTTATCAAAAGTGAGTACCTGATCAGCTCGTCCAAAATTCAGGTCATGCCCGGGCGAGGAATTATCGCCCATAATGTAAAGATTTTTTCGCCCCGAGATCTGGTAAGTCCATTAGTTTTGGCTAGCGAAGTTCGGATAAAGCCCGATTGGTTTCATAGGGTTCGAAAAAAAGAATGGATCGGTGAGATTGAACTGCAACACGCTACGCTCGAAACGCATTTAGGTGTATGGGCGGATGACCTTAAAACCGATCAGATGCTACTTATTGACCAAATACAAGCTGAGCTTTTTTACACAGAAGAGAGCCTACGTATTGTTCACGTTGAGGGTGTCCTTGGAACAATAGGGATAAACCTTGAGGGCGAACTATCTATAGCCTCCTCGAATCTAGAAGCACCCGAGAATCCGATAGTTCTCCCCAGAATAGCTAGAAACATTGCCAAAGTAGTCTCGTTTTTAGAAGGGTTTGAGTTTGACCAGTCCCCCGAGGTTTCGATACAAATTGAAAAAAACTCTTCTGTAAAAAAAACGGGTGTTCAGTTCTCTGTACATCATATCGGGGCAGGGAATCATCACGGATTCATCTTCGATGCCTTATCTGTAGAGGCCCAGTATGAAGAAGGTTTTTTAGAGATTGAAGAATTTGAACTACGGGAAAATGAAGATCGGTTTCTCAGGGGGGATGGACAGGTTGATTTTGAAAAGGGGGTATATGTCCTTCGCTTGGAAAATTCCCTTCGCCGTTTCGGTTTGGAGGCTCTCTGTCCGTTCCCCTTAGGAAACGTATTGGATCGTTTACAAATACGGTTGGAGGATCGCTGTGATTTCACGCTCACGATTGGCCCGAATCACTTTGATAAACCAATGAATTCTCTTTCCGGAGACTTTTACATCGAGAATGGATTTTACCGCGATTCTTTTTTTCAGACCTTGAGTTTTTCCCTCTTTTTTAAGGGGGACGAGGTGAAATTTTCAAATATTGAAGGCCTAGTGGGCCAAGGGAAGGGGCAGGGGAACATCGAAGGGGATGTTCACCTTGATTTTAAAACAGGGTTTATCGATGTGGATATAAAAGGAGACTTCTATCCTGACTTGGGAATTTCAATGGTTGGGTCTTTTGCGGAACGACTCATACGTGAATGGGAATTTACGGAGGAACCTCCGGTTTTTTCCGCCAGCGTATATCGCGAGCTAAAAGGCTCTCCATTTTCAGTTTCCTTGGACGCGAAAGGCGAATCGTTGCTGTGGCGAGGAACCTCCTTTGATTTTTTGAGTACAAAGGTAAGATATGAGGATACGGTATTATCTATAATGGATATACAGGCGGCTCGCGGTATCGAACGGATAGAAGGAGACCTTACCTTTTTACCCAATTTTAAAGGCTGTACCTTTACGATAAGCAGTACTTTTCATTTCCCGGATATGATTGCACTCACGGATTCGAAAGCGACGAAATGGATCGAACCTTTTCGGTTTCGAGGCACAAGTAACATTGAAGCCGAAGGCCATTTGGATTTAAGTGGAGAAACCCAAAACGACATACAGCTGACATTTTCCTTTGATGATATTGCGTACAAATGGCTGGCGTTCTCTTCATTTAAGGGTTCGTTACGATTAGATGGAGCTACCTTAGAACTACCTGATCTAAACGCTAAATTAGGGAAAGGGGGTTTTATGGCAAACTTCCGATCCGAAAAAACCTTTTCTGAGCAAGGAACCTTTGCTTTATCTCTGAATGTGGATGAGTTGGATTTATATGAGCTCTTAACCAAGGCACTTGATGTTGAGGATACCCCTTACCAGGGGAAGATGAACTTGGATCTGAAGATGACGGGTTCGTTAAAAGAGGATGAAACCGCCTCCAGAGCGAGTACCCTTTCAGGGGGTGGCCGGTTGGAAATTAAAGAAGGAACCTTGTTTAAAATACCCTTACTGTTAGGCCTCAGTCGAATTTTAAGTGCCGTCGTAAACGGTTTCGGATATGCGAGCCAGAGCAATTTAACCTCTGATTTTACTATCCAAGACGGATATATTCGATCGGATAAATTATTCCTACAAGGCAATGTCTTATCCATTGCGGGTCCAGGTTCCTATGAGTTTGACGGTCGAAAAATCAGCGCAGACTTGAAAATTCAATTATTTAAAGAAGGGATTATTTCCGATGCCCTCAAACTTATTTTATGGCCGATACGAAAATTGATTGAAGTGCAGTTAACCGGAACTATTGATGATCCGAGCTGGCAACCCAAGAATTTACCCAAGGAGATATTTGGAAAATGAGTGAACCTGCTGATGTTTGGATTTTATCCGTGCCCGCCCGAAACCCTGCTGAAGCGGAAACCTTTAGTGCTTGGTTGGAAACTGCCTGTGACGCCTCTCCGGTGGAGGTGGAACTTGTCGACCAAGCCCTCATTTGGTTGGAAGCCTATTTTGAGGAGGAGACCCCTGCAAAATTAATGAACTATGCGCTACAAGATGCCTTTCCCGGAGTGGAATCTGTTGTGAGGCATTGTGGGGCGAAGGACTGGACAACCTTCTGGCAACATCATTTTCATCCCATTGGAATTGGCAAGTCCTTATTCATTTTACCCGAATGGTTGCGTGACAAAACAGAGATCCCAGAAGATCGAGAAGTGATCTTAATCAATCCCGGCCTGAGTTTTGGTACCGGAAGTCATTTTACCACCCACTTTTGCCTGGAAATGATCGACCGTCTACATGCCCAAGGATTTAAACCGGATCACATGCTGGATGCCGGTTGTGGGAGTGCTATCTTATCTATTGCCGCGCGTAAATTTGGCTGGGATAATATTTTGGCGGTGGATTTTGACGAAATGGCTCTGGAACAAGCTGCGGAAAACCTACTCTTAAATGATATTCATGACGGAGTTACTCTGGAAGTGAAAGATCTTACTCGAACCTGGTTTGATAAGAAGTATCCTCTACTCGCCGCAAATCTTTATGGTGGATTACTTATGGAGCTAGCGCCAAAATTGGTGCGGGCCTGTTCTGGGACTATGATTTTATCCGGAATACGAACCATAGAAGCCGACGCCGTGGCGACGATCTTTGGTCAGTTAGGAGCCATAGAAAAAGTCTGCGAAGCCGACCACGAATGGTGTGGGATGCTTCTGGATTGCTCCGGGTGTCATTGAGGTTTTGTGGTCACTCAAAGAGGATCGAAAGGGAGTCCTTGGTTATTTTCAAGTATGCTCCCTCAGATTCCACTACGGATTCTTCACCCCAATTCCATGTGCGCCCCATGATATAAAGGGTTATAGGCTTAAGAGGCGATTTGATGTAAACGGTATCCGAGGCTTTATCAATTACCGCAGGGAAAAGATTATCCGCGGGAGGCGAGATCACTTTAGCCAGAACGGAAAACCCCTTTTCCGTTTCGTCTATACGCAGGATCTCGAGTTTATATCCTGGATGGGGTGTGTCGATTTCTAAGGAGAGAGCTACAAGATCTGTGGCTGATGCGAACACACCCAGAGAAAGAAGAAGGGAGAAAAGTATGGATCTCATGACTCTTCACCTAGTCAATAACGCAGCCCTTTGTAAAGGAGGATTCTCAAGCTGGATGCGGAGTGAATCCTTTTTGTCAAAGATCACCTAAAGAATGAAATCCGAAGGACCGCAAGACACCTAATCAGAGAAATTCCAAATAGCTGGGGCAGAATGCGTTTTAGCTTTGATCCAAAAGAAAAAGGTTTGAAAGCCGAATTTTAATCGTACACCTTTCTGCCAAATACCTATTCGGCCTAGAGATATTTTTGGACTCCACACCTTCCAAAACCCTTTCGTGAATCCCATAAGTGGACGCCTGGGCAGGAACGGAAAGTAGTGGAAATGGGCAATGGAATCCTGTAATATCCTCTTTCGGCTTTGAAATCGACCCATCTTGACGATGTTGCTAGTTGTTTACCTTTAAGGAAGAAGCCAAAAATGCTGAAAGATATGGAAAATACTATCGCCTAGGGTGTGAGGTATGATGTCTGTAGATACCACTAATATCGTCCGCTTGCTTACGCGAGATAACGAAGCCCAAATCTTAAAAGCCTATGGACTGTTTAAAAAAGATCTTTTTATCTCGGATACGGTACTTTTAGAGACGGCATGGGTGTTGAAATATACGCATGAATTTTAGCCTAAAGAGATAGATGAGGGGTTTCGCAAGCTCTTGGGTCTTTCTAAGGTACTTTGCGCGCAACCTTCCGTATTTGAGGAAGCTGTGAAATGACCCATAAGGGTTAGATCTTAGGGGTGTATACCGTCTGGCGCTGAGCCAAGGATGTTCGGTAATAAAAACCTTTGATCGACTGTTTGTGAAAAAGGCAAAATATCGTTCAAGTTAAGTCGTGTCTTTACCCTGAATTTCGATGGCGGATCAGGCTTCGCTTTTTGAGTTACGCCCGATGCGGCAAATAATGTTGAATATGGGACCAGCGGTTTGTAAAAGGGTTTATTTTGAAAGTGTTACTTATTACGAAAAAAGATTTGGCTACTACTCTTAACCGTCAGGTAACTCGCGTGCTGTCTGAAAGGTTGTTGCGACCCTATCTCTTGGATCGCAGAAACATGTGAAAAGATGAATAATTGCGGATGAGTGATGGCTAATGACTAATGAGGACTGTTTGGCAAAATGACTCGCCCCCAAATGCGACAGGTTTCCGAACAATCATTCTGCCAAATTTTTTCTCCCCCCCAGTCCAAAATTACAGAACATTATTCTGCCTTAAATTATTTTGCTTACTAAATTTTTTGTGACTTTTGTGATTTTTGTGGTTAAACCTCCTTCTTATGAAACGCGTACAGCTCAGTGATCAGATCGAAAAAGGGGTGGAGGTGAATATGTCACCTATGATCGACTGTGTGTTTTTGTTGCTGATTTTCTTTATTGTTACCACGGTGTTTGTGGAGGAGACGGGCGTGGAAGTTCAGAAACCCCAAGCCGCCAGTGCCCAAGAGTTAGACAAACAGAGTCTGATGATTGCGATCACTAGGGAAGGGAAAGTTGTGTTTGGTGGACGGGAGATTCCTCTAAATGGACTTAGAGGACTGGTTAAGCGTCAGCTCACTACTCCGGATACCCCTGTGATCATCCTAGCGGATGGAGCGGTCCCCACTCGGTTACTTTTGGAAGTCATGGATGAATGCTCGCTGGCGGGAGCAAAGCAAGTGAGTGTGGCTGCGGAGAAGAAGTAGGTTTGATAGGTTATGAAGTATCCACCGTCCACTGATGTTGATTTTCCCGTTCCGCGTTGGACGCTACGTTCGCTGGTTTTCGCCGTTCTGGCAACCGGGTTTCTTTTTGTCTTGTTGCCTTTAACGGAACAGTTTTCACCGCCTCCGGAAGCGGATCTGAGCTTACGTGAACTGAAGCGGGTGGCTGTGCCACCTCCTTTGAAGGCCCCTCCTCCTCAACCGGATCAGCCCTTAACACCGCGGGATTTCGTGGTTGATTTACCCCAACCCACCATGAAGGACAGCCCGCCTGCAAGCCCCTCCTTGCAAATTCCCGTTGATTTACAACCTAGATTAGGGAACTTACAAGCTGCTTACCAGAACAGTTTCCAGATCCAAGGAGATGATCTAGCGCTAGGTATGGCCTCAGGGATATTTGAAATCGCGGACCTGGATCAAGCCCCCCAAGCACTCGCGCGGGTGAATCCTTTGTATCCCCCCCAGGCCCGAATGCGAAAAATCGAAGGCTATGTGACCGTCGAATTTATTGTGGGGGTCGATGGATCCCCTCAGGATCTTCAGGTTGTAGACAGCGCTCCCGGAGACCTATTTATTCGCTCGGTCGAACGTGCCGTCCGTGGCTGGCGGTTTAAGCCAGGCGAAGTCGGGGGCAAAGCGGTTGCCTCGCGTGTACGTCAGCGAATCGATTTCACCTTGGATTGATCGTCTAGCTTCGTCATATAGAATGCGTGATTGCCTGCCTACCCGAGCTGTCGCTCGCGACGGCCAGGGAGACTCTAAGGGGTTTTAACACGTATGCACTCGCTTCGCTTGTGATCACAGGCAGGAATGCCTATGTTACTTGGTTTTTATTTTTCGCCTCAATCCAACGACTCATATATTCCGTACTACGGTGTTGGTGATGACGGAGCAGGGCCCCTGTGAGTTGATCTATTGAAGACGCAGAAGCTGTTTCACGTAAGTTGTGAATGCGCTGTAGTAGCTTGTCACCATGAGTTTTTTTATCAAACCGTCCTTTTAACAGAGGCGAGATCTGTTTTTGGGCTGAAAACCAAAGGCTTTCCTGCTGATAGAGGTCGATGGCAGCCTTTACAAATGCCGCGGGTTCATCTTTGACCGCCCCCGGCCAGATAAATGGACCCTGCATACCTTCCGCCCCTATAGACGTCGTGACGGACGGAGTTCCGGCGTGCATGGCATCTAATAGCTTCCCTTTTAATCCGGCTCCAAATCTAAGCGGAGCCAAACAAACTCTGTAATGGGATAACACCTCAATAGCATTTTCTGCCCGGCCCTGAAGGAAAAACCCTTTATCCGGCTGATGCAAGGTTTGGATGGCTGCTGTAAGGTCCGCACCGTAAATAGACAGTTTTGCATCCGGACAAGCGCTTCGAATAGCCGGCCAGATACTTTCATAAAGAAAACGAACGCTATCCGCATTGGGCGGGTGTCTGAAATTCCCAATGGTCACAAAATCCTTTCGTTTGGCAAATTCGGGAAGGGTGGTATCCCCTTTTTGCTCGGATTCAGATAAAAGAAAGGGGGTGATATGCAAAAGACTTTTCGGGATGTTCAGCTCTTCGGTAAGAATTCGTTCTTCTGCATCAGAAATCAACAAACTGAGATCCGATCGGTAGATGGACGCCAGTTCACGTAAAGCCACATCTGAAAACCAATCGCTACGTTGAGGTTTCCGGTTTTGATGCAACGCTTTCTGTCGAATATCTCTCAAACTATGCAAATCAATCGTATCAAGCATGCGTTTTGCATGCGGACATACCGCTGCGATCCGCCATCCATACTGTTCTTCGAGCATAAAGCGGTCAAACCACACCAAATCTGGATCTAGGTTCTTGAAAACATCATCCATTTCACTCGAGTTCAATGTGAGTGGGAGGATATCAACTTCTTTGGGTAGGGGCGCACTATGCGGACGAAGCTCGGCAGCCGTCATGAACGTAAGCTGCCATCCGTCCTCTAAGAACAGATCAAGGAGTTGAAGAGTTCGTGACCCCGCCGCAGAAGAAGCAGGTTCAGGCCAATTAGATGCTAAAAGAAGAATTTTTTTCAAAACGGGAATATAAACAACGGGTATCGATGTCTGCCCACGCATGGCGCGGCGAAGAGTGAATACTGGTGTTTTGCAGGGAATCTACAATCTATAAATACAAAATCCTAACATCTACATCACTATTCATCCCTGGCCGTGGTTCGCGCTTCATGCGGGCAGGCACCTTTATTCGTCTTAGACACTGCGCATGATTTCATCCCTGAGGCTGTTGAAGGGGGTGGGGGGGAGAATGTTTATTCGTTTTCCGCCCCTCGGAGAATCAAATTAACCTCTTTCCGTGCTTTGGGAAGAGAAGGGTGAAGAAAGAGATGACTTGGGATTGATAAACCTTCTATTCGGTGGGAGCGTATACTTATGCGAATCCTACTTTTACTTGTGATATTTTTTGGCGGAGTCCTATGGGGACAGAATGTAGATCCCTTTTCTCCTACGGTTAGCCGTCAGGAATCGGAACAAATTCAAGAGGCCTTGGCAACATTTGAGGCAAGCCCGGAAGAAGCGATTAAGGTCTTGGCTAAACTTACTCCTGAAAAAACCGGGGCCGCCGTAGATTTCACGCTTGGAAATCTCTACTTTCAGTCTCAGACGTATGAGAAGGCTAAAAAGGCGTATGAGCGGGCCTTGGTGAAGTTCCCAGCTTTCCGGAATGCGAAAATAAATTTGGGGCGGATCTACCTCCTTTTGGAAGACCCACTAAAAGCGATCGCACTCTACCAGGAGTTAGTAAGGGATGGCATCGCGGATTCGGAAACCTATTTACTTTTGGGCCATGCCTTACTCATGGAGTCGCAAGCGGTATCGGCAGAGAGTGCTTATCGACAAGGCTTATTGTTAGATCAGGAGCTCCTTGAAGCTAAACAGGGGCTTTTAAATGCGCTCATGATCCAAGAACGCTATGAGGAAGCGGTCTTTTTAAGTCACGAACTTTTACAAGCTGATCCGACTCGACGAGATTTTTGGGCTGCTCGGGCGAATGCGGAGTTGTCCCTTGGAAAAAATGATCTGGCCTTGACCAGCTTAGAGCAAGCACGACGTTTAGGCAGCGCAGATGGAGAAATGCTGGGTATATTAGGTGAACTATATCTTGCTGAGGGTGCATCCGAACAGGCCATGGAACGTTTCACGGCCGCCTTTGAAACGGAGACTCGTTCGGTTCAGAGGCAGGTTCAAGCGATTCGAGCCATGTTGGCAAGTGGGTATCCAGAAGATGCGGAACAGCTTTTAGGTTTGCTTGAGAAGCGCTTGGCGGAGAACCCAGAAGTGGGATCCGAGCTGGGGGAGGGTACGGTCTTAAAAATAAAGACCCGGCTTTTGATCGCCCAAGCTAAAGAGAATGAGGCCAAAGAATACCTAAAGGAGCTCTTGAGGATTAACCCTTTGGATGGGGAGAGCTTGCTGATGTACTCCGCTATTCTTCATGGTGAAGAACGATCGGATGAATCGCTGTTGGTGTTGGAGCGTGCGGCTAGAGTTAGCGGATTCGAAGCGGACTCCTTAACTAGGCAAGCCATGATACATGTCGAACAGAATCAGTACGCCCTAGCGATAACGCTTATGGAACGCGCGCAGGTATTTGAAGAAAGAGCCCAAGTTACAGCTTATTTAATGCAACTTCGTCGAATGATAGAGTAGCGAAATATGGGTTTCTATTGGTTCCCCTGATTCCGTTTAGCGATGATTCTTTTACCCGTATCATATAGTGTCCTAAAGAACATTCGGGCGAAAGGGCACAGATTCTTGTATATTGAGTAATGAGCCAGGGTCGCGAAGTATTCGCTTCGTGAATCTTCGGGCATATTGAAGGGTGGATAATCGTCTTGAGTAAGTAGAAAGGAACTCCAAAGTCTTGCGACACGACCATTACCGTCTCTAAAGGGGTGAATTGCACAAAATTCAGCATGTTGGTAGGCTGTCAGAGCTAAGGTTGAATGATTTGAAGATGAGATGACTCCTAAGAGCTTAGTTAATTTAGGGGGAATCTCATTTGGTTTAGGGAATACAACTGCACTAATTGGGTTGTGTTGTATATAAACAGGTATGGACCTAAAGGCTCCAGCATCCTCGTCTTTTTCAACATACTTGTGCAAATTCTTTATGTCCTCTACGTTAAGGGAGCGCGCAGACTTCCTTGCAAGCTTACCAAATTTATCCGAAACCTCTCCATTAGGAGAAATACGGTTTTTATTTTCCTGTAGAATGATACGTTGTTGATTTAAAACAGATATTTTTTCACGCAGGAGCTTATCGCATTCAAATTGATCTGCGTCGTTTACATTTTGCATAAAAAAGTTTTAAAATAACGACCCCAATCAAAAGCGTACTCAATATTCCAGGCTCAGGTATAGCTACGAGTGAAACATCGTCCCATAGCCCACCTTTTGAGTAATCTTTTCCCCCTAGATCCCAGCCTGTAGTTGTGGTCGCCTGAGCTACACCTTCATTCACAAATTGAATAACCGTATTTTCATTTTGAGCAGTAAATTTTATCTGATAGATCGTTATTGTATCAGCTCTCGCCCTTAATCGAATTGGGTTTTGTTGGGTTATCCCCAAGAAAAAAAAGCCATCCGCTCTTGTGAACGAGGGGCTCCCAAGGACGTCTGTAAATTCTAAAAGATACTCTTGACCTACCGTGAGGTTTACACCCTGTGAACTTTCTAGATGATATTCAGGCAATGGAGATATAGTATTAGTAAGCAAGCCTTGAGTATTAAATATGGGTTGTTCGGATACGGAGGAAATATAACTACCGGTCGGGTGCTCCAGTGTAGCTAGGTAACCTTGTGGAGTTCCTATAAGTGTAGTGTGATTCCAATCATCGTAGTTGTATTCTGTCCCACTCACATTTGTAGTGTATGCAGAAAAGTCACCATTCTTAATAAGATTATCCACAGGGTTAATTGCATATCCATTTATGATTTCCAGATCGTAAGGGTAGACAACAGGAACCGTACCGGCATGAGTACCTCTGCAGAGAGAACTGTAAAAGCCACTTACACCCAGAACTCCAATCCCTAAAGCCGATGCGTTCGAATGGTCTGAGGATGCACGATTCTTGTTATCGGCCTTGGAATCTGATCCACGTCGTGGAATTGTGGAGCGCTCTAATTCTTCAAGTAGTTCGGGAAGGTAATCCATATCAATACTCTGGTGTAATCTTACAAAAAACAAAGACTTACTACTGCTAAGGCCTATGGCATCGCATGGCAAGTTAAACTCTATGGTAAACGATCAATTTGAATTCCAAGCATTAAATAAAAAGGAAATATGATTTCAGTCATACAGATTTGATGAAATTTTGAAGCTACGACTAACTATGGAGATACCAATATGGCCAGTACCAAACCGAGGGTAGCGGTAATCGAAAGATGAATATACTGGGGAGCCCTAACAGCCTTTAAATCCCCGATTGCATGGTCGTCTCATCACGAATATAGCTTTGTGCCTGTTACCACGGCATAAATATCTCTATGATGTAAAATAGAAATTAAGGTTCAAAAAAGCCCCGCATTAAGCGGGGCTTTTAAGGTCTGGCTTTAAATAGGTCAGAGCTTAAAAATCATAACGTAGCATTGCACCCAAAGTAATGGTGTCACTATCGATATCGCTGCTGCTCAGGTTCTCGAAGTCTGTGAAGATATAATTCGCGTTTATATCGAGGACAAAAGGACCAAAGGCCACAATACTAAAACCGGCTCGAAGCAGGAAAAATGGACTATCTGCGAATTCACCGTCACTGTAAAGGATCCCTGCACCAATACCGGCATAGAGACCATCTCCTATAACTGCGACCAGTTGAGGGCTGTAAACGGCCTCTGTAGATGTTCCGAAATCGCTGGGAAAGCCCTCAAGCTCAGCCTGAAAGGCCAGTAAACCGCCGTCATAACGATATGCCAAGATATACGAGAGACCCGATTCATCAAATTCCGTATCATCAATATCATCAATTACCCTCCAATAATGGGCCCCAAAGCCAATAGAGTGTGTCGATTCGGCGTGAACAGAGAAAATAGCTAATATGAGAAAAGTTAGAAAAGCGAAAGGCAATAGATTACGGTTCATAAAAACTCCAAGGGTTATAGGGTATACAAGAATCTACAGAATGTGCTCAAACGTTAAGAAAATCAACCACGTATGATGCTTTTGCAATTTAATTTAAAACAGGGGTTGACGATGGAAAGAAAATCCCTATGTTCCGCCCTTCCGCAACGACGCATTTGCTTAGTTGCCCTGTTCTTCGGACCGAAAAAAACGGTTTGAAAATAATCTAAAAACATGGTTGACGCATCAGCAGACACCGTGTTAGAAACCCGCTCCGCTTAACAAGAAATTGTAACTCGGCAACACGGAAGCCTCAAATATGAGACTTTAAACTAAAGTAAAAAACTTTAAAAAACATGTTGACGAAACCATCAATCTTCCTGTACAACGGCGGACCCAATTTACGGATTGTGTTGAACGAAAGTTCACATTCTCCACTGTTCTTTAAAATGTTAGCAAGTAAATAAAAAAATTATTTCGATTTAGAAATGATGTGATTTGTGAAACTTGTGCGAACCCAATCAAGAAATTTGAGGCTCCAACAAATACAAATAAATGGAGCGGATAAATTCTTTGTAAAATTATTTTATATGGAGAGTTTGATCCTGGCTCAGAACGAACGCTGGCGGCGTGGATTAGGCATGCAAGTCGAGCGGTAGATATTGAAGCTTGCTTTAATATTGAGAGCGGCGAACGGGTGAGGAATACTTGGGTAATTTGCCCTAAAGTCTGGAATAGCTTCGGGAAACTGGAGGTAATGCTGGATGTGATCGTACATCATAAGATGTATTGTTTAAAGAGGGGGATCTTCGGACCTCTCGCTTAAGGATAGGCCCGAGTCCTATCAGCTAGTTGGTGAGGTAATGGCTCACCAAGGCTAAGACGGGTAGCTGGTCTGAGAGGATGGTCAGCCACACTGGGACTGAGACACTGCCCAGACTCCTACGGGAGGCTGCAGTCGAGAATCATTCACAATGCACGAAAGTGTGATGATGCGACGCCGCGTGAAGGATGAAGGCCCTAGGGTCGTAAACTTCTGTCAGAAGGAAAGAACGGTCATTGAGTTAATAGCTCTTTGATTTGACGGTACCTTCAGAGGAAGCAACGGCTAACTCTGTGCCAGCAGCCGCGGTAATACAGAGGTTGCAAGCGTTGTTCGGATTTACTGGGCGTAAAGGGTGCGTAGGCGGTTTTGTATGTCAGATGTGAAAGCCCATGGCTCAACCATGGAATTGCATTTGAAACTGCAGAACTAGAGTATCGGAGAGGTAGATGGAATTCTTAGTGTAGCGGTGAAATGCGTAGATATTAAGAAGAACACCAGCGGCGAAAGCGATCTACTGGACGAATACTGACGCTGAGGCACGAAAGCCAGGGGAGCGAAGAGGATTAGATACCCTCGTAGTCCTGGCCATAAACGGTGTACACTTGGTGTAGGAGGCTTTAACCCCTTCTGTGCCGTAGCAAACGTGTTAAGTGTACCGCCTGGGGAGTACGGTCGCAAGACTAAAACTCAAAGGAATTGACGGGGGCCCGCACAAGCGGTGGAGCATGTGGCTTAATTCGATGCAACGCGAAGAACCTTACCTGGACTTGACATGCCCTTCATACCTGAGTGAAAGCTCGGGGTCATTTAGTTGGAAGGTGCACAGGTGCTGCATGGCTGTCGTCAGCTCGTGCCGTGAGGTGTTGGGTTAAGTCCCGCAACGAGCGCAACCCTTGTCTTTAGTTGCCATCTGGGAGCGATCCGCAGGGAACTCTAAAGAGACTGCCCCGGTAACGGGGAGGAAGGTGGGGATGACGTCAAGTCAGTATGGTCCTTATGTCCAGGGCTGCACACGTGCTACAATGGAACGTACAATGGGAAGCGAACCCGCGAGGGGAAGCCAATCCTCAAAACGTTCCTCAGTTCGGATTGGAGTCTGCAACTCGACTCCATGAAGCTGGAATCGCTAGTAAAGGGACATCAGCTACGGTCCCTTGAATACGTTCCCGGGCCTTGTACACACCGCCCGTCACATCATGGAAGCTGTCTGCTCCCGAAGTCACTGTTTCAACCCGTAAGGGAGATAGGTGCCGAAGGAGTGGGTAGTGACTGGGATGAAGTCGTAACAAGGTAGCCGTAGGGGAACCTGCGGCTGGATCACCTCCTTTTTAAGGAGAATCTGCAAAGAGACGTATATCAGATTTCCTGATGTATTGCTGCTCTTCTGCAGATAGGTTAAACTCCTGTTTCATTACAGGATGCGCAGCATAGGTAACTAGCTGCAACGACAACTTACGGGTTTGTACGGTTTCATAAATCGCATCATTTCTAGAGCGAAACAATTTATTACGGCAACTACTCCAATAATTGGAGTAATCCGGTCTCTCAAACATATTTTGGGGCCATAGCTCAGCTGGGAGAGCGCCTGATTTGCATTCAGGAGGTCGTCGGTTCGAAACCGGCTGGCTCCACCAGTTTATTTTGATCCACCGGGCGCATAGCTCAGTTGGTTAGAGCGCGTCCCTGATAAGGACGAGGTCCCAGGTTCGAGTCCTGGTGCGCCCACCATATTTGGAATTTAAAACTTCCTTCCTGGTTAATATTTATTACTTGCTACCATCTACTTTTGGTTTGAAATTCTTCCTAGAAGGTTTCATGACCACAGTTCTTTGAAAATTGCATAGATAGGGTATACAAATTACAACCGATTGATATAATCGGTATATAAAAAATTATGATTAAGTTACAGAAAGCACAAGGTGAATGCCTTGGCATTGGATGGCGATGAAGGACGTGATAAGCTGCGATAAGCTTCGGGTAGTGGCAAATACACTTTGATCCGAAGATTTCCGAATGGGAAAACCCAACCAGAATAAAAATCTGGTTACCTGCACCTGAATACATAGGGTGTATGGAGCTATACTCAGGGAAGTGAAACATCTCAGTACCTGAAGGAAAAGAAAACAACCGTGATTCCCCAAGTAGTGGCGAACGAACGGGGAACAGCCCAAACCAACACCTCGGTGTTGGGGTTGCGGGACCACAATATGGTATGCTCAGATGGATAGTGTAAGATTCTGGAAAGTTTCTCCAAAGAGGGTGATAGACCCGTGCACGAAATCTTGACGACACCTAGTGAGTTCCCAAGTAGAACGGAACACGTGAAACTCCGTTTGAATCCGGGAGGCCCACCTCCTAAGGCTAAATACAATCCAATGACCGATAGTGAACAAGTACCGTGAGGGAAAGGTGAAAAGAACCCCTGTTAGGGGAGTGAAATAGAACCTGAAACCTTGTGCTGACAAAGTGTGATAGCATCTTTATGATGTGGTCGCATGCCTTTTGCATAATGAGTCCGCGAGTCATTCTACGTAGCAAGGTTAAGTCCAGTTCTGGACGGAGCCGAAGCGAAAGCGAGTCCTAACCGGGCGAGAGTTGCGTGGGATGAACCCGAAGCTGAGTGAGCTACCCATGGCCAGGTTGAAACTTCGGTAACACGGAGTGGAGGACCGAACCGGTGTATGTTGAAAAATGCTCGGATGAGCTGTGGGTTGGAGCGAAAGACTTACCAAACTCAGTAATAGCTGGTTCTCTTCGAAATAGCTTTAGGGCTAGCGTCTTGGAATACTCGCTCTGGAGGTAGAGCACTGACTGGAATAAGGGTCCATATCGGATTACTGACGCCATTCAAACTCCGAATGCCAGAGCAGCTACCAAGGCAGTCACACTATGGGGGATAAGCTTCATAGTGGAAAGGGAAACAGCCCAGACCGCCAGATAAGGTCCCTAATTAATACTAAGTGCTTAAGGATGTGAATCTTCACAGACAGCGAGGATGTTGGCTTAGAAGCAGCCACCATTTAAACAGTGCGTAATAGCTGACTCGTCGAGAGGGTTTGCGCCGAAAATGAACGGGACTCAAGTATTAAACCGAATCTGCGGATGCATGGCGTAAGCCGTGCGTGGTAGAAGAGCGTTGTGTGCTGGGTTGAAGCGGAAGCGTAAGCGACCGTGGACTGCACACAAGTGATTATGCGGACATAAGTAACGAAAACCAGGTGAGAATCCTGGTCACCGAAATCCCAAGGTTTCCCGGGCAAGGATCGTCCGCCCGGGGTTAGTCGGCTCCTAAGGCAAGGCCGAAAGGCGTAGTCGATGGGAAACAGGTTTATATTCCTGTACCACCGTATGTGAGTGATGGAGGAACACAGAAAGTTAGGCGCGCATCCCGTTAGTTGTGGATGTTCAAGTACGTAGGCTGTTGAGTAGGTAAATCCGCTCAATAAGGCTGAAATACGATGAGGTCTCTGTCTTCGGACAGAGGTAGGCGTTGATACTCTGCTGTCGAGAAAAGCTTCTAAACTTTGATCATATGGTGACCGTACCGTAAACCGACACAGGTAGGAAAGTAGAATATACTAAGGTGAGCGAGAGAAACTTGGTTAAGGAACTCGGCAACATAGCCCCGTAACTTCGGAAGAAGGGGTCCTCCGAACCGTGATATTAAGTTTGAGCGGATTGGAGGCGCAGTGAAAGGGTCCAGGCGACTGTTTATCAAAAACATAGCACTCTGCTAACTCGTAAGAGGACGTATAGGGTGTGACACGTGACCAATGCGGAAAGGTCAAGGCAAGCGGTGAGAGCTGCGAACTGAAGCCCCCGTGAATGTCGGCCGTAACTATAACGGTCCTAAGGTAGCGAAATTCCTTGTCGGGTAAGTTCCGACCTGCACGAATCGTGTAACGATCTGGACGCTGTCTCAACCAAGATCTCGGTGAAATTGTAATTCAGGTGAAAATGCCTGATACCCGCGACAGGACGGAAAGACCCCATGAACCTTTACTGTACTCTGATATTGGGTTTTGATAACTTATGTGTAGCATAGCTGGGAGACGTTGAAGCCACGCCGCAAGACGAGGTGGAGTCATCAGTGAAATACCAGTCTTAAGTTATTAGGATTCTAACCCCGACCCATGAATCTGGGCGGGGAACAGTGTCAGATGGTCAGTTTGACTGGGGCGGTTTCCTCCCAAAAAGTAACGGAGGAGCTCAAAGGTTCCCTCAGCACGGTCAGCAATCGTGCGTAGAGCGTATAGGTATAAGGGAGCTTGACTGCGAGACCTACAAGTCGAGCAGGTGCGAAAGCAGGACTAAGTGATCCGGTGGTTGCTCGTGGTAGCGCCATCGCTCAACGGATAAAAGGTACTCTGGGGATAACAGGCTGATCGCCGCCAAGAGTCCACATCGACGCGGCGGTTTGGCACCTCGATGTCGGCTCATCACATCCTGGGGCTGGAGAAGGTCCCAAGGGTTGGGCTGTTCGCCCATTAAAGTGGTACGCGAGCTGGGTTCAGAACGTCGTGAGACAGTTCGGTCCTTATCCGTCGTGGGCGCAGGAGAATTGAGAAGATCATTCCTCAGTACGAGAGGACCGGGAATGACGCACCTCTGGTGTTCCAGTTGTCACGCTAGTGGCATCGCTGGGTAGCTATGTGCGGAATGGATAAGCGCTGAAAGCATCTAAGCGCCAAGCCGACTTCAAGATGAGTTCTCCCTATGTACTTCGGTACATCTAAAGGCTGGTTGAAGACTACGACCTTGATAGGCTGGGCGTGTAAGCATAGCGATATGTTTAGCTAACCAGTACTAATTAGCCGTGAGGCTTAATCTCTATTATTATATATCGAATCTTTCGGTTGGTATACCCATTCTATGCAATTTCATTTTTTCCCCTCAATAGAGAGGGGTAACCACTTTCCGGTGGCTATGGCGAGAGTGACCCACCCGTTCCCATCCCGAACACGGTAGTTAAGTCTCTCAGCGGCGATGGTACTGCAACCTAATGTTGTGGAAGAGTAGCACGCTGCCGGAGTTTATTTAGAGTACCCCCAATTCACGAATGTGAGTTGGGGGTTTTCTTTTGCCCCCTAGGTAAGGATATGGGGGGGAGATGGAAGGTTGTAGATAGAGATGGAGCGCTGGCTACCAGCCGGGATACCCAAATCGAATGGGAACGAGAGCATTTCTGCCCTAGCGGATCGGTGTAGAACCACGAGAAATTTTTCTTAACAGATAACTAAGTCCTTACATGGCATAAATAGACGCCAATCCAAAAATAGAATTTGTTTTCAAGCCGTATGTTTAGGTCGCTTGCCAAAGCAAAGCATGAACAATTCTGACTTTATGAATTTTCTTAACCACCCATGAAACTGAATTCATGAAGGTGAGAACAGACATCCCTGTTTATTTGCTGTCAGAATCCCATGCATGTATGAGTAGTTTCTTTATCAAGTTTGGAATACGACATGAAATAGCCACTGGTTTTAACCGGGTAGGATGGTCGTATTCGGAATCTGGGAATCGGGAACCGTTTCACGGTGAATTCAGAAAAATATCTACCTTATATTGTGGCCGTTGATCTTGTGATTCATGTTGATGTAGCTGCGGCTATCATAGGTGGATCTCCTTTGGATAAAATTGTTTGACTGCCCAATGAGGATGAAACTGATTCCTCAAAAGGATAAGAAATCACCTAAAATTAGATGAACAAACTCTTGAAAATTCTGTGTCGCTTAAAGAGATTCTTCAGGACCGTGAGTGGGATTCCATCACCGTCCAACAACTCAATACAAAAAGTTATAAGCCGGAAACCTAAACGCTTTATACGGGTGAATTTATTTCTTATATTACTAAATACGCTCCGCAGGCCTAAATTCTGGTTCACGAAACCTGGACGCATAGTGTGGATAGCTAGATCCTGACGACATGTACGAAAAATTGTATGCAGCCTATGTTGTAACTTCGAAGGAAGTTACCTTTTGGGTGATTCCAGTGGGTACAGCATTTCACCACGTTCGCCCCCCCCCATGTGGAAGTATCAGCAGACCACCATTGATCTTAAGTCACTAAAATATCCTGAAGACAAAAGCCATTTACGGGATGAAAGCTAAACCCTGAACTGGATCTTTCATTGGAAAAACGAAAATAAGAAAAATTGTTTTAGAGAATGACGGATTTCCTAACGAACCCAATGGCGAATATCTAGGTGGACTTGTTTGGTATGTATGTAAAATTGATAGAGATCCACGGAGAAATACGTTCAAGCCCTAATCTTAAAGTGACGAACGGGCTGCTTTCCTCCAAGATGTGATCGTTACATCTGTATTTTACCAGAGTGATGAGAATACGAAGTAGCCTTTTCGGCAATGGGAATAATGGATTCCATATAGTCTTGGACTACCACTCTTTGCCAAGTTTGACCCGTATGGTGGTGTTGGTATCTTGTTCCCTCAAAGCGGGCTTGCTGTCATAGTCGATTTCATATTCAAAACTAGTAATAAACCCATGGATAAAAGGGATACGAAAGCCTGTCCATGAATGCCAGAGTTGTTTATCCACATTTTCCATACTAATTCCGCTTTGATGCTTATGATAAAATGTTAATCGATCCGTGAATAGTAAACGTTCAAAATTCATTACCCAATTGATACTGAAAAAATCAAGATCCGGGAGATCATCGTAATCTTCATAGTTATAACTCACTCCAAATTCTGTTGTTGAATAGGTGCGGGGAGAGGTTTCAAATTTATACCCCCAACCTGGACCGGTGGTTTGTCGGAGCTCTAACCCGTCCAACTTTTCCTGTTTGAGGGTGTACCAATACGAAATAAACCATTGGGGATCATAATAATAGGCATATTGATTTACGCTTAACCAGTCGCGTTTGGTGGGTACCTCATCGTTACGGTCGTATTCCAGTTGAAACAGAGTGCTATAATAGTGCCTTAAAAATTTATACGTTAAGTTGAAATCAGCGTCTAATTCCCTTTTTTGAGTGCTGTCGTTTTCGATTTTTATAGAAACGTTAGCCCGCCCTGCAAAGCTTCCTTTTTCACCCAAGTCTACAACCGTTGGAAATAAGATTTTCACCTCTTTTATTGGGTAAGCTTCGATTGGGTCATCTTCATGAGGGACCCCGAAAAGTTGCTGTTGCGTCAGTTGACCATCTTGGGCAATGAGCGGTGCGGGTATATCGAGGTTGATTCGTTTAATATCGGAAGTGGAAATTTTTAAATACCCAGCATAGGTAGTTTTGATCTGTAGGACACCATCTTTCATCCGCGAAATGATACCCGTGATACGATCACCATTATTCATGGTAATTTCATCTGTCCGAACTGTAGGGGGTACTACGATACACAGGATGAATATCATAATGTGGTTAGGATGAATGTGGAATGCGTTCAAACAAATGGTACTTAATAATCTCACGTTAAAATGTATTAGGAGATTTTCTGTAGTTTTTCAAGCGCTTCGGCAGCAGCTTTCGCTTCCGCTGCGCGTTTACTTGGCGCTAATCCACGAGCGATTTCTTTGCCTTTGACCAAAACGGCAGCCTCATATTCACGTTCATGCGCAGGGCCAATTTCTGAAACGATGCGATATTCAGGTCCTTCAAACCCACCCTGTTGTAAGAATTCTTGAAGACTACCTTTAGGATTATCTTTGATGACCTGAATTTCCTTCTCTTCAAGTAAGGCGGCGAGGCGAGGTTCAAAATGGCGACTAAAAAATTTCCGGCAGGCTTTCATGCCTCCATCTGTAAAGACCGCTCCGATGACCGCTTCCACGGCATCTGCCAGATTTGATTCACGCTCCGCACCCCCTGATTGCGTTTCTCCTTTCCCTAGCCGTAACCACGGCCCAATTTTCCATTCGTTAGCTAAGGTTGCAAGGCCTGTACGACTGGTCACCATACTCCGGAGTTTGGTCATGGACCCTTCATCAAGCTTAGGACGAATGGCAAAAAGATATTCTGCAGAGAGTAATCCAACTACAGCATCGCCCAAAAACTCAAGGCGTTGATTATCACTCATGGCATCCGCATCGCCTTCATAACGAAAACTTGGGTGGGTGAGGGCGGCCTCTAGTAACGTTCGCTTTTTAAACTTGTGTCCAAGTAATTTCTGAAAATGTTTAAATTCGTTTTTTTTCATGACGTTAGGCACGTGGATGGTAGTTGCTATGAACTTGTTTGAGTCTTCGTTGGTCCACATGCGTGTAAATTTGTGTAGTGGAAATATCGGCATGACCAAGCATTTCCTGAATGGTTCGCAAAGGCGCTCCAGCGGAAAGTAAATGACTAGCAAAACTATGCCGCAAACTGTGGGGATGAATTCCATGGGGAAGTCCGGCTTCGTTACCCCATTCTCGAATCAGCTGCCAGATTCTGGCTCGAGTTAAGGGGCGTCCATTCATGGAAAGAAAAACCGTTTGACCTGCTTCTTTGTCATTTTGAATCAGTAGAGAACGAATCTCATCCAGGTACTCTTGTACGCACTTTGCAGATGCTTTCGCTATTGGAACCAAACGCTCTTTGCGTCCTTTTCCAAAAACACGAAGATAGCCATCATCGAAATGTAATTGGGAACGCTGAAGTGTTACCAATTCACTTACACGCAGTCCGCATGCGTACATCAACTCAAGCATCGCGCGGTCCCTACGGCCCTTATCCGTTTTTTTGTCTGGAGCTTTTAATAAGCGGTCTACTTGCTCCGGAGAAAGGACTTCCGGCAAATTCCGCCAAATTTTAGGGCTATCTAAACATTCTGTAAGATTTGTTTTGATCAAACCTTCCGCACTTAGAAATCGAAAGTACATTTTTAAGGACACCAAACGCCGGGCCACGGTAGCAGGTTTTAATCCGTCTTTTCGGCCTTGCATCAAAAATTCTGTGAATCGACTGCGCTCTATTTGATCCAGATGTTGCCTTTCATCAGGGGATAACCAGTCGTGAAACCCCTTTAGGTCAGCCTCATAGGCTTTCCCTGTTTCTGGTGAAAGTCCTCGCTCAATTAGCATCGAGTCAATAAATAGTGAAATAGAGTGTTCCACAGGTTTCAATCCTTACCGTAAGTTCAAGGTTTCCCGATTCTGTTTCAGCACCTCTGGGTTTCCAGGAAAGCCGTTCACGGTGTAGCCTATGCGGTGGATCTTTGAGATGATATTTTGGTCCGCTAGGTGCCGACGACTATAAAGGATATCTAGTGAACTTTCTTTTGCATGAACCGTAATAGATTCATAAAATCGTAACCCGTCACGTAGGTTACCTTCTTCACTCAATAAATACTTTTTAAGTGAAGTTAGTTCGGCTTCATTTCCTTTAGTTTCGGGGATATAGAGTCGAACTTCACGGATAGAAGGCCTGTAGCACCCGAGCATCATCAAGAGGATCATCAAGAGGATCATCAAGAGGACCAAGGCTCCGGATCCGTATACGACTTTCATTTTCGCCAGAGAGTCCTGGCATGTTGAGCCCGTATTTTGAAGGAGGGGAGCTCTTCGCCGTACTCGTCAATAAAGGCCTGTAATGCGCTGTTGGCTTCTTCGGTTTGTCCGAGTCGTGCATATACCTGTCCTAGATTCCAGCGTGCTTTGTAAAGATTCCCAATCGGATCTCTCTCAATAGCCGTTTGATAATCTTGCAACGCTTCTTCATAACGCTCTTGTTTAAAACGTAAATTTCCGCGAGTCATGTAGTAGGTGCTCACGCGCGACGCCATTCTGGAACGTTCAATCAAAGCGGTGTAGACTACCTCGGCCTCTTTTAAATTACCCATGGTTATAAGGGTTTCGGCATGTCCTGCTTCAAGTAGTTCTTCTTTTTGACTGAAATCGTCTCGGAAGGCAAAGGAGAGGCTAAAGGCCATAGGGATCAGGAGCAATATCGCCGCCGCGACTGTGACAATGACTTTACGATACTTTTCCATTCCCCTTACCCAAGCTGGATAGCGCTCTAAATGTGGATTGATGGTGTGAGCATAGGATAGTAACCGTGTCCATAGAATAGCTGTTTCCGGTGCGGAAAATTCGGGATCCGCTTCGAGCATGCGATGCCAATCCGCGGAAATCAAAGCGGCAGCTTCTGCGGGTAGTTTTTTCAAAAGGGGTAAGAATAGAAGTTGAGTCCTCGCGACAACGGGAGGAGAAATAGGATCGTCTTTTTTAGGTTGCCATTGACGAATCCCCTCTGGGGAACGAAGTTCATCCGTATTGAGCAAGCATTGCCTAAGCGCGGCTAGTTCACTTTTAGGTCCGCTTTTCCATAAGAGAGGAAGAAGTGTTCCTGCGGTAACCCGTGCTGCAAATTCTCCGTCCTTCGTTTTATCCAAGAGACGTTTTCGTTTACCCGACCAGAATCCAGTCCATAGTTGAGATTCTAGGTTTTTACGTTCGGCTTCCAAAAAGGAGGCCTCCCCCGTAATTTTTTGGAGGCTATCGATTTCAGAAACCAGCAGGGCTGCCAAATCGAATTGAATGAGAGATGAGGGATCTGTTACCTCTGGTGTGAACGACGTTTCTGCTATTGACCATTGAGGGACTATAGATTCTGAATCAGATTCAAGGAACTGAGCGAGTATCTTGGAATAGGTTTCTATCAATCCCAAGGTCTGTACCTTGGCCATAAGATCCTTTGAGAGTCCAGAAAGTATACTTGCAAAACAAGGCAGAGCGGGGCGACGGTTTTGAACTGGGCCTTTTAAGGTGTAGGCCGCTGACCACATATTCTGTTCATCGCAGGGAAGCTGAGCGAGGGTAGCCAGCAGTTCTTCTGCTACATCCGGTTGAAAATTTGCAAGTGCGGCGATCATTTGAAAGTGTAATTCTAAGGACATACCTTTAATTTCCAAGCGGTCATCTCTAACCCAAAGTCCTTTAAACATACCTGCAGCTGGTTCAAGGAGGCCCTGAATCCGTTCAAAGGCTAAGCCTGGATTCTCAGGATAAAATCCCTCTGGCAATACCGAACACCATTTTTGGCGTTTAGGGAACTCACGGCTCCATACCTCGCCAAGTTTCTCTTGAAGATTTTCTGAGTAAAGCTCTAGTTTTGTTCTACACGCCTCGCTACTCCCGTGATGAAGGCATAGCACAATGAGTTTTTCCGATCCGATTTGTTCGGTCCACAATCCAATGCACAACGAATCTTGGGTTAAAAAAGAAAAGGCGCCGTCGATGCCTGTTTCCTGATGGGTTGCAAAAAGTTCCGGGGTGGCCCGACCCGGCATACGACCAATAAAAAGACCGGGTTCCAGATGCACAAGTTCACAGGTTTGTTCATTGGCTAGAGTCAGACGGAAACCACAATGTAGTAAAAGAGTTTCGCTAATCTCTACATCCCCACCCAAACCGGGTTCAAAGCGCCAAAGGTTACTTTTGGGAGCCAAACTACCTAGGGTAGTATGGGTTTGAAGAAGGGGTAGCGTTTCATCTCCACCTTTTGCTTGTGAGGCAACGATGGGAAAATTACTTACCCATTGCGGGGAGTAGGTTTGTTCATCAAAAATCAATGGAAATTCCTTTCTTGGTTATTTGCTGTATCCTAGCCCTTAGAAGTGGCTTCCGTCAAGTCGGAGCACGGACATTTTGTCCTAGCAAATATTCGCAACCTTGCAACCGAAACGGTCCTCTTGTGACGAAATCCTCGCTAGGACATCCTTCTTCGACACGTCTACGGCGGGACTAGGGGCCGCACTCCGCTCCATGTCCCTTTTCGCTGGTTAATGGAAGGAAAATGACGTTAATAAAGGTTATGTACATTTATTTGTCTCTCCCGCAGGCCCTATACTACAAATTTCTCTTTTTGTTGGCTCTCTGTCTAGGATTTACAGGAGGAGCCAATGGAGTTGCGGCTCAACCTCTTCATGGATTAGATGACAAAAAAGTAGAGATATCTCTACTCTCTAGCTTTCTGGACTCTGTTCCAAACCGGGGATCTGTAAGCTTGGATTTTCGGGTTCGAAATCATTTGAGCCAACCTGCACAATGGACCTTTTCTTTTGAAATCACGGAGGGATGGAATAAAACCAAGACGTTGCTCGCCGAGCGAAGCCTTCGGGTAGATGCCCAAACGGCCAAAACGGTGCGTTGGGAGATCCCGGTGATTCCTGGAACTGAAACCAGAAATAATCAGTCACAGAGGTTAACCCTTCGAGTGTCGGGGCCGGGAGCGGGAGGGAATGAACAGAATCTGCTGAATTCTTCGGGCAATTATTACGGAGGAAATGATACCCGATCTATCGTAGCGGTTTCGTCTTACGTCTCAATATCCCGTTCTGCGTGGAACTATCAAACCTTTAAAGATGCGGCGGAGGATAACCAGAGTCGTATCCAATTGGTGGAATTCGATTCGGATGCAAGCCCTTCAGACCTTCAGGCCTTTTCAGGGGTGGATATTTTTCTCATGTCAAAGGACGAGTGGAATACGATTTCTAGAGAGCATCCGCTTTTTAGGACCTGGGTGGCTGCAGGCGGGCAGATTGTCCTCCTTGGGGATTCGACTACTCACGATTCACAGCTGGGTGCAGGCCGGATCAGCGGGATTACGGATGAGAGCGAAAAAAATGTGGTATCCTCCCTTGAAAAACTAACAACGTTTACCAAGCAACTCAGTGATGATAACTCCTTTAAACGTAAGGAATGGAAACTTGCAGAAGCTATTCCTGAAATTAAAACCTCCTTCGGGCTGTTGATGTTGATGGTGATCGCGATCGCCGCTTTAGTGGGGCCTATCAATATCTGGCTTTCATTCCGCCGGAAAAATTCGCTACAAGTCATCTGGTCAACTCCCCTTATTTCCCTAGGGGTCAGCGTGCTAATTGGGTTGGGGATTATTTTTAGCGATGGGTTTGGAGGGAAAGGGCAACGCGCCCAGTGGGTTCTCTTATTACCGGATCCGGGAGTAGAAGTGACGCTACAAGAACAGATTTCTCGTACCGGGGTTCTCTTGCAAAATAGCTTTAGTTTAGTGGAGGGAACCGAAATCTATCAAGTCCCCAGTGAGATCGACCGAACGAGTCGGCGTATTCAGTTTGAGCAACTCCCCAATGGAGATTGGACTGGAGATTGGTTTGAAAATCGTAGCATTCAAGCTCAAGTTTTCCGGCGCAGTAGAACGAGTCGGTCGACCATAAAATGGATCGACGGTTCGTCGCCTTCCATTCTATCCACCGTCGATACCGAATTTAATCGGCTATTCGTGCGAACGGCTGACGGTAGAACTTGGATTGCAGAATCTGTTTCACCTGGCGAAACCCATGGCATGCGCCTAGCGACCACAGATGAAACTGACAAGCTTCTGGAGGATTTGAAAACACGTGAACGGTTTCAGTTCTCCGGTCAAAATCTCTTGAATCGTAAAGGATGGTTTTATGCGGAAACCTTAGACCACGACCGCTATATCGATAGCCTTTCCTCTATACGCTGGAAGGATCGACCGATCTGGTTTATGGGTCCTTTAGACATGGAGGAACGGCTATGAGTGAACCGTTAGTGGAAGTAAGAAACCTCACCCGGAGCTTTGGAAAAGTGAAAGCGGTGGATGATATCAGTTTCAATATTTATCCCGGGCAAGTCGTCGGGTTTATTGGTGAAAATGGAGCCGGAAAAACCACCACTATGCGGATGATGGTGACTCTAGATCTGCCGGATTCTGGAACCATTAAGGTCAAAGGATTTGATGCCGTTGGCTACCCAAATAAAGTACGGAAACGGGTTGGCTGGATGCCGGATGCCTATGGGGCGTATGATTTTATGGATGTAAGTGAGTACATGGATTTTTTCGCCAGGGCCTACGGTTATACAGGAAAAGAACGAGAGCTTCGGGTCAGCGAAGTGATGGATTTTACAGAATTGAATCAGTTGGCAGACCGCCCGGTAAAAAAACTTTCTAAAGGACAGGCCCAACGACTTTGTTTGGGACGAACCCTGATTCCGGATCCGGAATTGCTGATTCTGGATGAACCCGCTGCAGGTCTAGATCCTCGTGCCCGCATCGAAGTCAAAAATTTAGTCCGCATTCTCGCATCGGAAGGCAAAACCTTATTTATCAGTTCGCACATTCTCTCTGAATTGGAGCAGATGTGTGACGATATGTTGTTTATTAGTGCCGGAAAAATCGTGCACCAAGGCTCATCGGAAAGCTTGAAGGTAAAAGAGGGGCATCCTGTGGTGGTCAAGGTTCGCTTGGAAGGTCCCACGGAAAAACTTGAAGAATGGATCAGCTTCCAGGAAGGGGTATCCCTCGTAGCGCGGGAGAAAAACGGGCTCCGGATGAAGGTGGACGATGCGTCCACTGATCGTCTCTCGCGTTTGCTGAGGAAAATAGTTCAAGAGGATTTTCAAGTTTATGGATTCGAACGTGAGGACATTCGCTTGGAGGATGCCTTTGTCGACCTTCTCAGTAAGTCACAATCTGGAGCTGTATCATGAATAGTGACCGCTTTAATCCGATGGTAATCAAAGAATTACGGCAAGGGTTAAAATCCCGATCCTTCCTCGCCTCCTTCTTGGGGCTACAAGTGGCCATGGTTATTAGCATGTTCGTTTACCTAGTTTCTGCGAATTCTAAAGGGGCGGATTTGTCCGCTGCGGATGGATTATTCTGGTTTATGCTCGGGCTAATTCTGCTGTTGTTTATGCCCTTGAGATCCTTTCAGGCCTTAAGCGAAGAAATCAAAGGGAACACCTTAGAAATGCTCTTCCTCACCCGCATGAATGCATGGAAAATCACCTTCGGTAAATGGTGTGCGCTAGTGATTCAACTTCTCTTGATGGTAACCGCAATTTTACCCTATTTTGTCTTACGCTATTTCTTGGGATCCATTGATATTGCAGGAAACCTTGAGATGCTTTTTTACATGATCATAGCGGCCATGTTATTCACCTCAGTCGGGGTAGGGCTTTCCGGTTTGAATTCTAAGCTTTTAAGGGGCTTAATTATCGTGGGGGTATTACTATCGTTTAATATTCTACCTCTTCTGTTCTTGGGAGCTAGCGCAGGTTTCGGCGGTGGTCCTACTTTTGGAATGATGGGATGGCCGGAGCTCGTAATCGGATTGATTGTCGTTGGTATTCTTATGATGTTCTTTGTGGAATATGGAGCCTCCCAGATTGCACCTCCAGCAGAAAACCACTCCTTACGCAAACGTATGCTGGCACTATCCCTTGCCGTCGTTTTGGGGAGCTTCGCATGCATAGTTGATGACTCAATCGCGGGGATTATCCTGTCCTTAGTTTTATTGATTCCCGTTTCCATCGACGCCCTATGCGAGCCTTTAATTGGTATTCCTAGTGTCTACCTTAAGCTTAAAAAATTCCGAATCGCCCGCTGGCTTTTTTATCCAGGGTGGGTCAGTGGATTTTTGTTTGTTAGCCTAGTATATTGGATCCTGTTTTCGATGATGTACCTTATCGAAGGAGATGCGGATATTTGGACCATCGGACTGATCATTTATAATATTCTCTTGTTTCCTTTTGTGTGTATTCGCCTCGTTCCCTTTTTAGGTCGAAAAGCCTTGGTATCCTACTTCTCACTGCAGGTCATAAGTTTTGTCTTTTGCCTACTCATGGTCTTTATCGAAGAGATACATTTCATTTCCGATTACATCATACTGGGGCACCTACTACCGATGCTCGGGCTCTTTGTTATGGCCGACGAGAGTGTTTCAGATTTACATCCTTTTCTTCTGCTAGTTCCCACTGGGATTATGCTGGTGATCACTTTATTGAAGGCGCGTCGGCCTCTTAAGCAGATGCAGTATTTGAGTCGGGGAGGAGAGGGGTGACCCCGGAAGAGCTTTCGGGTCTGCGGTTGGATGCTCAAAAATGCGCCGGACATTTGCGGCTAAGTCTGCGCGAACGAAACTGGCAGGGAGCCCAAGGCAATTGGGCCGGGGCAGGCATCGGAAGCTCCATTGATTTTCAAGATCATCGCCCCTACATGCCTGGGGATGATCCCCGCTACATCGACTGGGCGGCTTATGCCCGAAGTGGTCAAACCATTATGAAGCTTTATCGTGAAGAGGTGAGCCCCCGAATGGATCTGGTTTTGGACAGCTCACAATCTATGTTTTTTGATTCAGAAAAAGAAGCACAGACCCTGCGCCTCTTTTTCTTTTGTATCGAAAGCGCATTGGCCATTTCAGCCTCTCTTCGAATCTATCTGCTTTCCGAAAATCATTTGGAACTCCTTTCCGTTGAACAGGCATTGAATTTAGATAAATTCCGAACGTCGGAAAAGGCAGAATCGGGAATTCCTAGTCTCGGAAAACTTCCTTTTCGGAATAATGCGATGCGCTTATTTATTTCGGATCTTTTATATGATTCCCCACCGGATCCTCTGCTTGCGACCCTAGTGGCGCAACGGGGTAAAGGGGTGATCCTGGCTCCCTATCTCGAAAAAGAACAGAATCCGGAGTGGTCAGGAAACATGGAATTGGTGGAATGTGAAACCGGCCTCCGACGTCGGCAGCGAGTGGATCCTGCTCTCTTATATCGCTATAAAAAAACCTATGCAAACCATCTTTCTTCTTGGGACGAAAGCTGTCGGAAGTACCAGGTCCAGTTCGCACGGGTGCCTTGTGAAGGAGGGCTAGCTCAAGGGTTGGAAACCGAGGCGTTATCTAAGGGAGTTGTGGAAACATGGGGCTAAGCCTTGCATATCCTGGAGCCTTGTGGGGATTGATAGGTCTCCCTATAATTCTGGCCATTCATTTTTTGCAAAGCCGTAATCGACAGGAAGAAGTGAGTAGTCTCTTCCTGTTGGAATTACTTCCGGAAGAAACTCGGAGCGGAGCTATTTTCAGCTATATTCGAAATGGCCTGCAACTGTGGATGCAACTCCTGGCCGTACTTCTTTTTACAGTGTTACTGGCCCGCCCCATGTGGTTGAGAGAAGATTCCATCCAGTCGATTGCGGTGGTAGTTGATAGTTCCGTGTCTATGAAAGCCTTCGAGCGAGAACGGGATATTGAACTTCGGCGTATTGTAGATGAGTTGGAAGGTAGCGCAGGTAAAACCGAGTGGTGGCTGAGTCCGTCCGATTCCTCGTATCCAAGTAGTCTAAGAGCAGGTGCCAAAGAAGATGTGCTTTCTTCTTTGGAAAACCTCTCCCACTGGAGCGGACCACATTCTCCCCGTGGATCACTGCTGCGAGCCCGTCAATTGGTTGGTGCGGATGGGCTGGTGATCTATATGAGTGACCACAGAACGGAACGATTACCTGCCGGTGCAGTAGCGGTTTCGGTTGGAACTCCCATTGAAAATAGCGGATTTACCGGATGTGAAGTGGATGAGAAAATCTGGAAAGCTTCGGTGGTTCATTTTGGACAAATGCCTGTTAACCGAACCTTAGTGGTGAGCGTGGATGGCGTACTTCGTGAAGAACGTTCTGTCGTTTTGCAACCGGGGGAAGTGAAAATTCTAAGCGGAGACTTACCTGAGAACTTTAAACGCGGACTTTTGAAATTCCTGCCGGACAGCTATGGAATAGATGACAGGATGCCTTTCGTGAAACCCTTACGAAAGCCACTTAGGTATTCTGTCAATTTGAAGAATCCTGTACACCAAGCGTGGGCGGAAAAAGTAACCCAACTCGTACCCGAATCCACTAAAGGCGTTCCGGGTACTCTCGCATGGAAAGAAGGGGTCTCCTTGGCCTTTGATCAAGAATCCCCTTCAGAAATTTGGTGGTTAAACGGAAAAGATCTTGGGCCCTTTGCGCTGGTGGCTTCCCCCAGGGAGGGGTTGGCGAAGGACTTGAGTTGGGCCGGATTTCTCGCGTTGCCATTTAAAGGTTTTCAGCTTTCACCCTCCGACAAGGTTGAACTATGGATGGGCGAAATTCCTTTGGTGATTAAGAGAGAGAATCCCGCCGGAACCCGCTTACTCCTGAACTTCGATATCGATCAAAGTAACGCTATGCGCTTTCCATCGCTGTTATTACTTTTGCATCGGTTCATGCAAGAGCAGCAAGCAAAGCAACCGCTACCCTTTAGTGCACAGTTGGAAACCCGCCAACGTTTACCCAACGAGGTGCCAAGAGGAGATGAGGCAACCGCAACCTTAGAATCGATAACGGGTGAGGTAAACTCGTATCCTCCGGAAGGGAATGCTCCTGATCAAGTAGGCTATTATACCGTAAAGCGAGGGGAAGAGGTGATGTTCCAGGCCGGGGTATTTGTAGGCGATGTTTCCGAAGGAAATTTCACCAATGCAAAACCTCAGTTCTTTCCGCAATCCGTGGCCTTGACCCAACGAAAACGGAACAGCCAAACCGACGTCCTGATGCCCCTATGGTTTAGCTTACTGGTTGGAGCCTTGGGGGTATCGTGGTGGAGCGAGAAAGGCGGGAGTGTCTTATGATTAACCTCGCTCACCCTGAGGTCTTTCTCTTGGTTCCTTTGTGGGGGTTGTGCGTTTGGTTGTTGCCTAAGGCGGGACTACTCAAACCTCTTCGTGTACTCTTGGTGATTCTTATCATGATGGCCTGGGCGGACCCGTTTATAAACCATCAAAGCCCTGGATTGGATTTATGGGTGCTTAATGATCTGTCCCTTTCGGCAAAAGAATCTGTTCAACCTCGGATGAACGAAATCGAAAGCTTGTTTAAGGAATCTAAAGGAAAGCAGGATGAGCTGTTTTTTGTGGATTTTGCAGATGAAGCTATTGTCCGTGACACACGTTCTTCCGCGGTGTTGGGAGGGCGGAAGGACACCACGCGAATTGGGAATATGCTCCAGTTCACGCTTTCTCAATTGAAGGAAAATCGGAGTGCTCGTTTGTTACTTCTTTCGGATGGCTTTAGCACAGACCCCCTCGATTTGGCCGGCGATCGATTGCGAAGAGAGCAGGTGCCTCTTGATCTGCGGCTTATGCAACCGGAGAGTATTGAAGATGTTCGGGTGGAAGGAATTGATGCCCCATTACGGGTCGGACCTGGAGATCCCTTCCTGATTGAAGCGAGGGTACGGGGACCCTCTGGACGAACGGCCGAAACTATTCTTTTGAGAAATGGAGTGGAGTTGAATCGGCAGTCTGTAACCTTCAGGCGAGGAGAGGCGCGGGTGCAATGGACTGCGCGTTTGGCAGAGTCCGGGTCGGCAAAATTTGATGTCCGGATCGAAGCCGAGGAGGATGCCTATCAGGAAAATAATTCGCAGATTCATTGGGTAGAGGCTGGGGGAAAATCGAGAGTCCTCTTACTCAGCGCCTACGAGGACGATCCTTTGGCGTCTGTTTTGAGGGCAAGTGATGTCAAAGTTCAGCACCTTACGTCGTTTGATTCTCTGAATGAAGGCAGTTTAACTGGGGTGAGTGTGGTGTGGATTCATAATGTACATGCGGCAGATCTTCCTCGGGAATTTTTGGAAAGCTTACCTTTCTATGTGCGTGAGCAGGCCGGTGGTTTTATCATGGTGGGTGGTAAATCTAGTTTCGGTTCGGGAGGATATTTTGAATCGCCCGTAGATGAATTACTCCCAATTTCTATGGAACTTAAAGAAGAGGATCGTAAGCTGTCGATCGCCATGGCTATTGTGATGGATCGATCCGGCAGTATGTCAGCCGGCACCTCTGGCGGAATGACCAAAATGGAGTTGGCGAATATCGGAGCCGCGAGGGCCATTGAATTGATGGGCGAAACCGATGCTATCACTGTCTTTGCCGTGGATACGAAGGCCCATCAAATCATTCCTCTCAGTCAAGTGGGACGCAATAGGAATCAACTGACGAGTATGGTTCGCCGGATTCAGAGTACTGGCGGTGGTATTTATGTATTCAATGGATTACAGGCGGCTTGGGAGCAATTGAAAGACGCTCCACAGCCCCGACGACATGTTATTTTGTTTTCGGATGCGGCCGACTCCGAACAACCCGAGGGCGTAGGGGCCCTGTTGAAAGAAATGACCGCCAATCAAACCACGGTTTCGGTGATAGCTTTGGGGACGCCTTCAGATTCGGATGCTCCTTTTCTGGAACAAATCGCGGAGGATGGAGAGGGACGTTTGTTTTTTAATTCTGATGCGGCAACTCTCCCCGCGGTATTCGCCCAAGAAACGGTTTCGGTAAGTCGTTCGGCCTTTTTAGAGGAGCAGACGGGGGTAACGGCTTTGGCCGGATGGCAAGAACTCGCCGCGGTTCCACTAGACTGGCCTCAGAGTGTGGAGGGATATAATTTAAGCTATTTACGAGAAGGGGCTGCGGAGTCCTTGCAAACGCTGGATCAATACGGAGCTCCTCTCCTAGCGCATTGGCAACGTGGGACAGGAAAGGCTGCGGCCGTCAGCATGGCCTTGGGCGGACCCTTCTCTCAAAGCATGAGAGAATGGCCTCAGTATGGAGATTTTGTCCGGACCCTCAATCGATGGTCTGCGCGTAGTGAACTGCCATCGGGACTGTCACTTCGCTTGCGCCGTATTGGAGAAACGTTGCGGGTTCAGCTCTATGCAAACGAGGCGTGGCAACAACGGTTTGCCTTGAACCCTCCTAAATTAATCACCCAGTCCAGTTTAGATACGGCTCCGAAGGAGCAGGCGTGGCGGCGAATACAACCCGGTTTGGTTCAAACGGATGTAACCTTGGTTTCATCGGAACGTATTCAAGGAGCCATCAAAATTGGAGATCAGGTCTTACCTTTTGGTCCAGTCAACGGTCTGTCGGGAGCGGAATGGGAAATGAATCCCCGAGGACCCAGGGAGTTGAAGGCGATTTCATCACAAAGTGGAGGCCAAGATCGCTTAGATTTGGCTGGAATTTGGGCGAGTCCCCAAGTGGAACGTTTTCAAGGAACCCGCATCTGGTGGTTAAGCCTCTGCGCGGTGTTGTTTCTGGTCGAGGCGCTTTGGAGTCGATTGGGCGGACAACGAATTCAATTCGATTTCACTCATCGACGAAAATCTCTCAAAGAAGAGCAAGCTTTGTCCCCTAAAGCCGAAATCGCAAAACGCCCTCCTTCAGAACCAAAAACTCGTTCGTCTTTCAGCCGAGCCAAGGATCCACGAAGAAAATAATCACCTCTTGAAAGGAAACCTATGACTGTAGATAATTTTTTAAACCATGTAAGAACGAATGACGCGCCAGATACTCAATGGAAAGTATCCGTGCAGGCCCTTTGGTATGCCGAAAACGGAGACTGGAAGCTGGCGCATGAACTGAGTCAACAGGGGGATGCGAAAGAAGGCGCTTGGGTTCATGCGAATCTCCATCGAGAAGAGGGTGACTTGGCTAATGCTGACTATTGGTACTCCCGCGCCGGAAAATCGGCAAGTCCTCTTGATGTCACCCTCGAACGACGTGAAATACTTAAGGAACTTTTAAAAACGTAAGAGTCGGAAGGTTATTCGGCATAGGGTCTATCATGAACTGGGGTCAATTCTCTAAGAATTCCATCATGAAGTTTGTAAATCCAGCCATGTACGGAAAGCTCGCGCCCTCTAGACCAAGCATCTTTCAAAATCGTGGTTTCACATACGTTTCGGACTTGGGTCAGGACATTAAGCTCGCAAAGGCGATCGCTTTTCTCCTGTTTACTTAAATCGGCTAACTCTTGGTGATATGCATGTTTGACATCATGAATATGCCTTAGCCAATTGTCGACGATTCCAAGCCGAAGGTCGTCGACCACTGCACAGACTCCGCCACAGTCATAGTGCCCACAGACGATGACGTGTCGTACTTCTAAAACATCTACCGCGTATTGAAGCGCAGAGAGGCAATTTAAATCCCCATGGGATACAATATTAGCCACGTTGCGGTGAACAAAAATTTCTCCAGGAAGCAGTCCGATGATCTGGTTGGCGGGCACCCGACTATCGGAACAGCCAATCCACATGAATTTAGGGTGTTGGGCTTGGGCGAGGGTATCGAAGAATTCAGGCTGTTCTTTTTGCTGGTGGGCAGACCAGTTTTTGTTGTTTTCTAAAAGCTTAAGGTAGGAGTACATAATAATATTATAAAGATCTCTGAAGTTCGAGCAAGCTCCGATTTCGAGCTTTCTCTTTGTATTCTTGCGGGCCTACGGTCATCAAAAAATCATCAGGCATTGGATCAAGCGGTAGCTCAATTAGGACTGTTGATCGAACTCGCCTAGGGAACAGACCTCTTCGAAAAGGAATCTTTCTATTTAGTCCTTGCTGACCATGAGAGTCAACCGACTGGACTTCCTATGCGGGCCTATACCTTTGTGAAGGATCAACGTGCAGCGAATGATTTTAGGGCTCCTCAAATGATGCATCATCAGCAATTTCGCGAAACGATGTGGTTTTTGTGGAAGAATCAGAAGGGGATGAAATTGATTTGATCCCTGTGGCCTCCATCGAGGTAGTGGATTCAGCCTTTTCAGGCCAAGTCCCGGGAAGTCGAGTTGAGGGCCAAATTCGGGTGCTGGTCTAAATCAGCCCAGAGATAACCTTTCGTTTCGGTCCCGATTCTAAGCCACAAACCACCTCTCTTTTGTTGGACCGGGGATATTGGTTTAAAGACGCAGCCTCAACTCATCGCTTTCATTCCTATTTCGAGGATGGAGACAAACTCTTCGATCCATTCAGGTTATCCATCCGGCCCCTGAGTGGCTTTGTTCCGGTAGACAGGGTCCTGCCATGAAACTGTCCCTAGGTGGATTTACCTTGGTGGAATTACTCTTAACCATGTCGTTAGTCGGGGTAGGGTTGGCACGTATTCTTTTTCTATTGGCCACTATGAGCGAATACCGTCGCCAACTTCGAGACAAGGACCGTATGGAATCCTTCGCTAGCTCCGTTTTTAGTTTTGGAGTCTTCTCTCCAGGATGCTTAGGATTGGAGGTTCTTTCCGAAGAGGAGGCTACTCACTTTCCAAGTCTGGTCGGGAATCAAGAGTTTTAGGTAACGGCTAGTGAAGTGTCCTGGCCCGATACAAATTGAGGGGAGGAGGGGGGGGGGCTTATATAGTACAGCTTGCCGGTATGGACCAACTATCATGGTAGAAATTGAAGCGGAACGGATGTTACGCTCAGAGAGCCGTAGTGAAACCATGACGATAACCCGAAGGATTTACTCTCAGGTACGCGCATGGTAAGGCCAAAAAAACGTGGCGTCTTCCGCTCGATCAAGGTCATATTAGGGAGGCTGCGGTTTGCTTGATGTTACTTTTAAGGGGTGCGAAGGGTGATGGAGAGAGAGGTGGCGTCGTTACGTCAGCATTCGGATTGGCCCGTTTAGGTAGCTGTGGCAACTTTAGACCGGTTGGCAGTTGGGTCTAATCTTTAGGGATTGATTCTTCTATCCGAAATCTGAACCTCTAGTACTGCTGCCCATTCCCGAATACGGTCCGCTGCCCTTTTGTGGATAGCCCCTTGTAAAGGTGTCACGAATCAAGAACTGAATGGTGATTCAGTTGGCTGGCACCCCACAATGAAGTGATTTTTTAGTCTGATTAAGTGATTTTTTTGAACTTCTTACGATTCCACTGTTGACCTTACCTGCTTTTTTCAAGTACATATCTACATTCTTAATGATTATTCCACCCATTCTCAAAGAGGTTTCTATGATGTTAAAATTTGCGCGCGTTTTATGTGTCGGTTGTTTTTTACTAGGAACCTTCCAGCTTAAAGCTCAAACCCCTAGCGATCAAATCCCTGCCAAGGATATGATCCGGTTGCGTGATGTAACGGCAGAAGCTATTAGAACGCCAAATTACAGTGTGGATATCCAATCGCAGTCTGTAACTAGAGATGGAATAAGGAGATGGTTACGGATTCAAGCGGTTTATGACACCTCCCAAGATTGGACGGATGAAATTACCTTTACTTTTTACGTCGTACTCAAAGGAAAAGCTAAAGACCTCCCCGAAGGTGCGCCCGAGTTAAACATGTTTACGGGCACCGTAACTGTAGTGAATGTACCTAAGAGTCGTCAGGCCGTAACGGCCATGTATTTGGATACCTTTACTTTGGCACGATATGGTGAAGTTTCGAATGCGGCAGTAGTAATCAATATTAATGGAGAGTTGGCCGCTGGGTTGGCGGAACCCTCCTCATCTGCGCAAAGCCAATGGTGGACAAAAATGACAGCTAATCAGACTCAGCTTCTTAATATTAGCGAAACACCCTACGCTTATGTCGAAATAGATAAGCAGTTTAGTATTCAAAAGTGATTAACCCGTAGAGATTTAGAACTTATGTCAAAAAGAATCCTTACGCTAGATGTGGGTGCGAGCACGCTTAAACTCGCTGAATTTCACATTTCGAAAGACCATCAATTAGAGCTTGTAAACTATGGCATCAAGGCCGTGGGTATTGACCCCGGTGACGAAGCGAACCGTATGGTTTATACCGGAACGGCCTTACAGGAGCTAATGCGGGAGCTTCGAGTTAAACCGGGCCCGGTTATGTTATCTCTTTCTGGGATGCACGTATTTTCACGTTATGTGAAATTGCCTCCGGTTTCTGGAGATAAAATTTCGCAAGTCGTTGAATACGAAGCGAAGCAAAATATTCCTAATCTGGAAGAGGTCGTGTGGGATCGTCAAATTTTGAGGGGTCGCGATGGGGACATGGATGTTTTGTTGGCGGCTGTAAAACAGCAAGTTGTCGAAAATCTTACGGAAACGATACATAGCTGTGGTCTCGAAACGGAGTTAGTGGACGTTTCTGTAGCCTCTCTCTACAATGCATATCGGAATTCCTACCCTGAGGCTGAAGGGTGTACGATGATTTTGGACATGGGTGCCAAAACCAGTAATTTGATCTTTGCGGAAGGAGAGCAAGTTTGGAGTCGGAGTTTTCCCGTTTCTGGAAATTCTATTACTCAATCCATTGCAAATGACTTCGAATTGGAATTCGGCGAAGCGCAAGCCCTAAAAGAAAAAGTATCGATGGTAGCTTTGGGAGGCGCATATGAGCCTTTGGACGATGTTCAGGCTGATCAAGTTTCTAAGTGCATTCGCGGGTCGATGACCCGCTTACATTCTGAAATCAGTCGCTCGATTAATACCTACAGAAGCCAGCAACATGGTACAGCACCCCATCGGGTCCTTTTGACGGGTGGAAGTGTGGTCATGGGGTATTTTGACATGTTTTTGAATGAAAAACTGGATATTCCAGTCGAGTATTTCAACCCCTTAGAGGCTGTTGTGCTGGGGCCAAATGTAGATAAAGAGGCTATCAGTCAGGATTGGCATCTACTTTGTGAGGTCGTAGGCTTAGCCCAGCGTAAAATGGGCTCATCCATCATGGAAATGAACCTCTTGCCGCCCTCGATTGTGCGCGAGAGAACCTTCCGAAAGAAACAAGGCGTTTTTACCGCATGTTTTTTACTGATTTTAGCTACTTTAGGGGTTTGGGGCTGGTACAACTCCTCCAAATTGATTCAAAATAGAGACTTGTTAGTGGGACTTGAGGCCGATGTGAAAGAACTCGATGGCTGGGACAAAAAAATTAAATCAGAGGAACAAGCCTTTGTTGCTATCGAGAAAGATTTATTGGCACTCACAAATGTAGTACACACCCGGGGGGCTTGGGCGAGTGTGCTGAAAGAAGTCCGCAAAGATTTGCCGGAAGGAGTATGGATAACCCAAATCCGACCAGATGAGTTAATGCCGGATCAAAAGCTTATAGTCATCGGTTCCTTTTATAAAGATATTGTTTACGATTCACTCGATAATCCTGATAATACCCCGATTGTACAATATTTGAATTTACTTATAGAATCTGAACGATTTGGGCCGGACACTCGTTTTAGTCTCAGTATCACAGATTTAGCTGATGATGAAAATGGAGATCAATTGAAGAGTATCTCTGTTTTCCAGATCGAAATTGAACTTAAGAAACCGGTGAAATTATGAATTGGACCCGCTACAAGCTCCTCATTATCTCAGGCGGGATCACCTTGGTCCTTTCAGGTGGTTTAATTTTTTGGATTCTCTCTACTCGAGGCAAGAGCGAGGAGGTGAACAGCCAGATTCGAAATTTGAATCAACGTCAGTCCAACTTGTTTTCAGAGAAACCGTATCCTTCCAATCAAAATTTTGATCTGGTGAAAGCTGAGCAAGCTAAAGTTGAAGCGAAGCGTGATGAATTAAAGTCGATTATCTCTGATGGACAAATCGATCCTCAAGTAGTAACTCGTTCACGCTTTGGTGATTACATTAAACGGCAACTCGTTCCTACCTTACGTAAAATGGCAAAAGAATCCACCAAAGGTGGAGAACATGGCGTGATTTTAACTGATCCAGATTTTGGCCTTACGGAATATATGGAAGGCGTTTTACCTGAGACCTCAAGGATCCCTACTTTGATGCTTGAATTAGAAACCATGTCGCATCTCAGTAAAACGCTCTTTGACTCTGGAATCAGCGAACTGGTTTTAGTTAAAGCTGCCACGGATGTGGATGCTCCAAAGACGAGAGGGCGTGCCCGCCCTCCAGTGGGTATTCCAGGGCCTCCAATGATGGGAAGGGGGGTGGACGTGAATGAGGACGAAGGGCTTAGTAATCTTGAAATTGAGAAAAAACGTTTATTTTCCTCCATTGATTATCGTTTAGAATTCAAAGTATATGAAGACTATTTATGGGAGTTACTCAATGCAATGCTTTCCGATCCAAACCAACTGGTAATCACCGAACTTTACATAACCAATGCGAATGAGACCTTATGGCCAGACTACCTTAAGCCTATTGTGGGAGTGAGAACCCGCGCAGATAAAAGCCGAAGTAGGCAAAGGCCCACTCGACGAGAGCCCGCAAACGATATCGAGCGACTCTTGATGGGTGCTACTGGGGCACAAACTGAAGACTTGCCAGAAGAAAAAGAAGAAGTTCTCATCGCAGGTTTATCCGATAGAAGGCAGAATATCATTGGTGGTGATTTATTGAATGTTGTGATAGTAGTTCGCGTATACCGTCTCAACGATGAAACCGCAGAAAACGAGCAAGGTTCCTGATCATGGATTTTTTAAAGAAGCATGGCGAAAAAGTTCTATTTGTAGTGTTACTGGTTGCCTTGGCTGGATCAGTTTTCCTGGCAATGAGTGCCAAAGGCAACCTGCAGAAAGGAGTTGAACGTTCTCCAAATGCTAAAAAAGGCGACATTTTAACCGATGCTACAGGTGTTCAGGAAATGATTGCTCGCTTGACGACCGACCCATTTCAACTGGAAGTACTGACAGATGCCTTCACACCAGGTGTTCGGGTAATCTGCATGAACCCTGCGGACCGTACTCTCATCCCGAAGGATGCCAAAATTTGCCCATATTGTGGTTGGGAGCAAACCGTGCGTGATCGTGATTCGGATGGGGATGGCATTTATGACAAATTAGAAAATACGTGGGGATTAAATCCAAACGATCCCAAAGATGTTCTCTTAGATCAAGACAATGACGGATTTTCAACCCTTGTTGAATTTGAAAGTGGAACGGACCCCTCTGACTCGACCAACTATCCGCCCCTTATCGACTTCGTGCGTTTAGGTGACGTAGAGCAGACCAGTATAGACTTTATGCTTCAAGGTACCGCTAAACTGGGTAGTGGATATACAATCCAAATTTATTGGAAGTACCCTGACGAAACACAAGGGCGTACTGAGTATATTAAAGTGGGTAATCGGTTTGGTCGTAATAATGAATTTTTAGCGGAATCCTTCACGGATAAACGGGAACAAGTGGGTTCCAGATTTATAGACAGATCCCGTGCTGTGATTTCTTCCGGCCGTTACAACACCTCCTTGGGAAGGGTCGGGGATGAACGATACGGAAAAATGACGGAGAGTTCCGCCACGCTTTCGACAATTAGGGGCCCGGAATGGAGTCAGAACGTTCGAGTGGATCAAACCATGGAGCTGGACAACAAATCTTATAAGATCGTTGACATCAATACGGAGACTGTCGTAATAAAAATCGCCTCCGAAGAGCCGGAGTCAGCAGTGAATCTTACAATAAAAAAAGCTACGGAGGAAGAACTAGAGTCCATTAAACCTCCCGAGGATGAATCGTCTGAATTCATGCCCGAGGAAATGCGAATGATGAACTCGGACTTTTTCTAATGAGTCACTGTAAAAACTTCCCAAAAACTTACGAATTATCTTTATTAACTTCCCCCATAAACTTAACAATTTAAATGCTAAAAAACCAAACTAACAAAAAGTGTTTGAAGGAGACTGTCCATATGAACCGTATGTTTAAGATTTTAATCATCGGCTGTAGCTTTTGTAGCCTGATCTACTTACCAGTCAACGCACAAGAGGATATGGGTAGCGAAGCTGCTAATTCTGATTCTGTTCAGGACCTCGGATTTTCCTCTGAAGAGGCCGAAGGTTCCACTATTCAACTGTTGGATGCTTCAGAGATTACAGATGAGCGGCGTATGATTGATGCCGCTGATTTGGCTGAGCAGGAGAGGGTTCGCATTCAGGCTAAAGCTCGTGAAGGTCGGATGGCCTTAGACCAAGCTATGCAAGCTATGCAGAAAGGCCAATGGGCCCTAGCAGTTGATTTATTTGATCAGGCCCTATCTAACATGCGCGATGTAGAAATTCTTCAAGAAGAAATTCGCATAGCACGGGAGCAAAAATCGGAAGCTTATTTCCAGATGGCTCGTAAGATTTATGAAGGCCGTCGGGAAGGTGGGAATCTTAATCAGGCCATAACATTTTTAGACCTGTCTAGAGAGACTGATCCCTTAAATGAAAAACCCGATATGCTCGGAAAAGACATAAAGACGTTTCAGGCACGTCAAGATGCAGGGAAAGAAGTTCTTCCTATCGAAAAAGAACCGAAATATGAGAAGGCCAAAATTGCGATCAAAGAACTATTGTTGCGTGGACGTAAAGAGCTTGAAATTGGCGATTACGACGTAGCTGAAGATACCTTTGAAAAAGTTCTGGTCTACGATCGTTACAATCGTGATGCCCTTCGCTTCATTGAAAAAGTAGCTGAAGAGCGCTGGGAAGCCAGAAAAATTGAGCGGGATGCTTCTGTGATGAAAATGATGGACGAAGCTGAGCGGCGCTGGTTGCTTCCTTTGGATATCGATAAACGTGGTCCTTTAGACACCTTTGATGCCTCATCCGAGGCGATCATCGTCGAGCAATCCACTCTCGAAGCCAAATTAAGTAGTATCGTTATCGATGAGATTCGCTTCAAAAGTGCCAATATCTCCGATGTAATTTCATTCTTGGTTCAAGCGAGTCGTGAAGAGGATGAAGAAGGTATTGGCGTAAATATCATTTTCATGGATCCGGAATTGAGTAGTGGTGGATCTGGCGGAGCTCGGGGAGCTCCAGCTGCTCCAGCTGTGGATGATCCTTTTGGTTTTGGCGCTCCGGCGGGTGGGGCAGCTGGGGGATTAACTTCGGCTGCGGCAGGAAGTATTCCACCTATAACATTGGAACTTCGTAAAGTTACCTTGTTGGATGCCTTAAAAACGGTTACCCAAATTTCAGGACTCTATTACCGAATTGAGAGAAATATGGTCATCATCGAACGCGAAGGTCGCGGTCGCCTGATTACACGTTTTTATCCAGTTGATCCCACACGTTGGATAGCGGTTACAGGTCAGTTAAGTAGTGGTGGAGGTGGTGGCGGAGCTGCGGCAGACCCATTCGCAAATGCCGATCCCTTTGGTGCTACTGCTAGTGTCGGCGGGGGTGGTAGCACAGACAGTGATCTTCGTAATCTATTTACTCGTTATGGAGTGAAAATTCCTGATAACGGAAGCATTGCTTATGAATCTATGATTTCACAACTTGTGGTTACCTTGACCCCTGATCAATTCCCACAGTTTGAGGAAGTATTGGCTAAAATTAATGTTGCGCCGAGACAAGTGGAAATTGAAACTCGTTTTGTGGAAGTACTGCAAAGAGACCTAGAAGAATTGGGCTTCGAGTGGATTCTTACCGATGATGCAGAAATTCTTGTTCAAGATGGTCCTGGACCAGTGGCCTCACGTCCCCGTGTTCAAGCTGATGCTAATCCTAGTGGCCTAACAGGTGGATTACGTTTCTTTGATTTTGATGCAAATTCGAACAGTGTGCAGCCAAATAGAAGAGATGGTGGAAGTAATAGTTTCCTTGGAGACATCCTTTCCTTCTCTGGCATTCTAACTAACCCGGAATTACAAATGGTGGTGCAGGCGTTGGATCAGAAAGGCAATACAGACCTTCTGTCGGCACCTCGGGTTACCACTGTACATGGTGTAAATGCCATTATCGAAGTGGTTGAAGAAATCATTTATCCTACGGAATTTGATATCACGGAAAATAATTCGGATATAGAGGTTTCCGGAACGGCTTCCGCAAATTTCTTCCTACCTCCAACGGTTGAACCTGGTGGATTCGAGACTCGTAACATTGGTGTGATTCTTAACGTTACTCCAACCGTAAATGCAGACAACTACACGATTAACTTGGTGATGCTCCCTGAGATTGCTGAATTGGTCGATTGGTTGCAATATGGTTCAACTATTCCACTTGGAGACGGTACGGAATTTGTTATTAATATTCCCCAGCCGGTTTTCGCTTCACGTAACATCAGCACATCCATGATCGTATGGGACGGACATACCGTTGTAATGGGTGGTTTAATTCGTGAAGACTTAACAACCTTTGAAGACAAAGTGCCGATTTTGGGTGATATTCCTATCATCGGACGTTTGTTTCGTAGTGAAGGACGCAGTTCACAAAAACGGAACTTGTTGATCTTCGTTACAGCTCGTTTAGTTGACCCGGCTGGTAACTCGATTAACGCACAGACCCGTCAGGACATGGCTACAGGTAGTCAGAACATCAGTTCTCGTGGTGGACCTATCGCTACCCAATAAATAGTGGAACTAGAACATTGCAGCAGCTCAGCGAGAAATTGCTGCAGCTGCTTCATTCTTTTCTGGAAGATGAAAAATCCCCCCTTTAAGGTTATTGGTTATACCCTGTTATTGATTGTCTTGTGGGTAGGGGCGATTGTCGTCCGGCGCGAGGTGTTCTCTCAACAAACTCGCACGATTCAAGATCAGGAAGCTCCCTTTCTCATGGAGTCTGCGCTTCAATTTCGAATGACCCAAATGGTGGAACAGACAGGGACCTTGCCGAAGATAGATGACAAGGTTCAGGTACCAGAGGGCGTGAATATGCGCGAAACCTATAGTGTAGGCGCTGAATGGATCTATACAGCATTAGCAAAGTTACTCCCGAAAGAATGGACATTCTCGGCTAGAGTGCGCTGGGTATCAACAGCGCTTTTTTCACTGGCAATTCCATTAGCCGCTCTATGGATCGGTTTGAAATATCGATCCGGATTTTCAGGCGCAGTTACCGGGTTGTTTTTGGCGGTGAGCCCTGCATTTGTCGTTCGGTCCAGTGGACTGGAGCTATCCCGTGAGAACCTGGCGATTCCATTATTCACCCTGTTTTTCCTAACGGAACATTTAGCTCGAGTGGAGCCCCTAAAGAGGAAACAGTGGCTGTATGCCGGTTTGGCTGCAGGTTCCTTAGCTTTGGCACAGATGCTTTGGGATCTGACTCAATATATTACTGGACTTTGGATTGTCTGGAGTTTTGTCACGCGGTTATCTGTTGGAAAAGAATCTCTCTCTGAGAAAACCTTGCTTTTGATGGTAACGGTAAGTCAAATTTTTGTCGCCGTAGCGAATCCCTATCTGAGAGCACACAGCTTCTTTTTCTCACCGGTGATGGCATTGCTCGTAGCCCGAACCTTGCTATCCTATATTCCCACTCTTCAGGCGCGGAGGAACGTCATAGCTGTCCCTTTAGCTTTTTTAGCTTTTTGGTTCGTACTCGGGCATTTCTTCGTGGGAAATTACTCCCATTTTGGTGAGCTTCTCTTTGCAAAAATTCGTTTCCTGAATGTGAAGCCCGAAGATCCTGCCCTGCTAACGTATGCGCAACGGATTATGTGGACACCAGCCTTAAATTCTTCTACATGGCAGTTGACAAAAGCTTATTTTCCGGTATCACTTTACTTATTCGTACTAGCGGTGCTAGTGTTGATTAGGGGAATGAAACATGGGCGTTGCCGTTTCCAGACAGAATTTTTCTTTGCTGGTTTTACTTTACTCGTCTATATCTTTTTCTTCCGCTTCCACGTTTTTCTTATCCTTTTTATTGCGGCATGCCTTGGAGCAATTTTTGCTTCAACTAAATCCAAAAAAGGGATATGGAGACGGTGGTTTTTCCCTCTCATAGGGATACTTACTTTCATAGGAGTAGAATCCTACTTCCTATTGTTCTTTGAACCTAAACCAGCCGGTAAGCAACTGGCTGAACAAAAAAAACTACAACAGCTGATCAAAGCGATGGGCGGTGATGGTGCTCTCCCCAAGGGAAATCGATGGGGAAGGCCAGGAGCTGCCTATGGGTATTTGGCTTCTTTATCCGATGAACTAGTAAAACTGCCTCAAACAGGACCGGTTTTGGCAAACTTTGGAATTAGCGCATCGATTCTAGCGGAAACAGAGATGCCGATTGTCTTGCATCCGAAATTTGAAACGCCGGGTATTCGAGAACGGGTTCGCCATTTTTATGAACACCTCTTTCTGAAATCGGAAAAAGATCTACGTGATTGGGCGGTTTCCTTTGGCGCAAAGTACTATGTACATAGTAACGGCAACTTTTCTAACTTGGATATTGTAAATTCGCCCAGATATATGGTGGATGCTTTGGATCCTCCTGACGCAGCTTCAATTTATACCTTGGAGAACTTTCCAGAGAAGGCTACGTGGTTTCAACCCCTTTACAGCAATCGACGCTACCGAATCTTTAAAATTATAACCCCAGAAGATGAAGATTGGGCCGAAAGAATGACTCGGTTGGCAATAATCGCTTATGAAAGTGGTGACCTCGAAGGTGCAAAGAAACGTTCTTTGCAGGCTTTATCTTATCACTGGAAATATGCTCCGGCTCAGAGAGTTTATCAAGCGGTACTTAGCCAACCTCAGAGGTGAAGTATTTTTTCGGGGTGCTTTAGGGGCTGAAAAAATGAATAAGCTTTATGACAAAACGAATAGGACTTACAGGCGGTATTGCTTGCGGAAAAAGTGAAGTATTGGATCGAGTAAAAGGACACGGTATTCCTGTCTTGGATACGGATCTTATCGCTCACGAGCTTTTGAAATCCGGAAACCCCGTGTTCGATCAGATTGTGAAGAATTTTGGTCAGCAAATGTTGAATACAGATGGAAATATTGATCGTTCCAAATTGGGTCGAAACGTATTTGGAGATGAAAATGCCCGTAAGGATCTCAATGATTTGATGCACCCAGAAATTGGTATCCGATGGAGAGAATGGATGAGCCAACAAACATCACCCTTGGCTGTGGTAGCCATCCCTCTATTGTTTGAAGTAGGAATTGAAAACGAATTTGATGGCGTGCTTTGTGTATGGTCTCCTGAAGTCCTTATGAAAAAACGTCTACAGAACAGAAATTTAACTGAAGAAGAAGCGATGCAAAGAATAAGGGCACAATTACCTGTGGATCTGAAAGCACTTAAATCTAACTGGAACTTACGTAACAATTTAACCCTCGCACACCTGAATACACAGGTTGATGACTGGGTAGAAAAAATGATTAATTAGGAGAATGACTAAACATGTCTGAAGAAACTACATCCCCCGCTCAAGGTACCGAGGAGAAAGCTCCTCCTAAAAAACGGACCCGTAAAGCGGCTCCCAAAAAAGAAACTTCTAAAGTAAGTGAGCCGGCTCCGGCTGCTATTCCTGCTTCTGCACCTCGCAGAAGCGTAAAGAAAGCTGCGTCTGTCTCAGCAGAAGCCGGAGATCGCAAAGAACGGTCTGAAAGTGATACCCCTAATCAGAATTCTGACGAAGGAGGCGGATCGCCCAATCGCAGAAGGCGTCAGAATGACGAATCTGGAGATCGCAAAGAACGGTCTGAAAGTGATACCTCAAATCAGAATTCTGACGAAGGAGGCGGATCGCCCAATCGCAGAAGGCGTCAGAATGACGAATCTGGAGATCGTAAAGACCGGTCTGAAAGTGATACCTCAAATCAGAATTCCGACGAAGGAGGCGGTTCTCCTAATCGCCGAAGGCGTCAGAGTGATGATGACGATTCCGGGGGAGGGGGGCGTCACCAGAGCAATCCGAACCAGAGTAATAACCGTCGCCGTCGTCGTAAGGGGCGTCCTACCCAACAGGGAGGGAATCCCAACCAAGGTGGCAACCCTAACCAAGGAAACTCACAGCGTGCCCCTCGTCGGAATCGTCATGGAATGGAGGACTCGCTTCCTGAAGAGGAAGAGCGAAATGGCCCAGCATTAAATTTGTTTGATTTACAAAAGTTATCCGTTCCGGAATTGGTAGGTAAAGCCGAAGAAATGGACGTTGAAGATCCCGCGGGACTTCGTAAAAGTGAATTGATTAATGAAATTTGCTTCGCAAACATGTATCAGGATGGCCCCGTATTCGTTCAGGGGATCTTGGAAGTGATGCAGGACGGATTCGGTTTTCTTCGTTCTCCATTATATAATTATCTTTCCACTACGGAAGATATCTTTGTTTCCCCTGCTCAAATACGTAAGTATGGGATGCGATACGGGGATTTTGTGGAAGGAGATTTACGGACACCGAAACCTAAAGACCGATTTTTCGGTTTGGGGGTTTTAAATAAAATTAATGGTTCCGCACCGCAGAAAGGAAAACGTGGAACCATCCCGTTTGAGCATTTAACTCCTTTGTTCCCCGATGAACGCTTGATGATGGAGCGCTCCGAAAACCCCTCTCTTTCTATGCGAGTAATCGATTTGGTTGCCCCGATTGGAAAAGGGCAACGGGGATTGATTGTTGCACCACCTCGAACAGGTAAAACCGTTTTACTTCAGGATATAGCTAATTCAATTTCAGCCAATCATCCTGAAGCAGAATTATATATTCTTCTGATTGACGAACGTCCTGAGGAAGTCACAGATATGCAACGAAACACCAAGGGGCAGGTGATTAGTTCTACTTTCGATGAGCCACCAGATCGTCACGTTCAGGTTGCGGAAATTGTGATCGAAATGGCGCGTAGAAAAGTAGAACATGGAAAAGATGTGGTTATCCTCTTGGATAGTATTACCCGTCTGGCCCGTGCGTATAATACCGTTCAGCCCCACAGTGGAAAAATTCTCTCCGGGGGAGTAGATGCTAATGCCTTACAGAAACCGAAACGCTTCTTTGGCGCAGCCCGAAATATTGAAGGAGGCGGAAGTCTGACCATTCTGGCCACTGCACTGGTAGACACCGGTTCAAAAATGGATGAAGTGATTTTCGAAGAATTCAAGGGGACCGGTAATATGGAACTCTCTTTGGATCGCGCCTTGGTTGAAAAACGGGTTTATCCTGCAATCAATGTTGCTAGGTCGGGTACCCGTAAAGAGGATCTACTTATGCACCCTGATGAATTACAACGGGTCTGGGTCCTCCGTAAAGCTCTGAATGGAGTTCCTTCCGTAGAAGCCATGGAAGTCCTTCTTAGCAGACTTAAGAAAACAAAGACAAATCCCGAATTTTTATTAGCGCTTCAAAATGCCTGAGGCTTGCCAACAGCGTTTGAATCCGTTTGAGTAACTTAATGGCTGCTCACCAGATCACTCCTAAATCGAACCAACCCCTTTTGTGGGTTTCTACCCTAGTGCTTTCTGTCGGATTGCACGTGGGATTGGTGCACCTTAACCCAAATTTGTTCTTGGGCTCTGGTGATTTAGTTAGCGTGCCCAGTCGGCAGAGTCGTAAAACGATTCGGGTAGCAGAAACCTCTCCTGAACGAATGAGGCAGGAATTACCTAAATTATTTGATCGTTTTACTCCAATTGAGGATTCTTCCGCTACGGAATCGCCTATTGATCTTCCAGATCCTGCCGCAAGTATGTTTGAAGAAGCCGTTGCTAGGCTCCCCGATCCTCAAATAAACCATCGTTCAAGCGACGTCCTTTCGGAGACGCCCGAGTTGAGTAAAAGTATGTCAGATTGGCAACCTCGACAGGAAGTTCTTGCCATTAAAGACCAGCGGGTAGAAGAGGCCCTCGATGTATTACCCCGAACCGTGCGCGAAACTCGTTTTGACCGTCCCGGCGCCCCCGATATTAGTTTACCAGGAGCTTTGCCGCCAGGTTTAGAAGATTCGGATGTCTTTCAGATAAGTTACCACCCCTTAAGCCAAGGTGACGTATTCGGGGAAGGGTCTACTGCTGGGGTATTCCCATTCGGAATCGGATCAACTCCAAACGCGTCCGCTTCTTTGGCCGTACCTCTTGGCTTGCCAGAAATAGAGCTTTCCCAGATCGAACCTTTGAATGAAGTTACGGAATTAGAGGCGGTAGAAAGCTTATTGCGATTGGAAACTCGGGTGCTTGAGGATCCAATTGACCCAAATGTGAGGTATTTCAAAGTCCAATTATTACCTCAAGGAATTGATACCTTACCTGTGCTTCCACGCGATCTGGTATACCTTTTAGATTGTTCTGCCAGTATGACGGAACGAAAGTTACGTTTGGCTATAGAGGGGATAAATTCTTCGTTAGAGAATGTGTCAGAGCAGGATACTGTAAATGTTATAGCCTTTAGGGATCAGGTAGAGGTTCTTTCTGATCAAGGGGTTTCTGCAAGTGTATTTGGAAAAGCTAAAATTCGTACCTTCCTTTCTTCTCTTCATGCGCGTGGGCAGACAGATGTGTATGCCTCTTTGGATGCGTTGCAGGCCTTACCTAAAGAGGCGGGGCGTCCTATGTTGGCGATGTTAGTGACGGATGGGGTACCCACGCAAGGAGTCACCGATAGTAGTGAGATTATCGAAAACTTTTCTAAAGCAAATGAAGGAGAAGCCTCGGTTTTTGGTTTGGGAGGTGGAGGAAGAGTTAATCGTCTTCTCCTCGATTTTTTAAGTTTTCGAAATCGTGGTTCTTCTTTGGTTGCCCCTCGTGCGGAGGGGTTGCCTCGTATGATCAACCAAGCTTCGGAAGAAATTCGTAGGCCGGTGCTCATGAATTTACGCTACCAGTTTACGGGCACCCAAGAACCTGAAGTTTATCCACAGAGCCTGAGTCACCTTTATTTGGATCGTCCGTTGATTTTAATTGGAAGGTTGCCGAAGACGCAAAAGCGTATTGCTTTTCAGATCATTGGTGCATCTGCGAAAGGAAATCATGATATTATTTTTTCTATCGATTTGGATACTGTTCAACAAGGTTCCTCGTCCCTTCGTCAGGAATGGGCATGGCAGGCTTTGCTTGAAAGGCTTTCATCGACCATCGGCAATCCGAATCCGGATATTCAAACCGAACTTGAAACCCTTATCGAAACCTATGATCTGGTGATTCCGGATGCGTATCGGTAAAGGTTAGTATCCCCTGGAGTTTGAGTGCGTGTAGCTTGCCAACGCCCTGTGGTAGGAAGCTTGCTTCCGTTACCCCCCCCTCAGATCAAGCTCCCTCGCCCCAAGGCGGTGGCAAGCCACGCGCACTCCAAAGCGAAATGGACTCCACCCAGCTTAACTTACAGGTAACTTCTGAAAGAGCTCGTCGACCTTGTCTTGCGAATCAAGTTTTTTGATCCACCAAGTAAAAGCGTAGTCCCCAGGCTGAATTTTATAGGCATCCAGAGTATCAGGGCCACAACTCGCGGTGCCTAAGCCCCGCTGAAGAATATCCAGATTTAGATGGGTAGCTGTAGGTTCAGGAAGTTCATAAGGGTGAAGACTATCGATAATTTCTTCCGAACTGTAGGGGAGGACGGATCCTGAAAATTTTCGGGTACTACAAGCAAAGTACCCTTCACCTTTTTCGTTACGAACGCTTATCCAGCGTAGTTGCTCATGATTGCCACTTTCTTGTGGAACCACGTAGGGGAAAAATTGATCCCCGAGATCCCCTTTGAAATGGCCGGGATAAACGCCAGCTTTTCGGTCAACATAACTTTCTCCGGGTCCTAAGCCCATCCATTCAACCTTCGTAAGGCTTTTATCCAATTCTAAGCGAATGCCAATTCGAGGCAGGTCGGGGAGGTTTTTATCAAACGTAAAATGCTGATCTAATTTAACCCATCCGTCTTCATAAACATGAAGGGTCTGATGATGTTGAATAGCTTTTTCGATATGCGGCGTATCATAAATCCTCTTCACGGTAAACGATGCGCCTGACTCTTCAAGGGTCTCATTAGATTTTGTGAGTTGATTGATCCCTGCCTTATGCCAGCGGCCAAGAGGTTTCCAATCTGCTGTCCACTGTTCTTCTTTTCCTTTTACACCATCATTATCCGTAAAACCCCGAATCAGATGTAGTTCGGGTAGATTTTTACCTAGTGGATTGTTTTCAAGGGAGAGGGGTTTAGCTCTCTGGGTTTTAGGAGCTTTAGAGGCCACGACAAAATACTCTGAGCACATTTCCAAGCCTTCCGAGGAGCCATGTAGGTGGAGAACCCACTCTTCACCGGCTTTGGCATTCACCTCTGGAAGCTTCAAACAAATGGTTTTCCTCTTTTGCGGGGCGATACGGATGCTGCCCAGTTCTGCCTCATAGGCTACTTTGCCATTACAGGTTAAGGAATACTTCCAATCAAGCCATTTTGCATTCCGGAAGAAATCCCGATTGAGGAGCGTTACTTCACTTTTCTTTTTATCAAATTTCAGACCTTGAACCGGCTGAAAGATTTTTTTGCATTCTGCCATCGCTGGTTTTGGAATGCGGTCGGGCTGAACCAAGCCGTTGCAGTTGAAATTTGCGTCATGTGGCTCGTCACCAAAGTCACCCCCATACGCCCAAAACTCTTTCCCATTTTCAGCGGTTTCACGTAAACCCTGTTCCACCCAATCCCAAATATACCCACCTTGTAACATCGGGTATTTGTAAATGGCATCCCAAGTATCCTTTAAGCACCCGTTGCTGTTGCCCATGGCATGTGAATATTCACAGGGAATGTACGGACGGGTATCCGTAGGGTTTTTCCCATAAGAAATGAAATCCGATATTTCGGGGTACATGGGACAACGGAAATCGCTGCTTCGCTCACCACCCCAGGTGTATTCAGGGCCACTTTGGAACCATCCCTTACGATCCGCTGGTTCATTGTGCATTAAGCGGGTATCATCGAGAGCTTTCACCGCGTCGGCAGCTAAATCATGGTTCAGGCCATAACCGGTTTCATTTCCCAAAGACCACGCGTAAATACAAGCATGGTTTCTGTCCCGCATCACCATGCGGGTTGCCCGCTCTTCAAAGGTCTTTTGCCAACGCGGATCATGTCCTAAGGTCGTATAATTCGCATGGGCCTCTTGATTAGCCTCATCCACCACATAGAGTCCAACCTCATCACAAATATCCAACCACTCTGGATCGTTTGGGTAATGAGCGGTTCTCACCGCATTGAAATTATGGCTCTTAAGCAGGCTGGCATCTTCGATCAGCCATTTGCAAGCAACCGTTTTCCCATGGTCAGGGTCATGGTCATGTCGATTTACACCCTTAATCAGAATAGGCTGATCATTAAAGAGGAACTGGCCTTTTTTAATCTTCATGCTCCTGAACCCGATACGGATACAGGTGGCTTCAATAAGCGCTCCAGTCTCTTTATTTTTGAGGGTTAAATGAATTTTGTAAAGAGCGGGGGTTTCTGCGGTCCATGGCTGGCACTTTTCAACCACCTCTTCAAATGTGGTATTAAATTCGCTTTTGCGATAATTAGTACCCACTACCGTTTTCTTTTTGGCCTTTTTCCAGAGCATTTTCCCCTGAGGATCTTCTAATTGAATTTCGACCACACCATCTTGTCCAGGAGGCCCATTCAATCCCAGTTGAACGTTTAACTCCAATTCACCGCACTGTTTACCTGATTGGTATCCGGTTTTTGCAAAAACATCTTCAAACCAAACCTGATCCGTGCTGATCAATTTTACCGAGCGATGTAAACCAGCCATCCACCAATGGTCCTGATCCTCCACATACGAAAACGCACTATAACGAATAACCACAACCGCTAAAAGATGCTCTTTTCCCGGGGTTAGGTAGGGTGTAAGATCAAATTCTGCCGGCAAACGACTGTCGGAAGTCCAGCCAACAAATACCCCATCCACATAAAGGACACCGATACTTTCCACTCCGCCTAACTGAATGATCGTACGACGATTTTTCCAGGTTTTGGGTAGTGAGATTATTTTCCGATACAGTCCTGTCGGATTCTCATCTGGCACTGTTGGTGGGGTGTTTTCGAAGGGCATCTGTACATTGGTGTAATGGGGCTTATCCCATCCTTGCCGGGTCCAATTACCTGGCACCTGAATGGTTGCATCTGTGGTTGGTTTGCTAGCAATCAACTCCGCATCGAGTGCTTCAGGGCTTGAGAAGTAATCAAAACTCCATTCTCCATCCAGACTCTTTACCCATTTTGATTTGTTTGGGTCCCGGGTGGCAGCTTTTTCCGAATCTGGAAAGGGAAAATGAAACGAACGCGCGGGTAGGCGATTAATCTGAGTTAATTCTGGGATTTCCCAGCAGCGGGGGAAAGGGAAAGGAGAGGGAGATAATGTCATAAGCTCTATTTAGCTACTCAAGGACGAGGTGCAATCCACAACTCAGATGTTTTTCGTTGAATCCTTACCCGCTCCAGTTATGCAAGGTGTATGTATCCATCTCTACACCTCCTTCAGCACTCTCTTGCAGAAAATGCCATACGTGTCCTTCGGGACAAAAACTCTACGCCCGAACAATTTCGTGGAGCGATCTTGCGACTTACGACGCTTCTCACCTTGGATGCGACCCGTGAGCTACCCTTGAGAGAGGTGATAGTTGAAACCCCTATCACATCTACGAAAGCGGGAATTTTGGATTGCCGGGTGGGAATTGTACCTATCTTACGAGCAGGACTAAGCATGGTGGACCCACTGCTTACCATGTTGCCGGAAGCCGAAATTTGGCATTTGGGCTACTGCCGTGACGAAGAAACCCTCAAACCCGTTACTTATTATGATAAACTACCACCGAATGCACCTGTGGATGTAGCCTATGTGCTGGATCCCATGCTGGCCACTGGCGGGAGTGCATGCGCGGCTTTACATAATTTAAAAAACTGGGGCGTACCCGAACTACATTTTCTCGGTATCCTCGCTGCCCCGGAAGGGGTGGCTCGCGTAGTGTCCGAATTCCCCGATGTTTCTTTACATATTTGTTGCTTAGACGAAAAACTGAATGATCAGGGTTATATTATACCGGGCTTGGGAGATGCCGGAGACCGTGCGTTCAATGCGACGGCGGTATAGGATGGCGGATAGGTGATTGAGGATGAATGCTGAATGATTGCGGATGAATGATGGCTGATGGCTGAATGCTGATGGCTGATGATGTGAAACTAAGAAAATAACCACGGATAAGATGATCTACACTGATGTTTGGGTTTATTTGGTATTTTTTTCTATGTGAGCAAGATTCGTTTGTTTCAAAACATCAGTGTAGATCATCTTTATCCGTGAGTTAATTAAGATTCTGATGGGGGTTGGGCAGGTGGCTCAAAGATTAACGGTAGAGGTCTATTCTGATTTTTAAAACGGAAAGAGTTCTCCTTCTGCGATCAAATCAAACGAGCTGTGGTATCCATTTCCAACAACACTGCAGAGGGATCAGAACGAAAGACCGAAGAAGAATTTTTTAGGTTCTTTGATGTCGCAAAAGGATCCGCAGGAGAGGGTAGACGTATGTACTTTTTGCCTACGCGACTGGATTACTCCTCTCATGAAATCACTGAAACCCGTTGCGAGTCTTGCCGAAGTAGTTCAAGATATAGGTGGATTCGCCAAGCACCTTGGTACTAAATAAATCAACTATCATTCCTCACCCATCCGTCATCATTTTTCCTTTACCATTATCGGGCGGAGTGTTAGACAAGTTTTTCACTTGGAGTACGAGTTCTGGTGATGCGGCGTTGACGGCTGGGTCCTATGCGACAGACGCGGACGAACCGTGTCAGGACCGGAAGGTAGCAGCACTAAGACCGGCAGTCTGGGCGCTGTAGATCGCCTGGCTTGAGTCGCATCACTGGAACTCGTTCTCCCGGAATTATTTTTTATGGCCTACGAAGTTTTAGCACGAAAATATCGCCCCCAAACCTTTGAAGAGGTGGTAGGGCAGTCGCATATTACCGAAACCTTAGGTAGAGCGATCGAAAAAGAACGGGTAGGGCATGCCTACTTGTTTGTGGGGTCCCGAGGCACCGGTAAGACCACCATGGCCCGGATATTTGCCAAGTGTTTGAACTGTGAAAAAGGACCGACGGCCACTCCCTGCAATGAGTGCAACCGCTGCAAAGAAATTACCGCCGGGACCTCTATGGATATGCTGGAGATTGATGGTGCCAGTAACAACAAAGTTGAACATGTAAGGGAAATTCGTGAAAACGCTAAATTCGGCACCAATAACTCTCTATACAAAATCTATCTGATTGATGAAGTTCACATGCTCACCCCGGGCGCATTTAACGCCCTGCTGAAAACCTTGGAGGAACCCCCTCCACATGTGAAGTTTTTGTTTGCGACCACCGAACCGCAAAAGATTCCGGATACCATTCTTTCTCGTTGCCAGCGTTTTGATTTACGGAGAATCCTAGCCAAAGATATTACTGGGCGCTTGCAGGAAATCTGCGATGCGGAAACCGTCGAAGTCGAAGAACAAGCCCTATTAGCCATTGCCCGCGGGGCTCAGGGTGGAATGCGCGATGCACTTTCCGCCATGGATCAGTTAATTTCTTTCCGCGGCAAACGTCTGATGGAAGAAGATGTGCTCTCGGTCTTTGGCTTGGTTTCCCAAAAGCATTTAGAGAAACTGGCAGCCTCGATTTTACAACATGATGTCGCAGGTATTTTGGATTCAATTTCTGAATTTGATCATACAGGAAAAGACTTGGAACGTGTGCTTCTGGATTTAGTCATTCATTTGCGTCATGTGATGGTGCAGGCCTACAGCCCGAAAGGTGGACTGCTCAAAGAGCTTCCGGATATTCAGGCCACCATCATTCGTGAGCAGGCCGATTTGGTCGACCCTTCTCGAGTATCTGCTCTCATGGAAAAATTGATTTCCGCTTCCGAACAACTCAAGTACTCGCTTTCTAAACGAACCTTACTCGAAACCAGTTTGATTGCGGCAGCTCGAACGGCTCATTTCGCCACCTTGGATGAAGTATGGGCCCAAGTGGATAAACTGAAAAGGGCTTTGCCTGAAGACGAAAAAAAAAAGTAAAGGCGACGCCTAAACCCATTTCTGAAACGATTCCCGAGCCAGTCCCCGAGCCAGTCCCCGAGCCAGTCCCCGAGCCAGTCCCCGAGCCAGTCCCCGAGCCAGTTCCCGAGCCAGTTCCCGAGCCAGTTCCCGAGCCAGTCCCCGAGCCAGTTCCCGAACCGATCCGAGAGCGCTCTCCCGAAAAAGAGGTCGCGGAGGCGAAGGTCTTTGACACAAAAAAAGAACTGGCAGACCTTAGAGAAAACTGGTCGGAGCTGGTTGAAAAATGTTTGGTCCTCCAGCCGTCCCTAAAACGTGACTTACGCGATTCTTGGCCCGTAATGATAACGGAGACGACTCTGACCATTGGGTTTGACCCGGAATTTTCTGGAGTGATGGAAGAAGTGCAGTTTTTAGATCACGGTGGACTTCATAAACTCTTTTCAAAAATACTGGGACGTTCGATACGGATCGATTATGAAGTGATGAAACAATCGGTTACCTGGTCTCATCACGAACCGGAACCCGTCGTGGTGGCAGAGACGTCACAGCCTTTTTCCACTAAAGTTGCCGGAAATAATCCCGAGGAATGGGTGAAGAATGAGGCGGTCCGACATGTATTGGAAATTTTCCATGGTGATATTAAAGAAATTCAATTGTAACGAACAGGAGACATACGATGGCGAACATGATGAAAATGCTCAAAGAAGCGCAAGGCCTCCAAGCCAAAATGCAAAAAGTTCAGGAGGAGTTATCTGAACGGGAAGTTTCGTTTAGTTCGGGTGGAGGTATGGTGTCTGTTACCGCAACCTGCGACGGTACCGTAAAAGATGTGACCATCGATCCTAAAGTGGTTGATCCGGAAGAAGTGGAAATGCTTCAAGATTTGGTTTTAACCGCGGTGCAAGGAGCTGTGAATCGGGGCAAAGCGACCATGGCCGAAGAAATGGGTGAATTGACCAAAGGAATGAATATCCCTGGAATGCCTTTCTAAGATGCCTGAAGCTCTCCAACATCTGATTCGTACTCTTTCACGTCTTCCGGGAATAGGGCGGCGTACTGCAGAACGCATGGCCTATAAATTGTTACTGCGTAATCAGGACCTCTTACGTGAGCTTCAACTGGCTCTCGAACGTGCAGGCAAGGAAATTGCCCTGTGTAGCCGATGCGGCAATTTAACCTCTCATGACCGTGATCCCTGCAGTATTTGCAGTAATCCTAAACGGAATCCTAAAATACTGTGTCTGGTTGAAGGGGCTCCAGACATTCAGGTGATTGAGCAAGCCGGTAGCTTCCCAGGTCAGTATTATTGTCTGAGAGGCAAAATTTCTCCGATGCAGGATGAAACAGTGACTCAAGAACTCCTTCGAAAATTGATGACCCGAATCCAAGAGGAAGAGGTCGAAGAAGTGATGCTCGGCTTAAATACGGATGTGGAGAGCGATGCCACCGCCAGTATGCTGGCTGAGATACTAAAACCCCTCGGGATTCGAGTAACGCGATTGGCCTTTGGATTACCAGCCGGAAGTGGTTTGGCTTACAGCGACCCCGAGACCCTCAAGCGTGCCATGAAAGGCCGACAGGAGGTGTCGTAGGCGTTCCATCCTGCAGGATGACAGGCTTTCAGCCTGACAAAGGCTGAAAGCCTTGATTCCCTGCTGGCAAAATGCCTACGCTACTGAACTTGCCTCAGGGCTTCGAACAGCGCAATTCCTACGGAAGTCGCTAGGTTCAGAGAACGCACGGCATGCATCTGCATGGGGATCTGTAAGGCTTGGCCGCCGACACTTTCCAAAAGCTCCTCAGGAAGACCTCGGGTCTCTGGACCAAATACCAGATAGTCTCCGGCTTTGAAGTCAGCATCATAAATGCTTCGAGTTGCCTTTTTACTGAAATACCAGACTTGCTTATCGCCTTTTTGTTCAAGGCACTCCTCCAAGGAATCATGTTCATGCAAATCTACATGCGGCCAATAATCTAACCCTGCACGTCTTAACTTTTTGTCAGATAGCTCAAAACTCAGGGGGTGGATTAAATGCAATCGCGAAGAGGTTGCGGCGCAGGTTCGGGAAATGTTTCCAGTATTGGGCGGGATCTCCGGTTCCACCAAAACCACCTGAAGGGGAGGGTCCGGCCAAGAAAAACTCATTCGCTCATGCCCACGGTTAGGTGGATTATTCCAGCTTCGCCACAGGCATTCATCACGTCAATCACCCTCTGATGTCTGGCTTTATTTTCAGCCTGAATCGTAATCATGGCTTTATTATTGGTGGCTTCACTGGCTTCTCTGTACCGTACAAGCATGGCAACTAATTTGCTGAGATCACGAGATCCATCATTTGCAAAAAGGGTGTTATTTAAATTTATGGCCCCTTCTTCGCTGATCTCAATAATCTGTTCGTCGGGTAACTCCAAGGCCGTAGATTGGGCCATGCTTCCGGGAAGCCGAATCCCAAGATCTGCCTCTGGGCTCTTTAAACTACTGGTAACGATAAAATAAATCAGAAGCAAAAAGACCACGTCAATCAAAGGGCCGATTTGTAGCCCTTCTTCCGCGTTCATGATTTCTTCTTTGATGCTTTGCATCCTAGTTTACCTCTTCATGGGTGGCGAAAATAATATCGATAATACCGGCGTCAGCGGCCATCCGCATGACCTTCTTGATGTCCCCGTGTTCCGTATCCTGATGTCCACGTAAGAAGAGTTTCAGGCGTTGGTCGCCACCAGTCAAGGCAATGAATTCGTCATTCCGGGTCGTCATGATTTCTTCAAGGACAGCCTCATTTTCCATAAGGGTAGCGCCCAAATAGATTTGACCGTCCATATCAACCGAAACCACAATCCGGTCACTACGGTCTTCAGGGATTTTTGCGGCCGATGCTTTGGGTATTTCTAACTCAATAAACTCCTCCGATTGAAGGTGGGAGGACACCATAAAGAAAACCAATAACAAGAAGACCATGTCGATCATGGGAGCCATATCGACTTCTTCGTCTTTAGGATTTCCAGGAATCGAAAGTCCCATGGTTTACCCCTCCACGTTCGCTGGTGGGGGAGTTGTTGTTTCTGCCTCACCAGGGATGTAGGTTACGGCACCCGTTTCCAGGGCATTGAGTAAACGTCCGATTTCCGCATTGATTGCTGAGAGGGTTTGAGCAAAATTATTTTTAAAGTAAAAATAGAAAATCATAGATGGAATCGCAATCACTAGACCTGCAGCAGTGGTTACCAAGGCTTCCGAAATATTGGAGGCCATTTGCTCTGCATTGGCTCCGGCACCCAAACTCAAGCCTTGGAAAGCTTTAATCATACCGGAAACGGTACCGAGAAGGCCGACCATGGGAGAGACGGAGGCGATGTTTGTAAGATAATTCACCGGTTTAATGAGGGCCGCCACTTTGGCTTCTCCCGTTTCGTCAATACCCTGACGAACATTGGCTGGACGAATATCTTCGGTGGTAATACGAGCTAAGCCCCCTTCAAGAATGGAGGTGAACAGGCTGGGGTTTTGACCACAGACCTGCATGGCACCCTCTACATCCCGTGCCGCCATTTGCTCTAATAGCCCGGGCATCAACTGTTCACCATTCAATTTCTTTTTCTGTAGAACCATGAAATTATTCACGGTCAATGCTACCGAAGCGATAGAGAGTAGCCCGAGGGGGACCATCCAGATGCCACCCATCATTAATACCTTGAATAAGCTCGTCCCGCCTCCATTGGCGCTTTCGGTTGTAACCGCCCCAGTAGCTTCTTGGGCCGTAGCTAAACCACCAGGAAAAGAGAAAAGGAAGATCAACAAGGCGATGGTTAGCAAGAAATAGCTGCCTTGTGAAACTTTGGTGGTGATTTGGAGTTTTGTTTTCATGATTTTGGAACCTGGATATAGGTTAAGTTAAATAGGTTTAAAAAATTAGTCGAACTCGATTTCTTGTTCTTTAAGTTCGCGTTGACGCTCACGGTAATCGATTTTCGCATCGTCAGCTTGAGGACCAGAGGTACGGATCTCTCCGAAGTCAACCAGCGTAATTTCAAGATCTTTGGCCTGAGAACGAATTTCTTTTTGAAGGTCTTCGGCTTTTTCAGGCCAAGGTGTGAGCGGTGCCACCGTTTTGAGTTCATTACAAATCTGATTGGCCACTACCAGATTCGTTCGGGTATGGTGATGAACAGCACTGAGGTAGAGCGCTTCTGCAGACCAGCGGGTTTGCATGGGAGTTTCGGTAATGATTTTGGCTAAGGGTTCGTAAGCTTCTTGCGGACGTTCCTTAATCTGTGCAAGCTTCGACTGCCCCATCCATAGCGCTGGAGCTAGAGGGTCTTTGCGTTCAATGTTGTCAAAATAGGTTGCAAAAGGTGCAAATTCGTCCACGAGACCTTCTTCTAGAAAGCTCAAGGCTCGGTAAACATCAGCAAACCTTCGCATCTCACCGTTCACATCATATTTAGCTACTTCCTTACCGGCAGCGTGAACTCCGGCAAAATTCTCCGTACGGTATAATCCCTGAATGAATAATTTAACCAGTTCATTACTGTTGGTATCTAAATCCACAAATTGAAAGTAGGGGATGACTCGGCCTTTCAACGCTTCGATTACCGAGTCGTAATCGCCCGTATCAAAATTCGTTTGGATGCTTACAGACGGAAAGGCATTGAGATCGAAAAATATTTTTTCAACTTCGCTCGTAGAGAGATTCCGTAAACTTTGGGTACTCCTGGGCATGAATTGCAGTTGAGTGGTTCCCGCTTTCCGGGGGGTGAGATTCCCATCCAGAACACTTTGGTCTTGAAGGAGAATTCTTGCACTAAGACCTTGGGCCTGCACACTCCCTATGGAAATGAAGAGGCTTCCGGCTAAAATAAGGTGATGGATCAAGGGGCTTCTCATGGCAGTTGCAATAGGGTGACACGTGCTTCTTGAGCAATCGCTAGGCTTGCCAATTCTGGGTTCTCGAGCATTTCGAGGAGAACCTCTTTGGCTTTACTTTTCTCACCTAAGCTTATCAGGGTGCTTGCCCGCTTGGTGTAGGCCTCAGCCGCCTGAGGTGGATAACTTAGATATAAAATATAGACTCGTTCATAGAAGCCGGAGGCTTTTACCTGCTCGTCCATTTCCCGATAGGTATCTCCGAGTCGATTCAATGCGGTCGGCCACAACTCTCCCCGCCATTCTTTGACCGATAATATGAGATTATAGGTTTCAATGGCCTCGTCCCACCGCTCTTGCATACGAAAGATATCGCCTAGGCGAAGATAGGCATCTGCAGAATGAGGTAATTGGGGGAAGCGGTTGATGACATCGGTAAGCAAAGCTTCTGCTTCCTTAAATTTGCCTTGTGAGATCCGTATCTCGCCCAAGCCTTTCAAGGCCTCTAAAATTAAATCCGACTCTTCAAAGTTTTCCAGAAAATATTCGTAAATCGTGTTGGTTAACTCCTGACGGTCGGAAGCCACACTTAACCTGCCCATTTGAGCCAATACTCCGGGGGAGGCATAGGGCAGATTGTCTTCCCTGAGTAATGCGGTTTGAAGGGCATTTTTTACTTCTTGGTTTCGGCTAATGGCGAACTGTAGCGACTGAAGGCGGAGGACTAAGGTCCGTTCCTGGTCTGCAGAGGCTCGAGACATCTCCTCCTGAAGCCGCTCGCGCATCGTAAGCATGAGTGGACTATTCCCGTTTACAGACTGAAGCTCTTCGCTCAGATCACGTAGAATAAAATCCACGCCAAATGCCTCACGGTTATTCCCATAGTTTACAATGGCATCGTAGAAGATCTGGAGGGCCTTTTCCCGTTGGCCCAATTGACGAAGGGCATTGCCTTGCCAATAGGTTGCTTCGGTAAAGTTTGCCTGATCCGGGAATTGATTCAGATATCCATCGAATAAGTCGAGGATTTCTTGCCAGCGCTTTTCCAATTCGTAGGTTCTTGCCTGCTGAAAGGTAGCGTAATCGGCTTGTACCATACTAACCGCTTGCTCCACGGCCCGCTGATAGCTTGCAATCGCTTTATCCAATTTGGATGCACTGGCTAGCATGTCTCCAATCATAGCCAAAGCTTCGGATGAGAGGTGAGAGCTAGGATAGACGTCAAGAAAGGTGGTAAAGGTTTCGGTAGCCCCCGCATAATCTTCTGAGCCATACTGGGCAACTCCTTTTCGATAGTTGGCGTCTTCCTGAACCGGCCCTCCATTTCCCTTCTCCACAATCCCGTTAAAGCCGTCACGGGCCTCGACATACTCCTCTAAAAAGAGATGTCCTAAGGCCACCCAGTATTCTCCGTTTTGTGTGAAAGCACTTTTAGGATACCTCCGCAATAGAATGGAAAGGGTTTGCATGGATTCACGAATCAAACTTTGCTGAAAAAGGGCGTAGCCCTTAATATAGAGCATGTTATCTGCGGTCACATGTTTGGGGGTTATTTCCAGAGCTTTATCTACCACACCCACTGCATCTTCCCAGCGCTCCAATTGGATTAACAGTCCACCCGCGTGAAGCGTCACATCCTCCCAATATTCGCCACCGGGATATTCACGCATGTAGATTTGTGCGATTCGCCACGCCCGCTCCGGTTCTTCGGCCTTGAAGGCGGTGAGGAACGCTGAAAACATGGCCCGTTCTGCAATTTCTGTTTCTGGAGCCACGTCGTAAACCGAAAGGTAAATTTGAATCGACTCTTCCCAGCGCTCAAGCTCATGATACACATCCCCCAAACGAATACGTAGTTCCAAATCGTAATCAGGATAGGCCTCCAGATCTAGAGCTGCTTGCTCCAATTCCGTCTTTTCACGTTCCAGTTGACGAATCAGTTGACGCAGACTGTCATTTTTAATGGTGGTTAACTCTAAATCCGAAACTCGTTCCGTAATTCCAACTTGTCGCGTCTCCAGTCGCTCCGTTAAGTCTTTGTAGGGGACGACCATCCTATACATCAGCAGAGCCAGATCCGGACGCGTGTCCGAGATAAAACGATCTCCTTCATCCAGAATCAAAAGGTTCATGCCAATGTCATACTGAGACTGACTCGCCTTAAGCCGGGGGACTAAGCGATATAAATCTTCATAGCGACTTAGCCGAATCAAGCTAACCGCTAAACGGCTGGCGGCATCTTTCCGATAATCGGAATTGCGGGCATTCTGAAAAAGCCATTGAAGATAGGGCATCGCCTTCTCCCAGTTTTCCATGTTGGTGTGTGCCAACGAAACCAATTGAAAGGCGGTTTCTCTTTCCGGCCCGGGTGTGGATTGCGAGCGAACCAGAGGATCAACTACAGGTGGAATTTTACTCCAGTCCTCCTGATTCAAATATGCTTCACCAATCATCAAACGAGCTTGAATGTTATTGGGGTGTGCCGGTGCTAGTCTAGTGAAACGGTTAAAACTTTCGACGGCGGCGTCGTAGAGTTCTAGTTCAAGGTTGCATACCCCCTGCATATAAAACCCTTGAGCAACCAAGGTTTTTAATCTCGGATCCTCCTGAATCATCGGAATCAATGGCGGAAGAATTTCGTTCAATTCGGGTAGGGCGTCTTTGTAATCCCCGGCATGAACTTTAGAGGGCATTTTCTGCAAACGTTCCAGAAGCTGGAATTTTTTAACTTCCGCAGTTTGGGCAAACACTATCGACGATGTACTGATGCATAAAAGCATAAGTACGAGGTGAAACTTTTTGGTTAGATCATGGAGTTTCGGCATTAAATGGATCTCTACCCTGCAAATTTACTTTTTCCAGCAGGTCATTTCTATATAATGCTTTTATCGCCTCTACATCCATAGCATGTCCAGCCTTGAACGAAGAAACTTTACCTAAAAAATACCCCCGTTCAACTAAAGCAATCGCGGCCAAAAGATCCAGAATGGCTCTATGCCACACTGCTTCTAACGCTTTTCCGTTAACTACCAGTCCGGCTTTATTGTGATATTTCTTTTTGCCGGCGATTAAGACATTCTTATCCGTGTAGCCCAGATTGCGAACCTCGGCAAAAAGTTTACCCACACTCTGACAGTACAATTTTTTCTGAGCCGTGGTGTTGGTGCGGGCATGTGCGCCCCTACGAAAGGTTTCAGAATTCACAACTAGTTTGATCCGCTGCTCACCGATGACGTTTGGAAAGGAGATCCCGCAGTCTAACTCCAATCTAGGATTTGCAGGATCTGCGGGTTCAAAATAGAGCAGTTTGCCTTCTGGGGTGGCGAAGGCGACGGGCTCTTTCACCGTCACATACTCTAATGGGAAGCCTGACTCCACTTTGCCCGCTGATTCGAGAGCATCAACTAAGGGCATGCTACCCACGTCAAAGAGTGGGGGATCGCCGGAATCGATTTTGATAATCAAATCATCAATGCCCATTCCCATTCGCAAGGCGATAATATGTTCGACCAAACGAACATAGTTGTGCTGAGAGCCACTTCGCAGAACGATGTTGCTCACCACTTGCCCCGTGGTCCATACATTATGAATGGCTACCTGAATGCGGAGCCAATCCGGATGTTCCGCTCGATCAAACCACCATCCTTCACGTTCCGTGGGAAGAAACTCAATGGTGGACGTTTCCTTGCCAAAAAAAGTTCCGGGTCCCTGAACCTTTACAGATTTGGCGATGGTGGTGCGCTGCTGACGAATAGGTTCCGGGTCCTGCGATGAGCAATCTTCGTCCACGGGCATCGACTGCAAGTTAGAGAGTAAATCGTGTGCATCTTGAGGGCTGCCCAAAAGGCTTATACCTGGTAGTAAAAGTGACATCATTGACTCATTAGGTTTCAGGTCCTTTGCCGTCAAGCAAAAGAGCGATCAAGCGATCTCCCCAGCGAAATCGAAATCGAAATCGATTTTTTCGGAGACTCCGTATTTGCGTATCTAACTGGTTTCCTGCTTTGGCCCCAATTCGATTTCGATTTCGATTTCGATAGCGATTTCGATTTCGATTAGTAAACCTAGGATCGTTCCACCTTCCATCCCCAATTCCCCATCTCCAATCTCCAATCTTCTAACTCCCAACCCCCTAAACTCCCATGAAATGGAAAATTATCTCTGTTGGAAAACCCTCCTTTCCTTGGGTTCGTGAAGGCCTCGAAACCTACCACAAACGATTGCAACCCTTCGCCTCTGTCGAAATGACTCAACTTAAACGATCCGATGTCGCTTTGTTTCAAAAAGCCATCGGTTCCGCGCTTACCTTGGCAATGGATGAAAAGGGCAAAGGCTTCACTACCGCGGCTTACGCCAAAAAAGTAACCGAGTGGGAAGGGGACAGCGTCAAAGAAGTTGCGGTTTTAATCGGCGGCTCCGACGGACTCCCCCCCGAGATCCTCAACCAAGTGGATCATTGTTTCAGTCTTGGACCCCAAACCCTGATGCATGAACTAGCTCTCTTAGTATGGATGGAGCAGTTATATCGAGTCTACACCCTTAAAGCGGATCATCCTTATCATCGGGGATAGAAGATAGGAGATGCGAGATAGAAGACAGGGGACAGGAGATGGGTGGGGCTCTTCTCAGGCCGTAGTTCAAGAAGTGTAGCCCGATGCTTGAGCCTTGGAGTAGACCCTCTAGTGGATCTACTTCATGGGGAAGAGGGGCTTGCTCCGAACGGTTTCCGAATCAAGCCTTGAGCAGTCATACGTAAGCTTACGTCCGCATCTGCTATCTCCCAACTCCCAACTCCAATCTCCTATCTTCAATCTCCCTTTGTGCGGCTACGCCGCGCAAACCCATGCTCTTCCCCTTTAAGGAGTCGCTGAATATTACTCCGGTGCCGGAGTACCGCCACCACCCCCAGCGCAGTCAAGATACCTGCCAAGATCGGATTTTCCCCGTAGAAGACCCACGCCGAAACCGCTACCGTGATGGCCGCCAGGATGGAACTCAAGGAAACAATCCGACTGATCACCATACACAACCCCCAGGTAACCGCGGCCGCTAACATGCAGAGAGGGGCCACCGCGACAATCACCCCGGCGCTAGTTGCAATTCCTTTACCCCCTTTGAACTTCAGCCAGACTGGAAAATTATGACCCAGAATAGCGAAGGCACCCGCAAGCAACTGTTGAGTAACTGTTCCGTCAGCCAGAAAGAATAGAGGCAACATCCACGCAGAACCAAGTCCTTTTAGGAAATCCAACAGAAAACAGAGCAATCCCCATTTCTTACCGACCGCACGAAACACATTGGTGGCCCCAATGTTTCCACTTCCTTTGGTACGAATGTCTATACCCAGTGCTTTACTGATGATAAATCCAAAAGGAATGGAGCCTAAAAGATAAGAAAAGACTAAAAGAAGGTTAATTTGACTCATATTCACTCTTATAGCGCAATTTATTTTGAAATAAAGCGTTTTTTCACTTGCTCGAATCATGTAGATGACTTATAAATGTGTACATATTTGAACACCTGTCCAAAATCTAACGGAGCAACTACTATGAAAAAATTGATTATAACTCTCGCAATTGCACTATCAGCTCAGCTGTACGTTCAAGCCCAGCCTGTTTATTCGAATATCGTTGGAATGGTTAAGCACGAACTGCCAGTAGGTGGAATAAAAATCGTTGCGCTTCAATTTCCTGAAAATGAAGATAGCGTAGTATTGGGTAATGCATTCACGAACTTAGGTGACAACAGCGTTTTGTATGTCTGGAACGCTAATAATACTTACATCAAATACACTTATTTTGATGGGTTTGGTTGGTTTGATGGTGGAACAAATGTGGATAGTGTTGAAATCAAGCAAGGTACAGGTCTTTGGTTGAGTGATGGCGGGAGTGGTTCTTCACCGGTTCAATCTGGTAATGTACCAAATGCTGAGTCATTCGATGTAGCCATTGTTGCGGGTTTAAATATGATCGCAAATCCCTACCCAGTCAATCTGAAATTTGGGGACTTAGATACTAGTGAAATGAGTGATGAAGATGAAATCTATGCTTGGAATGGTACTTCATATGCTAAATATACTTTTTTCCAAGGATTTGGTTGGTTTGACGGTGGCACAAATGTTGACGAAACTGAGATTCCTGCTGGCCAAGGATTTTGGTTGCAGGCAGGAGTTGCTGGAACTATAACTTTCGCAAAACCATATTAAATCATTGTATTTTTTAAAGTTATGGAATACCAAGATTTTATGAAAACTTTTATTGCGATCCTTTTACTTCTCTCTTGCTCTGCACGTTCTGATCTCACAAGCTTTGCTTGGGAGGGCGACAGTCTTCAAGATGAAAACAGTGTCCAAGTTGCAGCTGGGAATCCTGTCCTTGATTACGTTGGATTAACAATCTTTAATGATCTTAATTTATCCGTCATTGGCAATGAGATTGATATTTCTTCAATATTGGCTTCTACTTTCCATAGTTTCACTTCACCACTAGAAGTTGTTGGTGCAGCACCTCCACCAATAGCTGGAGATTACTTCTCTGATCTTTTTACAGGTGACGGCTCATACGCTGGAGAAACAGCCTACCTTTTAATCCATCAAGGGAATGGAATCATTCAAATTGGAGATTTTATAGGCATAAGTTCTGTAGGTTTTGCTGTACTTGAGCTTGATCCAGATGGGCCTGGGGGAAATCCTCCCGGTATTCAGCAGACCTTTGATGGCGGTTTAATAATCACAAACGTTCAAGTAATCCCTGAACCAACTACCATTGCTATTTTGATTATGGCAATTCTTGGAATCTGCGGATTCAGAAAACACATTCGCAAAAGCTAACTTTCTTTTGTTCTGTAAAAAAAGCCTCGCGATTGCGAGGCTTTTTTTTGTGTCTCGATTTTGAGTTTAGACCTGAAGGAGTAACCAGGCGATAGCTACGAGCCCGAGTATTCTCCACAGCCACCACTCCAAATCACGCTCGCGTTGGCTTCCTTTGGGAAGATTGGGTTTCTGAGTGAAGGCACGGCATTGGGTGGCGCTCAATCTCATTCGAGAGTTCACGGCCCAATCGGCTCCTTCAAGCAAAACGCTTAAATCACGTTTACTCAGTCGTAACCAGGCAATAATGCTACTAGGGATTAAGACCGCTAAAACCGCAACCGCTAAGCCTTTCACTACTCCGGCAGGTTGTAGTTCGGAAAAGATCTTGGTAATGAATGCGAGAGAGGATCCCACCGCTGCAATCGCGATACCTCCTCCGGCCAGCATGTTTCCGGAGGCTTGAGGGGCCGCTGGAGCTGGAGCCGTAGATTGTATCTGGGTTACCGCTTCGCCTCCACTTAACTCCAGTTTCTTTTCTGCAGCCTGGGTAATAGATTCTACTTTCTGAGTAACCGCTTTTCCCAATCGTTTAAAAGGTTCCATCATGGCTTCTCCTAAACTGATAGGGTTATCAGCAATATGAACCACCGTAGCAAACCATTGGCTACCATCTACATGTTGGAACACCCCGTGTTTGCCCAGCTTTAAATTTCCTTGATGTCCCGAGGTCGCAGGCACTGCAATTTCAAAGGTTTCTTTTCGTTGGGTATGGGTCAAGGCCACGATCATAATAAACATGGTCCCACCTTCGATGCCTCTCAAATACTCCGCCCGATGGGGTACCAAAACCGAGAGGTTGAATCTTCTACCGTCCATAATCAAGGTCCCCATTTCAAATCCAGCCCGTTTTTTCGGATCATAAAGGTAAGGGAAGGCAATAAAATTATTTACAAACTCGAGTAGGTATCCTTGATACAAGGAAAGCTTCTCGGCTAGCCGGACCTCTTTTAGGTCGACTGCTGATTTTACTTGATGATCAATCAGTTCCAGGCATCGATCTCGGTAGTCGGTCTTTTGCATTTCAAGCAGCCGTTCTGTAGACAACGATGCCAACTCCTTTCCCGCTTCGGCGGTCTGCCATACGCCGAATTGATCCATTTTGGCCGATACCTCCGCCCATATTTGTGGATTCATTAGTTCGTCGGTTCGGTCGAGAAGGGGAATGATCACCTTCTGCCTAAATTCATGCAGGTCTCTGGACCAAGTCGGATTAATTTCTTTATTAAATTTTAAGATTCGCTCCGCATTCGGAGCCGCGATCGGTGCGTTGCGCAAGGCCGAATCCACGGCTTTCGAATCTTCCCAATTTAGTTCCTTAGGTAATCCCGGCCACGCTTTTTCCAAGGTGCTGCCATCCAGATCCACGGCATCGCAGAGCCGGAAAAAATGCTCGATGACGGGTTTCACCGTTTGATACACCGCGTAGGCACTTTGGGTGTCATCACCCAGAGGCTGAATACGGGAACGCCCTAAGTCATCGGCTTCATCTAGTTGAGCCAGCCAGGTTAAGCGTTGTTGAGATTTCTTTGCAAAGTGATCGAGGACCTCACGATTAATGCCTTTTTTCCCTGAGGGGTGCTCGCATCCGGGCAGGTGCGATAGAAGGTCTTCGAGGAACACTTTTAGGCGCAGGTCATCTGCCGCATCGGGAAGCACGACCCCATGTTCACTGATAGGACGCTTTTCAAGTTGGGCCCGCCATTCACGAATTTCCTGAAGACGAACCTTTTCATTACCTTTGGACAGCTGAGTAAGCAGCGACTTAATTTCTTTGGCTTGTGGTTGATCCTCGTTCAGATCGGCTAGAGTTAGGGTTGTGGAAGCCTCATCCACTCCCGAATGAACGTTCAGCATAGTAAAAAGCCAAAGAGTCGCTTCTTCCAGTTCTCCGCATTTTACCCGTAAATCGGTATCGCTATCTAAATATCGGAGAAACTCGGTATCCATACGGAAGGCATGAATAGGAGCACTCGTCGACACCCATAGACTTTCATCCAGAGAGATGGTTTCTTTAAGATCCTGGGCGTTTCGAATAACCGGATGGTAGGATGTACCGTATCGTTTGAATTTCATGGTAGCTGTATCTATGTCATCTGTGAAGAAAGGGTCAAAGTTGATTTGTAAGTTATTATTAGAACCACCCGCTACGCTTGAGAGCACGGAGAACCACGGAGCACGTCGTCTGGAACGTTTTTGCGGAGAGCTCCAGAATCCCCCCATGATGCCGTAAAACCGTTGTGATTTTCGAAGGAGGTACTTTACCGGAATCTACTCGGTTGAACGTTTGCAAACGGGGTCTTCCGGGGCTCGCAAACGTCAACCGCCATCTGTATGGCTTCATGGTTCTCCGTGCTCTCCAGCGAAGCGGGTGGTTCGTTCTTTCTTATGCTTTTTGAGTGAAGGCAACCAAAGCATCTAACTTCGCTTTTGCGACTCCGGAATCAATCGATTCCTTCGCCTTTAGAAGTCCTTCCGCCAAAGATCCCGCTTTACCACCCGCATAAATGGCTGCCCCTGCGTTGAGCAACACAATATCGCGTTTCGCTCCAGACTCTCCCTCCAGAATACTGCGGGTGATATCCGCATTTTCTTCCGGTTCTCCGCCTTTGAGCTCGTCAATGCTCCGAAGTGGCAGGTCGAAGTCCTGAGGATGCACGTGATAAAGCTCCACTTTACCGTTTCTTACTTCTCCAATGGTCGTCGCTGCGGTGTTGGTGATTTCATCGAGTCCGTCATCTCCATGGACCACGAGTAAATGTTTTGTCCCCAGATTCGACAACGCCTCGGCTATGATCACTACCATATCCTTATTGTAAACCCCCAAAACACCACGCCGGGTGCTGGCAGGATTACTGATGGGGCCGAGAATATTAAACAGGGTACGGATTCCGATTTCACGTCGGGGTCCAATCGCATGTTTCATGGCTGGATGTAAGGAGGGTGCGAACAAGAAAGCCAATCCGATTTCTCTTAAACATTCGCCCATTTGATCGGGAGTGATCGAGATGTTTACACCGAGGGCGGTCAATACATCTGCAGATCCACTTAAACTTGAAACATTCCGGTTTCCATGTTTGGCGACCGGAACGCCTGCACCTGCAGTTACGAAGGCGGCGGTGGTGGAAATATTAAAGGTGTTCAGGCCGTCTCCACCGGTGCCACAAGTATCCACCGCATCCGGATGAATACTGGTCACGGGCGTGAAGGCTTCTCTCATGGCCTGAGCCGCGCCTGCCACAACCTCCGGAGTTTCTCCACGCAGTCTAAGCGCAGTAAGAAAAGAGGCGATCTGAGCCGAGGTCGCCTCTCCGTTCATAATGACTTTAAGGGCCTGGTAGGCATCTTCCCGGGTGAGGGTTTCGCCTAAAATTAGTTTTTGAATTATTTCTTTCATAACCTTTACTCCGTTACCTGATATTTTTGACATTCTTCAAACGCAAAGCGGTCTGTACATCCCGCTACGTAATCACAAACCGTGCGGTGTAGACCCTCAATTTCAAGGCGTTTTTTTGCTTTTGCGCCTAAATCCTCGGGATGTTTGAGATAATGTTCAAACAGTCGGGTCATGAGGTGGACCGCATGATCTCCTGCATCTGCGACCTCGGGATGAAAGTACATTTTTTCGTAGAGGAAGGTTCGATAGGGTTTCAGGATTTTTGTAAACTCGGAACTAAAACAGACCAAGCGATCTGGGGCATTCATAACCTCGTAAACCGAGGCCGGATTCCTTTTCTTGAGTCGTTTGGCTGACAGAGTGAGTACATCTTCGACCTGTAAGGTGAACAACATGCGAACCGTGCTGTAGCGGAGTCGCCTCTCATCACATCTCGGGTAGAGCTCCTTGGCCCGATTTTCCGCAAGTCGCCAAAGCTCCAGTTCTCGTAGTTGGTCCAGGGTAATTAGCCCAGCATCTAAGCCGTCTTCGGCGTCATGGGCTTGGTAGGCAATATCATCCGCAACATCCGCAATTTGACCCTCCATCATCTGCCAGGGTCCAATCGGAGCTCCATCCAAGTCGGCTCCGGGTTGCTTGCTGATGTGTTTACATAATCCGGCCCGAACTTCCCAGGTCAGATTTAGCCCATTAAATTCAGGGTAAGTTTCTTCAAGTACGTCGACCCATCGCAAGCTCTGAATATTATGATCAAATCCCCCATGATCCACCATCAGCAGGTCCAGTGCCCGCTCTCCGCTGTGACCAAAGGGGCTATGGCCAATATCATGCGCCAAGGAAATCGCGGCGGCCAAGTCCTCATTCACTCGTAACGCTCTGGCGAGGGTGCGGGCTACTTGAGTCATTTCCATGGTGTGGGTGAGGCGGGTACGGTAGTGATCTTGAGTACCAATCACAAAAACTTGTGTTTTGTATTCCAAGCGTCGAAAGCATCGACTGTTGGTAATGCGATCACAATCGCGTTGGAAATCGGCCCGACGTGAAGCTTTTGCTTCTAGATGTACTCGCCCGCGACTTCTAGCGCTTAACGCGGCATAGGGTGCAAGGGTATTTTCTTCTAGGGCCTCCCGGTCTGATCGTGATTCTATCATGAAAGAATTCATACCCTAAAGCAGGGATGGGGTCAGGGAAATAATGATAATGATGGAGGAAGGATTACGGATGAGTGATTTCGGATGGCGGATGGATCGGTTATCCGCAATTCGGTCAAGTCCTGATCTAAAGTTGTCACATTTTTTGTGGTGTTCTTCCATACTTCCTTTCTGCTAGTCCGCTGGCTTCGACACATTTTCGGCTCTTCTCTTCCCTCGGGGTACCCCGGGGGAAGAGA
>Ga0222650_1000028_pt1 | contig 157151 bp, 119 predicted proteins | sample AntAcemetagen367_FD_179820 | JGI IMG/M metagenome (GOLD analysis project Ga0222650, IMG submission 179820) | Saline water microbial communities from Ace Lake, Antarctica - #367 | ecosystem: Environmental > Aquatic > Non-marine Saline and Alkaline > Saline | place: Antarctica: Ace Lake... | reverse complement strand
GGTCCATAGGGTCTTCAGATATCCAGGGCATCCCCCAGTTTAATCTGTTACCTACGTCTCCGGTTTCGGTGTTACCAATGTCGCCGGTTCACACCCCTTCGAAAAACTGAGAGGAACGCTTCACGAGGTGGTTTACTCGATGGAGGCGGCTCAGATTGATTTTTATCCCTATCAGTTCAAGCCGGTTCTGAAGTTCATCAATTCTCCGACGGAGCGTCTCATCATCGCTGATGAGGTGGGTCTCGGTAAGACGATTGAATCCGCCCTGATCTGGACAGAGCTGCAGGCTCGGAGCGAAGCAAAGCGCCTCCTCGTGGTGTGTCCGAAGATTCTAACAGAGAAGTGGAAGGCGGAGCTGCGCAGCAAGTTCCTTTTCGATGCCCGGATCGTCGACTTCCGGGATCTGCAGCAGGAGATCACGGAACTGAAAACGAACGGCCCGACACATCCCTTTGTTTTGATCGCGGCTTATACCGGTCTTCGTCCGCCGAAGAAAGAGCTCAAGATGCTCGACTTGGCACCGGAAGCAGACAACGAAGGCTCGGTGAAAACCCGCTTTCTGCGCGAGTTGAGACACTGGCAACATTCCTATTCGCCCTTCGATCTGGTCATCTTTGATGAAGCGCACTACATGCGGAATGCCGGGACATCGACCTTTCACCTGGGCGAGAGTTTGTCTGCCCACAACGAGACTGCTGTCCTTTGTGTTTCGGCAACCCCGGTTAACAACAGTAACAAGGATTTACACAGCTTGCTCCGCCTGATTGACCGCGATTTCTTCGAAACACAGGGCATGTTTGATGAGCTGCTCAAAGCGAACCGTCCAACGATTCGTTCGATCAACGCTCTCTCTACGACTCCGGTGGATTGGGAAGGATTATTCGAAGGTGCCCAAGGGATGAAGAACAGCCCCTTCATCGACAAGTCACCGCTCTTCAAGCAGTTCCTGAGATTGCTGACAGAGTTCGAAGAGCATCCTGATCGAAAACCCCTTCTCGCCAAAGCGCAGGATACGGCGGAGAAGCTGAACCTTCTCGGAAACTACATCAACCGCACGAGGCGTGTGCAGGTGGAGGAAAAGCGTCCTCAGCGCAGAGCTCTGGTTCTGAATGTCGAGTATTGTCCCGAGGAAATGCTGCTCTACCGAACCATTCTCGAACTGGTTCGGCGTCAGTGCCGGCGTGATTCTAAGCCCTTCCATATCTTTCGTGTTCTCGGTCTTCAGTTACGGGCGGCAAGCTGTCTGCCTGCCATTGCGCAGGAGATTCGGGAGGGCCGACTCGGAGGGAGTCAGGGTGGCCTGGACGACCTGGCAAGCCTGTTGAGCGAGAGTGTTGGAGAAGAAGTTTATTACGGTTTTGAGAGAGTGTTGGAGAATGATGATGAGTTCGCTAGCGTAGATCTGCACAAACTGGTCGAGTTCGATTTTGAACAGAGTGACGGGAAATTTGATGCGCTGATGCAGTTGCTTCGGGAGTCACCAGATAAAGAGGAAAAGGTGGTCGTCTTTGCCTATTACCGGCCAACCCTCGCCTACCTAACAAGACGGCTTATAGATGAGGGCATAAGTGTGGCCACCATTCATGGCGGAGTAGATCATGAAGACCGATGGGCAGAATTGGAGCGGTTCGAAGATCCGGACGGGCCCCGTGTTCTGCTTTCTTCCGAGGTTGGTAGTGAGGGTATTGATCTTCAGTTCTGCCGGATCGTGGTGAACTACGATCTGCCGTGGAACCCGATGCGGGTTGAGCAGCGGATTGGACGTATCGACCGTGTAGGCCAGACCGCAGATGTCCTCTCGATCGTGAACTTCAAGGTGAAGGATACCGTGGAAGAGCGGCTTTATGACCGGCTGCACGCCAAGCTTTTTTGCTTTGCCAACAGCCTTGGAGATTTGGAAACCGTGATCGGTGAAGAAGTGCAGAAGTTGACCGTGGATCTGCTCAGTCAGGTATTAACCAAAGAGGAGGAAACGGCTCGCATGGATCTTGCTGAGCGTGTGATTGAGGAGCGCGTGCTCCAGATTCAGACTTTGGAAGAGTCGGGAGACTCTCTCGTCGCGCTCTCTGACTACGTGCAGAAAAAGATCCGTGAAGATCGGGAGAGAGGTCGCTACATCCAGGCTGAAGAGTTGGAAGACTATGTGAAAGATTTCTTCGAACGTGAATTTGAAGGATCCGAAGTGAGCTATAACACGCCTGAAAAGCATTGTATTCGAATCCGGCTGAGTCAGGAGGCGAGAGCTTCCCTGACGGAATTCATCCGTGAAGACCATACCCTGAGCGCACGCCCTCTCCGACAGCGTGAAATCTCAATTACATTTCGAAAAGGAGTTCTGGCCGAATTGCCTTCAAGATCGCGGAAGTCAGTTCATTTTGTAAATCACCTTTCCCCGTTGATCCGATGGATTACTCGTCAAAACAGCGATCGGTCTCACGCTTTTTACGATGTGTCAGCCTTGAAGTTGCAACATGAAGTGATTCCACCGGGAGACTATGTCTATCGGATCGAACGTTGGTTCTTGCGCGGGCTTGTGACCCGAGAAACCATGGCTTTCTCGGTAACGCCTCTGGGCAGCAACGAGACGCTTGAGGCGGAAGAATCGGAGCGTGTCATGCAGAGCGTGCTGCGCCAAGGGACAGATTGGGACTACGTTGACTGCGAAAGCAATGCGGTGGAGGAGGCCCACGAAGTCCTTAAGGCTGATTTGCACTCGCGATTCGGTGATGCTGTCGTCGAGTTCGAGGCGGAAAATGAAACTACCGTCCAGATTCGGGTGCAACGTGCCGCGAATCATTGGAATCGTCTGATCGATCAGAGTGAACGAGCGATCCAAACGATGATCGCGGCTGGACGAGAGGAGAAGTTTATCAAGGCACGTGAGACTCGTTTAAAGAACGAACTGCAAAACAAGGCAGAGAAAGTGCAGGAGCTGGAACAGGGGGCGGATGTGGACCCCGAGGACGGAGAAGTGGCAGCAGGAGTCTTCCGAGTGGTAGCCAGTGACATCAAAAATTGATTGAATAATGGCAGGGAGATTCAGGCAGCTACTTGAGGAAGTATTCGGAAAACGCGAGGGAAAAAAGATCCTGTCCGGTAACTCATCGCGAGGTGATAAGCGGCAGAAAAGCGCTCCCGCAGCACCTCCGGTGATCGGGAAGGCTACGGAGCGCGAGCCATTCTTTATCCAGATCGGGTTGGACTTCGGGACGGCTTTCTCCAAGTGCATCTGCCGGGATCTGGAACTGGGTTCGAAGACCTGGATCTATTGCCCGGAAAAACCCGCTGATCCTGCTCGCCCATTCCTGATCTCGAGTGCCATCGTTTTCGCCGACGGCATATTAAGTCACCCTGCGGGATTAACGGGAAGCTATTCCGAAAATGGCCTCAACCATGTAAAGATGGCTCTCGAGAAGGTGAGCTTGGGGAAATGGGATGATCCTGTGCTAATTTCTTTTCGAAAGGCGTGTCCCGACGCTTCTGATTCAGGGCTTTCCCGCTTCGTCGAGGGATGCGCGGTCTACTTGTTGGCTGGGATTCTAGGGGGAGTGAAAGCGGACGTAAGAGCCCGATTTCAAGGTCAGGTGGAGGGTGACTACATGGCGGTCAACATGGCAGTTCCGGCGGCAGATGCTGACCATCCTGAAGTCGATGCTGTCTTCAATCGAGTTCTGAGAACTGCCTGGGTAATAGCGGACCAGTTCGCACGGTTCCCCCCGGTTGCCTGGGGTGATTTGAATGAAGGGATGGCGGCTAATCAGGCGACGGCGGAGACTGGAGAAGTGGTGGATGCCTGTTTTCTCTACCCTGAGGTTAGTGCCAATGTGCAATGCTTTGTCCGATCTCGTGCCTCCCAGGAAGGAATCTACTTATTTTCGGATACTGGAGCCGGCACTGTGGACCAGAGTGTTTTTATCTTCACTCGTAGGGATGGAAGAGAGCAGCTCACCTATCTCGATGCATCGGTTTTGCCACTTGGATCCAGTCAAATTGAGCGAATCGCAGCGGGAGATGGTGCGGATTGGAAGATGATGGACGCGCTTCGAAGGCGCAAGGAAGGCAAAAGCACGACGAAGAATAAGAATGCTGCGCGGCGCTTAAAGTCGGCACGTGGTGAGATTGCTTCTAAGCTCTTAAATGGAACCACAAGCACGGTTAGAAGCGGAAAGATGAAACTGATCCGCAGGCGCCAGATTGATGACCTGAAGGTCTTGTTTGGAGGGGGCGGCCATTGCCAAAGTCCCTACGCAAAATCAGCGCTGGAGGTGTTTGAGAGTGGAGTAATTCATCCAGACGCGATCGACAAACGGCGGAAAACGGGAGGCTTTTTTGATCTCGGGCTCCCTGTTCCTGATGACCTTGATTTGAAGCCGGAACAGGAAAGCTGGATCTCGCGGCTGACAGTAGCCTACGGCCTCTCTTTTCAGAAAGATGAACTGGCTGCCTTTATCTTACCCCGAGCGATCGAACCTCCGCACCCTGATGAAGTCTGGCAGCCCAAACGCGGCTCTCGCCTAGCCCCTTCTAAAGATGATTGCTAGACTACGGATTATCACTGTGATAGGAAACTGAACTGATTGTAATGTCGAACTTCGCATTTCTCCGGGATGAATTTCAACCCTTGTGGGAATCCGCTACCCGAATGGAGCGGATCGCGATGACTGATGCCCGTGCGGGGTGTTTCTATGCAAGAAGAACAGTGGAGCAGCTGACGAATTGGCTCTATGAGCACGATCGGAATTTGAAGGCTCCCTATTCAACGAAGTTGGCCGCTTTGTTGGAAGAGCCGACTTTCGCGAAAGTGGTTGATCCGCAGATCCGGGCAAAGCTGAACTTCGTTCGCCTTCTAGGTAACCAGGCAGTCCATAGCCGGAAGCCGATTCGGCAGTGGGATGCACTACAAGCTACGCAGGAAATATTTCACTGCTGCTTTTGGCTGGTCAGCCACTACACAAGGCTAAGCCCCAGGATTCTGGAGGGAATGGAGTTTGACCAGTCGTTCTTGCAACCGAAGTCGAATGCCAAAGAGGATCAGGCGACCGTAGAGAAGCTGAAGAAGCTGGAGGAGGAACTGGCCCGGAAAGACCGTGAACTGGAGGAGCAGAAGAAGGCTGCTGCTGACTATAACGCAGAGAACGAGCGCCTGCGTGAGGAAATTGCAACAGCTCGGGATCGAAACGAAACGATTGATCTCAATCATGATTACAACGAAGCGGAGACAAGAGATCGATTCATTGATCTTCTGCTGCGTGAAGCTGGATGGGATCCTGCTTTCGACGATGGAACGCACAAGGTCAGCGAATATCCAGTCACAGGAATGCCAAACCAGTCCGGAGCAGGGTTTGCTGATTACGTATTATGGAGTGCAGAAGGAGCCCCTCTCGCGGTGGTTGAGGCAAAAAGGACGAAGAAAGATGCCCGAGTCGGAAGGAATCAGGCGAAGCTCTATGCTGATTGCCTAGAGGAAAGTGAAGGCACTCGTCCGATCATTTTTTACAGCAACGGCTACGAGCATTGGATCTGGGATGATGAGCGATATCCTCCGCGAGCAATTCAGGGATTTCTGAAAGAGGCCGAACTGAAGCTGATGATCCAGCGCCGGCGCACGGCCAAGGATCTTGCGAAGGCGACGATCGATAAGAATATTGCCGGCCGCTACTACCAGGAACAGGCTATCCGACACATCACTGAGTCAATGTCGCAAGCGCAGCGAAAGTCTCTAATCGTCATGGCTACGGGTTCCGGAAAGACCCGCACGGCCATCGCACTGATCGATTTGCTGCAGCGATGTAACTGGACATTGCGAGTTCTGTTTTTGGCAGATCGGGTTGCCTTGGTCAATCAGGCGGTGAACGCGTTCAAAGAGCACCTCCCTCAATGCAACCCAGTGAATCTGGTGACCCAGCAGGAAGTGGCAACGTCACGTGTCTATGCTTCGACATACCCAACGATGATGGGATTGATCGATGATTCGGTCGAGGGAGAGAAACGATTTGGAGTAGGTCATTTTGATCTGGTGGTGATCGATGAAGCCCACCGCAGCGTGTATCGAAAATATCGGGCCATCTTCGACTACTTCGATTGCTGCCTGGTCGGGCTCACCGCGACTCCACGTGATGAAGTGGATCGGGACACTTATTCTCTGTTTGAGCTGGCGCGAGGAGTTCCAACCTATGCCTATGAGCTGGAGCAGGCGGTCGAGGATAGTTATCTCGTTCCACCAAGATTGGTCTCGGTGCCCATCCGTTTTCCCAGGGAAGGAATCCAATACGACGATCTTACTGAAGAGGAGAAAGACGAGTGGGAAATGGTCGAATGGGATGAGGAAGGAAATGTTCCGGATCGAGTTCAGGCAGCTGCGGTGAACAAGTGGCTCTTTAATATCGATACAGTTGACAAGGTATTGGCACATGTGATGGAGAATGGCCTTCGCGTCGACGCCGGTCAGAAAATTGGGAAGACGATCATCTTCGCCAAGAATCATGACCATGCAATATTCATTCAAGAGCGGTTCGACGCCAACTACCCGCACTTGAGGGGCCGCTTTGCCCGGGTCATCGACAACCAGGAGAGCTACGCTCAGGATCTCATCGAAAAGTTCTCGATGCAGAAAAACGCGCCTCAGGATGCGCCTCAAATTGCGATCTCGGTGGATATGTTAGATACCGGGATTGACGTTCCTGACGTGGTCAACCTGGTCTTCTTCAAGATCGTCCGGTCCAAGACTAAATTCTGGCAGATGATCGGACGGGGAACGCGTTTGTGTCCAAATCTTTATGGGGAAGATGAGCCCAAAGAGAGCTTCTTCGTATTTGATTTCTGCGGCAACTTTGAGTTCTTCAATGAACACCCGGATGGGGTCGAAGGATCTAGCCAGGAACCGATTGGGTCACGACTTTTCCGAACCCGTTTGAGTGTCCTGCAGACGCTTCGCGAGCAAAGGCGAGACAGCGGTGGAGATTCAGCGCGAGTGGCTGAAGACGGAGTAACGACCCTGGACGGATTTGAGCATGAACTTATTGATGGTTTGCACAGCGAAGTCTGCGCAATGAACACTGATAATTTCATTGTCCGGCCCAAGCGTCAGCAGGTAGAGACCTACCAGGTGAGGCCACGCTGGGATAACCTGACAGCACAGGATTTTGCTTCGCTCTACAACGACGTCGCAGATCTGCCAAATCAACAGGAGCCCGAGCATCCGACGGCGAAGTTTTTTGATCTTCTCATGCTTCGGATTCAGCTTGGAACCCTGCAATCAGATCCTGCTGTCAGCTCTTTAATCCAACGGGTTCAGGAGCTTGCTGCGAAACTTGAGGAGGCGGAAGGCCATCCCGCAGTGAAGGCACAGATTGTTTTGATCCAGGAACTTCAGGGAGATGAGTATTGGGAACATGTCACGGTCCCTATGTTGGAAAGAGTCCGGCGAAAGCTACGGGATTTGATACAGCATATCGAAAAAGGAAGTCGCAAGATTGTTACCACGAACTTCGAAGATGAGATCCGTGAAGGGGTTGAAGTTAATCTCACAAATCTAAGTTCCGCAATCGATCGCGCCCAATACAAACGGAAGTTTCAAGAGTTCATCAAGGCGCACGAAGACAATCTGACGCTGAAGAAAGTGAAATACAATGAGCCCCTCACCCGGCTGGATCTCAAGCAACTGGAGAAAATGCTCTTCGAATCAGGAGAGCTGGGAAACAAAGATGAGTTCGAGAGCTGCTATGGCGAGCAGAACAGTCTAGGGGTCTTTATCAGGAAGCTGGTCGGATTGGATAGAGAGGCAGCGAAGAAGGCCTTCGATGATTATCTCGATAGCACCTCATTCGATTCGAAGCAGATTCAGTTCGTTAATCAGATTATCGACTATCTGACGCAGAACGGGGTGATGGATCCTAGTATGCTTTTCGAGCACCCATTTACCAATTTGAGCCCGGGAGGACCAACTTCGCTGTTCAACGAAGACGACACGGGCAAGATCGTAAGTATCATCAGGGAATTCACACGGAACGCCGGGTAATGCGTTCCCTCTCAGTGACGTCAGCGGACGTCGACTGACTGTCAGATTTACGGTATCTCATTCAATCTAGTCCACTCTTCTCCTGAAAATTAAATTCAGAAGAAGTTATGGAAATAGAATATGAAATCGATTTTTTACCTGTGGGTGAAGAGTCTAAAGGAGGAGATGCGATATGTTTTCGTTTCTGGGAACCGGGACAGACTCCATTCGTGGGAGTGATTGATGGTGGCACAAAGGATTCCGGTAAAATGATGGTAGATTACATCCGCTCACACTACGGGACGGATCACGTAGATATGGTGATTGCCTCACATCTGCATGCTGACCACATCTCAGGACTCACCGTAGTTCTGGAAAAACTGAACGTTGATGTGCTCATGATGCATAAGCCATGGGAGCATGAAGGTTCAGTTAGCAGCCAATACCGGAGTGGAAAGCTGGCTCTCTCCAGTCTGAGCGAAGCTAAGCAGAAGTCTTTGCCGCAGGCGATTGGCCTCCTTGATCTAGCTGAAGCAGAAGGGATTCCCGTGGTGGAGCCTTTAGCGGGGGGGGCTCCTACATCCTATATTCAGTTTCTGGGGCCAACTGAAGAATACTATGAGAAATTACTAACCGAGTGTAAACGCCGGGTTAAATCCGGCACACTGAACGCGCCGGAATAGACCGGTAAACTTGAACTTAGAGAAGCTCAGTTTCGGCCCGTTGAGACCAAGCCCCGAAAGTTGCCCACAATCCGCCCAGTCTCCGACGCGTTGCAGGCCCCCACTCTCGCCTAGGGCCCCGGATTATGGACAACTTTCTCCTTCCAAGGCCAAAGTGGAGGAACCTACAACTGAACCCAAATTGTCCTCATCGACAGCATCGGATGATCTCCTCTGAGCAACTGGATTTTAGTAAATGGCTCCCCTCAGAGCGTACTGGAATTATCCCGCCATTTACAGTTGGGAGTCGGAGTGATTCGAGATTCTTTTGCTGATCGGACGTTTCCAGGGATCTCGCCTTCGGTCAGCCGCGGCAGGCGGAATTGGTGGATCATCTTCTGGAGTGTAATTTGTCACAGGAAGAGATCCGGCATGTCATGGAGACACTAATGATCAACTTGAGCCCGATTCGTTATGGGGAGGGGGAAGTTGGAGTTTCCGGGCGCAGTGCCTTTGCCTAATGCAGTCGAGAGGGAGTAGCCAAAAAATGAAAGACCTGGATCCCTACTTGGACTCTCGTTACAACCTCAGCGTTGGAGTGCTTGGAAAAGATGCGCACCCTCTTCGGGAGTGAAGCCACTACACCTCCAACAGTGTCTTCAACTCCTCCAGCACGTCGCTCTCGATTTCGCGTTCCCGAAGAGTCGACTCGAGTTGCTCCAGTAACGGGTGCGCTCGGCTGAGGCGCTGAGACGGTGTCAGGCGAGGTTCTTCGTCCCCGGGTTGGGCCGTTGCTTCTGACAGCCGCTGCCTTCGCACCTCATCGATGAGTCGGGCGGTGACTTTGTCGCCCTTTGACGTGGCTTGCTCGACGGCCTCGCGGTAGACTTCCGTCCGCTCTTCCGGTGACGAGACACGAGCCAGTTCGCGGAGTTGCCCCTCGTTCTCCGGTTCAGGCAGTCCCAGTTTGGAAACAATTGGCACCATTTTCGCGCGGATCTCTCCAGCTTTGATGAGGCGATTCGCATACTGGCGGGAGATCTCGTGGACTGACTCACAGTAGTCGCTGAAGGTTTTGTATTTCCCCCGGTAGAGCTTCCGGTCACGGATCTGATAGATTGCGTCCGCAGCGGTGATCGTGTCCTTCGCAAAGCCGGAGACGATTTTGTCGAGGCGTTTGAAGTCTTCAGCGTCAGAGGGAGTCATCTCCCCCTTTCGTATGCGCCGCAGACCGCCCGTAGAAATTTCCCCCTCGCGGTATTGGTAGAAGGCCTTTGGAAACTCACGGACGCGCAGAGCTTCACTGGGCCACTCGCTCCAGTCACCTCCGTGACTGTCCTTGAGTTTAAGATCGTCTCCGCCGCGGGTTGGTCGGCGTCCCAGCTGCTTGAGAAAGTAGGCCACTCCCTTCTCCCGGCAGTAATCACGAAGTTCCTCAGCCCACTCCAGGGCGAAGGGGCGGGAGTGCTCGACACTTGAACCGTTCTCACCTCCCAGGATTACCCAGTCGATATCGCGTAGATCCAGCTTTTCCGGTGGGATGCGTTCCCAGATGGGCTCAAGCGAGAGACCACGGACTGATGCGTTCACGCGACGCAGGTCATCGATTCTTTTCAAGCTCTCAGGATCGGGTCCCGTTACCGTGGTCATCGCACAGATATTGTCGGGGAGTTCACCCTGCTCTTCGGTGAACTCGGCCATCAGCCTGGGACGTTTCGTGAGCCATAGCCAAAGTTGTCGACGTCCATCTTCGGACTTCACTGAATCGATGACCTCACTCTGGAGAAACGGAAAGTCTTTCTTCCGGCTGAAGGCGTCTCCCATGTCGGATACAAAGATCAGCCTAGGCAGACCGTCGATCCACTCACGATCCGGATCTTTCGTCCCGAGAAGATCATGCCATTGTGCTGCTTCGGGGACGCGCCCCTTAAAGTGAGTAACCTGCTCAAAGGTTGGGGCGTAGCCAGGATTTGTTCCTCGTTCGGGGCTCAGGAGGCTGTAGGACCGGTTCATGTGTTGCTTCGCCGCGTAGCAGGTGATCTCGCGCTCGATCACGGCTTTAGCCACCTGCTGCGCTTCACTTCCGTATTGCTCCCGCACGAGGTCGTAGAACCGCTCGCGAAAATGCCAAATGTTGGTGGTCGTGACTGCCTTACGGTGACCCTCCGAGGGTTTGTCGATGGCGGCGTAGGCCTCGGTGATGAGTGAGGCGAAGCGTTGCTGAGCTTTGCCGCCACTCCAATCCTTGGTCGTGGTTGCAACCGCTTCATCTACGGCGGCGAGCACTTTGCCGGGAGACGGGAACAGCTCGCAGCCACCGCATCCCATGATGGGGTTCACCGTGCTATCGCACCATTGGATTTTAGTTTCTTTGGACATAGGTCGGCGATGTTTGTGCAGAAATGAGGGTGCGAGGGACAAAGTTTGTCATTCATTGATCAGTTTTCGCGTTGTAGAATCGCTCTCCGAAACTGTTGGGGCTGGTATGGTGAGATGGATGTTCTGTGCCATTCCTTTTGCAGTTCCCGTCTTGCGCAGACTTCTGATATTGGTGTCGTTGCGGAGGAAGCCGGAAACTCTCCTTCGATCATCAGGAAGCACTATCGTTGGCCGGTCCTAAAGACGCAGGCGACAGCTTACTTCAAGATTCGACGAGGGAATCTTGACCCGAAAAAGTGACCCTATCCGGGGGAATCATCGGCCTCATCTCCGAGCACCGTCATATCCCTCGGTTCCCGGGTGACGTCAATGGGTGAGGGAGTGGAGCTCTGACCGAGTGTTTTCTTCGTGGACTTCTTTTTTCCGGTAGGTTGCAGTTCTGATTCGAGATAGCCTTCGATGAGCTGGAGCGAGGCCAATTGTTTTTGAAGGGTTGCGACTGTGTTCTCCAATTCCCGGAACCGCTCCGGGAAACTTTGTTTTCCTTTCTTGCTGGGGGTGTTGCCTGCTTCTTCAAGGTCCTGGTTTACCAGTTGTCGGAGATAAGCTGATCGACTGAGGCCGAGACTGAATGCCCGAGCTTCGATACGGGCAATCATCTCTTCGGAGAAAGACATGCTCAGGGGCTTGAGGGTGCGGGCCATGATTAGCGACTATCGACCGCCAAGGGGGACGTGCAAGTGAATTATTACGAAAATTACGCGTAATAATTTTTTGTTCAGAAGGTGGAGTGCTCCTAAACTGCAGGTATCGCAAGAGGCAGGTCAACCGCGGCAAGAGTTCGCGGCACTTGTCTCCGAGAAAATAAAAATGATCTCAAAAGACGATCATTTGCTGACCCAGCCGTCAAAATCCCGACGGGAAAACGAACAACCCTTCGCTTTATCCGGGAATCTGTTTTCCGATGGCTCCAGACGAGAGAGGAGGCGTGGTGATTCCCGGTGCACCGCGATGTGGAGATAAGCTCATCACCCCGGTGATGAAATTTTGTTAACCGAGGCTCCCTCAATCGAAAGGGGTGGGGGAGCCTTTACCTTTTGGGGAGATGCCCTTGACGGTTGCATCACCTCCTTGCCTGTCAAAAATCGGAGGTAGAAAGAATCAACCGGGGTGATGAGAGCCGTCGACGGTCGATCAGTTTTTTATCCTCCGTCACCCGAGACAGAGATTTTTGCATTATCATCAATCTCCACTTGTCCTTCCGACTGGTGGAGATCCTTTGCTTCGGATATAATTTTATCCCTTTCTTCTTTGGTCAGATCTTCATCTTCCCATTCTTCCTCCCCCGTGGGGTCACTTTCGGACCCACAGGGAGATTTGTCAGTATCCATATATTTCTTAGTAAAAAAGTCCGGAGGGAACGTAGTGACCGTAGGACAATTAAGTATCTTCTTGTACGGGTCTCAAAGTCATATTTTTTGAGACCCATATTATTTTGAGATATGGGTCTCATCGGTCTTTCCGCGATCGTGTGAGACCCATATTATGATTACTATAAAGTTGATTTATTTGTAAGTGCATGATAGACATCCGGTTGGCGATATGGGTCTCATTGGGTTTTTGAAAGTGCCATGAGACCCATATCGTGTTCTCTACTAACGCGATCGCGTTACCTTGGCCGTGACATTCCATGGAGACCAGTCATGGACGTATTGTCCTGCCGGATTCTTGATCGGGCGGCTATCTTTTTGCGTATATTCGTCCCGAGGTCGGTCCCATAGATTATCCCACAGATCTCTCCAGGTGAGGTGAACTCTCCTGAATTGACCCTTGGGCATGTTCGGATCGTAGGGGTCTACCTTCACCACCGGACATACGGGGCTCTGTTTGCCCTTCATGACGAACCAGGGGACGTCTCCTACGTCAGCAAATGACACGGACGCGATCTTGATGATCATCGGCACATCCGTCTCATGAATCCACAGGAACCCGTAACCGGCCTCCTGACAGGCGTGGGCAATCAGATTCATGGGGTCGATTAGCGGATGCTTCATTCTCGCCCACAACTCCGGGTCCTCCGCCTCTCGAATCAGCTGCGCGATATAGCCACACAGGAGTCTGCTCTTGAAGGCCCGGGAGAACTTGACCTTCCGACGGCCATACCTGACCCGAAAGTGGTTCTCTCGACCTTTCTCTTTACACGGAGACACATAGGGGAAGCCCGCGGACCTGATCTTCCCCTTCACCAGCTTTCTGTGGCTGAAGGGAGTATCGGTCACGATCGTCTCGCCGGTCCCGGGATCTTTCTTCAAAGCGCGTCTCCACGTTTGCTCTTCAATTTTGGGTGGCGGGATTGGTGGTTCTAGGATGCCCTTGCTTAAATCTCTCATAATATTGTAATGTTAGGACTAAATGTTTTTAGGTGCGGGAGGTATTCGCATGAATTCGGTGAGATTTCCGGCGCAACAGCACGATGTCGCCGCCACGCCGGATGATGTTTATTTCAGGCTGTTTGCTCCTGCTCATCTAGGAGCTGTTTGCTGAGCGTATTGAAGACCTCCTGCAAATCCGCTCGCGTAAGCGGGTGAGAGGTGGATCCCCAGCGCTCGTTCACGGCATCAATGACATCCAGGAGCAGTTGTTGCTTCCGGGCTGTCATGGCGGTGTCAGCGTTCACTGACGCAAATGAGGTAAGCGCCTGATGAACCTGCTCCCGTCTTAGCGGATAGGCTTCTTCCCACGGTCCCCGGGGGGAGCGGGAGGTCCCGTCCGCAAGCGTAAAGCACTTTGACGGACTGTCGTCATTCTCCTGGGGGGACTCTGCATCGTCATCCGAATCAGATTCCGGAGAAGTGACTTCAGCGCCTCCTGTCTCTTCGTCCTGTCCCTCAGTCTCCGCGGAAGAATCAGGAACTATTTCCTCCTCCTCAGACCCCGTCTCCTGATCCTCATCTTGATCCCCGCAGTCTTCCGGTGCATTCGCATCACCCCGGAGGAGTGAGAGTGCTTCGACGATTCCGACATCCAAGAGTTGTCCGGAGTCATCCTCCAGCGATTCCCTCTCGTTGAAGAGCCGCATATAGTTGCTGGCAGTTCGGGGCTGAACACCCAGCGTGCATTTGAGATACTCAGTCCACTCTCCGTGATTAATCTGTTTTTTAAGCGATTGGAGTAGCTCTCCGGCACGGAATGCCTTTGCGAGTGCCTTTCTCGACAGGCTATCGAGCTCCTTGATAAGGTTGCGCGTTTCGATCTCCGTTTGTTGAAGTGGAGTGAGTGTCTCTTCTTCACCCACAGAGGGCGGTTCCGCGAGCATAGTCGTGAGGCTTGCGCAGCGAGGTGTCGTATTTGCCGGTTTTTCTTTTGTCGTCTGATTGTCTGAATAATTCATGATTGGTTTGTTGGTTGTGGAAACCAACACCGCGAATCAGACAAAGCGGGCGATCCATGACATCGCGATCGATGACATTGATTAGACCAGTCCGATAAGATCGAACGGATGTCGCCACAACCCTGCCTGAAAACCTCCGGTGAAGGTCTCCAAGTAAAAATTAGGGTGTGTGGCTACTGGTCTTGGCGCCGGGTTCTCCACTGAGCTCCTTCACGGAAAGAGCAGATGAATTGAGATAGGGCGGTTTCCCGCCGACGCTTGATACCAACTTCAAAGAACAGGAAGTTGCCCTGCTGTAATAAATCTGATTTTGACGATTCGTCAAAAAGAATTCTCCTGAATCTTTCAAATCGGAAATCATTTCCTTTTTGCATCCGGTTCTTTCTTCGACAGGCTTGCTCCGAACCTCCTTCCCGTATGCAAATCCTCACCGTCATTCCCGCGAGTCGACCTTGAGTAATTCGTGAGTCGGCTCAGAGCTCGCTGCCCCCTCGGAAGCGATCGAATATGATGAAGACGACCAGTTGCTTGAGGGCCTTTTCTCCTCAAACGGAATCGGCGACAAAGCAATCCCCGCCAATCCGCCCGGTCGTTATACGGCTTATCAAGTCCCGAGGTTGGGGTGAAGATCTTTCAATCTCAACCAGGCACATTGCGGAGAAGCTGGGCCGCGCCCACAAAAGCGTTCTGCTCTCGTTTAAGGAGTGGTTTTGTCAAAGCTTCCCGGAGGCTCCAAGCATCTACGAGACATGCGCGGTATTCTCTTCCGATAATTTAGAAGTGACCTGCACGGAATCCATGCGGGCCTCTTCTGAAGAGCTGTTCTTTGGCGTGGAGCTGAGGGCCTGGAAGAGCGCGGCGGGGAAAACTCATTACGAATTCTGGATGAGCAAGCAGCGCTTCATACTGTAGGAGAGTAGCGAGTGAACTTGAATCTTGGCACCGCTGCCATCCTGCGGTCGCGGCTGAACTACCTCGCTTTCTTTCATCACGCTTGGCGCAACGCTGGCCCCAGGGGAAAGACCCTTCTTGTTTTTGGTAGTGGTGCCATTGCATTCTTTTATCTGGCCAATATGGGGGCGGGTGGAACTCCCCCGATAAAGTGGACACGTTTTGATTGATCCTCTTGGTTTTAGTTTAGGGTGATTTTTTCCGGTTGAAAGTGTTTTGATGGGAACTCATTCGGAGCGGTGTTTTCTAACGAAGTATGGATTCGAGTGCGATTGTAGAACGTCTCGATGTATTCAAAAATTGTTCTTCTTGCTTCCTCTTTGGTATCGAAGACACAGTTTTCCGGGAACGATTCTCGTTTCAACGAGGCATCGCAACTGCCGCTAGTCGCCTTGTCAGCGACATTCCCATTATTTTGAACCTCGACTCCCGTCTGGACAGAGCGCTATAAAACATTGAATGAAAAAGATTCTTACAATTCTGTTGATCGTTTTGGCTTTGGTCGTGGGCGGCACATTTATCTACTTTAAGGGAAAGCGTTATGAAGTGGTGATCACTCAAGAACAGATCGACGCAGGCCTGATGGATCGTTTCCCAGCGACGAAAAAGGCCCTTCTGATTTTCAGTATCACGTACTCAAACCCGCAGGTGACGCTGCTGGACGCTGAAAACCGGATTCAAGTGGGGCTGGATGCCACGCTCAATTTTAGCCTAAACGACGATGCTAAGGAGCTAGGGGGAGGTGCTACCATTACGTCCGGGATACGGTATGACAACGATACTAAAGCGTTTTTTCTCGATGAGGCCGAGTTCGACCGACTTGAGATCCAGGGAATTCCCGACAAGTGGTTGGATAAGGCGACAGGGTTTGCGTCTTTGGCCGCGAAGGAATTCATCGAGTCCAAGCCTGTCTACACGCTCAAGGCTAAGGACGCGAAGACTACCGCCGCGAAGCTGCTCCTAAAGGGGGTTGAGGTCCGAGATCAAGCAATCTACGTCACACTCGGAATGTGAACGCACCGGATAGGTTAGGCACTCTGGAACGCGCCTCCGGAAAAGTGGATACGAAAAGCTAGGCTACTCTTGCAAAAAATAGACTGGATAAGCGGGAAACTGAGGTCTGAAATAAAATTGCGCTAACTCCCGACTCGGTCATTTATCTTTCTTGTCAGCGGATCGAGGGCGAGGCAGTATTCACCCTATGGCGGATGTGACCATTATATGCCCCCACTGCGAGCAACGCATCAGCGCTGACGAGGAATACCTTGGCATGACCGTAGACTGTCCTACGTGCTGCCAGCCTTTTGCAGCTGAAATCCCGCCTCCATTGGAGCGATCATCGGACACAGGATTTGTTTCGGCTGATGTACGCATAAATTCAGAGAAGAAAAAGATCTATTCAGTTCTTGGTGTGGGCGCTTTGCTGGCGCTCGTTGTTGTCCTGACGAATCAACCGCAGGAAACTGGGTGGTGGATTTTCAAGACGGTCTCAACTCCATACCAGTTTCTCGTAGGTTCGGCATTCTTGCTCGCCGTGGGATATCTGTTTCTGATGGTCTTCTGGTACAATGGGCGGGAACTCTGCGCCCGGACGTCCATTCTTGCCTTTCTCCTCTCGGGCGGTGTATCGATTTTAATTTCGCTTCTTCTTTATCCTGTGATCGGAGTAATTGGTGCTCAAGAGCGTCTCGTCGAAACCGGAGTGTGGATTTTTAAGACAACGAGGAGGGTTGTGGAATATGAAAACGGGCTGCTGTCCCTTTTGCACAGTACTGGAGCCATTGCCGGACTCGTAGAAGAACCGGCGAAACTTGCTGCCCTGTTAATTGTGTCTCCGGTAAGAAGGCTCATCGTGGATCGAAGGTCCGGGCTCTATTATGCTACTTTGTGTGCATTCGGATTTTCTTTCATTGAGAACATTGTGTATTTCCAGACTTTCGATGCCGTCCTGTATATTCGTGCAAATCCCGCGCACGCTGTTTTTACCTCGCTGTGGGGGGCTGCGCTTGGTTCGTGGCGTGAAGGAACGATAGGAGGAATCGAGTTTCTTAAATTCCTGTTTTTGGGTATCGGACTTCACGCACTCTGGAATTTCATGGCGTCAACTGATATCACTTTGTTCATAATTACCTTCGGAGCTACAATTTGGCTGGGACTCTCTTTCATCCGGCGCGAACTTGGGGGCGTTATTCAAGCGCCATACCAAGCGTGAGGTGGTATAGGGGAACTCTGAAGTAACTATTCACTTCTTTCCCGCCATGCTGGGGACCATCGCGTTTTGGCAGGGGCGGAAGTATCACAGCTCTGTGCGCCATCGACAAGCGAGTCGTCCAGAAGGCTGTAGGGCGCGAACCATTGCCCCAGGAGGCCGCAGACCAAAAGGTGAAAACCCGCCCCCTAAACAGCCATAATACATTGAGTCGGCGGCATAGCTGTCAGCGGCTCGTTTTATCACCTCAAATCACAGAGAAAATGTCCCAAAATCGGCACTATTCTCCCGCGATCGGCAGGTTTTTGGTCTGCGCCCTCTACCACGAAGCCCGTGAACGCAGTATGCCCATGACGCAGCTCGTTGACGAGTTGCTGAAGGGCGCACTTCGCGGCTCGATGGGCTGGCAAAAGGCTGAAAACCAATACTCGATCCGGGATTCACCCCATCAGGATCACGCTCCGTCGTGATCTATCACCCAACCCTCAGGCACGACGAAGCCCGGCTCAATGAGTCGGGCTTTTTTGTGTCCTGACATCACCTAAACCAACATCAAACGAAAGGAAAATACCCTACCATGGCAATTAAATTAATCGGCAATTATGCCAAACGTCTCGGCTTGCCCGGATACTCCAGTCATCAGTTCTCTGTCTCAGTCGAGACCGAACTAACTGACTCTGGCGATATTCAGGGAGAGGCTGCACGGATCTACCATTTGCTGCAAGATGCAGTGGATCGGGAAATCCAGACGGTCGGCTTCGTCCCTGGCGACGAATACGGACTCTCGAATGGCTCAGCCCATTCCGGTCCCTCTCCTAACGGAAACGGAAACGGCAGCAATGGTCACTGGTCGTGCTCCGACAAGCAGAAGGAACTTATCCTGAAGCTGGTCACCGAGCATGACCTCGATCGCGATGTCGTCGAGGAAATCGCTCTAGACCGGTTCGGGAGTGGGGTCAAGGCGCTCAACAAACTCCAGGCCAGTGGCCTCATCGGAGAACTGATCGAGCTGGCCAACACCACGCCCCGGAATGGCTCGAAACCACGAAGCTCGAATGGCCGCAACGGTCACCGGGCTTCTAACGGGAAAGGAGGTCGCTCATGATCGCGGCCACGTTGCCTGCTTTGGCACCGCCCAGCGATCCTGAGTCCGGTCCCCTTGACTATGTATCGGCCTCCCGGCTGAAGTGCTGGCAGGAATGTAGACTCAAGTTCTACTTCCGCTATGTCGAGAGGATCTCCTCTCCGACCAACCCGGCGCTTTTTGTCGGCAAGGCCGTGCATCATGTTCTCCAGCAATGGAACCTCGCCCGATGGCGGGGGGAGCCAGCCGATGCGGAAACCCTCAAACCCGGCTTCTCCTCCTACTGGGAGAAAGAGCAAGCAGACGAGAAAATCGACTGGTCCGGCAAGGAGGAGGAGCACCGGCAGAAGTCGTGGACCATGCTCGAACACTACTTCGAGCACACTCCTATTCCTCTGGAGGAAAAACCACAAGCGGTCGAGGTCATCGTGGATCGAGATCTCGAAGCGCATGGTTTGCCTCTTCTGCGGGGAGTGATCGACCTAGTTCGAGCCGGAGGGTGCATCGTTGATTTCAAGACGAGCGCCCGCACTCCGGATCAGAAACTCGCTGGCCATCTCCACGAGACCCAGCTCACCACCTACGCCTTGCTCTATCGTGAGGCGACTGGTGAGGAGGAAAGCGGCTTCGAGCTGCAATTCCTCATCAAGACAAAGCAGCCCAAGTTGATCGTGACAAGCCTGCCCCCGGCGAAGCCGGATCAGGTGCGTCGCTTTCTCCATCTCATGGAAAGCCTCGTCGAAGGAGTCGAGCGGGAGGATTTCATCCCTTCTCCCGGTCTGCAGTGCGGCTACTGCGACTATCAAACTCAGTGCCAGTCCTGGCGCTGATTCAACCCTAACCAAATCAAAACAGCAGGACGAAAGGGCCGGTTGCCAACGATGCGACCGGCCCTTCCTGCGTACTAAACCAACCTACTATCATGATACAAACCCTTGAACCTATCATTACCCCAAGACCGGCAGCCACGAAGGGCATGCTCCTTCACTGCGGGGCTGAAACCGTCGATCGCGAAGTCGTCTTCGACACGGCCACTCCCATGGCCACCGAAACCTGGTATCCTTTGCCGCATCGCGATCTCATTTATGAGGTCGAGGGGCAACTCGAAGATGCCGGGTTTCAACTCACCGCCGAATCTCACGCCCTCAGTCATGAGGGTGATCGCTACTTTGGCGTATTTGAAGTGAGTCTTCCCGGTCGCCCGATCGAGGACTACCAGTGGATTGTCGGGCTGCGCAACAGCCATGACAAATCCTTCCCCGCCGGCCTTGTCGCCGGGACCCATGTCCTCTGCTGCGACAACCTCGCCTTTACCGGCGAGGTGAAGATCAGCCGTAAGCACACCCGCTTCGCGGTCCGGGATCTTCGTCACCTCACGGCACGTGCCGTGGGACAACTCGGCGACCGGTTCCGCGGTCTCGATGAGCGCATTGCCGCCTATCGGGATCGCTCCCTGACCAATCCGAAAGCGCACGACCTCATCGTCAAAGCGATCGATTGCCGGGCGGTCACCGTTACCCAGATCCCCAAGGTGCTTGAGGAGTGGAGAACCCCGTCTCATGACGAGTTCTCTCCCCGCACAGCCTGGAGTCTCTTCAATGCCTTCACCGTGGCACACAAGGGACTCAACCCCAACGTCGTCGTGAACCGGACACAGGCCCTTCACGGGCTCTTTGACGGACTCGTCGGCTTCAACTGAACCCTCATTCCCTCAGCAGGAGTTCGGTCCGTTTCCGTCGTCACGACGGGGCGGGCCGCCCTGCGAAGGGAAGCAACCCAAAAACCAAAAACCAAAAACCAAAACCTATACAACCATGAAGAAAATCGTAATCACCATCCTGCTGCTCGGCCTCGTCGCCGTCGGCTCCACCAGCTGCGAACTCAGTGCCAAAGATCCTGCAACGGTCCAGCCCACGACGGTCCTTCCGGATTCCGTCAAGGTTCTGGAAAAGCGCGTCGAAACCGAGCGCGAACTCAGGATCGAAGCAGAAGACGAGGCCTCCGCCGAAGTCATCCTGCGGGAACGCTGGCAACTCGCCGCCATCGCCCTGGGCGGACTCGTACTCGTCGGCTTCCTCGCCGGCACCGGCATCGGTTCACGTGGAAAACGCCATGCAACCGTCGCCTGACTTGCCCGACTACGAAGAAGCCTGGGATGATACCCCGGAGCACCCGTCGCCTCCTGCGAGGCGGCGGGCCAAGGCTCTCGCTACAGTGCCCCGTCACATCTGGAACCCGGCTCCTCTGCCGAGACCCTGGATTGACCCGGACCTAAGCGAACTGACCTGGCCGGAGCGCACCGGAGAAGTGATCTGTTTCACCCTGCTTTCCATCGAGCATTGGCTCAGCCAGGGCGGCGTCCTCCGCGAATGGCTGCGGCTCAATCTCTGGGTGGCCTTTCTCCTCGCTATCGTCACGGTGCTGGTGGTCCCACCTGTCACCGCGCTCTTGGAGGGTGCGGCTGAATGGACCGCTCTCGGCGGCGAAATCGTGGCCAACATCACCACGGCTGCCCTCAAGCTTCCTCCCATCGTGCTCGGTCTAGCGACCCTGCTGCTCGGAGTCAAGCTGATGCAACGCCACTGGATCCAACGCCGTCGTCCGCCTTCCCACTATGAGGAGGATGCTAGCGATCGTTATCAATAACCCCTAACTAAACCAAAAAATACATCTATGAAATCCACCTCATCCCTGGCGGTCAGCGCGGGCGACTTGCGTCCAGCCCTGACCGCCCTTGGTAAGGTGATAAAGAAAGGCAAGGCAGTTCCCAAGGAATTGCTGCATATCCAAGTCGAAACGGTGGGTCGGAGTTTATTCCGGCTCACCGCGACCGACGGCGAGACCTTTCTTTGCATCACCCTGCCGACCACCTCACCGGAGAAAAGCGAGCCTTTCCTGGTTCGCTTTGATCGTCTTCAATCGTCCCTCCGGGGCGCGCGAGTCGATGAAGTTATCGCTCTCCGACCAGTAAAGACTCAGCCGGCGTCTATCTATCCCAAGTGTCCGATCATCCGGGGCAATCCCATCGAGCTAGGCCCTGCTGCAGTAAAGGCGTTTCATCACGCCTTTGGCTCCACCAGTCAGGACCCGACCCGCTACGTGCTGCAGGGGGTTCACCTCGATCCGAAAGGAAAAAGAGGAACCCGCTTCATCGGCACCGATGGGCGGCATTTGTTCCAGAGTCACCCGCTCCCAATCAAGGGCCTGAGAAACTCGATCATTCTACCGGCAGTGGCGGCTCTCGCCAGTCCAGCGTTGAAGACAGCAGATACCTGGCAACTCCGTCTTTCTCAGGGTAGAAAGTCCGCTTCCCCGATCTTTCAGATCAAGGGAGCCAACTGGTGCCTCACCGGCAAGCTGATCGAAGGGAACTATCCCACGTATCAGCAGGTCATCCCGGCTGACTCGGGCTTCAAGGCACGAGTCAGCATTCCCGTGGATCTCGGCAAGGAGTTGATCAGAGTTCTCCCGGGGCTACCCGGTCGGGAGCTCTCGAATCATCCCGTCGCCCTTCGTCTTGCGGAGTCATCCGTGAGCGTCCTCGCAAGACCGACTGACAGCGCTCCATGTGAGGAACTCATTTTGTCATCGGCTCAGAAAACGGGTGAGAACCACACGGTATTCGTGAACCGGGATTACCTGTCTCACGCTCTGAGATGTGGGATGACAAAGATTGAGATGATCGATGAGAGCACTCCGGTGAAATGCACGGGCGACTCCGGTATTCTGATCATCATGCCACTTCGATCCCTCGGAGAAGTGAAGGTCGAACAATCGCGACGTCTTGGTCCCGGTCGGACTGAGACAATCCCTGAGAGAAAGCGTGAAGATCGCCGATCAAAACCAAGACCTCACCGTGAAAAACTGAGACCCAAACCCGAATCACCTAGATTCAAAAAGAGAACCCCAACCCCCATGACGATGAAGAAACCACCCCCTGATCAGAATGCGGCTGAGACTCCCGATGAAAAAATCGCGGAGATCAAATCAGCCCTCAAAGTGGCCGCCTCCGGGCTCGCCGAGTTGGCCACCTGCCTTCGGGCATCGCGTCAGCATCAACGCCAGACCGAGAAAGAAGTTCGGTCGGTGAAGAAGACCCTGCGGAGTCTTCGCCAAGTCGAGCTGTGAGCGGCACCACCACAGGAGTTCCTGCCCCGGCCCTCGGGTCGGGGTGGGGCTTCTTTTTTAGCTATCAGGCAAATGGCTCAAATCGTGAACACTTTAAAGTGATTGCTTCCCCTGCTTTTTGTCTTCCATGAACTTCTCAATCAGTTTCTTTGCCGTATCCAAGTTTTCGCTCTCGGGATTCGATACGGGCCGTTCCCGATATTTCCATGCCCACTCAATAAACTCGGGTGAGGTCATATCCTCCGGAGACTTCTTTTCGATCTTTTCGAGCATCTTGGCCACTTCGCGGCAGTGCTCCAGATCTGCCTCGTCCTCCATTTGCGACGACGCAAGTTGGAGAACTCGAATCAAGGAATTCAGAGGGACTTCGAGCGTTTGGTAATCTTCAGATTCTGACATACCAAGTTATCCTAGATGATCCGCCAGTCAAAATCGAGACCGGAGATAAAAAAACACGACTTTCTAAATTACTCCGAATCGTGGGGTATTCCTACTGAACCCCCTCAATCCCAGCAGGACCGACGCGCCGATAAGCAATCCTTGAAAAAGCGAATTCCTGTCAATTATTTAATTTATGGGTGTATTCTTTTTGAAATATGTCTGCGCAAAAAATTCAAAGTCTCATTGCTAAATACAATAAAAAAGCTGAGAAATGGGGATATGAAGTTCTGAGTTTCGACCCTTCATCGAAAGAGTTAAGTGGCCAGTTTTCGCGTAAGGTCTCCGAAGATAGCAATGCATTCTTCAAAAATATTAAGGGAGTGTATCGAGACGGTTACTTAGAAGAGGATTTTAACATAATTCAAAAACTCATTTCTGAATTATGAAGGAAGTTTTCGCTTCGCGAAATTTTACTTGTTCACACTGACCTGCTTCCCTAAAATGAGACGTAGGTACAACGAAGAACGACCGCACAGCTTGTTGGGTTATCAGACACCCTCAGAGTTTGCGGCCAGCTGCGAAATTCCGAATCCGCCTACGACCTCTGCTCCATTTCGCAGCGCAAGCACCGATCAACCAGCTAACCGTAACATAACCCCGGCAGGACTTCATTTATAATGCGTCCCGCTTTAAGGATCAAGTCAACACTACGCTGAGTGAAAGTATGTAGTGTAGATTCCTCCCATACAAAACCTTGATTAATTCTTAAAATGAGCAAATGGAAAACTTATAGGGCGAGCTTCCCCACTCCCGTGAAACCAGGAGAGCCTGATTTTGGACATCCAATAACGGTTCGCATTGAAGCAAGAGATCGAGGTCACGCCACTAGTATGATAAAATCCCAATACGGCTTGGGGGATTTGGTTAATGTTCAGTTAACGGAGGTTCGAGACGCTCCATCTGGTCCACCGCCCATTCCTTCGCAAGGGGCCACCAGTCCACCGCCCCTGGCCTCTCAGCAAACCGGAGAACCTTTTCGTTTTTCTCATATCGTTATTGGTATGAACCTTATTGTAATCTTCGTTGCAGTTTGTTGGGTGCAAAATGCTGTTTGGCCTATTGTTGGCAACAGCGATAAGGAGGCGGGCTTGGTTTGGTTTTTCATTTTGGTTATAAATACAATTATTTTGAGTATTATCTGCGTGAAAATCCCCCCGCTGAAGTGGATTATTTTCCTAGTAGGTCTGTTATGGATATTATTTGTTGATTGAGTTCCTTTGAGTTTACCGCTTCTCGGCAGAACTTAAGACATCATAAGGAATCATTGGTTTAGCAGAACCAATAAGCCGGAAGCGGTTCACCGAGAAAACTAGATTCAGCCGCAGTAAAAGGGATTGCCGGTGAATTGGTTAGCGGTATCCTCCCTCACACTGAGGCATCTGCACCCCCTCAGCAGGACCGACGCGCCGATATGCAACCCTTGAAAAAGCGAATTCCTGTCGGTCTGGTATGGAATCCGCAAGGACCGGGACATGCTCCCCCGGGCGCTGGAGGATGCCAGCCTCCGCTTTGTCACCGAGGAGGACTTTGTCAAGACGGGGAAGCTCCAGAAACGACACACCGTCGACCAGCTCTGCATGGATGTCTCGCTGGCGGAGAAAGTCGAATCAGTAGGGACCTGGGAGAGAGAACGATCCGATGGCCTGCGTCTCAGCGATCACTCCGGGATCTACGTGGAACTCGGTAAATGAGGGACGCCGGCGGCGGCTACCGTTGAGTATTCCGTAATCCAGAGGCAGCTGAACCTCGAAGAGCCCCACTTGATACCAGTGCCGGAAACAAAGATAATGGATATCGGGAGTGACACCTCTCGACTTCGTGCTGTGGCGCCCACGCCAACCTTCGATCTTGTCGTCAGAGACGGGGAACGAGGAGTGGATCTGCGGGAGCTGCATAAGGAGCTGGATAGCAGTAAGGACTTCACGACCTGGGCGAGATTTCGGCTTAGTGATTTTGTCGAGGGGCTGGACTTCGAAGAGGTGTCTCTCCGGGCTGTGGAAAACTTAGAAGGGGTTTACCCCCAAACGGGGGAAAACCTCGGAGGCAGGCCCAGTAAGGACTGGAGCGTTTCGATCGACTGTGCCAAGCATATTGCGATGATGGAGCGAACCGAGCGTGGTCAGCGACCATCATGCCCTGGCGTTCAGGACATCTCTTGCACGAATCTCCTGCTTGCTTTAGCCCCGAATGACAGCAGAGATGGATTGAATCAACAGATCGGTGCGGAGGCCCCTGATAGACTGCACGAAATCTCTCAGCGATCAGCCTCCAAATCGGCAATGATCTCCGATAAGGAAACTTCAAGCGCCGTTGTGATGGCATGGCAGAACATCAGCGTTGGCCGCCGCTCGCCACTCTCGACCATGGTGATCCCTGTCCGGCTCACGCCAGCTTTCCCGGCAAGCTTCTCTTGAGACCAACCCTTGCGCAGCCGAGCCTCTTTGAGGCGGGCGACCACAGTCCGGGAAAATGTTTCTGACTCCTCTACGTCCAAGCAAAGACCGTAGCCGTTGACAGACGTGTTCTGCTACGTCACTATAGTGACCGGAAAGAGTAGGGTTATATTCGTAAGAAATGGATTCGGTAACAAACTTGTACAATGCCCTGATCAAAGGAGGCGTCACAGACGGGAAGAGATCCGTATTTTACAGCGACGTATTGTCCGTGGAATTGCGCAAGGGCTACAAACTTAAATCTGTCGGATTAAGAGTTTTAGGCTGGATCTTCATCTTTGGTGGTATTTTGATCACGATTTGGGGCTTCACTGAGGGGGACTTCTTGAAGATCGCGTCGGGAATAGCGGGTGTCGTATTCTTTGCGTGGGGCAATCACGGCACATTCGGGCTCCGCAAATCCATCGTGATTGTGACCACCATCAAGGGTAAAAAGAAACTCGTTTACCCTCAAATGGAGGCTCATCATCGTGATATGGGGGCTCTTCATCGTGAGTTGGGTCAAGAGGTCGCTGAAATCTTGAATCAAAGAAAAGGAAGCGGAGGTGGAACCCTCCCGACCGATATATTCCATTTCCTCTTCTCCTACGAAGGAGAGGAGATTCAACTTTTTCGGATCGATGGAGATGTTCTCTCCCTATTGAAGTCGAAGGGCGTACTTGCGTTTGTCGCCTGCACGATCGATCTTCGTAAGGTTGCCCGAATCGAAAAGAGATCTCGTAGCTACAGGGCGCCGAAAGCGGGAGGCCAACTTAGTCAGTCCGAAAGAGGAGTCGTGGAGGATGATGTAATCTTTGTGGAGCACTCCGGACAGGAGTCTCTCCATTTTATTCAGCACTTCTTCGATCCCCTTCATATGGAGTATCCAGCTCAGGATCTTGTGGACGCTGTGAACCAGTATCTCACCGCCAAAGTCGGCTGAATTGAACCAATTACCACCAGAGACATGGGATTGCTTGGTTTCATTTTGATCATTTCCTCCGCCTTTGTTGGCGCTGCATCAAAACCACCTTCGAGAGTTCATGATCCTGTGGGTTATGAGGAGCACTATCGAAAAAGAAAGCGAGCCGGCGTCGTTTCCACACTCCTCTTTATCGTGGGGGTGATTCTGTTGATCTACAGTTAGCATTCAAAGAGAACGCGTCACCCCTGAATGCTACTACCGGTCAATCATTTTTGGGGATCTTCGTGCATTGGCTTCTCCGGTATCCGCCCGGCTAAGTTCCAGAGACAGCAGCCTCCACAACTAGCACTCGTGTGCGGATCCTGACACCTCCATCTAGGACGATGCTTAGACTCGAAAATGCCTTTTTACTATTTTTGAGTAAATACTCCATAGCTCCATAGCTCCCAAGCACTTTTTGCAAAAACGCGTCCGGAGAGGGCAATACCACTTTCCAAACTACGCATTCGTATTTTTGAAAGTGTGATAATTAAAATAAACCTAGCCATTGTAATTTTGCTCCAAGTAGTTAAGGAGCCAGAAAGATAAAGATGGATGAAACTTCAAGGTTCACGATTAAATAAGAGTCTCTAAATCGTGACGGGACTCGGTTTTGGGGTGGCGAGTGGCTCACCCAGAGGGCGCTGATAATGGCACGCCGAATGCGTTTAGATTTTTAGACGGGCATGAATAAAAGTGCCCAAAATAACACATCTCCGATTGGAGGGGGGTGGAGTGAAAAGCCTCAGGAATCAGCCCGAGCGTTGCTGACTAAATTCTCCTGACACAGAGTGAAAGGTATCTTCAAAGTTGTCCCTCGCGCCCTGTTTATCCCCTGTAAACGTGACCTTCGGCGAACTCGGTGGCTCCGCTTTTTGCTTTGCGGCCCGCGCATGTTAAGGTGCGCGGCTTCCAAAATGCCGACAGAGAAAACATCCCTGTCGGCATTCCGAGCCTAGTATCTTCTAGTCTGCTGTGAGGTTGTCACGAAGTGTCAAAGGATTACTATAGAATGGGGCAGAGTTGGCAATTCGCTTGAGGGTTTCGATCGCAACGTCAGTCCCTACTTCAGCGGTGCCAGCCTCGAAGAATCCAGACCCAAATGGGAATCGGCCGGCGACGATCTTTTCGCCGTACATTAGGATGGTGGATTTGCCTGGGACGAAAATTCGCAAAGAGCGGGAGAGATGTTCCTGTTCGTTCTCAAACCAGATCGAAACACTAAGGTACTCGTGGAGCTTGTTATCAATCAAGCGGAAGGGACGGTAATTATCATAGACGCATGAAGCGAGGTTGCTCTGAGCCCTGAGTTTCTCCATCAGTTCAGTCAATGAGTTGTCGAGAGTTGTATGGGCATAGCAGGCATCGTGGATACATTGTTCGTTGGCAAAATGATAACCGCAATCCAGGATGGGATCCCAATCGAAATCCCTCTCGTCAATTTCCTGCGATTCAAACAGCTCAATTATGTTTCCAGCAAGGTACGGCAAATTGGGAAATGTGGAGGATAGAAATGCTCCGTTGTTTGCGAGATAAGAGAGCCGCTTCTTGTTCCACTCTGAGGACTTCAAAGGGCGCTTCTCGCTCGGGAAACCCTCAATTGAACCTAATCCAGGGGAAATTTGAATGGTGACATGATTGGTTTCATTTGCTGCAGACCACACCAGATAGCGGGGGAAATTGTAATGTGGATGACTCAGAGCACTTCTCTGGTGTATCCGTTCGTGGTAAAATCCGCGGACGTCGGAATGTGCGTTTAGCTCTATTTCTTCTTTTAGTGTAACTTTTGTTTTCATATGCTTTTTTTTGTTAGTCCAGCTCCAGATACCGTTCGATTTCAGAGATCGGAATGATCACGTGACGGAGTTTGCGCACGGCGCGTAACTCGCCGCTGCGCAGGGCGCGACGGATACTTGATTCCGAGACGCCGATGACTTCAGCGGCTTCGGCTATTTTGTAACCCAGTTTTGGTAGTGGGTTATCCGACACGTTCTGACTAGGGCTCTTTTGCTGGCTCATGACCCATAGTCGGCTCATGTGATCTCTCGTCTGTGTACATTCCGCAGATTACGGGTCTGACATCACTTGACTAGGAGTCGCAGCTATCTTTTCAATCATCGCCAGATTCAGATCGGTGACCATTTCGCGATAGAGAGAATTGCCGGAGTAAAGGTCCGAGACGAGAACTGAATCGTCGGAGAGATGGGGTTGCTCGAGGAAGCGCAGAGTGGCTTGCAGAGACTCAACCACCCGATCTTTTTCAGAAGTATTCATCCACGCGACTGAGCGATAAAGATCGGATGGGTCTTGGTCAGAAAGGTCCGTGGTTGAGGCCGGCTCCGATCCGTGCCTCTCCAGGCAGGAAATATGGTATTGGAGCGCCACGAGTGGAGGGCCCGTCATCGATTTCCACTGCAACCAGATCGATAGAAGGGGAGTCATGGGCCGACTCATCTCAAAATACATGAAAGCAAGCTGCTCGAAGCGGTCCCATAATTCTTTGATAGACCATCCAGAGATGTCTTCGCGCTGGCGGCGCGGTGTGGTGAGGCCGTTCCAAAGCGATTCCCCGCAGGTCTTCTTTCCCGAGGAGCGAAGTTGTATAGAGGCGATCTTTACGGACTGAAGGAGCTTATCGTCGAGAACCCATAGGTCGAGTTCACCCAGGGTCTTTCTGATGTTCTCTAATCCGGGGGCATAGGTATCCACCTGAGGCGAATACGGAATCTCAGCAACAGGAAATGCAGTCACTACCTTCGGGTATCTTTCGCGCAGTTCCGCTCCGGAAGGCGGTCTGCCAAGGTGATCCCACAATTCTCCATAGGCACGGATCGTCCAGAATCGAATCGGATCAGAGAGGGCTGCTCCCACACTTTGACGATGGAGTTCTTCTCCTCGCTCCCCATCAAAAGAAATTGCCGTCTGGCTGAAATCAAAAGTACTCAACTCATGACCTTCGGCAAAGAACTCCGGTTTGAAATGACGCTCGATTTCTTTGCGTAGCGGCTCAAGAGAAGGCCTCTGGGAATCCGGTTCACTTCGCGTAAAAAATTGGACTTTCTGAAGGTCGGCTTCCATTGAGGGGTTCTTGTGAATCACTGCCGAGAACAAATGTTGATAGTCCTCCAGAGTCGGAGAGGGAAAGAGACTTCTAAATGCGTCGCCGAAATGGGGCTCAAGAGCCAGTTGGCCAAACACAGCGAGGGTCAACTGGTGCTCCAGGGATTTTCCACGGTAGGAACTGACAGGAGCCTGGTTTGTCCTCCTTCCGGAGGATCGTTTTCTATTTTCGTGCTCAGAGCCCATACCCTTCTTTAATCAATCACCGCTCGCTTCATCATTCATCAATTTCGCCATCTTCTCGCTGTGGTCGTTGAGAACATGAGAATAGGTTGAGAGGATCAGCTTCCCTCCATCCCGATGCCCTTGCCATGCAGCCACGGTTTTTACGTCGACACCTTTCTGAAGGGCCCGGGTCACGAACATCCGTCGCAATGACCGGTGATCGTAGTGGGAGTATTTCAGTTTATCACAGGCGGCGGCCATCGACTTCTTGGCGCTCTTGATCGTAAAAACGGGTTCCTTTACTTCAGGCGAGCGATCTCCTTTTCTTGCTTCCAGCATGGGAAGCAGCTGAGGGAAAAGGGGGATTTGATAGCCTTGGCGAGTCTTCTGTCGGAAGAGGGTGATATTCCCGGCCTCAAAATCAATATCACCCCAGGTCAGATTGATCGCTTCTGCATTGCCGACACCCGCTAATCCCATGAATTCGACAAAATCAGCACTTTCGCCATGTCGCGCATTCTTCGTTTGAGACCGGATATCGTCCACGATTGCCTTGAATTGATCAAAGGTCGGCGACAGCCGGATCGGGGAGTCACGCTTCAGGGCCTTGATCTTGTCTGCTGGATTGTCAGCAAGCCACTTGTTCTCGATTGCAAAATCGAAGGCACCCCGAATAAACCAGAGATACCCATTGTAGGTCGCGGGGCCGAAATCGTAAGAGGCCAGCCATTTCCGGACATCGGCGGGCTTCACATTATTGATTTGAACTTCGGCCTTGAGGAGGTGCGGCCAATTCATTTTGATTCTCTTCTGGATGGTCTCTTTGTTCTGAATCGTGGACTTCGATTGCCGTAGGGTGGCGAGATATTCCACGCAGAGAGCATTGAGTGTAATTTTTCCCGCCCGGGTATCAATGCGTTCGTTCTTCGCTCTAAGATCCAACAGTTTACGCTTCGCCTGGGCGAGGTTTCCTGTCTTCAGGCTTTTCTTTGATAATTTCCCTTGATGGCGAATAAAAGCATAGTAGTTTCCGCTGCTTTCGTTGCGGTAGAGGCATTCGCTGATCCGTCGAAATCCGTCTGATCTGGTCTTACTTGAGCCCATTTAACAAGCTACAGTATACAAAAACAGTATCCAACGGATTTTTACGAAAGCCAAAAAAACACCATAACACGTTCGTTTTCAACGAATTGCGCGAATAGCTCAGTGGTAGAGCATCTCGTTTACACCGAGGCGGTCGGGGGTTCAAATCCCTCTTCGCGTACGTTTTTTTCTAAAGGTCTCAACAAGAGCATCGTTCAGATTGGGGGCGGGTCTTCACCAAGGATAGGTGACTTCATCTGTTTTCAGCTTGTTTCTATTTTGGAAACCCGAGATGCTTTTTCAGGAACTCGAAGGTTCCGACGCCATTAATGGAGTGGCCACCCTGGAAGTATTCAATACCGGTTCGGTCGCTAAGGCCGTATTGGGCGTAGAGCCAGCGGACTTTGGCGTATTCGTGAGCGACCCACTCGTCGGTGGAGACGCCGTCATGGTGGCCCCGCTCGACGTAAAAAGGGCGCGGAAAAATGAGGGCGACTGCCTCGGCGTAGTCGAACGAGTTTCCCATGTTCCAGTAGGGCATTTCCCATTCGATTGATTGCATGAAGCTGTTGGGAAACTCGGGATCGGCCACTTTTCGTGTCCAGTGGCTGAAGTCGCCTGAGCAAATCGAGAGGCAGTAATCAGGCAGCAGTGCAGGCACTCTAACCGCGGTTTCGCCGCCGTAGCTGAGTCCGTAGAAGGCGATCTTTTTTTCATCGACTGAGTCGATCGTTTTCAGGAAACTGAGGAATTGCTGATGGGAAGCAGTGATGAACGAAAACAGGGTGCACCCAATCAGATTAGCCTTCCGGTCAAGCCAGCGGTATTGGTCTTCACCTCGATAGAGATTGTGGGGCGCGAAAGTGATGTAGCCCTCTTCAGCGAGGGTGGCGGCAAAGTTGCTGTAGGCTGTTTTGTCGGCGTCGAGGGTGTCGCGGGGGAGTCCGTTACGCCCGTGCTGGCAGACGACGACGGGTCTTTTCTCGCCTTCCTGAATACCTTTGGGGATGACGAGCAGTCCCCATGCTTCAAATTCGGGGTAAACGTCGAGGAGGATGTCCCAGGCCGTCCAATGATCGGTTTCTGCGACGAGACGCGAACGGGGATTGAGCGGAAGAAGCGGTTCGTCGAACTCTCCAATGATCTCGTTTTGGAAACGAGCGCGCCATTTCTCCTGTTGGGTGAAGAGGGTCAGCGGACTGAGGGTGTCGTGTGACTTGTCGGTTGACCATTTCCCCGGTCGAAGCGCAGGGTCGAGATCGTGGAGTACGGTTTCGCGGCGAAGCGCTTCGGATTGATCGAGAATTTTCTGAACGTGATTCTGGGTCTGATTAAAAATTCGTTGATGGCGCTTCTGAGGATCAAATCCGATCCGCTCATCGAAAACGAGAGCGAGTGGTGCGACGCGGTCTACTTCGGGTGAGCGTCCCATCGCCTGAAGGAAGCCGGCGACAGATGGGTAGTCGCCTCGCGCTCCTTTGTTGGCTTCGTTAGTGAGAAAATTTGAGGGTAGGCTTGTCCTCCCAAGATGTCGGGCCGCCTCTTCTAGTTCGGCGGTGACCTCACCGTATTCTGGAGTCTCGAGGCTCCCTTTTTTAGATTGGAACTCGGGAAAGGTGGTGTGCTCAACGAGGAGGGGGCGAGGATAGATCATCGCGGCGACGGCGGCATCACTGAACTCGGGGAGAAGGCCGAAGAGGTTGTGATCGATAGGTTCGGACCAGGCGCGCCGACGGGACTGGAAGGCTCCGCTCACAAAAGCATGCTCGATCGTGTCGCTCACGGCGGCTGCGTAAAGAGCGGCGCGACCTCCGCTTCCGTATCCGGCGACAGTGACTTGGGCCCCGGGAAATAAATGATGAAAAGCTCCCGCTGCGGCGATCGCTGTTTCTACCTCGTAGCCAATGGGGTGTCGTCCCATTTGGAACGCCTGTCGGTAGATCCACTCGCGATGGGATTGTTGGGATTTGATGAGGCGTTTATCGTCCTTGGAAGGGCCTTCGTAGCGTTCCCGGTTGATGACCGCGGGGATGAGGAGGCGGAAGCCGGTCAGTGCGAAGCGCAGGCCAATTTGCTTCGCAGGGGGTAGGTTATTGGTGAGGCCGACTAGATCTTCGGGGGTGTCTCCTGCATCCGGTAGGAGGACCATAAAGGGGGCATCGTTAACCTTTTCGAAATCCCCCAAGGGAGTGAGGTAGAGTCCTTCCGACGTGAGTCCTTCGAGAACATCCCAACGAACTTGATGGATCTCAAAGTCCTCGTTCTTCGAGACGAGTGACGACGGCGGCTCTCCGTCAAAGCCCGGTGCTGAGTCAGAGAAAAATTCGAGTCGGGAGGGGATTCGTTTATCCACTACGCCGAGAAGCTTCCTGAGTTGGGTTCTCTTTTCGGCGAGCCGCTCATTGCGTTCAGGGCTCTTGTGCAGTGTCGAAGGAATCGTAGCGGAGGCAGATTCGATTTGGATTTCTACGAAGGCATCGGCGCCTTTCATGATCCTCGCGGAGAGATCTTCAGGTAGATCGCCGAGCGGTCTCGTTCCGGGGAAAAGAAGAGGATCCTGACACCAGCACAACAGAGGGGTCGCAGAGAGGGCGAAAATGAAGAGGCGATAATTCATTTGGGTTTTGCTTGAGTGGGAGCTTTCGCGTCCTTTTTTTTGCTGAGATCGAGCTGACTGATTTCGGTGCGGACGTCGCCGGTGGCTTTAATCACGAGGACGATTCCGGGATCCGGAGCGGCCTCCGGAGAATGGCGTGTGATCGTGTAGATATCGGCCAGATTGATCGCGAGGTTGTCGAGCGAGACGTTGATTCCTTCGGGTAAATCGGCGGATTGAATCGCCTTTTGAACTTCTTCGTCGAGTTCCTCTTTGTAGTCATTGAGATCGACGCGCAGTTGGCTTTCGATTCCTTTGACAAGCAATTCCTCGACGAGCCAGGCCGCGGCTGAAGTGAGTTGGTCGCGGGTTTCGATGGTAAGTTCCACCTTGGCAAATCCGAGGGTTTGCTTTTCGTAATCGATAATGGGGCGGGCTTTCATCCAGATTTCACCGGAGACTCCGCGGCTCATAGGGTTTTTAGCTGTTTTGAGATCGAGTTTCAGGTTGAGCAACCCATTTTGGCCTACCTCGGCTTCCATTCCTGAAATCGTGATTTTCGTTCCGATTCCGGTCTTGATCTCAAGGTCTTCGGTTTTAAGGGCATTGTTAAGCTCCTTCATGCTGATGATGAAAGGGATTCTAAGATTGGTGAGGGTGCCTTCTGCGAGAGGTTCCAGATTGGGAAGGGGAATCGGTGCGGGCGCGGCCGGTTCGCGATTCGTTAAAAACGTTTCGGATTGAATGGCAACCGATACCCCGATGGCCTCGGGATTCGAATAGTCGATCGGACTGAGGAAGACCGCTCTTGGATCGACGTTTAGCCAAACGGGTGGCTCCTCGGAAATGAGTTCGCTGATGTAGCCTTCCTGCCACAACTTTTCGACTTCACCTTTAAGGTCGAATTTCTTCTTGAAGGCGGGTGTTAGTTTTTGCGCCTCTTTTTGTACGAATCCAGAGAGGCTGGAGCCGAGGAGATTGGTGACGTCGATTTTTCCGAGCCCGCCGATGTTCAGGTTTGCCGTGGAGAGGTTGAGATGAGGAACCAGATTGGGATTTACTTTCCAGTCCGGTGCAATCACCGGAGAGAGTTTGCCGCCGACAACGCCACCCAGCTCGACCGTGCTGTTCAGCGGGATTTGGAGGATCTTGGCATCGATTGAACCGCTGATGCGAGCAGCGCCCTGAATGGGGGCACCAAAAGCGAGCCCGTCTCCCTGGCTCTCAAATTGAATGTCGCCCCGCATCAGATCCCACGCATAGGCTCCGTTCTTAATTCGCTTATGAATGCTTTGGTTCTCCCTTCCCTGCAGCCGTTTCGGGGCCTGTGAGTTGGCGGCTTCGGATAGCATCGTCAACGGGATCGTGATCTTGAGTGCAAAGATCGACTTTTCAGGGCGGGGAACGTCGAACTTTCCGATTGGTTTTCCAGATGGCGGTGAGACACGAATCATTTTTGGTCCGACGAATCGGGTAGCGAGCGGCAGCGCGATGATTCCCGCGATGAGAAGGATTCCGAGAATCAGGAGTATTTTTTTCATGACGGGGGAAAGAGACAAAAGATCAAGGTCAAAAGGCGGTAATGACTGGCTTATACAGGGACACTTAAACAGGGATACCTAATACCGCCGTTTATTTCAACGGGTTCTCGTGAATACTTATACCATGATTTCTTCCGCCGATTCAATCACGTGGGGAGCCTGTGAGTTGGAAAGCCCCGCGCGCAGGCGGCTTCGGTGCGGTCGATTGCTCGTGGAAATAAGTCGGTCACGGGATGAACTGTGCTTCGCGTCGAAGACTCTCAGTGCAGAAGAGGTCGATGAATTTGACGGAAATTCTCCGATTGAGTGGAATCGCTGGGCGATCTACACAGGCGGCGATGAGGTTCGGATCCAGCCGGGCTTGCCGGATTTGCCGATTCTTTTTGAGCCGGAGTCGACCTTTCAGGTTTCGGCCGGAGGAGAATCCCGAATCTTTGTTCGCCTTCCCCTTTCTGTTGTGGTCAAAGTCCCCGACGAATTTGATCAGCTTTTGGCGGAATTTCCGACGGAGAAACTTTCTCATGCCTGGTTCGGTGAGACGGATGAGGAGGAACTCTGCTATGCGGTTCCGGCTTACGGTGATTCGAGTGATGGCTCGACGGTGATTGCTCCGATTCAAATTCGGAACAACTCTTCGGCGGTGCTTGATGTTTCGCGTCTGTGCCTTCGTGTCGCGGGCCTTTCTATTTTCCGCAGTGATGGAAAACTCTGGGCGAATGAGACCGTAATCGATTTTGAAGGGGGGCGGCAGCCAAGTAACGTGTCGGTGAGAAGAGGACCGCCCGTTGAGGCGGTGGCGGCGGATCTGATTGCTCCTCCGCGAGAGAGAGAGGCTGGCTCTCCGATAGGGCGGGCCTTCCGCTTGTTGCGCCGGTGGGCGGCAGGGAATTGATCAGCACGCTTTATCAGAGCCATTGCTTGCGGCGAAAGAGCCAGATCATTCCGGCGATGCAGACCAGAAAAAGACACCAGATTGCAGGATAGCCCCAGGATTGTTCGAGTTCCGGCATGTGTTTAAAATTCATTCCGTAGACGCCGGCGAAGAACGTCAGCGGGAGAAAAATGGTCGAGAAGCAGGTTAGCACTTTCATGACCTCATTCATTCGATTGCTGACCGCGGCAAGATAGAGATCCCGAAGTCCCGAGGCGCCCTCTCTGAGGTCTTCCACCATCTCGATGACCTGGGTTGTGTGATCGTTCAGGTCGGTGAAATAAGGCACCGTATTCTCAGCGAGTAGTGCCGAGGTAGGGCGCATCATGGCACTCGAAACTTCCCTGATGGGGCGCATCAGGCGGTAGAGTTTTCCAATATCCCGTTTCAAGGCGTAGAGTTCTGATGCGTCGATTGCTGTGGCGTTGAATTGCAGTTCGTCATCAATTCGCAGCACCGATTCATCGAGTTCGTCGATTAGATGCAGGTAGTTGTCGACCACGGCATCCAATAAAGCCCATGCGAGGTAGTCCGCTCCGTGGGTTCTAATTCTCCCACTCCCTCCTGATTTGATTCGATTAAGAACCGGGTTAAGGACGGCAGAAGGGCCTTCAAGAAAGGAGATAATCAATTGGTTTGGCAGAATGATCATCGAGAGCTGCTGCATATCGATCGTTAGATCATCAGGTTCTCGTGCAATCAATTTGGCGACGACAAATACATCCGAGTCCCGCTTTTCGATTTTGGGGCGGCCTGCCGTGTTGAGAACGTCTTCAAGGACAAGATGGGAAACGCCAAATGCTTCTACCAAGTCAGTTAGCTTCTCCGTTTCATGCAGTCCGGTGACATGGAGCCAGGTAACTTTTTCTCTTCCGGCAAGGTCTCCGATATCGGGAAGGACATCCGAGGTTTGAACCTCAACAGAGTGTTCATCATATTGCACCAGTTGAAAGTGCGTCGTGTCCGAGCGTTTTGCTCCGTGATGGACGAGTGAGCCGGGTGATTGAGCCAGCTTCCGCTTCTTTCGCGTGACTCGGGGAAGTTGGTGCTTGGAGAGGTGAGAGCGTTTCATGTCGGCTCCGAGCAGTATGAGTATAATTCGGATTGGCGCAATTCAATTAGCGAAGTGCGAGGGGAACGGTTTGCTTCGATTGTCAGGATTGACGTGATGGAGTAGGGTGAGGCAATGGCCGATGATTCAAACAATGAGCGGAAGCGAGAGAGTGTTGCGATTCTCGGTGGGTCATTTGATCCTGTTCATCAGGGGCATCTCGGGATGGCCGCGACTGTGATCGAGCACAGCGGTATCGATCGAGTCATCTTCGTGCCGTGTTTTGTGTCTCCTTTTAAAAGCGGGAGCGTGGCAAGCCCAGAGCAGCGCGCAGAAATGCTGGAGCTTGCGATCAATGATTCCGGTTCCGATTGGGCGAGCGTCTCGCGATTCGAGATTGAGCGCCCCGAACCCAGTTATTCATGGGAAACGGCGGAGCATTTCACTCGCACAATGCCGGAGGCTGAGCTGCATTGGATCGTCGGCACTGATCAGTGGGAGCTGCTGGAGAAATGGGCGGAGCCTGAAAAATTACGGACCCTTCTGAAGTTTATCGTTCTGACTCGTGGCGGGGCTGAAGTGAAGGCGAGGAATGGCTGGCGTCACGAGACGCTGCCTTTTGAGCATGCCGCTTCATCTACGAAGATCAGGGAGCAGTTTACGGAGCACGCTGATTGGCTCGCTCCGTCCGTGCTCAATTATTGCCGCGAGCACGGTTTATACAGCGCTGCCGCGCAGGGTTGAGCCCGCCTGCAGAGGCTATTATTCTTCACCTGATAGTTTCGCAATTTCGCAAAGCCGTCCCGATTCGTTCCCTCCTCTGCGATTCGCGTTAAGATACGAAAGAACACTTCACGCGAATGCAAAAGAATGGCCACGAATCACGCGAATATTCCGGCTCTTCTTTTCCGAGTTTTGAAGTGGGGCGGGTGAGTAGCAAAAATCGCATGGGCTGGAAGCGCCATGCGACTTGGTTTTGTTAGCCTGCTCCTTTTCAAGGAATAGGGCGAATGCCCTCCGATTAAGCGCCGGTCTGAGCGGCGCCTGCTGAGTCAATCTTGGACTGCTCGGTGTCGAGCACTTCGCGTCGGAGGTTGGTTCCGGCTTTCCGTGCCCACCAGAGCACGATGGGCGCTGCGATGAAAATTGAGGAGTAAGTACCGACAATCACACCAATGATGAGGGTTTCGGCAAAGTTTCTGAGTCCGGGACCACCGAAAAGGTAGAGAACGGTGACGGTGATTAATGTGGTCACGCTGGTGAGCAAGGTTCTTGCGAGGGTCTTGTTCAGTGCGTAGTTCATGATGTCTTTCACATTGCCTCGCTTCGTCGCGAGACCTTCACGAACCCGGTCAAAGACAACAATGGTGTCGTTGATCGAGTAACCGGCAATGGTAAGAAATGCCCCCACAGTGATGAGAGTGACCTCCTGTCCGAGAAGGGTCGTGATTCCTATGACAACGATCAGATCGTGGAAGAGCGCGGCAATTGCACCGAGCGCAAAAGCGAACTCGAAACGCAGCGTGACGTAGATCAAAATTGCAATGATTCCGATGAGGAGGGCAATACCGGAAGAGGTCAGCATGGATTTACCGACCGCTGATCCGACCGAGCTAACAGTGGTGTCTGTAAGCTTCACTTTCAGATCTTTCTCGATTTCCCCGAGGATCTGAGAGGCTGAATTGTCCGGAGCCCGGACAAGGAAAAACTCATCGCTGGAGCCGACTGGCTGCTGCCGTTGAACGAGAGGCTCTCCTCCCAGATCGAGATCGGAAAGAGCGTCTTTGATTCCCTCTTTGGTCATTCCTTCGGTCGACTGAATTGTGATCGAGTCGCCACCCCGCAGTTCAACGCCTCGTGGGTCCACAGAAGGGACGATGATGAGGGATGCCACAATCGCGATCACGGAAACGACGGCACAGATTTTCCGCTTTCCGAGGAAATCGATGATCTTGTCCGGGACCAAATTCATGAAGCTGACCTTCTTGATAAAACCTTTTTCTTTTCCAACGCCGGTGGCCCAGGAGAAGCAGACTCGTGTTACGAGAAGCGAAGAGAAGAGGGTCGCAAAAATACCAATGATCAAGGTGATCGCGAAGCCTTTTACGGTGCCGGCGGCAAGTGCGTAAAGGATGCCCGCGGTGATCAGCGTCGTAATGTTCGCATCGATAATTGCGGAGAAGGCTTTCTCATAGGCGGTGTCGATCGCCGATCGAAGTGATTTCCCTTCGGCCAGTTCCTCACGGAGGCGCTCGTAAATGAGCACGTTTGCATCGATCGCGACACCGATCGTGAGGATGATACCCGCGATACCCGGAAGCGTCAGGGTGAACTGGAAGAGAGCCATCGTTCCGAAGATAATCGTCATGCTGATGATGAGGCCAAGCAGCGCGAGAATACCGGAGAAGCGATAGTAAACGACAATGAAGAGGAGCGTAAGGCTGAGCCCGGCAACACCCGCCATGATACCCTGTTTGATCGTCGCAGCGCCCATCGTGGGGGAGATGAAGTTTGAGTATTCGATGTTGATCGGTGTCTCGAGTGGATTTTCGAGCGCGGAGGCGAGAGCAAGTGCCTCTTCCTGTGTGAAATCGCCGGTGATGGAACACCCCGTTGAAAACGGTTCGTTGATCACAGGGGATGACAGGATGAGGTTGTCCATGATGATAGCGAGAGGTTGATTGGTATTTTCACGAGTGAGAGGGCCCATGATGTCTGCTCCGGGGCCGGTGAAATCAACGCTGATGGAGTGACCGCTGCCTCCGTAGAAATAGCCGGCTTTGTTCACGTATTCGCCCTTCATGTCGCGCTTAATTTTGACGAGCCCGTATCGAGTCGGGAGTTCGTCTCCCTCGTCGCTGAATTCCGGCTTGTAAGGGAGCGCCTCGTATCCGGGGATCACCTGCGCTCCGCTTTCTACTTGTCTTGCGAGCGAGCGACTCTGCGGGTGGAGAATCGAAAATTCGAGCTTGGCTACTTTTTCGAGAACCGCTTCGATCTCTTTAAGCTTCTCTTGTCCGACGCCGGGCATCTGAAGGAAAACGCCATCATCGCCGGAAGGGGCAAGAATCACTTCACCTGTGCCGAGATCATTGAGTCGTTTAGAAAGTACCTCGATGACCTGCTGTTGTGATCCGCTGTCGATCACCTTTTCACCGGTGGCTTCGATCTTAATCTGCATGGAGACACCGCCCTGAAGCTCGATGCCCTGTTCCATTCCCAGCGTTGAATAAAGCCAGACGCATAGTGCGGTCACCCCAATCGCGAGGATGGTGCCAATCATGCGTTTCCGCTTTTGTACTTCCGCCGCAAAATAGATCACGAAGAGGGCAAGGAGTCCCAATCCCATGAGAAAAACGAGGTTAGGGGAAACGCCGATGGCCGGTGCGTCTTCCACCTCGACCGCGGTTGACACTTCCGAACCGGGGGCAGGGACGGTCTCGATCGCCCCAGCGACAGGATTGACTGTCTCTTCCGTCGTTTTAGCCGTCTCTGTGATCGCCTTTTCGAGTTTCGGTGGGGCAGTGCTGGCACCGTCCTGAATGATCGGAGCGCTTCCGCTCTGGTCAGGTTTGGTGATGCCGGATGCAGAATCCGAAGCAGTTGCTTCGATACTGACTTTAGCTGCGGTGGTATCGGCCGTGGTTTCTTGAGCTGGCATGGGATTCTTTGGAAAAGGTATCAAACAGGGTTAGGTCAGACACCTAACAGGGGTGAGCCAGAGACCCAACACGGTTGCGTGATAGACCTAACTGGGATGGTTCGAAAAGAAGTTTCGGAATGGGTTCGAAATCAGGAATCGGAGTCGTCCGAATCACTCGAGTCGTCCGTTTTTGAATCTTTCTCGATTGGCTTCGCGTCCTTCGATGCTTTGCCTCCGTTGACCGTGGCGATGGCGCTTCGATCCAGTTTCACGCTCAAACCATCAGCGATTTTCACCGAAACGGTTTTGTCTGTTTTGCCGGAAACGAGGCCGTGGATACCACCAATCGTCACGACTTTGTCCCCGATTTTGAGATTATCACGCATCAGCGTCGCTTCTTTCGCCGCCTTCCGTTGTGGGCGAATCAGTACGAAGTAGAAAAGACCGAACATGATGAGCATGAGCGGAAGCATTCCGAAGGGGCTTCCAGCAGCAGGAGCAGCCGCTTCGGCGAGTAGAGTAGTGATGTTTGTCATGGATATAAAAAGTAATAAATGAACGCAAAGGGGGGCTGATTTCAATCACTCTTTACCCTTTGCTGTATACCGGGTGATGAACGCAGACTTAAAATCAGTAAACGTGCCGGTGTCAATAGCATGCCGGACCTGCTTCATCAAGTGCAGATAGAAGTAGACGTTGTGTAAAGTAAGAAGGCGCAGTCCGAGAATTTCATCGTTTTTGATGAGATGACGGAGGTATCCGCGGGAAAATCCTTCACAAAGGGGGTGCGTTTCGCCGGGCGGAGCGAGTGGGATTTGGCTCTTTTCCCACTGGGCATTTTTTAAATTGATCGTTCCATCAGCGGTGTAGCCGGTCCCATTTCGCGCCACACGAGTCGGGAGGACGCAGTCGAACATGTCGATTCCGCGGGAAATGAGTTCGAGTAGCTGATCAGGCTGGCCCAGTCCCATCGCATAGCGGGGCTTATTTTCAGGAAGCACCGGAGCTGCTACATCGGCGGCTTTGTACATTTCAGGAATCGGTTCTCCGACCGAAAGTCCCCCAATCGCGTAGCCGTCGAAGTCGAGCTTAACGAGGTCGCGGGCCGCTTTTTCGCGGAGATCGCCGTAGCAACCACCCTGGACGATCCCAAAATAATGCTGCCCGGGAGGCCTGTTTGCCGCTATCCACTCCCGTGCCCGAACCGCCCATCGCTGGGTCAGGTCGAGTGAATTCGCCGCGTAATCCCGCTCGCATGGGAAGGGCGGGCATTCGTCGAGAATCATGCAAATGTCGCTCCCGATAGAGCGTTGAATCTCAAGGACTGACTCCGGAGTGAGGATCAGCTTGCTGCCATCGAGGTGGCTTTGAAAGCGAACGCCTTCCTCAGTGATTTGGCGTAGCTTTGCGAGAGAGAAAACCTGGTAACCACCTGAGTCCGTGAGAATGGGGCGGTCCCACTGCATGAAATTGTGCAGCCCACCGAATTCGTCGAGAACATCAGTCCCGGGACGGAGGTTAAGGTGATAAGTGTTTCCGAGAATGATGCGGCAGTCCAAGGCCGGGTCGGTGAGTTCGGTCGGGTGAACTGATTTCACGGTGCCGCGCGTCCCTACCGGCATAAAAGTCGGCGTTTCCACTTCACCATGCGCAAGCACCATGCGGCCACGCCGGGCCGCGGTTTGGGTGTCGGTTTTGAGAAGGGTGAACATGTTTCAGCCAAGCCGCTTTTTACGGGCGGAACTGGTACTCGATATTCTGGTTTTTTCCAGTAGCGGATTTCTCCCCGAAAACGATCCAGGAGGGACCATGGCAATGTCGTAAAAAATGTCCGCTTCGAGCCGAAGCGGGAAACGGATCAATGAATCGAGGGGCCGGGCCGAATGACCCCTTTCGAAATTCAGCTTGGATGAGTCCCGGACTTTGGTGAACTAAAGACCTCACCCTGTCGTCCGCAAACCACTTGCGATCGCGCTGATGGAAAAGATCAGGTCTCTCGTGAGTTCTTGGTCTGTTTTCCTCCACTCGCGCAGCAACTCGACTTGTTGCTCGTGAAGAATTCGAAGGGGGCGTTCGCGGATGATCAAGGTCTTCGAGTAGCGGGGGCGACGCTCTTCTATTGATCGTGGGAAGAGCCGCGAAAGGTGCTCCGCGGTTGCGGTCATCTCGGCCTCAATTTTCGTCATGAATCGCTCACGGACTTCTTCGTTTTCAACGAGCGATGCGTAGAGCTTCATCAGTTCAAGGTTCGTGCTCATGAGATTGGTCTCAACGCCGGTGAAGACGTAACGAGCGAGCGTGGACTGACCGATTGTTTCGACGAGGCGGGCGTAATCTTCAGGCGCCTCACTTTCCAGTTTCTCGAGTGCCGATCCGACGCCATACCAGCCGGGCAGATAAAAGCGCGCCTGAGTCCAACTGAAGACCCAGGGGATTGCTCTGAGATCGTCGAGTGAGGCAGTGCCGGTGCGTCGTGATGGCCGCGAGCCCATGCGGGTTTGCTCGAGAGCGTCGATCGGAGTGGCCTGACGATAGAATTCGATGAAGTCTTCGGTCTCCAATAACTCGCGGTAGGCGTCTTTGCTCCACTCGGCGAGATTCGGCATCAATTCAATGCCGGGGTCCACCGTGTTGGAAGGTTTTAAATGAAGTGTTGTCGAGTGAGCGACACAGGCTTGAAGGCTCTCGAGGTGATAGACCGCGTTGTCTGAGTAGGCGTATTTTTTGGCAATCGTTTCGCCTTGTTCCGTCATGCGAAAATCACCGCTCAGTGAGCCGTGGGGAAGGGCCCGCATGAACCAGTTCGTCGGACCTGCTCCGCGACTGATCGTGCCGCCACGTCCGTGAAAATACCGAATCCTGACACCATGTTTTTTGCCAATGTCAGTAATCGCGGCCTGTCCCGCGTGAAGTGCCCACTGGCTCGCGAGAATTCCCGCGTCTTTGTTGCTGTCACTGTAGCCCAGCATGACTTGTTGGGCCGGCGATTCGGGACTCGTTGATGCGGAGAAGCTCGCTTTTGCAACCGGGTGGCTCAGGTAAGCATCGAGAATCGCGGCTCCGCCATTGAGGTCGTCGAGAGTCTCTAGCAAAGGAACCACTTGAAGTGGGCAGACACGTTCGCTCCCGGCGGGAACGACGAGGCCTGCTTCGCGGGCAAATAGATGAACGACCAGCAAATCTGAAAGCTGGCGGGTCATGCTGACAATGATCGACCCGAGGCCGCCCGAATTTACTTTTCGGTAGTCGAGTAAAACGCTGAAGCAATCCCGAACCGCGTCGGCCTCCGGTCCCGCTTTCTGGTCGATGTGAAGAAACGGCCTTGGGGATGCGAGCTCACGAGTGAGAAATTCGACCCGCTTTTCTTCGGGCCAGTTCGCAAAATTGGCACCGTCTTCGATTTCGGCAGCCACCAAAAGTTGTGAAGCCGCTTTGTCATGAAACTCGCTGTTTTGTCGAATATCGAGCTCGGCGAGATGAAAGCCGAAGACATTAAGCTTTCTCAAAATAGGCGCGACAAAACGTTCCGCGAGACGGTTTGCGCCGATCGCAATGAGCGAGTCACTCATCAAATCTAAATCACGCCGGAATCCCTCAATCGGCGTTTCCGGAAATTGACGCAACTGGGCCCGGAGGAGATACCCCATCGCGCGCCATGGCTCATCGGGATTCCGATCGCGAATGTAAATGCCTTCCTCTCCGAGCAATATCACTAGCTCCGCAATGCGAACGTCGAGGGGATCCGGAATAGCGTGCGCCGGTGATGAGACCGTTAGATGAAACGCCGCGTCAGCCAGTTCACGTGAGTAGAGTTTAAGTGACTGGCGCTTGAGCTCAGCAAGTGTCTGCCGGGTTACGTCAGCGGTTACGCCGGGATGGCCGTCGCGGTCGCCGCCGATCCAGAGGCCAAATCGCAGCTGTGGTCCGTTTCCGGCATCGGCAAGGGTCTTGGGATCAAAGCCTGCATCTTTCCAGGCCCATTCGAGATGCCTGTGCACTCTCTCGACCGCTTTGGGAAAAACTTCTCTGAGGTAGAACAAGGCATTCCTCAGTTCGCGCTCCACCGTGGGGCGCTCGACGTGAATCTCTCCCGTCGTCCAAAGCGCTTCGAGGGCCGCCAGCATGCTTTCCCGTGCTCTTTCATGCTCCTGCTGAGTGAATGAGGGATCTTCGAGCCGCGAAAGTTGCTGATAAAGGTCGCGGTGACGCTCGCGAACACTGGGCCTTTTTGCCTCAGTCGGGTGAGCGGTGAAGACCGGCTCAACCCGGACCGCCTGAATTGCCTCTGCGATTTCGTTTTCACTGAACCCGCCCTTTTTGAGCGAGGCAAGGCAATGAGGCCAAAGCCCCTTTTCGGCAGTTGATCCGAGGATTTTTTCCCGCTTGCGGCGGGTGTCGAGTGCGACTTGTTCCTCGATCATATCGAGGAGCTGAAAAGCGATTGAATAGACTTGCGCGGTGTCGCCTGCGTCGGAAAGGGGTGGGGCATTCTCCGAGCCGTTCAGCCACGGTAACGCAGCGGCCATTCCCGGTTTCGCGGTCGACTCCATGACTTCCTGAAGGCAGGAAATGATTTCGTCAATTTCGGTTTCGAGAGACTCGAGGCCGGTGTCGATTAGTTCACGGGCAGAAGGAGTTGAGGGCATGGTGAGATCGTAAAGCGCTTTGCGCAGGGGAAAAGTGAAAAGTAGAGAGACTGACAAATTACGGAGCGACCACATTCCTGTGGTCTGGCGGACGACTTGTTAGTGGCGCTGATAGGCTGCGTAAAACGACAGGAGCGCCTGCCGCAGGAAAGTCGTTTCTCCGTAATTTACTTAGCGTCAGGAGACTTAGGTTGGACCGAGCAAATCCTCAATTATATGGGACTCATACAAGGTGACTCGCAATGGATCCAATCTCGCCTTTCCTGGATTGCTCCTGACATAGTTAGCCGAGTGGAAAAAATGTGACTGATTTCGAATCATTCTGTCGAAATAGTTCTTTTGCCAAAATCGACCGGATCTTTTCAGCTCCAAATTGATCCTAAACGCGGCAAAACCTTTCCAAGCCTGAATCGTCTGTTCGAGCTTGGTGCCTTCCGCCAGAGAGAAGAGTATATGGGCGTGGTTTGGCATGATGATGAAACTGTGAATCAAGTATCTTTCTTCGTCAAAATGGAGGAGCGCGCTCGATACGATTTCGCGTAGAATCGGATCATTAAGGCAGCACTCTCCATGACCTCGATCGAGGTAGGAATCATGGATGTTTGAAAACTGACTTTGATATTCCTCTTCGACGGACTCATTCCAGGGTTCCGGATGATTCGCAAGCCAGTGAACGCGATCCTCGTGCCATTTATCCAAAAGTGTTTTCGGTATCGAATCTTGAAGTCGAAACGTTACGAAATAGGTGGCGCCTGCTTGTTGCCAATGAGGAAGACGATTTCCGTGCTTAAGAACTTCTGTGTATGGATTGAAAAAGGACGGCTCTTCTTTCATCGGTCCGAAAATATTGCGAGATTTCAGATATCTTTGGAAGCTTTTTCTGGCTGAACGGCTGCGTAAAACGACAGGAATGTCGTTTCTCCGTAGGCTTGGGAATCGAACACGGAGCGACCACATCCCTGTGGTCTGGCGGAAGTCCTGCAGGTATGGATCTACCGAACCTGCCCTTGCCCGACGACGAGATACTTGTAGCTGCATAACTCTTCTAGAGCCATGGGGCCACGCGCGTGGAGTTTATCAGTGCTGATACCAATTTCGGCTCCGAACCCGAATTCGGCGCCATCACTGAATCGAGTCGATGTGTTCCAGAAAACGCAGGCGCTGTCGATTTCGAGTTGGAATCGCTCAGCGGCGGCCTTGTCCTCGGTGACAATACTGTCGGTGTGATGAGATCCGTAGTGATTGATGTGAGTGATCGCGGCATCGAGATCGTCGACCACTTTTACGGCGAGGATGTAGTCGAGATACTCGGTTGTCCAGTCTTCCTCCGAAACCGAAACGATGCCGTCTATTCCTGCCAGTTTGATGAATTCGTCATCGCCGCGTAGTTCGACATTTTTCGCTGAGAGCGACTCGGCAATTTGCGGGGCAAATTCGGCTGCGACATCACGATGAATGAGGAGCGTCTCGAGCGCATTGCAGACCGAAGGTTTGTGGCACTTCGAATTGGTCGTGATCGCTTCGGCCATGTTGAGGTCGGCGTCTTTATCGACGAAGACGTGGCAAATACCGTCGTAGTGTTTGATCACCGGCATCCGGGCCATGCTCACAACGGCTTCAATAAGACTCGCTCCTCCTCGTGGAATGATGAGGTCGAGATACGTGTCCATCTCGCAGAGATACTGAACACTTTCGCGATCCGTAAAAGGGATCAGCTGGACGCTGTGATCGGGCAGTCCTGCTGTCGCTCCGCCGGCCTGAAGCGCCTCTGCGATGGCGCGGTTCGAATGAATCGCCTCTTTTCCGCCGCGAAGGATCGTTGCGTTTCCGGTTTTGAAACAAAGCACGGCGGCGTCGGCGGTGACGTTGGGGCGGCTCTCGTAGATGATGCCAATAACGCCAATCGGCGTGCGCTTTTTGACAAATTCGAGTCCATTTGGCCTCGTCCACTCTTTGATGATCTCGCCGCTTGGATCGTGAAGTTCTGCCACTTCGCGAATGCCGTCGGCCATCGCTTTGATGCGATCATGGTCGAGGCGAAGGCGATCTTTCATCGCCTCCGTGAGCCCAAGTTCATGAGCCGCCGCGAGGTCTTTCTCGTTGGCGGCAATGATCTCCGTTTCTTTGGCGATTACGGCATCAGCCATCGCGATGAGAATGCTGTTTTTCTTATCCGTGGAAAGTTTTGTCAGGGCATGCGCGGCAGCGCGGGCCTGTTTGCCCATTTGCCATACCTGGTCGCGAATTTCTTCTGAAGTCATGATGCGTGAGAAATCTAAGATACTGGGGGAGAGAAGCGCGTGCAAAGGCCTTCTCCGGCAACGAGATCAGTCAGCTGTTCGGGGCGGAGCCCACTCGCGATGACCGTTTCAATGCCAGCGGCGACGGCTCCCTGAACGGCTCGTAATTTACTCCCCATACCGCCTATGGAAAGAGCGCCTTTTTCATCTCTGGCGAGATCAAAGACTGATTCCACGTCGGCAACTTCCGTGATGAGTTGATTGTCCGCATCGAGGAGCCCATCAACGCTCGTGAGGAGGACTAACATATCGGCCTTGATCAAACGGGCGACGATGGAGGAAAGGGTATCGTTGTCTCCGACTTTAAGCTCGAAGACCGAGACGGAGTCATTCTCGTTTACGATGGGAATCACCTGACGATGAGGAAGGATCGCATTGACCGTCGCAAGAACATTGGCGCTGCGAGTTTCGTCGTTGAGGTCTTCGTGGGTCACGAGGAGCTGAGCGATTTTGAGCCCATGATTCCCAAAATGGCCCTCGTAGAGATGCATGAGGCGTGCCTGACCTGCTGCGGCACAGGCTTGAAGCATATCGGTTTCCTCGGGACGCGTCGCGAGACCGAAGGTTGACATACCGGCTCCTACCGCCCCGGAAGTCACCATGACGACTTCGTGTCCGGCATGATTGAGATCGGCAATCGCCTGGGAGAGACGGGCGATCATGGCATGATGTATCTCAGCACCGTCTCCCCGAGTCAGGACTCCGGTTCCAATTTTGACAACAACTCGCTTGCCTGTAAAATGATCTTCCATTGACGCTCTCGCCCTGTGGGGCGCTCGCGCGGACGATATGGCCATGGCCTTGGAGTGTAAAGTAGCAGTTTGAGTTCCCGATTGTGCGGTTAGGGCTTGCGAATTCGCTTGAGTCGCCCCATCTTGCGCCCCTGAAAAGGAGCTCGCTTGTTCCAGCCTTCTTCCCTTTCAAGAAGCACCCATAGTAAAACGGATATTACATCGGTTTCCGGAACCGAAAGTCCAGGTTCGATTCCTGGTGGGTGTATTTTTCCCCGCAGCGGAAATCCTCCTTAACTTTTTCGTCCTCTTTATCTTAAAGGGAGTCGTTAATGCAAAGAGCAGCAGTGACTCGAACTCCGGGTCTCCAACGAAGGTTGGATTGTTCTGTCCAGTAACCCACTCTTGTGAACCCACATTCGATCTCCTGCGAATGCGGGAGGCCCGATTCAGAACTTACGGTCGTCACCGATTTTGTCATCCGGTGGAGCCCATCGGGCGGTCGTGCGCCATGCGGGGTGACGGAAAACCCTTGCCATTGGCTATCGCGTTGCTTCGAATTTCAATATTTCACATGGGAAATGACAGTCCGTGTCCGTTCACGCGATACCTCTCAACGAATACGTTTACGAATTACCTCACCACCGGATTTTTCAACGATTTCAACGATACCCTTGTCGGGCCTTCGCCCCGAAGAATGCACGTAGAATCTTACCTCACGCGAAAGGATCGCCTCTTCAAGGGACTTCAGGACATCTTGTTCGATGTCGTCTTCAAAATCGCAGAACCAATAAAGGGTATCGATTTCCTGCAACTCAACGAGAGCCATCAACGCGGCAAAAGGATTTCGCTCCAACTGAATTTGTCGGTAGTGAGGCTCGATTTCTACGGCGATTTTTGGTTGATGCCATTTAGGATCGAAAGGATTGGCTGTATCTATAGGCATTTCGCCGTAGAACCAACGGTCGTCTACCTCTAGCCGTTCTCCCTGTGAATAGTATTTCTTAACTCTGAGTCCCGACCCGGCAGACTCGCGATAGTGAGCGGAGGGAAAAGACTGTGCGATTTCCTCACGGACTGCGGGAAGATAAGAGCGCATGCTCGGGGAATTATCGAGGACGACGCCAAGGTTTGATGCAGTAACTTTGGTCCCGTAGATTTCACCTTCGACCATGGCCGCCTTTTCTACTTTTACGTCTCTGGGAAGTTTTTCCCAGGCGACGAAAGCCTTTTTCTCCGCCTCTGCTAATTGGACCCGGACAGTCTCCAGGTCGTTCAACATCGTTCGCAAAAGCAAGGTTCTGTCACTGTCGCTGGTTCGGTCCTTGAGAAATTTTTCGTAAACCTCCTTCTGGTTATCTGAGGTTTCGCGATATTTGAGAGGGACTTCGAAATCGATGACTTCAGCCATTCTCGCTGCTCGCAGGTCGAAGCGAGCCTTGGTTTCCTCGATATACTGCAGTGAGTGGGTTCTTATCGATCCTTCGCCCCAGCCCCCGCCGTATTCCGCTGCATCGGGATGGAAAGGAAGTAGAAAAAGGGCTCCACTGATCAGGAAGACAGAACAAAATCTCATGATAGGCAGGATAGGGATCTTAGTTTAATTCGATCAAGGTAAAACGTATCCCGTGTGAAATAGAGTCGACGGGAAAGAAATCCTCACGGATTCCGCTACGCCCGGAGATCGTAGAGAAACTGCGTGAGCATTTCTCCGCAAAAGCCCTGTCCCTCGCAAAAGTCCCACGCAGCGAAGCGTCGCCCGAAGGCGCAAAGATCGACAAGAAAAAAGCTCCGCGCCTCTGCGCCTCCGCGTGAGATCTCTTCACAAGCCCTGCCATCTATCTCGCTACTATACTCTTGCGGAACCACAATCGATCCATTACCACTTCCTCATGCCCGAAACCGCACCAGCCGCAGTAACCGATTTCATCACCCGGTGGGGCCCATCGGGCGGGCGTGAGCGGGCCAACTACCAGATGTTCCTCGCCGAACTCTGTGATCTTCTCGACGTGCCGCGTCCCGATCCCGCGCTCGCGGAAGACATCGCCAATGCCTACGTTTTCGACCGGTCGATTCCGCATCACAAATCCGACGGCTCCGCGACGACGCACTTCATCGATCTCTACAAAGCCGGGCATTTCGTTCTCGAAACGAAACAGGGCGTCGAAGCCGAGAAAAGCGCTGACCCAACAGGGTCAAGCCTCACACCTAACCCTGTTGGGCACCGCCCTCTTAAGTCGGGTTCCAAAACCGCATCCGGACACGGGAAACGCGGCACGAGCGGGTACGACAAGGCGATGGTCAAAGCGCATGCTCAGGCCGAAGGCTACATTCACGATCTTCCTGCAGGAGAAGGGAGGCCGCCGTTTCTCATCGTTTGTGATGTTGGATACGTCTTCGAACTCTACGCCGAATTCACCCAGAGCGGCGGCCGCTACCAGCGCTTCCCGACCCCGAAGGCCCACCGCATCTACCTCGATGATCTCGCCGATGAGGAAACCCGCGAACTCCTTCGCACGATCTGGACCGATCCGCACTCGCTTGATCCCTCGAAGCGCATTGCCCGCGTCACCCGGGATATCGCCGACCGGCTCGCCCGCCTCGCGAAATCGCTCGAGGCCGAAAAGCACGACCCGGGCGTCGTCGCCACCTTTCTCCAGCGCTGCCTCTTCACGATGTTTGCCGAAGACATCGGCCTGCTTCCCGAGGACGGCTTTCTCAATCTTCTCCAAAAAGTAGACGAAAATCCCGCGAGCTTTCCTGTTCTCGTGACTGGGCTCTGGAAGGAAATGGCGACCGGCACCGACTACTCGCCGCTCCTCTTGCAGAAAATTGCGTATTTCAACGGAGGACTCTTCGAAAATGCCAACGCGCTCCCGCTCACTCGTGAGCAGGTCAACTTGCTCATCGATGCTGCGGAAGCCGACTGGAAAGAAGTCGATCCCGCCATCTTCGGAACCCTCCTAGAGCGCGCCCTCGATCCGCGCGAGCGCCACAAACTCGGGGCCCACTACACGCCGCGTTCCTACGTCGAGCGACTCATCGAGCCGACCGTGATTCAGCCGCTTCGCGAAAAGTGGGAAGCGGTCAAGGCCGCTGCCGTGCTTCTCAGTGAAAACGATCAGTTCGATAAAGCCCGGGGCGAAGTCGAGCGCTTTCATCGTCATCTCTGCTCCATCAAAATTCTCGATCCCGCCTGCGGTTCCGGAAACTTCCTTTACGTCACCCTTGAGCACATCAAGCAACTCGAGGCCGAGGTCCTCGAACTCTTCGACGAACTCGGAGGCGACCGCGCTCTCGAAATGGACACCTTCAAAGTGCGTCCGAATCAGTTTCTCGGCATCGAGGTCAATGCCAATGCCGCGAGGATCGCCCAGCTCGTGATTTGGATTGGTTTCTTTCAGTGGCATCACAAAACCACCGGCAAAGCCGACACCAACGACCGACCGCTCCTCGGGAAAATGAACGGGATCGAAAACCGCGACGCCGTTCTTGCGTATGATGAGAAGATTCCCCGTCTCGATGCCGACGGGAAAGTCGTCGAAATCTGGGACGGGATTACGACGAAGAAGCATTCAGTGACCGGGAAAGACGTGCCCGATGAGAGTCGGAAGAAAGTGCTCTATGATTACACCAATCCAAGGAGACCTGACTGGCCCGAGGCGGATTATGTGGTGGGAAATCCTCCGTTTGTGGGGAATAAGCGGATGCGTGATGTGTTGGGCGATGGATATACAGAAGCCTTGCGAAAAGCGTGGAAAGGTGATGTTCCAAGTTCTGCTGACTTCGTAATGTTTTGGTGGCAAATGTCAGCCGAGTTGGTCAGGGGAGGCGCATGCAAACGATTTGGATTGATCACAACCAATTCGATTCATCAGGCATTAAATCGCCGTGTTGTGGAACAGAACCTAAAAAACCCTTCGAATCCAATTTCTTTGGCTTTTGCCATTCCTGATCATCCCTGGGTCGACTCAGGTGAAGGTGCGGCAGTTCGCATTGCAATGACCGTAGGAACGATAGCAAACTCATCAGGAATACTTGGAAAATCCTTAGATGCGAATAAAAGTGAAGAATTGGAGATTGAATATAAAACCGGATTAATTTCGTCTGGTTTAACGTTAGGTGCTGATTTGGGCGCAGCGATATCAATGAAAAGTAATGAATCCTTGAGCGGTCAAGGCGTAATTGTACTTGGTTCTGGGTTCTTGCTTGATGCCGAAGAAAAAGCGGAACTAATTTCTTCGAATCCTGAGAACAAAAAACTGATTCGCCCATATTTGAACGGTAGTGACCTTGTAAGAATTTCCAGAGGACTGGAAATTATAGATCTCAATGATTTTTCAGAAGACGAATTGAAGAAATTCCCTGAAATTTATCAGAGGATTTACACTCTAGTAAGGCCAACTCGTCTTCAAATGAAGGATAAGCAGCGGAGAACGAAATGGTGGCTTTTTGGGCGATCCAATCAGGTGATGCGGAAGAGTTTAGAGGGGCTTTCGAGATACATTGGGACATGTCGTACTGCTAAGCACAGGATTTTCACCTTTATATCAGGCAACGTGCTGCCAGACGCCAAAATCGTTGCAATTGGGAATGATGACGCATCTATTTTAGGACTACTTTCTTCAATCGCTCACCGTTGCTGGTCAGAGCGGATTGGGGTGCGGATGGGAGTCGGGAATGACCTGAACTATAATCACGCCGACTGCTTCAACAAATTCCCATTCCCCGACCCTGACGAAGCGACACGTTCCCGCATCCGCGACCTCGGCGAGCGTCTTGATGCCCATCGCAAGCGGCAGCAGGAACTCCATCCCGATCTCACCCTGACAGGGATCTACAACGTCCTTGAAAAGCTCCGCGCCGACGAAGCGCTCACCGACAAAGAACGCAAGATTCACGACGACGGGCTCGTCTCGGTTCTCAAGCAGATCCACGACGATCTCGACGAGGCCGTTTTCCACGCCTACGGCTGGGACGATCTCCACAGTTGGTATCGCGAGGCCGAGACCGGCACGATCCACATGCCCGAACCCGAGAGCGGGTCTCCTGATTCCGTATGCATTACGACCACGCAACTCGACGCCAGCGGGGAAGGACTCCGCGAATCGACCAAAGAGGCGCACGAAAAATACGACGAAATTCTCCTCGAACGACTCGTCGCCCTCAACCACGAGCGCGCCGCCGAAGAAGCCGCCGGCAAGATCCGCTGGCTCCGCCCCGAGTTCCAGAATCCCGACGGCGATCCCGAAACGACCCAGGCCCAACTCGCGATCCCCGCCGCCAAGAAAAAGGTCGCCGCCAAAGCGACCAAGCAAAAGTGGCCCGACCGCCTCACCGATCAGATCTCCACGATCCTCGCCCTCGTGCCCGCCCTAGGCCGCGACCCCGAAACCCTCTCTCAGCCCTTTGGAAGAAAATCCACCAAACGAGAAGCCCAAATCGAGCAAGTCATCGAAGTCCTCGAAAGCCTCGGCAAAGTTTAACGACTCCGCTCTTTTGAAACCGTAGAGGAATGAGAATTTATTCCATCAGAGCAGAAGCCACGTCTGCCAGGGAGAGGCTGCATCCTGCTGCCAACGGAAGCCCTGCGCAGAAGTCATGGGCAAAGCAAACGTGCCACATCCGGTCCGGCGCCTTTCTGCGCCCACATCTAAAACCCGAGGAGTGGCTGCATCTTTCTGCCAACGGAAGCCCTTCGCAGAAGTCATGGGCAAAGCAAACGTGGCACATCCGGTGCCAGCGCCTTTCTGCGCTCACATCTAAAACCCGAGGAGTGGCTGCATCCTGCTGCCAACGGAAGCCCTGCGCAGAAGTCATGGGCAAAGCAAACGTGCCACATCCGGTCCGGCGCCTTTCTGCGCTCACATCTAAAACCCGGGGAGTGGCCGCATATTGGTGCCAACGGAAGCCCTGCGCAGAAGTCATGGGCAAAGCAAACGTGCCACCTCCGGTCCGGCGCCTTTCTGCGCTCACATCTAAAACCCGAGGAGTGGCTGCATCTTTCTGCCAACGGAAGCCCTGCGCAGAAGTCCGGTCTCTCTTCAGTTGCCCAACGGGATAGAAAAAAGTGTGACGCGTAACTCAGACGGGGCATTCTCCTCAATTCCATCTTCGATAACGTTCGTCGTGCCATTATCGTCGGATTCACCTACGAAGGTGCTTTCAACGCTGATGCGTTGCATCAGGAACTTCATGGCCTCATCGTCGCTAATTTCACCATCTTTATCTTTATCGACGAGGAAGAATTTTCTGTTCCGGTCAGGATTTTTCTCGTTAGCTGCTTTCCACTCCTCTTCGGAAATGCTTCCGTTCAAGTCCAAGTCGTAAATTTTCAGCTGCTTGCGATGGTCTTTTAGAGCGAGGTCTCGCGGCGAGAGTTCTTTTTCCTTTCTTGCTTTAGCTTCTGCGTCACTGAGATCGTCTCCTGCTTTCTCCGTTTTCGGCGATACCTCAGTTGCGGAAATGATCGATTTCTCCTGAGCCTCAAGCGCTTCAACGATCTTGCCACGAACGTCCTCTTCGGGCTCCGCTTCGGTTTTGTCTTCGGCCGTAACGGAGGCGAATGTAAGAGCGCCCACGATAGCTGCCGCAAGGGTTCCCTTAGATAAATTAACCGGTTTCATCATGAATAATGTTACGTTCCCCGATCGCGGAGGGCCAACAATTATTCATTTATTAATCACGAGGCCGAACCCTCCGTCAAAAACGAGGTGGGACAGGCCCCGTCTCAAGTTTCGGGACAGAAGTCATTTGCGAAGCAAACGTGGCACATCCGGTCCAGCGACTTTCTACTCTCACCATCTGTGAAGGGTATCATCGCGAAAACGAGGAGTGGACAGGCCCCGTCTCAAGTTTCGGGGCAGAAGTCATTTGCGAAGCAAACGTGGCACATCCGGTCCGGCGACTTTCTACTCTCACATCTGAAATGTGTCGCGGCGGATTTAACTTTCGCACGGAGTGTCAATCTCCCGTTTTCGGTGAATATTGCCCGTGCCACCGAAGACATTGATACTGAATGACGTGATACTTTCTGGCTCAGAATTTGGTATAGTTCTTTCCACTAATGGCTGCTTCTCACTCATCCCGCCGAGATTTCCTTGTTGCTTCGACGACTGGGGTCGCAGGCTTTCGCTTCGGAACTTCCCCCCATTCGGGAGCTGAATCGATCGCAAAACCTCCAGGTTCTGCGGCGAAGACGACGATCCTCTTCTTTCTCTGTGGAGGCTCCTCCCACGTCGATATGTGGGATCTTAAGCCTGACGCGCCTTCCGAATACCGGAGCCTCTTTCGTCCGATCCCGACCGCTGCGCCCGAGATCCATCTTTCGGAACATCTCCCGATGACGGCGAAGGTCGCGGATAAACTCGCGATCGTTCGCTCAGTCACTGATTACGGACTCGCGACTGGCGATCACCATGCCGGCTACTACTACAATCTCACCGGTCATGCCCCCGATCAGACTTTTAAAACCCAGGGCAACGACCGCCGTCCCCAGTCCGATGACTGGCCGTTTATGGGAAGCGTGATTGGATCGCGCCGACCACCTCATCCCGAGTTGCCCCAGATCATTTCACTTCCCCACAAACCGAGTCGTCCGCCTTACACTCGGCCCGGTCAGTTCTCCGGAAAGCTGGGGCCTTTGCACGATCCTCTTTACCTGATCGGTAATCACGCCGAACCGATGAAGATCAACGCTCCCTCGCTGCGCCTCCAGACGAGCAAGGGGCGACTCGAAGACCGGCGGGAACTGCTCGGTGCGATCAACCGTGCCCGTACTGAACTCGATTCCAATACGGCGATTCAGGATCTTTCCGCCTACCAGGGGCAGGCCTTCGATCTCCTCTCCTCGGGCACGAGCACTTCTGCCTTTGACCTGCAGGAAGAATCGGAAGCAACCCGGGAACGCTACGGCAAAACGCTCAACGGAATGAGTCTATTGATGGCGCGACGACTCGCCGAAGCGGGAGTTCCTTTCATCACTGTTTATTGGCGGGAGAATCTGGACATCAAAACGAAGTGTCGCAGCGCCGGAGGATGGGATACCCACGGCAACAATTTTAAATGCCTCTCCGACTACCTCCTGCCCGAATTTGATCGCGGCTATTCGGCGCTGATCGAGGACCTTTCGAACCGTGGGATGCTGGATGATACGCTTGTTCTCGTTTCCAGCGAAATGGGTCGAAAACCAAAAATCGGGGATCGTCGGTCAGGCGGCGTTTCCGGTGCAGGACGCGATCATTGGACCTCCTGCCAGAGTGTCGTGATGGCCGGCGGAGGCGTTCAGGGAGGGCAAACGTATGGGAAAACCGACAAGTACGGAGAACTCCCCATCGAGAATGTGGTCGGACCTGAGGATATCACCAAAACGGTCTATCACGCGATGGGAGTAAACGATCTCAATGCTATCGACCGAGCCGGGCGCCCCATCAATTTGCTCTCAGAAGGCCGCGCGATAACCGAATTGTTTTGAAGTCGTGTCGACCGTTTTTCGTGGAACGGGGTGAGGGCCCGTCATCCGTCCCACAGTGCTTTCTACCGATCGAGCAAATCATCGAGGTCCTCGAAAGCCTGGGCAAAATTTAATCCCGGGCCTTTGTCCCGAAGTGAGTAGAACAGCGAAAACAAGGAGGGGCTGCATCTTGCTGCCCACGGAGCCCCTGCGCAAAAGTCCGGTCCTTCTCGACCTTGCCGTGAGGAAAGTTTTCCGGAATCCGGAGCCGCTCCAGCTGACGACGGAGTCTTCGGCGGGAGGCTTATGAGGCGGCTGGAAGCACGCCTCTCCTTGGATGAACCTTGTCATTTGCGATTAGAAACGCGGGCGAGGGTCTGCCCCCGGTAAACGCGTCTGCTGAGAGAAATCAGGAGAAAAGGCGGGAACGTCGATGTAGTTTTTCTCGATTTGGGTATAAAGTTGACATGTATAGTTTAATAGTTCTATTCTCTGTCTACCTCCCCTTTAAGATTATATTTAAGACAGTGTTAACTGTGAAAATATTATGGGAAAAAATATAGTATTGTGCTCAGACGGAACCGGGAATGCCAGTGTCAAAGGGCGGGGGACGAATGTATGGAAACTATATGAGGCAATTGATTTTAGCCTTCATAGGAGAGCGCCTGATGAAGGAAATCCCGAGGGAGACCGCTGCGAGCAGATTGCTTTCTACGACGACGGTGTAGGAACAAGTGGGTTTAAGCCGCTCAAGTTGATGGGGGGAGCTTTTGGGTATGGCTTGAAGAGAAATGTGTTGGATTTGTACGAGTCACTTTGCCGGATATATGAACCTGGTGATCGGATTTATCTGTTTGGATTCAGTCGTGGTGCCTACACCGTTCGATTTCTTGCGGGACTGATTTCATGCTGCGGCATAGTCGATAGAGCGCGTTGGGATAATCTTTCGGAGTTGCGTAGAATCTCTCTCAGGGGATATAAATCCTTTCGGCATCATTTTCATGGGCTGTCGAGGAAGGAGAATAAGAAAGAAGAAATAGAAGAGAAGATCGAAACTTCGCTCGATAACGATAACGAGGATAGGGAGGCAAAGCTTCGCAGTAATCTCAATAAGATGGAGAGGGATATTGGAAGCGCTCGAAAGAAGGCCGAGAAAGTTACTAATAGTTTCTTTTCCGACTATTCGACGGGAAACGGTTCAATTGAGATCGAGTTTATTGGGGTATGGGATACGGTTGCCGCGATAGGGCTGCCGGTTAGAGAGTTAACGTCCATGTTGAATAAGATCATTCCCTTCCAATTTCCTGATCGATTGTTAGGAGAAAATATCAAGAAGGGGTGTCACGCTCTCTCTATAGATGACGAGAGGAACTCATTTCACCCTATACTATGGGAGGAAACCGAGAAAGACCGAGCGAGTGGTCGGATTGAACAGGTCTGGTTTCCTGGTGTCCATTCCAATGTGGGGGGAGGTTACCCCAAGCAGGGCATTTCACTTGTGACACTCGACTGGATGATGGCAAAAGCGGATGAAGCGGGTCTGCGATTTTTCAAGTCAGAGCGGAGTCGTTATCAGAGTGCTCAGAATTGTCACGATTGGCATTATGACTCAAGGAAAGGGAAAGGTGTATACTACCGCTACAAGCCAAGGGGGATTAAGCAGATATGTGAAGATGCAAATTCAATCCCCCCTAAAATCCACGTTTCTACATTGGAGCGGATCGCGTCTGCGACACAGGGATATGCTCCAATAGTGATCCCCGATGAGTTTGTTATAGTTAATTACGATTCTCGATTGGAAGAGCGAGATGAAAAGAAGATTGAGTTACTGACTGATGGTCTGCAGTGCTCAGCCGTCTACACGAGTGTCGAAAATTTTATTCGTTTCCGAAGATATTCATGGTCGATATTTCTGACGCTTACGGCAGGGGTCTTGGCATACGGGACCTGGTATTCAAATAATCCCGAGTCCAGTAGTGTATCCAAAGGGAAATGGGTTCCGGATTCAGTCATCGCTTTTTTAGAAAAAATCGCCGAGGAAGTTCCGTGGATTGGTGGCCGGGTGAAAGATCTATTAGATCCCTTTTTTCTATCCTGGCAATATTCCCTTGCCGTTGCGGTCACGGTTGCGCTGGTTAGTGCTGTTACGATTTGGTCACGCAGAATGATTCACAAGGAGGCTTCCCGGTTCTGGAGGAAGCAAATTTATATGCCTTGGACGAGTCTGTTGGCTACCTTTGGAGGCGAAGATTCCAATGATGATTGAGTAGCCTGAAAACCTAAGGAATTGTTTCGAATTCTTCTACCGGGTGCTCGCGATTCTTATTATTGAAGGCTCTTCGGCTTGGGGAGACATCGATAGGAGGTTTCGGGTTCGAGTCACTGCGGGTGCGTTATCACTCTTTCGAGAAACCCGTTCTAAATTTTCTTCACGAACTCGGATTTGAGTTTCATCTGCCCGATCCCATCAACCTTGCAGCTAATGTTGTGGCCGTCGTGGCTTTCGGTCAGGCGGATGTTTTTTACCTTGGTCCCGACTTTGAGTGTTGATGAGGTCCCTTTGACTTTTAGGTCTTTGGTCAGCTGAACGGTATCGCCGCTTTCGAGGACGTTTCCGTGGCCGTCTTTGATCGCGTTGGGATCTTCAGCTTCTCCAATAGCTTCCTCCGTGCGGGGGGACCATTCGTGGCTGCAATCAGGGCAGTTGAGGAGAGTCCCGTCGTGGTAGGCGAATTCGGAATTACATTTGGGGCAGTTGGGAATATCACTCATAGCGTCGTTTATTTATATCTGGATCGGCTTGAGTGCACAGGTTCTTTGTGCGATTATTGGACTATTGCGGTTCCTTTCCCCGCGAGAACCGCGAAGGGACCCGCTGAAATCGTGCCGTCGCCTAAGTCATCGCAATTGAGAGTGAGGAGGATTTCACCATTCAGTTTGATGGGAATTGCAGTGCGCGTGCGATTCGGTTCGTGAAGGCGGACGATGATAAATCTTTGATCCTTCTCATGTGAGTAAACGATGTGGACCATTTCCCTTTCTTCGTCCCATTCGGCCTCCATTTGGTTCGAATTCAGAAAGCTTTCTTGCCTCCAGCCTTTCCGGAGTGCGATCAATTTCTTATACCAATCCAAAGTATCAGCATTCCCTAGATTCGTTTCGCCGATCTTCGAGTGAAGAAAGGCTTCGGTTGACGTTGCGCTCGCTCCGTTTTCCCAATCGTGCTGGGGGTGGTCTGTTTTCCTGCCGCGTTCGACGGCTTTGCGGAGTTTTTGGTCCTGAAAGTCGACGAAGAAATAGAAAGGTGATTCGGAGGCAAATTCTTCGCCCATGAACAGCATCGGTGTTGATGGCATCATGATTAGCAGGGCGGCGGCGGCGCGATGCGCGTCATATCCGGCGGCTTGATGGAGTCGTTTCCCGTTAGGGTGATTGCCAATGAAATCGTGATTCTGAATCGAGCAAATTAGAGGCTCGGTCGCAATTTGTGAGGGAGCATCGTTCCGACCGTGCCGTGTCGGTGGGCTCGTGAGAGTGCCGTGAAAAACATAGCCGCGATGTAGAACGAGCCTGAGATCTGAGTCGGCTCGATACTCCCGCGAAGTCATGTCTTCCTCCGGAATGAGCTGAGCGTAGAGCGAATGAAGGAACTCATCGCACCAGAGCCCGTCAAACTCGCTCCCTCCGTCTTCTCTCTTGGAGATCAGTTCTGGGTCGTAGACGTTGCTTTCACCGATGAGATGCAACGTTCGTCCGAGTTTCGTTTCAAGTGCCCTGACAGAGCTGCCTATTTCCGTGACAATGTGTGGAATCGAATCGTCTCGGATAAAGTGGGTCGCATCGACGCGAAGACCGTCGAACTTAAATTCCTCAAGCCAGTAGCGGACGTTTTCGAGAATGTAGGCCCGGGTCGCGTCAGCGTCTTTTTCATCGAAGTTGGGTGAGTCGCCCCAGGGCGTTTTGTGACGGCTTGAGAGATACCCGCCGAAGGCGAAGAGATAATTTCCTTCGGGACCGAAGTGGTTGTAAACCACATCCAAAATCATGGCGAGCCCGCGAGCATGAGCCGCATCGACGAGAGCGATGAGGTCTTCGGGGCGGCCGTAATAGTTCGCAGGCGCGAAGAGATTGACTCCGTCATACCCCCAGTTCCAATTGCCGGCTGCCTGTGCCACCGGCATGATTTCCAGGGACGTCACTCCGAGTTCCACGAGTTCGTCCAATCGGTCAATCGCAGACAGGAAGGTGCCCTTTTCGGTGAAGGTCCCAATATGCAATTCGTAGATAATCAAATCTTCGAAGAGAACGCCTTTCCAATTCAGATTCTTCCACGGAAAGCTCAGGTCGATCAGCTCTGACTTTTCATGCACTCCACTGGGCTGGTAGCGGGTTGCCGGATCCGGATAGCAGGGGCCGTTGTCGATTTTGAACCCGTATTGCATTCCTGCAGTGGCCTTGGTTTCGAGTGCAAACATCCCAATCTCCTCGCTGGCGATCATAGGGATTTCCCTGTCGTTGATGAGCAAAGTCACCGCCTCTGCCTTGGGCGCAAACGCGCTAAATTCAACCGTGTCGGAATCAATGAAGCGTGGGCCGAAAGGGGCGGTCATGTAAAAGATAAGAAAGACTTGAGAACCGGTTTACTCAATGTCTTTGCGGTGTTTCGGAGGCTATCCGATTCCTTAATTCGTAAACATTGGCGTTTCATTTGCGTTAAGATTTCATTCTTTCAACGCGAAGGTAAAAGAATGAACGTGAAAGGTTCCTGAGCAGATTAATCATCTCTTTGCGCGAATAAGGTCTCACTAAATGCGTAGCGCTCAAAAAACCGGATTCGCATTCGTTCCCATTTGCTTGCGATAGCGAGCCGGAGTGAATCCCATTCGGGTTCGAAATTGAGAAGTGAAGGCGCTTTGATCGCAGTAGCCTAAATCAAAAGCAATATCGGCAATGCTCGCGTTGGTTTCCCGTAACAGCTTGCAGGCGGCCTCGACGCGACTTCTTCCTAAAAACTGTTTCGGAGTCAGGCCGGTGTCCTGTTTAAAGCGGCGGTCAAAGTGCCGGTGCGAAAGCCCGAGGTCCCGGGCGAGGCGGGAGAGGGATTCAATTTCGCCGGGGCGCTCCAGCATCATTTCTACCGCTTTCGCGATGGCTCGGTCCTGCGAACGGAGGGATCTTTCCTGATCGTAGCGCTGGACCGTTCCCATGATCCCGACGGTTTTTCCGTGGATTCCAATCACCGGCATCTTATTCGTAATGAACCAGTCAGGCAGTCCCTGACGGCTCAAAAATAGTTCGACCATTCTTGGCATGCTCTCTCCGGTGGCAAGAACGTGCTCGTCGTCTTTTCGAAACTTGGAGGCGAGAGGTGTAGGGAAGAGTTCAAGATCGTTTTTTCCCACAATCTCCGATTCACGAGCGAACCCGAGGCGTTCGTAAAAGAATCGATTCGCAAACACAATTTGAAACTCCCGGTTTTTCAGAAAAAAGGCAATTCGATCGAGATTATCGAAGAGGGCGGGAAAACCAGCGTGATTACCGATATCCTCGATCAGGCTCGATTGTAGATCGTGGATATCAGTTGAGCTCATATTTGGCCAGTTTTTGATAAAAAAAGGCCAGCTGTCTCAATACGCAATCGAATTAATGCGCCATCCTTTCGGATATGAGTTTCCCAATCGAAAATCCCCGCGTCGCCATCGTTGGTCTTGGCTTCGGCGCTGAGTTCATTCCTATCTATCAGCGCCACCCGAATGCGGAGATGACTGCGATCTGTCAGCGCAACCCGGAAACACTGAATGAAATTGGAGATAAGTTCGGGATTGAAAAGCGCTACACGAGTTACGAAGCGCTTTTGAAGGATCCCGATATTGATGCGGTTCACATCAACACGCCGATTCCCGATCATGCTGAGCACACCCTTGCGGCACTGAGGGCGGGAAAACACGTTGCCTGCACCGTTCCGATGGCCACCAGCGAAGCGGATTGTAAGGCGATTATTGATCTCTGTGCGGAAACTGGTCTTCACTACATGATGATGGAGACGGTGGTCTACGCCCGTGAGTTCCTTTTTATGAAAGAGCTTTACGACAAAGGGGAACTTGGAAAGCTCCAGTTCCTTAAGGCGAGTCATCAGCAGGACATGGAGGGGTGGCCGGGTTATTGGCCCGGTCTTCCGCCGATGCATTATGCGACCCATTGCGTCGGCCCGGTCCTCGGCTTGGCTCGCAGCGAAGCTGAGTATGTGAGTTGTTTTCCAAGCGGAACGATCGATGAATCCATGCACGAATGTTACGGCTCGTCTTATGCGGTGGAAAGCACCCACATCAAATTCGCAAACAGTGATCTCAGCGCTCAGGTGTATCGCTCCCTTTTCGACGTCGCGCGTCAGTATCGCGAGAGCTTTGAAGTTTACGGAACGAAAAAAGGGGTCGAATGGCCGCTGATCGAAGGAGAAGAACTCGTCGTACACACTGCGAAGAAGCCAGAGGGAGAGATTCCGGAGAAGGTGAAATGTCCCGATTACGGACACCTTCTGCCTGATGAAATCGCTCCGTTCACGACCGGGGGGGTCTACGGTGGCGACGAGGGCGAGGATCATCTTAGCTTTACCCAGGGTGCCGGACACGGCGGGTCTCACCCTCACCTCGTGCACCATTTTGTGGAGTTATTGCGGGGCAATGGCGAGGGCTATCCTAATGCGGTGCAGTCCGCGAATATCACTCTGACAGGAATCCTTTCTCACGAAAGTGCTCAAAAAGGAGGTGAGATCGTGCGATTGCCAGAGTGGAGCCTCACACAAAGCCACTAAGGCACGGTGGGCGTTACGAATACATACCGGGCGAAGTCGCGAAAGTTCCCAGATCTTAGGAACTTTGTGGCTTGGTCCTTTGGTGCGAAACCTTCCCGTCGCCATGAAGTGCTCGCACGAAGGCACGAAGACACGAAGCCGAGTGGATGAATGCTTTTTCTTTCTGACGCTTAGTGCCTTAGTGGCTTTGTGCGAGCTCGATTCGTTGCTAGGCTCGTTCCGCTGGGATGAGGGTAAAAAACTCTCGGAGATATGGCATCCTGATGAAATACGCGAGTTATGAATGAGGAGTTAGAGCAAATCGCGAAAGATACAGTGGATGCGGCGATGAAGCTGCATATAGCTTTGGGTCCCGGACTTCTCGAATCAGTATATACCGTGATTCTCCAGAGGAAGCTCGAAGAGCGGGGATATGTGGTGGAACGTGAGGTGCCTATTGCGATCGTGTTTGAAGGGATGAAATTCGAGATGGGTTTTCGTGCTGATCTCATTGTAAACAAGTGCTTCATCATTGAGCTGAAATCGGTGGAGAGATTAGCTCCAGTGCACGCAAAGCAGCTTCTCACTTATTTGAAGCTTACTGGCTTTCGACTCGGGCTCTTGATTAATTTCGGAGAGCCTTTGTTGAGAGATGGAATCAAGCGTCTCGTAAACTAAAAAATCTCGCACGAAGGCACCAAGACACGAAGCCGAGTGGATGAATGCTTTTTCTTTCTGACGCTTTGTGCCTTAGTGGCTTTGTACGAGCCCCTTATCGAATCATGAAATGCATCATCCTGCTCATTCTAATGCTGTCATCGCTCTCTGCTTTCGCGAGCGAGAAACCGAACATCATTCTCGTCTTCATCGACGATATGGGGTGGGGGGATTTTTCCTGTTTCGGGAACGAAGATGCGGCGACGCCAAATATCGATCAGCTCGCGACTGAGGGGATTCGGTTTGAGCAGTTCTATGTGAATTCACCGATCTGTTCTCCTTCACGCACCGCGGTATCGACGGGCCAATACCCGCAGCGATGGAAGATCACTTCCTATCTCAACAATCGAAAAAGCAATGAGGAGCGCGGCATGGCCCAGTGGCTTGACCCGGAGGCTCCGATGCTGGCGCGGTCGCTTCAGGAAGGCGGCTACGCGACGGGTCATTTTGGAAAATGGCACATGGGTGGGCAGCGCGATGTGGCCGATGCTCCGGCGATTACCGAATACGGTTTTGACGAATCACTCACCAATTTTGAGGGAATGGGACCAAAGCTGCTTCCTCTCACGATGAAGCCGGGTGATACCGAGCCTGGGCGTATTTGGGAGAGCGCAGAAATATTGGGGGAAGGGTTTCGTTGGATGCAGCGGTCCGAAATTACGGGTGGTTTCGTAGATGCTGCTCTTCCGTTTATTGACAAGGCCGCGTCGGACGGGAAGCCATTTTACATTAACCTGTGGCCGGATGATGTTCACGGCCCCTGGTGGCCGTCGGTCGTTAATTGGGGGGATGGATCAAAGCGGCGACTTTATTTATCCGTCCTTGAAGAGATGGATCTTCAATTGGGAAAACTATTCAAGCGGGTTTCTGAAGATGAGGCGCTTAAAGACAATACGTTGATTCTCGTTTGTTCCGATAATGGGCCTGAGCCTGGAGCCGGTGAGGCAGGACCCTTTCGCGGTTTCAAAACGCATCTCTACGAGGGCGGGATTCGATCTTCCCTCGTTGCGTGGGGGCCGGGGGTGTTGAAGAAACAGAACCATGTTGATTCGGAATCTGTTTTCTCAGCGATTGATTTGGTTCCGACACTACTCACTTTAACAGGGACTTCGTTTCCGGAGGGAAAGACGTTTGATGGCGAGAGTCTTGTTGGCACTTTGCTAGGGGAGGGGGGATCCCGGGAAGCTCCGATCTTTTTCCGACGTCCTCCGGATCGTGACACGTTTTACGACATTGCTGATTTGCCGGATTTGGCGGTTCGGTCGGGGAAGTGGAAATTTCTCTGCGAGTATGATGGCAGTCAGCCCGAGCTCTACGACATTGTTTCTGATCTTGGTGAATCGAAAAATGTTGCGGGCGAACATCCCAAGGTGGTTACGAGACTCACGAAGTCCCTCCTCGAATGGCACCAGTCGATGCCGACGGACAAGGGGGCGACCTATCTCGATAAGCGGAAGAAAAAGGGAAAAGCGAAGGGTAAAAAATAGAACGTTGATACCGCTTGGTTTTTAACGCGAAGGGAAAGGAATTATCGCGGATTACGCGAAGGCAAAATAGTCTCTATTCACGAATTTTTGAAGTGGAGTAGAATACCACTGAGTAGAAGGACACAAAAAATCCGACCCCGGAAAACCAGGATCGGATTTTTTTGAAAATCTCAGTTTCCTGAGGAGAGCACTTTAAGCGTTGCTTTCGTCCTGGAAGAGTTCAAATGCCTCAGCAGGCTTGAGGTTGTCGTGAACAACGCCGCCAACCGCTTTGATCATCGCGAGAGGGAACTCGGATTGGAAAACGTTACGTCCCATGTCCACTCCGGCAGCGCCGCACTGAATCGCGTTGTAGGCGAGTTCAAGCGCTTCAAGCTCAGGGAGTTTCTTACCTCCGGCGATCACAACAGGAACAGGTGTGCAAGCGACTACGTTTTCGAATCCTTCGGTGTAATAAGTCTTAACGATGCTGGCACCGTTCTCAGCACAAACACGTGCGGCGAGGCTGAAGTAGCGTGAATCGCGAGCCATGTCCTTACCAACAGCGGTAACGCCCATGACAGGGATGCTGTACTTGTTACCGATGTCAACGAGACGGCTGAAGTTAGCGATCGTTGTAGCCTCTGTAGCGGCGTCACCGACAGAGATCATTGCTGCCATTGCTGCAGGGTTGAGGCTGATTGCCTCTTCCTCGGCGAGAAGAACGTTGTGGTTCATTTCGGTGAGGATTGTTGTTCCTGTGTCAGTACGAAGACAAATAGGCTTGGTGTTCTCCGGTGGAATACTTGAACGAATGGAACCGCGGCAACCCATGAGACAGTCTGCGTACTCAGCGAGTGGTGCGATGTTCAAGTCGATACGCTCAAGACCTGAAGTGGGGCCCATGAGGAAACCGTGGTCAAATGCGAGCATCACAGTGCGACCGGACTTGCGATTGAAAATGCGAGCCATGCGGTTCTTGATACCCCAATCAGTGTGGTTGATACCTTTGAGGTAATACTTACTAGTGTCAGCAGGAGTGTTGAGTCCGAAGTCGTCTCCGTCTCTGATGTCGTCTAAATCAGCCATTGTATTTTGTCTTAGTTAGGATTTTTAGGTGTTTTTGAAATTGATCGGTCCCGGGTAATTCATGAACCCGCCCGTCGAATCATAGCGATAGAGAGCCTGTCTGCACGAGGAAAACCCATCAATTTTGCGGGCTGTATCGAATGTGGAAAGGAAAATATGCGAACTGGAGAGGAAAGACGCCAAAATTCCGGTATTCGCACGAATCTGTGAATAGTTTTCTTTCGGCTAACCCCTGAATTTGTTTCCTTACAGCATGCCTTTGTCCCCCTTTTTCCGTATCAGCGTGAAGTTTTGCGTCATCCTCGTCGCGCTGAATATCCCTCCTCAGGTGCGGGCCGAAGAGAAGCGGTCGCCGAATGTCCTCATGATCTGTATCGACGATCTGAATGACTGGGTTGGCTGCTTGGGCGGTCATCCTGATGCGAAAACACCACACATCGATGCTCTCGCTGAGCGGGGGTGTCTCTTCACCAATGCTCATTGCGCGGTGACGGTGTGTTCTCCCTCCCGGGTTAGTGTGATGTCAGGATTGTTTGCCTCATCCCATGGAAGCTATGAACTCGGGGCTGCTTATGAAAAGATCGAGCGACTCGATGATGTTCCGACGATGCAGCGTTGGTTCAAGGATCGTGGCTACACCACGATGGAAGGCGGGAAGGTCCTTCATCATGGATTCGGTGGTCGCCTCGCGGATGACATCGACGTCACTATCTCAAAAAAGAAAGGTGGGCCGCGTCCGAAGGAGAAGATGAATTGGTCCGGGAAAGCGTGGGATTGGGGTGAATTTCCACCAACTGATGATGAGATGTATGATTATCAGTTGGCAGTCTCTGCGTCCGAAGTTTTGCTGAGCGATCAGGAAAAGCCATTCTTTCTATCAGTGGGTTTCTTCCGCCCGCATGTGCCGATGTTTGCGCCGCCAAAGTGGTTTGATTTGTACGATGAGAATTCCGTCGCCTTGCCGTATGCAGCCAGCGAAGACATGGCTGATGTGCCAAAAAACTTCCAATACAAGATGGGGGTTGCTCCTACGTTTTCGGAAGTGAAGGCGGGTGAGAAATGGAGGAGTATGGTTCAAGCTTACCTCGCGAATACGGCCTTCGTGGATCATTGCGTCGGGAAGGTGATGGCGGGATTGGATGAAGGACCGCACCGCGATAACACCTTGATTGTTTTGTGGAGTGATCACGGATTCCATTTGGGAGAGAAGCAGCATATTGCGAAGCGGACGCTCTGGGAGGAGTCGACACGGGTCCCTGTCATTTTTGCGGGCCCCGGCATTGCGGGAGGGGAGTCATGTCTTGAGCCAGTCAGCCTCGTTGATATTTATCCCACGCTCATTGAATGGTGTGATCTTGAAAAAAATGAACAGCTCGAGGGCGTCAGTTTGGTTCCCCAATTGAAAGAGGCTTCAGAAGCTCGGGAAGTACCCGCAGTGTCGTCGAGTTACTTTGGGAATCATGCGATTCGATCCCGCGACTGGCGCTACATTCGTTACGCCGATGGAGCGGAGGAGTTGTATGATCATCGTAACGATTCCGACGAGAAGAAAAATCTAGCTGCTGAATCGGCTCATGCTGACGTGAAAGCTGAGCTTGCCCGTTGGTTGCCAAAGAACCCGGTGCCGGAGGTTAAGCCGGTCAATGCCCGGGAGCAGGTTCGTGCTGGTGTGGTGCAGCCTTAAATTAGATAGTAGGAATTTCTATGAGTTCACTTCCCCAAGTAGTTGTCACCGATTTCATCGGGGAGCCTCTCGATCACGAGCGTCGCGTCCTCGACGGTCATGCCGAAGTTACGGCTCTCAACGCGCTCTCTGAAGGAGACCTCGTTGGAAAGGTGGAGGAGGCAGATGCGATCATGGTCTACCACTACTTCGAACTGACACGCGAAACGATCACGCGGCTGAAGAACTGCCAAATCATCTGTCGGCCCGGTGTCGGCTACGACGGGGTTGATATCATTGCGGCGAGAGAGCAGGGAATACCGGTCTGCAATGTGCCCGACTACGGAACGGAAGAGGTTGCCGATTCGGCTCTCGCGATGGCCCTATCGCTCGCGCGAGGTTCGCACTATTTGAACAGCCGTCTTAAGCGGGGGCTGGGTCACTGGAATGTCGACCCGGCAAAGCCGATTCATCGACTGCGAGGGAGAGTCTTCGGGATCATTGGATGCGGTCGGATCGGAACCGCGGTCGCGCTGCGAGCGAAAGCCTTTGGTTTCGATGTGGCTTTTTACGATCCCTACCTGCCTGACGGGGTGGAGAAAGCACTCGGGGTTCGGCGGGTTCGTGCGCTCAGTGATTTATTGAGTGAGGCATTTGTTTTGAGTCTGCATTGCCCTCTCACTGAGGAGACCAGGGGAATTATCAGTGCCGCAGAGATTGAGGCTTTGAACGCGGGATCGTTTTTGATCAACACCGCGCGAGGAGGCGTTTTGGATGCCTCTGCCGCAGTCGATGCACTGGCGAGTGGGCATCTCGGTGGTGTCGGCATTGATGTGTTGGAGCAGGAACCGCCGCCGGAGGATTCACCTGTCATCAGGGCCTGGCAGGACCCCGAGCATCCTGCTCACGATCGATTGCTTTTGAATCCGCATTCAGCCTTCTACTGTGAGGAAGGGGCCGAGGAATTCCGCACCAAAGGAGCGCAGGAAATTCTTCGAGCGCTTCGCGGAGAGCCGCTTCGAAATCTGGTGAACTAGCGGTGACTAGTTGATCAGAGAAGGGATCTCTTCTGTATTTTTAATTTCACCTCTCAAAAGTTTCCCCCCTGCGCCAACGAGACGAAGATAGTAGTCCGATGCCAATCCTTCCATCCCGAGGAAAGAAACGCCCTCACCGACGGGGACCTTATTGGTGCATTTGAAAATGGCAGTTCCTTCGTCGACTTCATCAAACATCGCGACGTAGATCATCTCACAACCGGCTTTTTTCGCGGCCGAGAATTGTGACCAGAGAAACTTCCCTTTGAGCCTTGGAATGGAAGCGAGGTCAGCGCCGTAAAGGTTGTGCCAACTGAAACCGGGAAAGGTAACCGGCAGGAAATCGATTCCCTTTTCATCACACCAGCTCAAATCGGCACGCCAATTGGCTTCCGCCTCGCGCTTCACTTGCTCAATGGATCGGTAGCGGCCCACATTCCAGGGACTCAAGACGTCGGCAAGCGCCATGATTTCCAGTCGGGCAGGATCTTCGACTGAATCGCGGCCTCCTTCGCGCCACCAATAGGGAATTCCTAACATGACAGCGCATCCCTCGTCTTTCAGAAACTCAATCAGCTCACGGCATTCATCGAGGGTGTAATCCCGCTCATCATTGAATCCCACTCCCCAGATCGAAACGAGCGGTTTCCCTTCGTGATGTAGGTAAGTGGTATCCTCTGTAAATTTCAATGCCTTCAGGCTTTGCCAGTCTTCTTTCACAACGCTGGTTTCGCCTTTCTTGAGGCCCGAAAGATCATACATCAGAGCGTAAGTTCTGCCTGCCTCGCGTGCGCCCTCGCGAACGTGTGAAAGGACTGCGTCTTTGTGCGCTCGCGTGGGCCCTCTCTTCACCCCGTTCGCAAACCGTTGCAGAAAAGCGCCGTCGATCCCGTATTCCTGCATCCACTTAAAATGACGCTTCACCGTTTTTTCATTGTATGAGCTGAAGATTTTCGCGGTTGATCCATCACTTAGTTTGAAGCCGGTGGGAAAGAGTTCATCCGAGTCGAATTCGGAGAGATCCGGCCAGAGATCGACGGTGACGTTCCCGGGGGCGGGCATCTCCTTCCGATTCTTCGCCCAATGGGTCCATCCGAGATCGGCTCCGTCGCCCTCGCAATTGAACCAGCCCTGGTAGCCGCACATAATTTTACCGGTCAGGGTGGAGGAATCGACTGTTTTGGAGTTGGCTGCTTCTGGTGAGTCCCGATGGCTGGCTGCTTCGCTTCTCTTTTTTTCAAGTGTCGCGCGAAATTCCTCAAGCCGTTCGAGCTGGTCCTCACGATTGGCGAGGTTGTTTTTCTCTTCAGGGTCCTCGGTGAGGTTGTAGAGTTCTTCTCCATCGGGCCAGAGGCCGTAGCGCCAGCGCTGGTTGCGAAGGGCATAGCCGAATTTCTGGCCGCGAGTGACGACGCTGTAGGCGTATTTCTTTTGACCACTTCGTTCAGGTTTTTTGAGAAGTGGAACGAGCGAAGTGCCCTGAAGATGGCTCGGTGCCTTGAGGCCGCTTAGTTCTGCGAAAGTGGGATAAACATCAATCAGCTCGACCATGGCCTCCGATGTGGTTCCGGCCTTCGTGATGCCCGGTGCTTTTACCATGAAGGGAACTTTTGCTCCGATATCGAAGAGGGTGACCTTTCCCCAGAGGAAGTGATCTCCGAGATGGTAGCCGTGATCGGAAGTGAGGATGACGACGGTATCTTCTGCGAGGCCTTCTTCTTTGAGCGTCTTGAGAACCTCTCCGATCTGAGCGTCGATGAAGGAAATGCAAGCGTGGTAGGCCTGCATATATTCGCGTCGAAGCGCGTCATTTTCCACCCCAAGCTCAAACCCAAATCCTTTGAAACGATTCGAGATGGCCGTTCCCGGGAGACTGTCCCAGAGCTTGGGGCGGTCGGGGGTGTAGACAATGTTCTCGCGCGGGTACTGCTCGAAATATTTGTCCGGAGCGAGAAAGGGAACGTGTGGCTTCTGGATACCACAGGTAATGAAAAAGGGTTTGTCGCCATTTGGATTTTCGCGCAACCACGTTGCGACCTGATGGACGTTCTTACCGTCCTTGTGCTGTGCATCAGTTAGTCCGCTCGGACCGTATCCGGGAGGTGTTTGCGAGTCCAGTTTGCTCTTTGCTACCTTTTCCAAAGCTTTCCAAGCTTTGCGATTTTTCTCTTCTTCGATGGAACCGTTTTCGGCTTCGAACTTCTTTCGCGCTTCGGTGACGACGGGGAGTTCATCATTTTCAAATCGATGAAATTCATCCCAGGCGACCTCGCCATGCTCGTGTCGGGGTGAGTGAAAAACTTTTCCGACGCTGCCGGTCCAGTAGCCGCTCTCTTTGAAAAACTGAGGCATCGAAATCGTTCCCGGGCGCGTCCTGCGAATGTCAGCGGTGTTGTCGAGAACGCCGCTTGACTCGGGGTATAGGCCGTTGAGAAAAGAGGCTCGCGACGGTCCACAGACGGGATACTGGGAGAAGGCGCGCTTGAATGTCATCGACTCCTTCGCAAAGGCAGCGAGATGGGGCGTACTGATAGGATCGTAACCGGAAGGGGAGACGTGAGTGTTCAGATCGTCACAGACGATGAAGAGGATGTTCTTTCTTTTTACGGCTGAGGTGTCGACCTGCTTCGGTGGGTTCACCTCGGCAGGTTCCTGCAGTTGCACCTCGTCGACGAAAAAGCGCCCGCGAAAACCATCCGTGGGAAAGAATCTCAGGGTTACGTCCTCGTGCTCGGTATTGAAAAACTCCCCTGTGAAGCGATGCCACTTTCCACTTGTCGACGCATCCATGACCACTTGTGCGGTATCGTCGAAGCGATCGAGAGTGTCGAAGACGACGTTCCCTCCCGAACCTTCCTCGAAGAAGATTCGGTAGGAAAACTGATAAGGTCGATTCGGTTCGATCTTAATTTTTTGATGGGCGGCGACTCCTTTGGCGATTCCCTTTTTTGATACCAGTGACTGCTGCCCTTCCAATTTTTGTTCGGTCGTGACTTGATAGGCCTCCTCCGAAAAACGCCACGCCGATGGATTTCCAGCGAGAATCTCGAATGAGTTATTCTTAACGAGGTTGGCAGCGTTTGACGTGGGCGACTCCGGAGCTTCGGCATTGGTAGTGGGCGGCACATAGCCCGAGTTGGGAGAGGCGTTGCCCTTACCCTTCTCCCATCGGTAGGTATCCTTATCGATCACGAGATCTTTTCGCGAGTTCAGTTTCGCTTCCGGCTCGGCGAAGGTTTCGGGAGCGAGGGCGCGCATGGCTTCGATTCGTTCCCCCTGCTCAGGGCGAGTCGCGAGATTGTCCCATTCGTTAGGATCGCTCTTAAGGTCGTAAAGTTCCTCACCCTCTTCACCGTAGCGAATGTAGCGCCAGTCCCGATTGATGATCGCGAACTCACCGGGTTCCATGTAAGGAAGAAAGACGTCCCTATCCTTCGCTGCGGAGGGTTCGGTTAGGGTCGAGGCAATCGAGGTGCCTTCCAGTTCCTGAGATGGTTTGGGTAGGTCGCACATTTCGACTAGGGTCGGATACATGTCGATGAGGCTTACGGTGACGTCGGATTTCGCACCCTCGGAAACGCCGGGGCCCGCCCAGATGAAAGGAACGTTGGAGGTTCGCTCCCAGAGGGTGTGTTTTCCCCAGTCGCCCTTTTCCCCGTGGTGATAGCCGTGATCGCTCCAAAGAACGACAATCGTATTGTCAGCGTAGGGGCTCGCAGCGAGCGCATCAAGGACGCGGCCCATCATGGCATCGGCGTAGCTGATGCAGGCGAGATACCCGTGGATCGCATCGTCGATCGCGTCGAGAGCATCGAGGCCTCGGTGGTGTTGGTTACGCCGTGCGATTTTCTTTTTTCGTATCTTCTCCGGCAGATCATCAAGATCGTCTTCTTTGTAGGGCGGTAGGATAATTTCCTCCGGGTTGTAGAGATCGAAATATTTCTGTGGGCAGTAATTGGGAAAATGAGGAGCGTAAATGCCACAGGCGAGAAAGAAGGGTTTATCATGGTCTTTCTTCAACTGCTCGACCGCCCAATTGATCCGCATCGTATCAGCCATTTCCTCTTCTTTTCCTTCGGGGATTGCGCCCCATTCGAGAAAGAGTCCCCCCGTTATCTTCTTCCCTTTGTTATAGATGCTGGCGGGAAAATTACTGGGAAACGGGGTCTCTTCGCTCCACGAATCGAGTGGCCAGCCGCTCTCGCGTTGCCGCTGCGTCCGAAGGAAGAATTCAGTCCAGTCCCGCTGATCAATTGCGCCGGTCGGGTGGTGAAAGAGTTTCCCGGCTCCGAGGGTGGTGTAGCCTCCTTTGGAAAAGCTGGTTTGTAGCGCTTCGGTTTCAGGTCGGTTTACGAAGTAATGTGCGCTTGTGTAGCAACCAGTGGTCGAAGCAAATTGTCCTGAGAAAATCGCGGCGCGAGAGGGGGCACAGAAGACGCCTGCAGTGTGTGCATTGGTGAAGTTCACGCCACGTGCCGCAAGCTTGTCGATGTGAGGGGTGATCGCGCGAGGTCTCGTCATTGGCGCGGTGCCTTCGAGGCAACCGATCCAGTCATTCATGTCGTCGACCGCGAGAAAGAGCACGTTTGGCTTCGTCTCCGCGTTGGCTATACCAAACGACAAGAGAGCTAATGTTAGAAGTTTTTTCATGGGGTGTTTCCGCGGAAAATCGTATTGGGTAAATTCAGCAAGGGGCGTTCTTCGCTTAGGTTTGGAGTAGGCGCGACTTGAGGCCACTTTGGATCGAATTGGAGTTGATGGGGAGATATTGTGGGCTTTTTTAAATGATTTGAGGTCCTGGAGGGGGCTCGGAGTAGGTATTGGATTCAACGAGAAGTAATCACGTCGATCTCTCCGAAGAAAGTGTGGCGAGGGCGCATCCCCTCAGGCATGGGCGTAGGGGCCACTTCGAAGAGAAGGTAGCGAAACTGGCCAATCGAATTTTTTCCGGAAAAGATGGAGCAGGCTTGTTGTGGGGGACGGTCAGGCTCGTTCTCGACGCGGAAGAAGGCGTCGGTGTTGACTCTCGCAATTCTGGTCCATCCTGCGTTTCTTTCCGCAGTGGGTAGCGTATCAGGTTTTTTGACTCCGCAACCCCAGAGCGTGAAGCGCTGCACGGCACGTCGGCGAAGATCGGGATCCTCCCCGTTGCGATGCCAGGAGTAGGTATTGATTTTTGCGACGGGAACCGCTGCCCCAAGGTCGATAAGAAAGAGGCCATTGGCTCCGTCGCGAAAGAAGACCGACTCAGATGGGCTGTCTTCGGTCGCTTGTCCCTTCCCATTGATCAAGAGTTCAAGCGGGCCGCTTTTTTCGGAGGGACGATTTCTCTCGTCGTTGATGTCAGATGGCCACCACTCAATTTTGGCGTTTCCTTTGCTGACGTCCGCGAAATCGGCGGCTCCGGGAGGAGGAATCGTGGGGAACTGAAAGTCTTCTCCTTCGTTGCCTTGCTCAATTCTGACCACGACAGGAATTTCTCCGGGCTCAATTCCAAAGCCGCTCCCCGTGCGAAGGCGCTGCTTCTTCATCCCCGGGACAGCCACATCAACCGCTCCGGAATTGACGTGGAGTTGGCTATAACCGTCGGGATTTGCGGTTGTTAAAAACTCAGTTCCCTGATCCACAAAATCGCCTGAGTGGGTTTGGATCGTAAAGCCTTTTGATTCTTCGTTGTCTGCGAGCGAGTAGGCCTCGCCGTAGGAGAGAAATCCGATCTTGTTCGAAACGATTTCAAAAAGCGCAGGACCGTGGAGTCGAGTTAGGGCTCCTGAGGTAAAGCGGATTTCTACATCGCCGGAAGCCAGTTCAAGTCTCGTTCCCTTTTGTAGATCCTTGCCCTCGGCATGCGAAGTTGAGAGCCATCGCAAATCAGGAGAAGTCTTCCCAATTTGGGCGACCACTTTTTGTGCGGAGAAATTCCCGATCAGGAAATAGGCTGAAGTTGCGATGAGGCATAGGAGTCCAAGAAGGCCGAGGGCTGGCATCAGTGTAAGAGGAGGAGAGCGTCGTCGAATAGTGGCGGCAGCGGGAAGCCCTTCTTCTTGCAATGTTTCCTCAAGTGCCGAATCGAGGCTCAAATAGGTGAGGAAAGCGGTCCGGAAATCAGGATCATTTGCGAGCGCTTCCTCGAGCGTGGTGACTTCATGAGCCGAAGCGATCCCGTCGGCGTAGCGCTGCACAAGATCCCCGTTTGGATTTGATTCATCTAAGATCATGAAGCGGTTCGTTCTCTTTGAAGATAACTTTCAGTGCAGGCGACCAACTTCAATCGGAGGCGATGAAGCACTTTGTAAAGGGACATCGCGGTTCGGTTCATCTCCGCGGCAAGGGAATCAATGCGCGTTTCGCCATCATAGGCCCTGCGCATGAGGTGTTCTCTTTCTCCGGGAAGTTTCTTGAGGCAGAATTCGAGGGCACGTCTTTGATCTTCCGATTGGTCGGATCGTGTCTCGGCTTCATCGGCGAGCAGATTTGACATCTCATCACTGAAGAGATGTTTGTCACGGGCTTTGTCTCGGCGCCAGGCAAGCACCTCGTAGCGGGCTACGCCGAAGGCCCAAGGGCGGAAATGGGTTGGGGAATCGAGTTCCCCGAATTTTCGCCAAAGAACAATCGCGATTTCCTGCATCACATCAGAGGCGTCGCTGCGGGTTGGGACGAGCGATCGCACAAAGCCACGCAAGGCAGGTTCATGCGAGGCGTAGAGTCGCAGAAAGGAATCGTGTTTGGCTGAATCGAAATCACTCACACCTAAATACTCCGGAAATCGAATCCATTTGCCGATATTTTTCGTGTGAATTTCATAGAACTTTCGATTTCCCCGGGGTTGGATGGGTAGATGAAGTTACCTTTCCACTGTTCAGTCATGTCACTCGGGCGATTCTTAATTCTTTTTACGCTCTTGAGTTCGAGCTCTATTTTCTCGATTAGAGCTGAAAGCGGCCCTGAATCAGCGAATGTTAGCCAAGTAAAGACGATCACGCTGGAGCCAGTTGACGCAAAACGGGCGCGTAAGGTTCCTATTAAAATCTATCTAACGCCGTCGAAGGAGGTGAAGCCGGTCATTGTATTCTCACATGGACTTGGCGGGTCCCGGGACGGAAATCCTTATTTGGGCAATCACTGGGCGAAGAACGGCTATGCAGTCGTCTTTGTTCAACACGCGGGCAGTGATCGTGCGGTGTGGGAGTCGGTGGCACCTGCTGAGCGGATGAATGCTTTGAAAAAAGCGGCCGGAGTGCAGGCGGCGATCGATCGGCTCTTCGATATCCCTTTTATTCTCGACCAGTTGGAGAAATGGAATGCTGACGAATCTCATGAGTTGTCTTCAAAACTCGATCTCGATCATATTGGGATGTGTGGTCACAGTTTTGGCGCGGTCACGACAATGGGGTTGGTTGGGCAAAAGTATCCCGGTGATTTTTCCATGCCCGAAAGAAGATTTGATGCCTTTCTTCCGATGAGTCCGCAGCCCGCGATCGGGCGTTCACCGAAGGAATCATTTGGCCACCTCGGGTTGCCTATTTTGTGTATGACTGGCACCAAAGATGGAAGTCCGATTGATCCGACGATGAAACCGGAAAAGCGAAGGGAAGTTTTTGAAGCGTCCCCTGAAGGCGACAAATTCCAACTCGTTCTGGAGGGAGCTGATCACTTTGTCTTCAGTGACGGAGGCGGAATAATCTCAACGCCACGCAATCCGAATCATCATCCGGTCATTCTCGAAACCTCGACTCGATTTTGGGATGCGTATCTCAAGGGGGACTCAAGTGCCAAAGCGTGGCTTCAGTCTGATGCTCCCGGGAAGATCGAGGCGATGGCGAGCGAAGATGTTTGGGAATGGAAATAGGGCGCGCCTATTTGATCGAATCACGAAGCTGTTCGCCCAGTTCTTTGACGATTTCCTTATTCTGATCGGCGACATTGACCGACTCCAGGGGATCGTCGTTGTGATCATAGAGTTCTACGAAAACGGGCTTCGCTTTCGAATCCCTGTGATCTCTCCACTCAACGTAGCGGTAGCGATCAGTGCGGAGCGCGTAACCCATGAGGTGGTTTTCAAAAAGGTCGCGATCCCAGCTTTCGCCCTGCTGAGTGATGACGCCTTCTTCGACATCCTCGATGAGCGGGCCGAAGAAAGTTTCCCGCATTCCGGCGGAGAGGGGATTGGCGGCCCATTCGCGGAGAGCAGGTGAAGGGAACTGACTGAGGGCAAAATCTTTCACCGAAACGCGTGGATCTTTAAGAATCGGGACGAGACTTTTGCCGCTGAGATGTTTGGGTGAGTCGATCCCCGCGAGTTCGCAAAGAGTGGGATACATGTCAATTAACTCAACGAGCGAGTTCGTTCCCTCGCCTCGCGATTTCATATCAGGCGTCCAGATAATAAGGGGAACCCGAGTCGCGATCTCGTAGTTCGTGGCTTTCCCCCAGATGCCGTAGTCGCCGAGATGCCAGCCGTGGTCACCCCAGACGATGATGATGGTATTGTCCCGAACGCCCTGATCGTCGAGCGCCGCGAGGATCCGCCCAATCTGAGCATCGACGTAGCTGGTGCATGCGTAGTAGGCGTGGAGAAGGTCTCGCGCGAGTTCCTCTTCGATCGGCCCTTCTTTGGGGATGTTTGCCCGGGTTCGCAGTTCGAATGAGGCGTGCAAGCCAATCGCGGCACCGTCTTTTGGCGGGGCTACTTGCGCCGCCAATTTGATTTGCTCAGGATCGTAAAGATCGAAGTAACGCTTCGGAGCGACAAAGGGGAGGTGGGGCTTGGAAAAGCCGAGCGCGAGAAACCATGGCTTTTCACCTTCGATCAATTCATCGAGCGTTTGAATCGCGGCGGATGTGTTGAAGCCATCGGCATAGGCATCGTCTTCCACGTCGCCTGATTCGAACGCGGGTCCATGAACGAGTCCTCCGGAGCCTTTCTCGCCGTATTTTTCAAAAGCGATTTCGCGGTTCCTTTTCCACAATCCCTGATTCTCGGGGGAGGCATATCCACCGACGAGTTTTGGCTGCTTAAGTCCCTTCTTGTTGATCTTGCGGCTCCAGGAAAGATCATCATCGGACATTCTGCCGTGGTAGATTTTTCCGCTCGAAGTCGCCTCGTAGCCATTCGCGATGAAGTGCTGAGGCAGCGTAATGATGTCAGGGTTTAGCTCGCGGAAGTAGGCAGTGTTTTCAATCACGCCGATATCATCGGGGCGGGAGCCTGTCATGAGACTGGCCCGTGACGGGCTACAGATAGCCTGCTGGCAATAAGCTCTGTCAAAGCGTCTCCCTTCTGATGCGAGTCGGTCGAGGTGGGGGCTTTTGACAATGTCAGAGCCGTAGCAGCCCAGTTCGGGACGGAGATCATCGATCGCAATGAAGAGAACGTTTGGTCGCTCAGCTGCCGAAGCAACTGAAGTAGTGGCGAGGGAGGCAATAAGGAGGAGAGCCCAGGTGAAGATAATTTGCATGTGATAGTGAGAGTAAAAGTTTTAGGCAAGGACGTCCTTGATGACGTGACCGTGAACGTTTGTCAGTCGCCGCTCGAGTCCGTTGTGATAGTAACTGAGCCGTTCGTGATCAAGCCCCATGAGATGGAGGATTGTCGCGTTGAAGTCGTAGACCTCGACCGGATCGGCAGCGGTTTTGTAACCGAATTCGTCACTCTGACCATAGCTGAATCCCTTTTTGACTCCGGCGCCTGCGAGGAAGCAGGTAAATGCTTCCGGGTTGTGATCGCGGCCAGTACCATTCCCTTGAAGGAAAGGCATTCTGCCAAACTCTGTCGCCCAGACAATGAGGGTGTCTTCGAGAAGGCCGCGGCGCTTCATGTCGCTGATCATCGCTGCGGTCGGCTGATCCATGATCTCGGCCTGCATTGCGTGAGTCTTGGCGATGTCGGAATGTGAGTCCCAGTTCGTGATCCCGTTTCCACCTGCGGGATCACTGCCGTTAAAGAGTTGAACGACGCGAACTCCCTTCTCGATGAGGCGACGTGCAAGAATACAATTTTTGGCATACTCACGCTTCAACGGCGTTCCGGTGTCGGTTCCATATTCTTTGTGAATCGACTCGGGTTCACCCTCAAGATCCATCATATCGGGGACTGACATTTGCATCTCACCCGCGAGTTCATAGCTCGCAATGCGGGCCGCGAGATCAGCATCATTGGGGAATTTCTCAAGATGGTTGGCATTGAGATGCTTGAGAAGATCCACCGTGCTCTTGTCATCGAGGGCAGTGAATTCCTCAGGTCTTTTCAAGTTTGATGGCGGATTCTTGGCGTTGAAATCGGTGCCCTGAAAGGCGGCGGGGAGGAAACCGTTTCCAAAGTTGTTTTTGCCGGAACGAGCGAGACCTCGAGGGTCATTGATCGCCACGAAGGCGGGTAGCTCTTTGCAATCCGATCCCAGGGCATAGGTGGCCCAGGCCCCGAAGGACGGAAATCCCTCCATCGTGAACCCGGTGTTCATGAAGTTCTCTCCCTGAGGGTGCGCACTGGTTTGCGAGTGAAGCGAATGAATAAAGCAGAAATCGTCGGCGAGGTTGGCGAGGTTGGGAACGAGATCTGAGATCATCTTACCACTTTTACCACGTGGTTTAAAATCCCAGAATGGCTTCGCGATATTTCCCGTTGCCCCTTCAAATGTTACGGCGGGCATTCCGGGAGGCTTTTTACCGTGGAACTTGGTGAGGTCAGGCTTGTAGTCAAACGTGTCGACGTGGCTCACTGCTCCGGGACAATAGATGATGAGAACCTGTTTCGCTGCCGCATCAAAGTGGGCGGGACGAGGGCTGTAGGGATTATCCGGATCAAACGACGGACGGATCGGCGCTTTGCCACTGAATTTCGTGGGGTCATCTTCTGCGGAGAGCAGTGAGGCCAACCCGAGTCCACCAAGAGTGGCTCCTGTATTCTTAAGAAAGTTCCGACGATCGAGTAACTGACGTCCGTGGAGAGAAACATTTTCGGCTTCGTTCATGACTGAGGGCGGGGCTGGGGGTTAGGGAAGAAAGGCGAATTCGTTTGAGTTGATCAAGGTGCGGCAAACGATTTCGAGTCCGTTTGTTTCAGCGATCGAAAGAGAGGCCTGTTTCTCGTCTTCGCTGGGATAGCGATTCAGAAGCAGTTGAAATGAGCGGTCAACCGCTTCGGAAAGTTTGTCGGCGCTTTCGCTGAGCGCTTTGTCAGCAATCAATTTTGATTGCTCAACGACGAAGGGACTGTTCATCAGATTCAGAGCCTGAAGCGGAGTCGTGGAAACGGCTCGCTTTGCCCTGACCTGACCACAATCAGGGAAATCAAACGCGGTGAACATTTGATCGTCGACGCGGCGCATGCGTTCCTGGTAGATCATGCGGCGCCAAGTGTCGTCACCATGATTATCGACTACCTCCCACTGGGCATAGGTCTTTTTCACATTGTGGATTCGGAAGCTTCTCCCTCCGATTTCCTCATTCAGCTTTGCTGATGCCTGGAGAATTCCATCGCGGATCACTTCGGCTTCGACTCGCTGAGGAGGGTAGCGCCAGAGCATGATCGCGCTTGCGTCGGCGCTGGTTCCCTTTTCGGTGGGCGCACTTGAACGACGGAAGGCATCGCTCATCACGAGTTGGCGAATCATGGTTTTGACTGACCACTCGTTTGAAACGAATTCGCTTGCGAGCCAATCAAGTAGTTCAGGATGAGAAGGCAAGGCCCCTGCGAGACCAAAGTCGCTCGCGGTCGGAACGATTCCTGATCCGAAGAGATGGTGCCAGACGCGATTCATCATGACCCGCGAGGTCAATGGGTGATCGGGCTGCGTAAGCCATTCTGCGTATTTGAGACGGCGATCCGCCTCCGGGGTTTCATTATCGAGTCCGAGGTCTCCTTTCAGGATCTCAAAGCCCGCCGGGGCGACTTCGTCTCGAGGGGTTTCAGGGCTGCCCCGGTGGAGCACGTAAGTCGTGTCCGGTTTGCTAAAGCTTCCGACAAAGCTGTGCTGGGGGCCTTCTTCGCCGAGTGTGTAAACAAGTTCGCCGAGCTTCTTCGCCGATTCTTTCAGCTCTGCATTCTTCGCGATCTTCTCGCGATAGGTTTTTGTGTTGGCGATTTCCTGCCACTCTCCGGATGCCGTTTGCGCGAGAATCCGGTAGCCGGGAAGTCTCCCCGATTTCTTGTCGAGGTAGTCCGTCTCGAAGTAGTATTCACGGTTGCTCGAAAGTCGGAAACGGTTCGTGGTCTCCTCTTTTTCGAAATGGATTTCTACAAAGGGTTTCTCTTTGCTTCCCTCGGGAGCGCGGGACTTCCAAACCATGGTGCCAAACTTACCGTCGTTGGCGCGCTCGGGGGGACTTCCCGCATCGATCATTTTCTCATCTCCGACAAGTTTGGTTCCATGGGAAGCGAGAGCGATGTTTTCGTTGCTGAAGCGTGAAGGGTACACTTGCAGTTCGTCGATGAAAACGGAGGGCCGATCGAACTCCACCCGAAGCGCTTTTGTCTTGGTCTCGGGGAAGTGTATTTGGGAAAAGCCCCCGAAATCTTCCTCCCAGTAGCCGATTTCTTTTTCAAGAAGACGGCGTTCTTTGCTCATTTCTTTCCGAATCTCTCTGGCGCGAAGGATTCTGGGGTGGGTATCATCAAACTCCGGATAGCGGCCTCCGAACTCGACGCCCTGAAATACGGCGGTCAGTGAGTAGTAATCCTGAATCGAGATAGGATCGAATTTGTGATTGTGACAGCGCGCACAGCTAACCGTCACTCCGAGCATGGAAGCTCCAATCGTCTGCATGATTTCATCAACTCGATCGGCGCGGGCTTGTCGAATCGCGGCGGGTTCGCGGCCCACTGTCGCAGCGGGGACGTGGGGGCCTGCGACAAGAAAGCCGGTCGCTTCACCTACGCCGAGCTGGTCACCGGCAAGCTGTTCTTTGATGAATTGGTCGTAGGGAATGTCTTCATTAAAAGCACGGATGACATAGTCGCGATAGATCCACGCGTTCTTTCGATAAAGGTTCGCTTCGGAGCCATTGGTTTCGGCCCAGCGAATCACGTCGAGCCAGTGTTGAGCCCAGCGCTCACCGAAATGGGGAGAGTCCATAAGTTCATCAACGAGTGTTCCATAAATCGTCTCAGGGTTCGCGGGATACTCCTCTACGAATCGGTTAACCCTGTCAGGTTGGGGAGGTAACCCTGTTAGAATTACTGAAACCCGGCGGATGAGCGATCGCGGATCGGCTGCGGCATTGGCTTCGAGACCCGCTTCCTTCAGTTTTGCATTCACAAAAAAGTCGACCGCGTTTTTCTCGGTCGCAGGAACCACGGGTCGAACCACGGGCTGGAAAGACCAATGGTCAGTCTCGAGCTTGTGTTCGGTATCCATTTGACCGGGCCACTCGGCACCGGCGTTAACCCACTCTTCCAAAAGTGTGATTTCCTCTTTAGTGAGGGGATCGCCCTTGGGAGGCATCGCCATGTCTTCGTCGAGGTGGGTGACGACCTCCATGAGGTAGCTCCCCTCCCAATCACCGGGAATGAGGGTTGCAATGCCCGTGTCACCGCCTCGCAGCATCAGTGCTCGCTGATCGAGGCGAAGTCCGGATTTCTCTTTGTCAGGTCCATGACAGTCGAGGCAGCTTTCTTGAAAGATGGGAGCGATGTCCTTTTCGAAGTCGAGAGCAGTGGCCGTATGGCAAGTCAACGGAACTGAAAGAGATATCGCAAATGCGAGAAATGGGAAGCCGTTGGATGTCATCATTAAAATACTGTCAGTCGTCGGGAAACCTAACCACGTTTTTTGATAAAAGGTGCGCGGGGAGCCGATTGCTCATCGACCGACCCGACTGTTCTGAAATAAGGCGACGATCTCCTCATTGCTCAGCGCCTGTTTAAAAATGGCGAGTTCATCGATCATTCCGTTCAGATTACGAATAGCCCAGGTTGGATCTTCCCTGAATGGTTGACTCCAGTTGCCAATATCGCCGTTTCCGATGCGGAGCTGTTCGATAAGGAACTCGTCTGTGATGGGTTCTTCATGAATTAAAGCGCCGTTCACAAAATGAGAAACTTTTCGGGCGGATGGATCAAAGGTAGAGGCGAGGTGTAACCACTGGCCGCTCATTGATAAATCCCACATCGTTGGAGAGAAGTAGATGTGATGAAAGCCCCTTCCTCTTTTGTTGGTTCGGTTCGGGCGGCTGTCATCAACCATGATTGAAAGCATCATTCTTCCTTGATCGTCAATTTGCCAGTGCGGCTCACCGGTCTCGTATCCATCTCCAAGAAAAAGCGCATTGTACTGTCTGTCGAGACTGTCGATGCGGACCCAGGCGGAAAAAGTAAAGGCCTCAAACTCGCCCGGGATATTGACCCTGACACGGGCACCTGGGCGTCGAAATTCGAGACCTGATTTGAGGCCCGGCCAGCGTCCGTCGACCGGTTCAGCAAGAACAATCGCGCCGTCGTGGTTGTGAGAAGTCGTTGCGGCCAGGTCGGGGAGATGGCCTCCGTCTTGCTCGAAGGTGTAGTAGGCAATGAGACGTGGATCCCGGCTCAGTCGATCTCGATGTTTTGTCCAGCGATCAAAATCCGCCCGATTCAATTCGGAGGTTTGTGATTCGAAATCATTCTGGTTCGGGATCTTGGCCTGCCCGGTTTGGGTAGGCGATTCGCTACCGTCGATCGGCAGCTTCCAGGCCGCGCCGCCTTCAACGAGGCGCTTTTCCCCGCCGCGATGCTTGAATTCGATTTCGCCGTCAAAAACTTCGACATGCGCTTCTCGATCAGTCACTTCAAGGCCAAACTCCGTTCCTAAATCGATGATTTCTGTCGACGGGGCGTGAAGCTTAAAGCCTCGCGCCGCAGGGGGGACCCGCATGCGAACGCGCCCTTCGTGACAGGTCGCTTCCCAGGCTGATGTCAGCGAAATATTCGCGGGACCAGCTACGATCATCGTTGCTCCGGAGAAGAATTGGATCTCTGCGGTTCCCGATTCGAGCTCGAATGATTCTTTCGAAAGAGTGTCTCCGGTCCGCTTCGCGTCGACTCCTTCTTTCCAAACGGGAGCAGAAAGGTTTTCGATCACGGCAAAGCCTTCCGCGGAGGCTTCCTCTTGCTTCTCCGCGACAATAGACTCACTGGGCGACAGCCAGTGCATGAAGGCGAGTCCTGAGAAAAAAGCGATTCCCGCGGCGATGGCGAGTGGCGTCAAAATCGAGAGTCGAGAGGGACTTAAAGGCCGGGTTTCATCCCTCAACCAGGCACCCGTCGCGGGCCGCTCCGCTTCGCCGCTTCCCGGGTTGGCAAAAAGATGGCTGTCCATCGCGAGATAACGGCGGAAGATGGCGCGATAGCTAGGGTCCGTCGCGATCCGATCCTCCATTGCTCGGAAATCTGTCTCTGAAAGCGTTCCGTCAATGTAGGACTCAATCCATCCCTGCTCTTCTCGCGTGAGGTCTTCGAAGCGTGACTGCTTGGGATTCATGCGTGCCCCCCTTCTGCGGAAAGTGATAATGTCTTCGCTTCGATGCACTTCATGAGGTTTCGACGAATTCGGTTTAACCTCATATAGAATGCTTCCGGAGTCGAGCCGGCTTCGGCAGCGAGATCCTTAACTTTGATTCCCGGGGTGTAGGCTAACTCGACCAATTTCCGTTGGCTTCCCTGGAGTTGACTGAGGCAATGCTCGAGGGCCTCTTCTTCCAGGTTTTGTTGATCGATCTCCTCAAAGCTTTCATGAGCGATCAGCGAGAGGATATCTTCCCGGAAGACATGGCGATCTCTTGCCATTTTTCTTCTATAGGCGAGGGCCTCAAATCGTCCGATAACACATGCCCATTTCATGAAATGAGTCTCCGGATCGTATTGATCGAATTTTTTCAAAATCACGATCGCGGTCTGCTGCAAGACTTCGTCCGTATCGGTGTGTGTCGGTAGCATCGAGCGCAGAAATCGACGGAGATCCGGTTCGAAGTGAGTGAAACGACGAACGAATAATTCGTAGTGCGAGTCGTCTTCGGAGGAGTGATTCATGCAGTTAAGAGTGATGCCTTTCAGAATATTACTTCCGCGAGGATCTTAACCTAACGCCACTAAAAAATAAATTGATGTAAAATGGCGACATCTTCATTGGGAACCCTGTCCGTAACGGACCCGACGATTGGCTTGAATGTCGTAATTCACACAGAGTTTTTATCTCCTTGTATCGCCGCTGCCGATTTTCACGTAGGTCTTTTCATCAAAGCGGTTTTCGTTGCGAAGTTTCAGTATTAAAGGTGCTGAACCCTCAACCCGTGAAGTCGAACCCACCGTCTTGATCACTTTTCCGCCAGCGGTTTTAAAGACAAAGAGATAGCCGTCGTATTTTTGGCCGTGCGTGTAACCGTCTTTGTCATATTCGAACTTCACGAGGCTACCTTCCAAGGTCACTGATTCGCCTTCTAGAACTGTGATGTTTTTGAATTCTTTCCACTCCATGACGATGCCTTCGTCTCGCTCATACAAGTATTTTCCGAGGACGATGAGCGTTCCGGTTGCCTTTTCAATGTTGAAGCCCCGCTCCTCGTTCTCAATAAAGATTTCGAATTTGAATTCTCCCTTTCGATCTTCGTAGGCGTTTTGCTCGCGACGATCCCGTTTGTTAGAATTGACTTTAATTTCAACCTTTGGGACTCGGTTCTTTTTCTCCTCTTCTGCCCATTTCTTGAGAAAGGCAAGATCTGCCTTGGAGAGACGATCAAGAGGAACCGTGAAATTGCTGCCACCTCGTTCGAGGACCACCGCTTCAGGTGTTACTTTAAGCACATTCGCCTCAATTTTTTTCCCATCAGTTGAGGTGAATTCTCGACCTTCCAAAAGTGGAAGGCCTACGACTAAGGAGCCGAGAACCGCCATTGCTAAAGCCGAGGTGAAAGAGCCCGTATTTCTCTTCATAAAACGATCCTATGAAAGAAACAGGGATTGGGAAGCCATTTTTTGAGGTGAGAGTTCGCTGCGCGTTGCAGCGTATCCCTCTCCCTATGAGGCCACTAGAGAAGCCAATACTTTTCGCGTGCCTGAAAACGTCCGACGTCCGTGCATCGCGACATAATTATCGACGAGAGCGATATCACCATCCTCCCATGGGATGTCAAAAGTCAGATCTTCAGCAATGTCTGCCGCTTTCATTGCGTCCTCAGTGCTAAGAGGAGTCCCGTCCCCGAAAGTGATCGCTTTTGCGGGATCGTTTCGGCTGTCCTTCCAACCTTTGAAGGCGGCGATGAGCTGATTGAAGAAGGACTTCCTGCCGTCGCCAAGATCTCGCACTGCCATCAGAACCGGAGTTGTCGCGCGAAGGCATCCGTCGTCGAGCCACTCCCAACTGTAGTTTAACTCTTTCATTCTATCCTCTGCTTCTTCATTCGTGGTGACGCTGAAGGTGCTTTGCCAACTGCGGCCCATCCCGGAGGCGGCATCGTCGTGAGAAGGCATTACGGTTGAATAGAGAAGTCCCTTTTCCTCACAGTTTTTGGAAAATTCAGGCAGTTCTTCATAGAGCTTCTCCATCAGGATGTCGGAACGACAAAGAGGGGTTGCGCCGCCTTCTTCCGCCGCTTTCTCGCAAAAGAAGAGAAGCTTGCTTGGGTAGATCGGCGTTTGAGCCATTTCATGATGCAGAAAAATCGTCACTTCCGGTGGCGCTTCATTGGCGGTGAAGACCCGTTCGGTCCGGTTCGTTCTCACCGCGTTTGAAAGTGAGTCTTTGTATTTAAAGTTAGGTAGATCGAGGGCCTGGATGAAGGCATCAAAATCGAGATCTGTCTTGGTAGGGAAATTGCGGAAAAGAACGCTGCCGTGCTTTGCCGCTTTGGCATCGAGATCGACTTTGTTATCGCTCACCCAGACGAGTGCTTCTTCGAGAGTGGCTTCGGGCGATTTGCATTCCAAAATCAGAGGGAAGCAGGCCTCATCGTAATTCTGTTGAGATTCGATTGTGAGTTCTTCTACCTGGAGAGGGGATCTGTTCATGGGGATTTCGGGTGTTGATCTAGATCATCCGAGAAACTCAAAAAATGTCCATACGCAAAAAACGGATAAAAAATTGTTAAAATGCGACAATGAGGGTGAGGCTGGATGATGTTTCCTACGAATCTTTTCCGGGTTGCTGTCATCATGGATGGTCGGGTTGAATACGAGCGTGAAGTGCTTCGGGGGATCCGCGAGTTCGCAACGGATCGCGGAGAATGGCTCATTCGGCTTGAGCCTCCGCGAGACGATACGAGTGACTTTCTTAAAGAATGGAATCCCCACGGGATTCTCTATCAATCAACGGGGCTGAAGCCGGAGGCGTTGTGCGCGTTAAAGGAATTCGGAGAGCGGGCCATTCATGTTTCTGACATCACTGATTCAAAGGGGAAAACCATTTTCGTAGGAATGGATAATGCCGCGATCGGGTTGATGGCGGCTCATCATCTTGTCGGCTTGGGCCGGGAGAATTTTGCGTTTGTTGGTGTCAGTGATTCGGGTTTCTCGGAGCGGCGCGGAAAAGCGTTTCGCGCTCGCATCAACGGGCACGGTCAAGCTTCACGCACCTATCTTCTCGACAGTTGGAATCAGCGTCGGCAAGAGGAGGCGCAAATGATTCAGTTTCTGGAAGGGCTTCCGCGGCCCTGCGCGCTTTTTGCGACGCACGATGAATGTGCGCTATGGCTTTCGACCTTGTGCCGTGGTCTTGGCGTTCGTATTCCTGAGGATATTGCGATCCTTGGCGTGGATAACGATGAACTGATCTGTGAACTTGCGTCGCCAACGATTTCCAGTATTGCCGTTCCCTCGAGGAAGGTTGGATTCGAAGCTTCGGCGCTTCTTGATCAGGTTCTCAGGGGGGGGCGGTTGAATTCAAAATCAAAATTACTGTGCCCGGATCAAATTATTACGAGGGAGTCAACTCGTTCCCCGGAGACAAGCGATGAGGTCGTGAACCGCTCGATCGGGTTTATCCGGGAACACCTTTCCAAGCAGATTAACATAGATGATGTGTCGCGGGGCGTCGGGGTAAGCCGTCGACTTCTGGAGCGGAAATTTAAAGCAGTCGTCGGTAGCTCACCTCTCGCTGTCTTGCAGAAGCATCGGATCGAACGGGCAAAATCGCTCCTCGTTGATCCCGATTTGACGCTCGCACAGATTGCTGATCAATGCGGTTGTTCGGATGCCTCTCAGTTGATTGTCCGGTTTCGAAGAGAAACCGGAATGACTCCCGGCGAATTTCGACGGTCAATCGACGAGACGTGATCGCAAAAAAAATCACGGGGCCTGAAGTAGCGCGGGTTTGTAATCCGTTTCGAAGCCTGCTACGGGCAGAAACTTAGGCGGATGGGCTATGGAAACGGGTTGCAAACCCGTTCTACATTTGCTCTGCAAATGACTTCTTGCGCTCGCTTCTGATCAGCGCTGTATCTTCAGGGTAGCGTAAGAGGATCACCTGTTTCGTTTCGCCAAGTTTGCAACTTCGCCTTCAATTTCTTAAATTGTTTCCTAGGCGTCTCCTCAGTGGAATTCGAGAGATTCGTCATCTCGAACGGATCCTGATTGAGATCAAATAGTTGCCAGTGATCAATTTGTGGGTAGCGAACCAATTTCCATCCGTCTTCGCTGCGGATCATGCGTTGGGTATCGGTGAAGTAGCCAAAGATGTCCTTATGGTGGGTGGTCGTTTCTCCTTTCAGAACCGGCGCAAAGCTCGTCGCTGTCACCGTTTCAGGAATCTCTACCCCGGCAAGATCGCAAGTCGTGGGGAAAAGTTCCCGGAGATAAACTTGTGCGCCGCTGGAGGTGTTGGCGGGAATTCCCGGTCCGGCGAAAATAAGAGGTACGTTGATCGTATGCTCGTATTGATTCTGTTTTCCCCTCAGGCCATGGGAGCCACAGGCCATGCCGTGGTCGCTTGCGAAAATGATGAGGGTATTCTCATACTGCCCCGTCTCTTTCAGCGAAGCAATGATGCGTCCAATCTGCGCATCCATGTCATCGATAACGGAGTAATAAACACGAAGTAGGTCGAGGACGGACTCTTCGCTTCGGGGCCACTCCAGCAGTGCTTCATCGCGGCCGTCGAAATTCCCGTGGTCGAAAGGATGCACAGGAACGAAATCTTTGGGAAGCCCCATATCCTCCTCTGAGTATTTCTCTTCAAGGCCCGGAGGAATAAAAAGCGGATCGTGAGGGGACGTGAAATTCACATGACAAAACCACGGGCTTTCGTGATCCTGCTCGATCACAGAGATTGCGGCGTCAGCAAATTTTGAGCTGATGTCAGGTGTTACCCCAACTCCCAGTTCCGGATACTTGGTTTTGCCATCGGCATTCTGGAAAATCCAGCCACGATAACCGGTTACCGGAAAACCTTTCCAATCAGTTTGGCCTTCCTTCCAATACTTGGACCCGCCTGAGGAAAATAGGCCAGCGACCTCGGAGTAGCCTGCGTTGAGGGGCCGTCCGCTCGTGTGCCATTTCCCAACGTAGGCCGTTTCGTAACCGGCGCTCCCGAGGGTTGCTGCCCAGTAGCTATTGTCGCGCTCGAGATTGTTGCCTCGAAACCCTTTGATTCCGTTCTCCCAGCCGTGTCGCCCTGTCAGGATTTCGGCTCGACTCACGACGCAGATAGGGTTTGAACAGCTTGCTCGCGTAAAGCTCATTCCCCGTGCAATGAGCCGATCAATGTTAGGGGTTTCGATGCGGTTGTTCCCAAAGGCAGCGATCGCATCCGCCCTCATGTCATCAGCGAGAAGAAAGAGAATGTTGGGGCGGGAGTCGGCCGCGTTTCCGCTGCCACATAAAAAGGCAAAAATGACACCTGCAGAGGCCAAGAGATCGAATCGAATTCTTTTTGTCATTCCGTTTTCAGATTCCAGTTTTCATCAAAGAATCCAGCGGCGACGATTTTGCCTGGATAGCGAGACGACGGGGGCTCATCCAAATTGATGACCGCCCAGTCGGGAAGTTTGGGAGTCTGGCGGGCGTTGTTGAGATAGTCGTATTCCCGGTAAGTAAAACTGCTGTTGAGGACCACGTAACGATTCGGGTTTTCGGGATGCGGGTAGATCAGAGCCAAAGTGTGATTCCTCGCATCAAAAGTTTCGTCGCCTACCGTAATCGCTTTCCCGTCCCAGCTCATGGGTAGCTTTGGAATCAATGCGGCAATTTCAGAATTGCTCTTGGGGTCGCCCCACAGGATTTGATTTCGCTCGTCCGTATCGCTTGCCGCCTTTGACCCGGATTCTCTCACTTGTGCGACGCCCCGAAAGTGTTTTCGCCAATGCGTTTTGGCGCGGGAAAGTTCAGCGGTTGTCCATGCTTCGACCGCGGCGTGCTCGGAGGTGCCGGTGGGCTCGACAAAGACAAATGACTCCATGAACGCGTCGTCGATCGGCCCGTGAAGGCCGTGACGTTTTGTGATTGCCTTAGGTGGGCTTGCCGCAGATATATTGGTTTTCCAATCGGTGAGCAATTTCCGCTCACCTGGAACGGATGAACTCGATTTCCATGTGTTTTTCCCTTCCTTGACGAAGGAAGCTTCCCACGAGCGGTCCGACTTGGGGCGGTGAAGTCGAAGTTCGATTCCGTCTACGGTCACGACTGGCTCGGCGGTCAGGTTGAACGGCCATTGTCCACTTTCAAAAAGAAGCGAAAAGGCCTCGATCCCGGTAGTCTTGACCTCAAGCCCATGACGCGGGACGAGCTTTGCCGTAATTTGACTTTTTTCCCAGTGTTCTGTTAGGCGGTCTATTCTTGCCCAGTGCATTCGGTTGTAGCGCAGGGTGTAGGTAACGAAATCCAGGGATGAGGGGATATCTGAATCTTGGTGTGAGACGATGCTCGAGAGTCGTGATTCAATCTCCTCAAGTGACTTGGGATGAAACTTGTGAGCGGTATCAGGTCCGATGATGTGAAGTAGGTCGAGCCCTTCGGTCCTAGCGGCGGCAACCATCATGTCGGCGGCTTGCTTCTGACGGTCAATCTCGCCGCTGTAGGCGATCGCAGAGGTGTTGGTTAGGTTGGCAGCCCAGTGAGTCGCATCATACCAACGCCAGAGCTTTTTCTCCCAGGATGGGGGATTCAAAGTCTCGCCTTGAAACGTTTTTAGAAAATCGGGTGTTTCCGAAAACCCGGCCCCGGGTTGGACTGCGGCCCAGTTTCCTGCATGGTGCACGCCGAATTGCCAGCAGGCCGCACCACCCATTGAAAATCCGCGCACGAGAATTCGGTTCGGGTCAAAGTGATAGTCACGACTGGCGCTTGCGTAGGCTTCAAAAAGATCGACTTCGCCTGCAAATTTGTTGGCGTTCGAATAGCGGGCATAGGGATGAAGAATGATGGTTCGGTCAGGGCTGATTTTGCCACTTTTGCCGGAACTTCGCTGCTGAAGAAAGGAGACTTCGCTCAGCGTTTCGCCTCGCCCGTGAAACCAAAAGTCGAGGCGGGTTGGACTGGGACTATCAAAGTCGTAGGTGGAAGGGATCTCCAAGCCATAGGGTTGCACCGAGCCGTCAATCGCAGATTGATAGCCTCGAAACACGTTGCCTGTTTCTCTTGTCCAGGGAGCCTTGCCGTTGGCCAGTTGCTTTAATCGTTCTTCACCTATCTTCAAAAGTTCCAAAGCGAAATCGATTTCACCGGGCCTGAAAAACTCGCCGTAGGTGAGCGCATCGTGAACCGCTTTGTAACAGACTTCGGCATCAGGAAGATAGTCCGCGACTGATGGGTCTGGCTTAATCGCATCCAGCTGCCGGCGGAGATTTTCGAGTCCGGTTCGTAATAATTGAGCTTTTTCTTCGGGCACCTCGACTCCCGCCGGTGGAATCGGACGGACGTTTGTGGCAATATTGTCAGCTGGGCCATCACCTCGCGCGTTAGGGCAAAGCAGGGATAAAATGAGAAGTGTGGCTAGAGCGGTTCGCATCATGGTTTGAGTGAGGAACCATGACAAAGCCGAAGCATCCTACCAAGGTGAATCGATGCCGGAATTGCGTTGTCCCGCTCTACTGATTCGCCCATGGCTCCATCCAATGGAGATTGCTCCACCAGTCAGTATCGTTCGGTGAGGCTTCTCCTGGCGTGGTGCGGCCCGACGAGGTGATCCGTGTCAGTTCGGCTAAAAGCTCGGCAGCGATTTCCGGATGCGCTTCGATGACATTGTTTTCTTCACTGGGATCTATGGCGAGCTGGTAGAGCTCGCGCTTGTCTTTTTTCGCTCGCGATTCCATGACCAGTTTCCAGTTCCCGCTTCGGATCGCAAAGCGACCACCGCTGCCATGGTGGATAATCGGAATGCTTTCCTGGTTTTTTGAGTCGCCAGTGAGAGCCGGGAGTAAGCTCACACTGTCTTCTCCTGCATTGGCGGGGAGCTCTGTCTCCAGAATTTCCGCAACCGTTGCAAGGAGATCTCCTTGCGTGACGGGTTTGTTCCACTCGCTTCCTGCTGCGACGCGTGCAGGCCAGCGAACGAAGTAGGGAACGCGGTGGCCACCTTCGTAGATGGAACGCTTCCCTTCACGGTAGATTCCATTGCTCGCGTGATCGTAGAGCTCCTTTCGTTTTGGCCAGGTGTTCTCAGGGCCGTTGTCGCTTGAAAAATAGACGAGGGTGTTGTCTGCGAGATTGTTCTCGTCGAGGTAGTCGAGAATCCGGCCGATGTGCCAGTCCGTCTCCATCATGAAATCGCCGTAAGAACCCGCTCCGCTTTTGCCACGAAACTGGTCGATCGGAATGACGGGTTTGTGAGGTGATGTGTAAGGGAGATAGATGAAAAAGGGCTTCTCAGCGTCACGCTGTTTCATCCAATCAATGGTCTGATCCGTGAACCGGGTCAGACACTCGCTATCTAAGAAATCAGGGGCCACTTCGATCAGGCCCTTGAAGTTGCCGGTCTCGTTCGGCTGCGTGAACTTGGTCGGCGGCGCGTCGTAAGGCGGCATAATCCGATAGTCACTGATCGCGATCTGATTGGGCTTTTTCGAAGTGAACCTTGTCGGGGGCACCGGGGAATGACGGCCTTCGAACCAGGCAAGAATTCCGTAATTCAATGAAGCGGGAATTCCGAAGAAATACTCAAAGCCCTTGTCGAGTGGCATGTCTGTGACTGGTTGGGACCAGTCTCTTGAACCGCGCTCGCCATAGAAATCCATCCCGAGATGCCATTTTCCAATCATGGCGGTTTCGTAACCATGTTGTTTCGTGAGGGAGGCGAGCGTCATGCGGTCGCCCTCGATGAGGCAGGGCGTCTCCGCTCCGAAGACGCCAGACTTGAGGCGTGTTCTCCAGGAATAACGCCCTGTCAGGAGCATATACCGACTGGGGGTGCAAACGGTGTCACCGGAATGTCCGTCAGTAAAAGTCATTCCCTCTGCGGCGAGTCGATCGAGGGCGGGCGTTTGGAACTTTGAATCCGGATTGAGGGCGGAGACATCCCCGTAGCCTTGGTCATCGGTGTAGATGACGAGAATGTTCGGCTTTTCTGCTGCCTTGCTGGTCGCGGTGAAAAGGAAAACTAAGAAAGTGAGTGTTAGTCGTTTCATGGAGTTGAGCGGGTTTAATCACGTAGAGGCGCGGCCTCTTTGAGTTTGCCGTTGCGCGAAACCCCGGTCGGATTTTGAGGATCAAAGTCAGGATTTACTGAAGGCATTTGAGCGCCAATGTCTTTCCTCCAGTTCGCGAGTTCAAAGTAGAGCTCTTTCGTCTTTTCAATCTCAGCCCGCGCGAGATCGTTGTTCTCGTGAATGTCACTGGCAAGGTCGTAGAGCTCGATTTTGTTTTGGCCAATCACCTCGATCAACTTCCAATTGCCTGAGCGGATCGCGCTGTAGGGCTGGGCTCCCATGGAGTGGTAGTGTGGGTAGTGCCAGTAGAGGCTCTTCCGATCAAAATCAGCCCGAGGATCTTTGACTAGCGGAATGAGCGACTTTCCATCGAGCACTTTCGTGACTTCTTCCGGAAGAGGCTTTCCAATCGCCTCGAAAATCGTGGGGAGAATGTCCATCGTGATGACGGGCTCATGACAGATTTTGCCTGAAGCCCCATCCTCGGGAAGATCGATAATGAGCGGGACACGGATACCTCCCTCGTAGATGCCGCCTTTGCCTTGACGCAGTGGGGTGTTGTCGGTGGCGGCGGGCTTGAGGCCTCCGTTGTCCGATGTAAAAATGATGAGGGTGTCGTCCCGGTGTCCAGTCGATTCGAGTTTGGTTAGGACTCTGCCGACGGCTTCGTCGACGCTCTCAACCATGGCCGCGTATTTCACATTGGTGTGTTTGGTATTGGGATTCGTCTTCAGCTTAGCTTCGTATTTGGATACGAGGTCGGGACGGCCCATGAGCGGGGTGTGAACATTGTAAAAAGAGAGATTGATGAAGAACGGTTTCCCCTCTGCGGTAAATTGCTCAATGAGCGATTCAGCCTCTGCGGCGAGTCGGTCAGTGAGGTATTCTCCCTCGCGGTCTTTGTCGTCTTTGGGTAAGGTATCAAAAATCGTGTTTTGCTTTTTCGTCTCGAGATCCTTCCCTTTTCCATAGGGCCAAAAGTAGCTGGGAGGGGCACCCTTTTCACAGCCGCCGATGTTGAAGTCAAATCCGTGCGGTTGGGGGTAATTGTCAGGGTCGGGAGAGTCCGCGCCTCCTTTGGTGTAGCCGTCCCGATGAGAGAGATGCCATTTCCCGAGATGAGCGCTCACATAGCCGTGTTCTTTGAGAAGCTCGGGAATGGTGAGGTGCTTGTGTTCGAGTGCCTGCGTCCAGTCGGGGATCGTGAGCGGGGTGTTTACGAAGGGATGCCCGGGAATGAAATCAGTAACGTGGAGACGGGCGGGGGACTGGCCTGTCATGAGAGCGGCACGGCTTGGTGAACACACGGTGCATGCCGCGTAGCCACTCGTGAAGCGCACTCCGCCCTTGGCTAGAGCATCGATGTTTGGTGTCTCGTAGAAATCACTTCCCGTGCAACCGAGATCGGTCCATCCCATGTCGTCGACAAAAAAGATGACGATATTTTTGGGCTTTGCTTCGCTGCTAGTGGTGAGGCTGAAACAGAAGAATGCAGAGACGATGGCGATGAAAAAGGGGCGATTCATAGTGGAGTTGACAGTTTAGATTGAGGCGGGAAAAATGAGAGCCGCATTCGGTTTTCTGACGGGCGATGCTTTAATTGGTTTTTTGGTGGCTGAGGGGTGTTTCTGTATCAAGGGCGTCTCGCGGACTGGATCAGCGAGGTCGTGGCCTTCGCCCACGGAAATTCTCTATTCGGACCAAAGCCAACGAAGCATTTCCGGGAGCATCACTGCAGCATGGCGGCTACCGTGGAATCCGTCGCCCCACCAGTAGCGGTAATCATAATCGGCGAACTTCAGCGCGGTCTCCATTTGCTTATTTGCGAGCGGCCAGCTGCCGAACTGATTATCAACGTCGTTCCGTTCGCCGAGGAGCGCCGCCCGAATCGGCTTTCGCTCGGTCTTGCGAATGAGAGAAGGGTAGGCGTTCGCTCCTCGGATATCAGTGAAGGTGCCAACCCAACCTAGCACTTTCCCGAAGCGGTCAGGTCTTTCCCAGGCGGCGGTCCAGGCAGCGGCGCAGCCACTTGATCCGCCCGCGATCGCCCAGTCGGCAGGTTTGTCGCTCAAATTGAGATCGTGTTCCTTCGTTACAAAGGGGATGATCTCTTCGAGAAGAAAAGTGGCGTAGTCAGATCCGAGTCCGTCGTATTCGAGGCTTCGGTTTCTTGGCTTGCCTCCGGCGGGTTGCTCAGCGAGACGTCCCGGATTGATGAAGATTCCAATCGTTATCGGCATCTCTCCTGAAGCAATGAGGTGATCCAATACGGTCGGGGCGCGAAGTCCTCCTGTGAGATCGCGATCAGCGTGACGAAGACCGTCCTGAAAGATAATCAAAGAGGCCGGTTTGCTCTCGTCATATTGTTTGGGAATGTAGACAAGAAAGTCCCTCTCTGTATTCGGGAAGATTTTTGAACTGTTCCAGCGGTGAGGGTGAAGTTCACCCTCCGGAATACCCTCTTTGCGAAACGACTCAGGAGGCGCCTTGTAATACTCAATCTTGACCTGTCCGCCGCCCACCGTTTTGCCGGAGGCGGTTTTCAGCTCGTAGCTGAAGTCTTGAAAATTTCCGAGATCCTTTGCGAGCGCGTAAAGACCTGCGTCATTGAGCAAGGTAAGATCTCCAATCTTCTCTCCATTATTCCGGACCGCGGAAACAGGCTCGTCTGAAATGACTCCGACCAACAAAGTCGTTTCTTCGATCCATTTTTGTTTGCCGGTCTTGAGGCCTTTTTCTCCCCAGCTCGCCTTGATCTTTTTCAGCGCGAGCTCGTTGTCTTTGCCGATGAGTTTACTGAGCTCAAGAGCGGGAGGCGGAGTCCATTTCTTTTCCTGGGCGAAAACAGGTAGAGCGAGGAAAAAAAGGATCGTGACCGGGAAAAACTTCATAGGTGGAAATAGAACCGAATAGTATCTCTCTGAAAACACTTCATTCAGATTGATCGCGTGATGTCTGGAGCGCGCTGGGCGAGACCCGGACTTATTCGGCGGTGCGAAAGCAGCTCTGCATTTTTGATGAAAAGGGGCATCTCACTAATGTTTTGAAATACACGGCGACTGCGGCCGGGGCTGAAGTTGAGGTGGGGCCCAATGCCGTCAAAGTGACGGTTTCTGAAGAGTAGGGAACGATGCTGAGGAGTCCTCGGGCAGAATTCGACTGCCTTCGGATTCTTCGATTACGTTGGCAGCGATCCGGAGCCTCCCTTTTGCGGGATCACCGATACGGGCGCTGACATAGCGAAGCCAGAGCACTGATGTCCTCTTTGCCTCGTGAAACTCAGACCATGGAATAAAGAGACGGGGATGCGCGAATTTGAAGAGCGGACCCGGCTGAACAAATAGGCCGGTCTCATTCGCAGTGCAGTTGAGCACTCCTTTGTAGGAGACAAACCCAACCGTCCCCTGAACCCCGGTCCATGTTTTTCCGGAAGGTGCCTCGTCGCTTTGATAGTATTTTGCGAGACGCTTCCACCCACTTACGTGGCTGTTGATCCACATCACAAAGCACCAAAAGCAGGGGAAGATGACGAAGAAGGCGAGCGGGATGAGAATAATCGCCCACACAGGAAGGTCGGCTCGCGCGATCTCTTCGTTCATTCCGGTCGTTCGTCTTAGGCAAGGATGTCTTTCACAATGTGGCCGTGGACATCGGTTAGTCTGAAGTGTCGCCCCTGATATTGATAGGTGAGACGCTCGTGGTCAATCCCCAGCAGGTGAAGCATTGTTGCATGGAAGTCATGCACGTGAACCCCTCCATCGACAACGTTGTATCCGTAATCATCGGTTTGGCCGTGGGTGTAGCCTCCCTTGACGCCTCCGCCAGCCATCCAGACAGAAAAGCAACGGGGGTGGTGGTCGCGGCCAAAGCTCGTTTCGGTGAATTTACCCTGGCAGTAGTTGGTCCGTCCAAACTCTCCGCCCCAGACGACGAGAGTGTCGTCGAGCATTCCCCGTTGCTTCAGATCAGTGATGAGTGCGGCCGAAGGTTGATCCGTTTCCTTGCATTGCTTTTTAATGCCACCGGGAACGTTGCCGTGATGATCCCAACCTTGATGGTAAAGTTGGATGAACTGGACGCCCTGCTCAGCAAGCCGTCGCGCCAGAAGACAGTTCGCGGCGAAAGTTCCCGGTTTACGTGCGTCCTCTCCGTATAATTCGAAGGTGGCATCGGACTCGGTCGTAAGATCGGTGACTTCAGGAATGGACGTTTGCATGCGGAAACCCATCTCATACTGAGCGATTCGGGTCTCGAGCGCGTCGTCTCCGTTCTTCGCGAGTTGGTGTTGATGGAGGGCTTCAAGGCGGTCCAACATTTTACGTCGTGACTTTCGATCGAGCCCTTCGGGATTGTTGAGGTAAAGAACCGCGTTTTTGTCAGGACGAAAGCGAACCCCGTCGTGTTTTCCCGGAAGGAATCCACTTCCCCAGAGTCGACTCACGAGTGGTTGGCCGCCTTTATCCTTGGTTGTGAGGACAACAAATGAAGGAAGGTTTTCGTTCGTCGATCCAAGTCCATAAGACATCCATGATCCGATGCTGGGTCTCCCTGCGATCTGTGAACCGCTTTGCATAAAGGTGACGCCGGGGCCGTGGTTGATTGCCTCGGTGTACATGGAATTCACCACCGTGATCTCGTCTGCGATTTTGGCGGTATAGGGAAGTTGATCAGACATCCAGGTTCCGCCTTTTCCGTATTGGGCGAATTCGAAAGGGGAACCAACAAGCGGAAGGCTTGCCTGATTTCCTGACATGCCCGTAAGCCGTTGTCCTTTTCTGATGGAGTCAGGGAGTTCCTTTCCCTGTTCCTCACGAAGCTTTGGTTTGTGATCAAGAAGATCTATTTGCGAGGGACCCCCTGCCTGAAAAAGGTAAATGACGCGCTTTGCTTTGGGTGCGCCCGAGAGGAAGCTTGGGCTCTGGTTCGACGCTTCCGCGGAACCCATGAGCTGGGCAAGCGCGGCGCTTCCGAGGCCACCTCCAAATGAAGCAAGGGCTGACCTTCGGCTCATTCCGAAACTGGGATCGAATCCGGTGCAGGGTGTATTTTGCATAAGGGGGGAAGGGGAATGATTTAACGTTTCGTGATGCACTCGTCGAAGTTCATGAGCGTCGTAATCAATGTGGTCGCTGCGGCGATATCAACGCTGAGTTCTTTTGGCGGGGCGGGGCTACTCCCTGTCGCAATCAGCTTTTCGGCGGCTTCCTGATCGGAGGCGAAATGGGCCTTTTGCTCAGTGATGAGATCCGTGAGAATTTGCTGCTCGGTCTCATCAGGTGCCCGGCTCGTGAGCCGTTGAAAGGCCTCGACGATGATCGCGTTTTGATCGCCTCGATGTCTCGTCACGAGGTCAGTCGCAAGGTGGCGCGCCGCTTCAACAAACTGGGGAGAGTTGAGCATAACAAGTCCTTGCAGCGGTGTGTCCGTCTTTTCAAGGTTTACGCGGCAGACATCACGCTTCGAAGCATTGAGCGTCGTCATGAGCGGGGCAGGCGCTGTTTGTTTCCAGTAGGTGTAAAGACTGCGTCGGTAGAGGTCATCTCCTTTACCAATTTTGGAAGGTTTGAATGAGACGGCGAGGTCGTAGGGTTTAACCGACGGTCCGCCTGTCTTTTTTACTAACAAATCACTCACCGCGAGTGCGTTGTCCCGGATCATCTCAGCGGAAAGTCGTGGTGCCGGGAATCGATAGAGAAGTGTGTTTTCCGGGTCCTTCGTTGCGAGTTCTCCTGAGCGGATCTCTGACTCCTGGCGGTAGGTTCCTGAGAGGACTATTTGTCTGAAGAGATGTTGTAAATCCCATCCACTCTTGATGAAGTCACGAGCGAGCCAGTCAAGCAGGGCCGGATGAGTGGGGACTCGCCCCTGACTGCCGAAGTCCTCGGGGGTCGAAACGAGTCCCCGGCCGAAGAACATCTGCCAGTATCTGTTTACGGCGACCCGCGCCGTTAGAGGATTGTTTTCTGCGACGGTCCATTGGGCGAGGCCGAGTCGATTTTTCGGAGCACCTTCAGGGATCGGGGGGAGAAAATGGGGAGCGTCGGGAGAGACCGGTTCGCCACGATTTGAGTAGAGGCCCCGATCGAGAAGGTAATTTTGACGAGGGGTGTCGCTCTCCTCCATTACCATGATTTCAGGAATCTTTTTGACCAGTTCAGAGCGCTCTTTCCGGTGTTTGGTTAGCGTCTCTTTTGCGGCGACGGAATCTTTCTCAATCGTATTGAGGTAGAACTCAAAATCAGGAGCAAAGGTATTCGCATTCCCGGCGAGCGCGGTTGCTTCCGCCGCGCTTAGCTGGTGATCGAACACTTTAAACTCGTCGACGAGCCCGTTTTTGAATCCGTTGTCGCGCATGCGCTGACCGATGACGATGTTGTCGCTGCCTCCGCCGGTGATTTCTTTGGTGAGCTTGTCCCGAACCACTTCCGTTTCCGCTAACTTTCCGTCTACGTAGAGTTTGAGACCGCTCGCTTTGCTCGAACCGTCGTAGGTCATTGAAACGTGAGTCCATTGGCCAGGCGTGATCGCTTCTTTCGAGCGCACCCGGAGGGCGTTTCCAGGATAAAAGTGGATCAGGGCTGCGCTGAGCTTTCCTTCTTCAAAAAGGAGTTCATAGCCTCTGCTCGCGGCATCGGTCCATGCTTTCGACCGGCTGAAAATAACGGCCCGCTCTTGGGTGTTGGGAGTATTGAGCCAGAGGCTTACGGAGAAATCGTCGTCGCGTGTGAAATTGCCGACCGGTAGGGTGATGGCATCATCGCCGGTGAGTTTCACTGCCTTGCCGAATTTGCCCTCGGTGAGAGAGTTTCTGGCAGTCGACTTCGCGGGCTCCCCCTTCTTGCTTGCGTTCGCAAAAGTGTTTTTCGTGCTCTCTTCGAAGGAGAAGGAAGCGATAGGCCTAGTAACCGAAACGGATTGATTTTCCCCGAGCCAGGTCTCGAAATTTGATTTTGCGGTCGTGGCATGAACGGTGAGTTTTGCCTCTGTTTCTGCGATGGACTTTTCCAATGTCGAAAGGGACGCTTTTTGATCTTCGTTGGGAAGCGATAGCGTCGGTGTTGGCACTGAAGGAGTGAAATATGAGTAAAGTCCTGCTTCGTCAATGTTTGAGAAAAAGGCGGAGAGCTGATAGTAATCTTTTGCCGTGGTGGGGTCGTATTTGTGATCGTGGCAGCGGCAGCATTCCATCGTCAGGCCGAGGAAGGCGGTACCGTAGGTGTGCAGTCGATCCGAAACATATTCGATCCGAAATTCTTCAGGAACGCTTCCGCCTTCTACTTTTTGAGCGTGGAGCCGGTTGAAAGTGGTCGCGAGAATTTGATCCTCGGTGGGGTTGGGAAGGAGGTCGCCCGCGATTTGCGAGATGATGAAATCGTCGTAGGGGAGATTCTTTTTGAAAGACTCGATGACCCAGTCACGCCATTGCCAGACGGAACGATCACGGTCTACCTGAAATCCGTAAGTGTCGGAGTAGCGCGCGACATTGAGCCACTCGCCGGTCATTCGCTCGGCGTAGCTTTCGCGAGTAAAAAGAGCATCCACGACTTTCTCGTAGGCCTGCGGAGACTGGTCGGCGAGAAAGGCCTCAAGCTCTGCCACTGTCGGGGGCAAGCCGGTAAGATCGAAGGTGACGCGTCGAAGCCATTTTTCCCGTGTTGTTTCCTTTGAAGGCTCAAAGCCTTCCTCGTCGAGACGTTCCTGAATGAAGGCATCGATGGGGTTGCTGATCTGCCCTGAGTTCGGTTCGGGAACCGGAATCGAAGCGGGAACCGGAACGAAAGCCCAGTGGTCTGCATACTCGGCACCTTCTTCGATCCATTGATCCAGAATCGCGATCTCCTTTTTCGAAAGCGTCATTTTGGCCTCGGGAGGGGGCATCATGTCCGAGGGATCATGAGAGTTAATCCGCCAGTGGGTTTCGCTCTTTTTGAGATCGCCGGGGACGACCCCGAAATAGTCGCCCAGATCGGTCGTGGCATGGGCCAGCGTATCAATGCGGAACTCTGATTTCTGATTCGTCGCATCGGGACCGTGACATTTGAAGCACTTGTCTGAGAGGATAGGACGAACGTCCCGGTTAAAATCGATCTCTTTGCCGTTACTCAGACTGGCGGAGAAGAAGAGGGCTATGGAAATGAAAAGACGCATTAGGCTGGATTAAGAGCTTTGCTTTCAGCAGGCAGAGAGAAACGTAGCGGAACCAAATGATCTCACGAGAAAATACTAAGGGATGAATCGCGCAATCGCGGCTTTTACCGATTCCATGAAGCGCCTCGCAGCAATGGTTCGCGAAATGAAGGTGGATAAGGAGGCGCTTCAGCGTCCTTTGAAACGCTGTGATCTGGCGAAGTGTCGCGGGACCTGCTGTCATGATGGCGTCTACCTGAATTCCGAGGAGGCCGGAGTGATTCGCGAACTGGTGGGTGAATCCCGTGAGGACTTTGAATCATTGGGCCTCGATCTCCCTGAGCAGGTCGTCGTCTACGGAAAGTGGCGTGACGTCACCTCGGGGCCGAAAACGGCTACTCGGCCGGCGCCGATGCACGACGAGGTAGCCGATTACCCGGAACACTTTGCCGACACGAACTGCGTTTTTTTAATGTCGGACGCCCGATGTGGGCTTCAGGCATTGGCGATGGAGCGCGGGCACCATCCCTGGTTTTACAAGCCATCGACCTGCTGGCTGCATCCTTTGAGTATTGTCAGCGAACGCGGAGGCGCTAAACTATTGACGCTGCACAGCGATGAAACCGATCCTCAGCGTTTCGACGACTACGATGGATTCGTGCCCAAAACGCACTGCGGAAGAACCTGCGAGGGCGGCGAACCGGCTTTCACAGTGCTCTCGGAAGAAATCGAGATGCTCGGGAGAATTGGCGGCAGGGATTTGCCGGGGGAATGTGAAGGAGATTCCTCGTTTTAATGAGCGGCAGCCAATGGTTTGATCGCCTTAGCCGTAAATTTCACCCCGTGTCCCGAGATGGGTAACGAACACAAGGTGGAACTCTTTGCCTTCGCCGCTGTCGCGCATTCGAAAACAGCTCGATACTCGCCTACTCGAAGCCGCCACGTTCCTTTCCCTATGCCTCGCATCAATTTGACATTGGGATCCTCGGTAGGATGGCGACGAGCGCAAGCTCATCAAAAGCGTCGAATACTTGCTTCGCTCGCGCTTTGGGGATTCGACTAAGCGATTTAACTGTCCGCTTGTGATATTTTACTCGGTGCCTCCTACCTCGCGGCGTGCTTCTTCCGAGTCTCTCACGGAGTATCCTAGATCAACGATCGGTCCAAGCATGATCTCGGAGAGGAAGACAATTAGTCCTGCTCTATATCGGAAAACACGGTTTCTTTTGTAATCTTTGTGAAAGACGGGAAGTCCGATGCCGTTGTCTCGATTGAACTGTCGGCACTCTTCTCGCCATTTTTGCTTCGTCGCGGGGGCAAATTGAACCAATTCCGGACCGAGTATCCCAGCAATAGGGACATCACTTTTGCAGAGTGTCCATAACTGAGTGATGAGGCTTGAAAAAAACGATGCGAAATTATCTCCTGCCGTTTGCGAATGGCTGACCGGATTTCACCAGCTACTCAGCTGGCTGAATTACGTCATCCGAGGGAACCGGATCCATCTCCAATCCCATCTTCTTGGCACGGGTTTTCCATAAGTTTCTCGCGAACTCCTGCATGTCTTCACGAGTGTCCGCCTCGTCGACGATTTCGAGGCCGAGAAGTGTCTCGACGACGTCCTCCATCGTCACGAGTCCGCTCATGCCGCCGTATTCGTCGAGGACAATCGCGACGTTGTGGCGGTTCGCGACGAGGTGTTGGAACGCATCGGTGAGCTTCGTGAACTGCGGCATCGCTGCAATTTCGCGAACGAGATCTTTCAAGGTGACGTCGAATTGATCTCTTGCCGCAGCGAGAAGAATGTCGTGCTTAAGGACGAAGCCTTTGATGTCGTCTCGGGTTTCACTGTAGAGCGGGATTCGCGAGAAAGGAGAGCTGTTATGGCGATCCAGGTAACGTTGGACGGTGGTCTCCTCAGAGAGAGCAAAGACAACCACACGCGGCGTCATCACTTCTTTGACCGAGATTTCACCCAGTGTCAGGAGGTTCTCAAGAATGCGGGATTCGTCTTCGTGCAACTTACCCTGTCTCGTCCCCACTTCAGCCATCACCTTAAGCTCTTCGCGGGAGAAGGCGGCCTCGCTGTGATGCCCTTTGCTGAAAAGTTCGATGAACCAGACCACGGGAGTCATGATTTTTGCCAGAATCTGGAGGCAGAGACTGACCCACGGAGCCCAAGTCCGCCAATGTCGGGCACCGAGGTTCTTGGGAATGATTTCAGACAGAATCAGAATCGCGAAGGTCATCAGGGCACCCGCAGCGGCGTCCCACTTCCCGCCGCCCAGTGCGCTGACTTGTGAGGCCACTCCCATTGCTCCGACGGTGTGGGCAATCGTGTTGAGCGTGAGAATCGAGGTAAGAGGCCGGCCAATGTGCGTTTTTAACTCTTCGAGACGCAGTCCGACATTGGGCCGCTTGTTCTTGAGGTTGGCGACATAAGGGGTGGTGACACTGAGGATCACGGCTTCCCAGACAGAGCAGAAGAAGGATACCCCAATCGCGAGACAAAAATAAACAATGAGGGTGGTCAGAGAACCGGTGGCGTTGGGATCGAAATTTCCGGAGCCTGCCGCCGCGACAAAAGTGTGAAACATGATTGGCAGGATTGTGCCGTCAAAATGGGCCTCATTCAAGTCGAAACCTTGGAGGATACGGTGGCGTCTTGGTTGCATCGATTCTTCCGAAAAACCTTGGCAAAGGAACCGGGGGTGTTCATTCTTGTGCCCATAATGAGCTTCGTTATTGGAATAATTGTTGGGGGTGTCGTCTGGTTTTTTGTTCGCTGTGTGTTTACCGGTTTCTATACGGTCGAGCAGAACGAGAGAGGCGTGGTTACGACGCTGGGGAGAGCCCAACGGGTTAGCGGGAAAACGACGCTGGATCTCCCGATTGCGGACCATCTCACAGACGATCATAAATCGAGATATAATTTCCCTCTCGTGCAGGTGAAGAAGCCGGGCGGGCCTTATCTGAAAATGCCCTGGCAGAAGGTTCACAAAGTCAGTGTCGCGATTGAGACGGCTAGTATCGCCTACGATCCGGAGGATTCTTCGGTGAACAACGGCGGAAGGATTCTCGAAGCGGTGACGAAAGATCAGCTCAATATCGATGTCACGGGGCAGCTCCGCTACAGAGTGTCCGAGCAGAATCTCTATGCTTTCATCTTCGGAGTGAAACATCCCATTTCCCACATCATGGGATATTTTGTTTCGATTCTTCGCGAGAGCATCGCGAACTTTGAAGCACCAAAAGAATCAGTGCTTCCGCTTGCGGATATTGACGGAGTGGTGATCGAAGGCGATTCGGTGCCGCTTGAGGGTATCTCGATTAATGATCTCAGAAAGAACCTTAACGATCTCAATATACAGATGGATACGGAGTGCCTCAGCTCTGCGGCCCGATACGGAATTGAGCTCGATGCTTCGCTCATCACCGGAATCGATCCTCCGGCCGAAATCGAGTCGGCGCTCGCGGCGATCAACACGGCTCACAATGAAGTTTCGGCAGACATCAGTCTGGCTCAAGCGGGGGCCGATCAGAAAATCGAGCAGTCAAAGCGCGCCGTTGAGATTCAGACGATGCGAATTAAGGCCGAAGTTGAGCCGCTCTTGCGGGTCGCCGATGAACTCACCGCTCTCAAGGCGAATGGCGGATCCAAAGCTCTCGTGGCCTACCTGCGAAATGTGAAATTGCAGTTATACAGACGAGCAGGGAAAATTATTGATACGAAAGGAGGGTCCAACTCATGAACTTTTTAACCGGATTTCTTGTGGCATTTTTCGGGCTCCTAGTTGGGTTGCCGATTCTCATTGGTATTTTCAAATACCTCTGCTGGTTTACGACGATTGATGAGTGTCGTTGCAAAGTGTTCGTTCTTTTTGGCAAGGTAATGGGGGTGATTCATGAGCCCGGATTGCACCTCACTCCCTTCAAACTGGGGTTGAGGGTGCTGCTTGTTCCGTTTTTCGGAAAAGTTCACACGCTCGATATGCGTCTCGATCAGCGCTATCTTCGAAGTCGTGCCGTGAACTCGGAAGAGGGAACTCCGGTTGGTATCGGGGTGTGGTATGAAATGCGGGTAGGCGATCCGGTGGCATTTTTGTTTGAAAATTCCGATCCCGAGGGCTCTCTCCGGGCGAACGTCACGAATACCACGGTTCGCTGCCTCAGTAATATGCCGCTCGATGACATGATGCAGAACCGGCACTACATGAGTCGTGAGGTACGCGCGGAAGTTTCACCCAAGTCCGAGAACTGGGGATACTCGTTGGGGTCTGTCTACATTCGGAAAGTGCACTTCAGGGATCACGAAATGATTCATCAGATCGAGCAGAAGGTGGTAAACCGTCTCACTCAGGTGACATCAGCGATTCGCCAGGCGGGTGATAATCAGACGGATATCATCAAATCGCGGGCCGAGCAGGAATCCTCGATCGAGTTCGCGAAGGCGAATGCGGTGAGGCCCCGGCTCGTGGGAGAAGCGCTTTCCAAAATTGGCGAGGACCCGGAAGTGGTCGACACCCTTTTCAGTGTTCTTGAGACGCAGGAAATCCTCGCCGGAAACAGTGAGATTGTGATAGTTCCGGGGGGCGCTGCCAGTTCAATCCTCACCGCTCTCGAAGCTGAGAGCGGCGGAACGCTCCGACCGCCTCCGATTTCTTCCTGAGAGGCTTGAGAGCCTCTTCACCCCCCTTGCTCGTCTAAAGTGGGAGAATAGTTGACCGCTTCGTTCTGAAAAATCCAGTTAATCCAAATTATCTGGATTTTCAACTCTTCGGTGGCGATTATTCCGACTCCTCCAACCTTCGCGACGCCCTTGACATCGGGGCGGACGCATCCATTTTTGCTTCCTCAAAATCGTATCGATTTTCTATGTCAAAGACCCACACACCCGAAAAGAGAGAGTTCCAGGCTGAAGTCAGTCAGGTCCTCGATATCGTCATCAATTCGCTTTATACGGACAAAGAAATTTTTGTCCGTGAATTGGTATCGAACGCTTCCGATGCATTGGAGAAAATGCGCCACACTCAGTTGACTGAGAGTGAAGTGCATCAGCCTGACCTTCCTCTGGAAATTCAGATCGAGTCAGATCCTGAAGCGAAGACCATAACGATCATTGATCGCGGTCTCGGAATGACTCGCGAGGAACTCCATGAGAATATCGGAACGATCGCTCACTCCGGATCGAAAGCTTTTGTTAAAGCACTCGAAGAGAATCAGAAAAAAGAGAGCGCTCTCATTGGCCAGTTTGGAGTCGGTTTCTATTCTGCTTTCATGGTCGCGGACGAAGTCACCGTTTATTCGCGCAGCTGGCGTAAGGGCGAGCCTTCGCTCGTTTGGAAAAGCGACGGCAAGACGGGCTACGAAATCGAGGAGTCCGAAGAGGAACTCGATCGGGGATGTAAGGTCGTGCTGAAGCTTCGCGAAGAATGCGAAGATTTTTCCGAAGAAGGACGCATCAAAACGATCCTCGAAAATTATTCCGCGTTCGTTTCTTTCCCGATCATGATAGGGGAAGAGCGCGTCAATACGATCGAAGCCATCTGGAGAAAGAAGAAGGCTGATGTCACGGACGAGCAATACAACGAGTTCTACAAGTTCTCGTCCAAAGCTTTCGACGAGCCTCGCTACCGAATGCACTTCAGTTCGGAGATGCCAATTGAGATCAATGTACTTCTCTTTGTTCCTACGGAAAACACGGAGCTGTTCGGAATGGGGCAGATGGAGCCCGGTGTTTCGCTCTATTGTAAGAACGTGCTCATCGATGACAAGCCCGAGGGCCTTCTCCCGGAGTGGTTGCGCTTCATCCGCGGGGTTATTGACAGTGCTGACATTCCGCTCAATATCAGCCGCGAGTCGATGCAGGACAGCAGTCTTGTCCGAAAGCTCAATCGAGTCGTCACAAAGCGGTTCCTTAAATTTCTTGCCGGTGAAGTTAAAGGCGACGCTGATAAGTATAAGGAGTTCTACGCCAAGTTTGGCCGTTACCTGAAAGAGGGAATCGTCGTTGATTTTGACCATCGCGAGTCACTAACCAAGTTGCTTCGCTTTGAAAGCTCCATGACCGAGGCGGGTGAACAAACCGGTTTTGAGGACTACATGACTCGCGCCAAAGACGGGCAGGACAAGATTTACTATCTCAGTGGAGCGGACCGCGCTGCCATCGAAGCGGGTCCTTATCTGGAAGCGCTCAAATCACGAGGGCTCGAAGTGATCTACTTTGTGGACCAGATCGACGATTATCTGTTGCAACATCTTCGCGAGTTTGACGGAAAATCGCTTGTTTCAGCGGCGAGTTCTGAGCTTGAGCTCGAAGATGATGCCGCGTCGGAGCCTGAAGGCGAAATGCTTTCGGAATCAGATTTGGAAGCCCTAAGTAAATTCCTGAAAGAAGAGCTTTCCGAATCTCTCGAAAACGTCACCGCTGGGAAGCGTCTTGTCAGCAGTCCGGCGGCGGTTCTTACCTCCGATCAGGGAATGACCGCTCAGATGCGTCAGATGATGCAGGCGATGAATCCGGAAGGGGCTCTTCCAGCAGTAAAGGTTGATTTGGAAATCAATCCAAGGCACTCACTCATTCACCAACTTTCAGGGATAATCGAATCAAAGCCTGACCTTGCGAAATTGGTCGCGAGCCAGCTCCTCGACAATGCGCTTCTCAGTGCGGGGATGCTCGACGACAGAGCCAATCTGGTGAATCGAGGATTTACCCTCATGGAAGAGGCGATGAAAAAATCGTCAGATTCGTAATTTTTTTTCGCAACCGGGTTGGAGGAATCGGTGTTGTATTAATTGGAAATAATTCCAAAAACAAAAATCCGACTAATCTATTTATGAAAAAAATTCTTCTATATTCGATTACCCTTCTTGCCGGCCTTTCTATTGGACTCGTCCAAGCTGAGGACGAAAAAGGCAAGGGCAAAGGAAAAGGCGGCGATCCGGCAGCGCGCGCTGATGCGATGATCAAGAAGCTCGACAAAGACGGCAACGGGACTCTTTCCAAAGAAGAGTTCGCTGCTGGTCCTATCGCTGAGCGCATGAAGGGCAAAGAAGGTGCTCTTGATAAAATATTCGCAGCTCGCGACGGGGACAAGGATGGCGAACTCGACAAGAAAGAGCTCTCCGCTCCACCAAAAGGCGGTAAGGGCAAGCCAGGCGAAAAGGGAAAAGGAAAAGGTAAAGGAAAGCCTGAGGGCAAAAAAGCTGAGTAATCAGCTTTCTTAATCAATCAGTTTAAACGAAAGAAGCCCATTTCCGGTTTGTCCGGGAGTGGGCTTTCTTCTGGTTTTGAAAGAGGCGTTTAGAGGGGGGCTGAATCGGTCTTGCGCGCCGTAATAACCTGCCCGTCGACGGGCTTAGGTGACGAGTGGAAAGTCTTTCAGCGAATCGGTCTAGGTCGAAATTAGCTCAATCCTCGCGTCATAGCATGCATAGGATGCATCGATTGATCCCGATAGTGATCGCGGGGAGAGAAGGGGCGAAGTTCAAGTGCTTCCAGAACGAGAATCACTTTTCAGCCGAAAATGCCCGGGACGAACGACTCAGGCACTCGAATCGAGTCATTAGCCCGCAGCAGTTCAAGGCTTCTCTTCTCGGCAAGGAACTGCTCGATGAGACCGTGCGAGCCTAGTTTCAGGAAAGGGGAAGCTCCTTCTCTGGTGTCAGCGATGATGACATCATTGGTAAATCCTCCACTGACGGGGCGAGCGGGATCAAGTGCCAGAGCGGGGCCCTACTCGGCTTCAAGCTCGCGGAACAGTCCTGACCGATTCATCCTATTTCTCCGCTTCGGATCTGACGAAGGAGATGGCTGCATCCATCTTCAAGCAATTCGATGACGTAATCGAACCCTTCAGGGCCACCGTAGTAGGGATCAGGAACTTCGGTTTCGTCGTGTTCCGTGCAAAACTCGCAAAAAAGCTGGAGCATTGCCCGTGGATTTGGGCAATCTTCCCGCACTTCAATGAGATCGTCGTAATTGCTTTGATCCATCGCGAGAATGAGATCAAATTTCTCAAAATCCTCCGCTCTGACTTGTCGGGCATGGCCCTTCATCGTGAAACCTTTTTTTACTGCGGCGGCAGTCATCCGGGAGTCAGGAGATTTTCCGAGATGCCACCCTGCCGTTCCGGCAGAATCGATCTCGATTTCATCGGCTGCCTTCTCCTCATTCACAAGGTGTCGCATCACGTTCTCAGCAGAGGGAGATCGGCAGATATTTCCGAGACAGACGAACAGGACGCGGATGGGGTATTTCATGAGCCTTTCAATGTGACATGGGAACTGAATGGAAATCAATCGAGTAGATTGACTGACCGGCCGCTCAGCTGTTTGATAGCAGGGAAGGCGTGCTACTGCTTCAGTAATGTGGTTTGAATAAAGTTTTGCTTCACCGCAATTCCAGATAATCAGTGTTTTTTTCCCCGTGATCCTTGGCAAGTGTCCTTCGAGTCTGCATCATCCGATTTGCGCAGGTCGCTTAATAACCCGCCGCATGCCAGACTCATAAAAATGAACCCTATCGACCGTCGTAAATTCGTTCAGAATGCCGTTGGAACCGCTGCCTTTGCGGGCGCTTCCATTGCCCCCTGGGTAAAAGGTCAATCAAAGACTGGTAAAAAGTATCGCACTGCTCTGATTGGATCGGGATGGTGGGGGATGAACCTCCTTACCGTGGCGCTTGAAGACGGCCAATGCGATGTGGTGGCACTCTGCGATGTTGACGCTGACGCGCTTGAGATTTCCGCCGACGAAGTGGATGGGTTCACTGGGAAAATTCCAAACACCTATCGTGACTACCGCGAGATGCTCGAGAAGGAGGAAATCGAGGTCGCGATTATCTCGACGCCGGATCATTGGCACGCCCTCCAGGCGATTGCCTGCATTGAGGCAGGGGCTCATGTCTTTGTCGAAAAGCCGACCGGCCACACCATCGAGGAAAGCCGGGCCATGGTTAACGCCGCGAGGGCAGGGGATCGGGTCGTGCAAGTGGGGATGCATCGCCGTATCGGCCCGCATCACGTGAGCGGAATGAAATTTCTCAAAGACGGCAAGGCTGGCGATATCGGAATGATTCGCGCCTTTGCTCATAGTGGAGGCGGCCCCGAGACTCCGACTCCGAATCAGGAGGTGCCCGCACAGATCGACTGGGATCTCTACTGCGGTCCCGCTCCTTTGCGGCCTTTCAATAAAAGAATTCATCCCGGTGGCTTTCGAAACTTTCTCGACTTCGCCAATGGAACCCTCGGTGACTGGGGCGTGCATTGGCTTGATCAAATTCTCTGGTGGTCGGACGAAAAGCACCCGAAAAAGATTTATTCAACCGGCGGTCGCCCCATCAAAGGAGTTCCTGTCCTGAATCAAAAAGAGCAAACGACCGACGCGCCCGATCATCAGGTTGCGACCTACGAATTCGAAAAATTCACTGCGATCTGGGAGCACCGTCGCTTTGCGGGGAATGAGGCCGAGAAATCGAAAGTCGGCTGTTACTTTTACGGAACCAAAGGTACTTTCCATATGGGTTGGCGGGACGGCTGGACCTTTTATCCATCAAAGGGCGGGCAGGTAATTCACGAAGATCCTCAATTCGATAACGAAAAAGACGGCCACAACGTGCCCCCACTCTGGCGTGATTTCATTGAATCGATTGAGCAAAAGCGGCTTCCCGTAGCGGATGTTGAAGTCGGACATTTGGCTACGAATATGAGCCTGTTAGGCATGATTAGCTTCAAAGTGGGTCGCAGCATCGAATGGGACGGTGAGACCGAAACGATCGCAAACGACCCTGAAGCGAGCGCTCTCTTACGGCGTGACTACCGCGCTCCATGGGACTATCCTCAGATTGGATAGCTGCCCATTCAAGAGGTCGATGCCCAACAGGGTTGGATGCTCGACTCGAGAGGGTTGAATCATTGACCTGAGCCTGTTAAGTCTTCGACAAGAAACGGTTAATTTTTTAAAACTACGACATGATAAAGAATCTAAGATACCTCCTCATTGTGGCTCTGCTTTTCAGCCCAATCGTTCGCGCCGCTGAACTTCCGAACATTCTTTGGATTACCTCCGAAGACAATGGCCCTCATCTTGGGTGTTACGGTGACGAGTATGCGGTGACCCCTAACCTCGATGCGCTCGCGACTCGTGGTTTACGATACACCCGGGCGAGCTCAAATGCCCCTGTTTGTGCTCCTGCGAGAACGACGGTGATCTCCGGCGTTTTCCCTCCGTCGACCGGTTCCGAGCACATGCGCTCGGAGACCTCGCTTCCGGATTCGATGAAGATGTTCCCTGTATACCTCCGCGAGTTGGGATACTACTGCACGAACAAATCGAAAGAGGATTACAATCTTGTGAAGACCGGGGAGGTCTGGGATGACAGTGGCGGAAAGGCACACTGGCGTGGCCGTAAAAAGGGGCAGCCCTTCTTTGCTGTCTTCAACGAGACGATCTCGCACGAATCGAAGATTAGAAATGAGATCGACGACGTTGATCGCATCCACGATCCTGCCAAAGCCAGAATTCCGGCCTATCATCCCGATACTCCCGAGGTGCGAAAAGACTGGGCGCAATATTATGATCGGATCACGCAAATGGACACGAGCCTCGGCGCACGTCTTCAGGAAATCGAAGATGCCGGTCTCGCTGATAATACCATTATCATCTATTGGGGGGACCATGGTTCGGGGATGCCGCGCAACAAGCGCTGGCCTTATAACTCCGGTTTGCACGTTCCTTTCATCGCTCATTTTCCCGCTAAGTGGAAAGGGCTCGCTCCGGAGGAATATGAAACCGGTGGAACAAGCGATCGCATGATCGGATTTATCGATCTCGCCCCGACGATGCTGAGTCTCGTCGGCGTCGAGCCGAAGCCGTGGATGCACGGGCATGCCTTTGCAGGGCAATTTGAAACCGAGTCACCGGAATACAGCTATGGATTCCGGGGCCGCATGGATGAGCGGATCGACCTCGTTCGCACCGTGCTCGGGAAGCGCTACGTCTACATTCGCCAGTACATGCCGCATCGCATCTACGGGCAATACATCGACTACATGTTCCAAACGGCGACGACACGAGTCTGGCACGACATGTTTCACGCCGGTGAGTTGAACGAAGCCCAGTCCCATTTTTGGCAGGAGAAGCCGGCCGAAGAACTGTATGATCTTGAGACGGATCCCGACGAAGTGAACAACCTCGCCGATTCCGCTGATCACGAGAAGGTGCTCCTGAAAATGCGTAAGGCTCATCAGGACTGGGAAAAGGAGATTCGCGATGTCGGGTTTATCCCTGAGGCCGAAGTTCATGCGCGCAGCGAAGGCAGCACGCCTTACGAGATGGGGCAGGATCCAGAGAAATATGATTTCGATTCTGTTTTCGCCGCCGCTCAGTTGGCTTCGTCGAAGAAGGCGGAGGACATTCCTGCGATTATCGATCTTTTGAAGAGCGACGACGATGCGGTTCGCTACTGGGGGGCGACGGGGCTTTTGATTCACAAAGAGGCTGGATTCAAAGCAGGGCACGAAGCGCTGCACGCGGCACTCGAAGATGAGTGCGCCAGTGTCGCGATTGTCGCTGCGGAATCCCTGGGGCGCTTTGGAGATAAGGCGGATCAGAAAAAATCCGTCGCGACTCTTTTAAGCCATGCCAATCAGGGAACGGGCAATGTCTTTGAGGCGATTCTGGCGATGAATGCAATCGATTATCTCGACGATGTCGCCGCTTCGGAAAGCGCCGCCATTTTAGCGCTTCCTTCTCAACCCGGAAAAAAGGCACCTCGCGTAGGTGGTTACGTGGGGAGTGTTCTGAAAAAGTTGCAAGCCGATTTCGGGAAGTGAGATTGAGAATGGGGGAGATTAAAGACAGTTGCGTAGACTTTGTTTGATAAGGTTTGCGACGTTCTTTTATTCGGCATTGGGATCACATTGCGACCGATCCGCAAAGGATAAACCATCTCGCGGGAATGCCTGAATATGCCGAAGCCCTGAAAGGGCACCGGGAGGTGCTCGAGTCATCGATCGAGGAGACCGCTGATAAGGGTGCGTCTCAGGAGGACCCGGCGCAGTGGAAAGCCACTTTCGATCTTTGGATCGAGCGCCTCATTTTCGGTGAGGCGAAGGTGAGCCCCGAATACGATCAGTTTCGGAAGTAAGCTTTGTAATGGCGTTCGCGAGAACGTGGCGGAGGAGACTATTGGGCTGGCTTCCTCCTAGATTTTTCAGATTCGGCAATCTCCCGACGGCGCCTCGTCATTTTCCGCGCTTAGGCGACTCTGCCTACGAAGGGTTGGCGCATGCCGATTGGACTTTCGCGATTCAGAACCGTAAGACGGGGGCGCTAGAGGATTTGTTTCAGCCTCAGATCCGCAAGATGCTGCGTCATTCGCTCGGTCGATACGGAGCAGTTTGCCCTCCCTCTGGTCTCATCCCTGACCACGTCGATCTGATGGTCAGGGTGAAAAGTGATGAATGTCGAGAGCGACTCTGATCCGGTTTTGCGGAAGCCCTCGAATGTTCTTCGGACGGCAAATGGCTAGGGATGGTCGAAGCAGTCCTGCGACAAGGTTCTGCGTATGAGCAAACGTGGAAAGCGAAGCGTTGGCAGCGAAGCGTTGGCAAGGCTGGTCGGCTACTTGAAGAAAAACCCGGTGAGCAGGGTCTCTGCAGAACGGGAAGGAGTGGTGCTTAACCGGTGGCACGGTTTCGCGGTATCCGGAACTGGATCGGCGGAGTGACGATTAGGGCGATCGTTTCTGGCGTAGCCCTTATCGGCTGGGCGTGTAGGCCGCGGTTTGGCAAACGCGGGGCTACTTCGACGGCGCCGCTTGCGTAGCGAAGTTCGCGAGAACGTTTCTACTCACAGCAAGCGTCGCTGTTTTTCAGCGCCGTATCAGTTTCGCTTCGGGAAGGTCGCGAGATACTTTTTCTTGAGCTCATCGATTTTTTTGGCCTGCTCGACGAGGACTGTTTCCTGGCGCTTACGTTCGGCTTCGGCATCAGAGAGTTCTTTCGCCGCCTGCTTTTCCGCTTCGGTCCGTTCCGCGATCAACTTGGGCGTTTCGCGGGCGACTTTGGAAGCCAGATCCACCGTGGTTTTGGTCTTGTCAGCTTCCTCGTAAGTGGTCGCAAGAAACTGCTCCAGTTCGACGAGCCGCTTTCTGAGGTTGTCGACTTCGGCATTGATCTCATCCGGCGTTTTGTAAGAGAGCGTCTGCGCTGCGACGATTTCGATTTTTTCCTCTTCTTCTTCCATACCGTCTTCAACGGTGTCGAGGAAAGGGGAAGAGGATGCCAGTGCCAGTGTCAGCGAATCCCGTGACGGCTGCTTCTGAATCGCTTCTTCGCGAAGTTCTGCGACGGCACGGCTCGCTACCAGTTTAAGGGCGCGCTCGAGAACGGTGGTCGATTTCTCCTTCAACTGCATCGTTCCGTCGACCACTGTTTTCTTGGCGGAAGCGAGAGCAGACTCCGCCTCCGTCCGTGCTTTCGTGGCATCCGTGACCTCTTGTTTCGCGACGACTTCACCCTCCTTCATATCCTCGAGGTCGAACTTCATATCGTCGAGCTCTTCGCTCTCCTCGTGAGCGGTTAGGTTGATTGCGGCAGCTTGCCATTTCTGTTTGAGGAACTTGGTATTCTCGAGTTCCACTTTGGCGAGTTCGATGGATTTCTTCGTGTCGGTGTCTTTTTTAACCACCGCGGCGACTTTGGCTGCAACGCCTTCCTTCTGTTTCACGAGCGCGACAAGGGAGGCTTCCGCTTTGGTGTGCTCGGCTTGGGCGGCCGCAAGTTGAGTCTTTGTCGTGTCCGATTCGGTTCGCTTCGCTACGAGAGCGTCGAGAGCTGTTTTTTCCTCTCCCTGCGCCTTCGTAAGAGCGGTCTTGATCTGATTGACTTGGTTCGTTGCTGCTGCGAGAGCCACGTTGAGAGCGTCGACCTTCGTCTTGGCGTCGTTGCGGGCTTTCTCTGATTGCTGATAGACGGTCGTCTTTGACGTTAAATCGGTTTTTGCTGTCGCGAGGCGGGCGTTTCCAGCCGCAAGGGCGTCACGAAGTGGCTTCAATGCGGCTTCGGCCTTGGCAAATGTGTCGACTTTGGCTTTCTGGTCTTCCTGCAGCTTAGCGACTTCAGCGTCGATAGCTTTGATTGTTGCGTCGGCTTTGGCTAGCGCGTCGGTGCTCTCTTTTGCTGCGACTTCCGCTTTGGCAAGATTGGCTTTTGCAGTGCTTACGGCAACGGTGGCGTTCCTCTCTGCCTGGGCCGCGGCGAGCTGGGCATCTACGAGAGGCATCGGAGGTGTTTTCCCGTCCTTGGAAGCTTCAACGAGAGCGGCGTCGGCTTTTTCGCGAAGAGCCTGGGCATTGCGCTGTTGGGTTTCAAGAGTGGGAACGGCTCCTTTTCCGGCCGCTACCTGCGCGGCCGTTGTCGTAGCGTTTTTCTTGGACTGATCAAGCGCTGCGATGAAAGGGGGGCGACTCGCGATCTTGGCGGCAGCGACCGCGTCCACGGTTTGCTTTGCTTTCTCCGCGTTGGCCCTTGCGGCAGCAAGGGCATCGTGCTGAGCCTTCTGCGCGGGGGCGAGGGCAGGTTTTGCAGCCTCTGTCTTGGCCAGGTTGAGGGCATTTGCAGCCGTCTGAACTGCGGCTTCTTTCGCTTTGTGGTCAGCCACGGAAGTATTCAACGCATCCTGTGCCGGCTTCACACCTGTATTCGCGGCGTTGAAGGCGTCGGTTTGTTGCTTCGTCGCAGCCTGCCGAGCGGTGAGTTGTTTTTGCAAGGCCTCTACCTGAGGCGCAAGCGCCTTCACTTTCGCATCGAGCGATATCGCGCTAGCTTTTTTGGTGTCCCTCGTTTTCGTGGCTTCTGCGAGAGTTTTGTCGACGGTCGCGAGTTGCCCTTTTGCGTCGCTGAGTTCTTTGGAAACGGCGGCGATGCCCTGCTCCATTTTAGGAAGGGCGGTCGTTAATTCGGTGAGGCGCTTATCTGAGTAGGCCAGCTGCATGTCAATGGTCGGAGGGTTCGGGTCGATCGTCGCGACTTCAGCACCGTTTTCGGCGTCCCATACTTTAATGTTACCGTGCCAGTCTCCGGTGAAGATCCGTTTGCTATCATGGCTGAAGGCCACGCTGAGGACGATGTCGTCGGAAGCCGCAATCGTGCGAAGGGCTTTGCCGTCGCCCTGCCAGATCTTGGCGGTTTTATCGCGACCGACGGTGGCGATGTTTCCGTTTGGCGCGAAGGCAATCGCAAGGACGCCGCCTTTGTGGGCTTCCCACTTCTTGATTTGTTTGCCCTCGGTCATCTCCCATAGCATGACCTGTCCGTCTTCACTGCAGGAGGCGAGGACGTTGCCATCGGGGCGCCAATCGATACCGGTGACTCCTCCGGTGTGTCCTTTCAGAGTGTAGAATTCATATCCAGTGCCGGCTTCCCATACATAGAGTCCTCCGTTGCGACCGCCGGTGGCGAAAATGACTCCATCGGGGCTGTAACCTGCGCAAAGCAGCCAGTCCGAGTGTTTCTTAATGCTGTTGATCTGCTCTCCGGCAACGGTGTCCCAGAGTTTAATGTTGCGACCCGGGCCACCCATGATCGCAGTTTTCAAATCAGGTGAAACATCAGCACCGAGGACGATTTCGTACTCTTTTCCAACCTCGATGATTCGCTCACCGGTCTTGAGATCCCAGGCGACTACGTTTCCGGATTTTCCGGCTCTTCCGCCTCCGCAAGCGAGATAGGCTCCGTTCGGGCTGAAGTTGAGGGTTTGCGGGAAGCCTTCGGGGTAAGGGAGGACGCCGAGGAGGTCGTAGTCTTCAGAGTGATAAAGTAAAATCTGCTTCTGTCCGGCGACGGCGACGAGGGGCGCCCAGGGGCTGTGAGCAAGCGCAGGAACTGCGTTGGGACGCGCCGCAACGACTTCAGGTTGAAGAATAAGGTGTTCCGGCATCGCGGGAGGACCTTCGGGTTTTCCGGTCGATGTGATCGAGTTGAGATCAATTTTTGGCTTGTTCGACTTGCGGGCTTTGCTCGATTTGGTTTCTAGAAGGCCTCCGGCGATCCAGTCGGCTATCACTTTGAGTTCTTTCTCATTAGCCGCGGTTCCTTTTGGCGGCATGAAAGGCTCTTCTTTGTGAGCCGAGAGTGTGTAGAGACGCGAGGAACCGGCATCTTCAGAGATCACGATATCGCCGCCAGAGCCCCCGGCAAGTGTCGCTGAAAAGGAGGAAAGATCGAGGCCGCCCTTTGCTTCATCGGGGTTGTGGCAGTTGACGCACTTATTTTCAAGGATGGGAAACACATCGTCTATGAACGTAACGGCCTTTGTGTCGTCGGCTCCTTCGAGATACGGCGAACAGGCAAAACCGACGAGAATCAACAGTGTTTGATAGGAGATCTTCATAAATTTAGAGGGCCTTGTTGGACCGCCGTTACACCTCCCGTAAGCATGAAGAGGATCCCTATTGGGTTGCAGCAGCTAAGAACTATACGACATTCAGCCAGATTGTCTCTCCGGAATCCATGGCGAGAACGTGCATTTTCAACTGGCCCTTATGGGGGGGACTAGCCCTGCTGGAATACGCTGCTCTACGTAAAGACGCCCCTTGAGATTAAGGGGCTGGAGCTTTCTGTAAGGGACTCTTTAATCACAAATCAACCTTCTAACACTATGAACGGATGCTCAAACTTCTTTAACTCAGGACTCGCGAATCGCCGTGAGTTTATGCAAGTCGGTCTAGCCGGTGGAATCGGGCTGTCATTGCCTGAGCTGCTCAAAAACGAGGCACAGGGTCAGGCCAAGTTCTATGAATCCAAAGAAGGGGTGGCTAAGTCGTTGATTCACATTTACTTGCCAGGTGGGATGGCCCACCAGGAGACTTGGGATCCCAAGCCGTATGCGCCCTCTGAATACCGAGGCCCCTACAAAGCGATCAACACCAACGTAGATGGCATCCAGTTCAGCGAGAACATGAAGCATCTCGCGAAAGTCGCTGACAAGATGACGGTGATTCGCTCGATGACTCATGGCGAAGCCGCTCATGAGCGTGGGACGCACAACATGTTTACGGGGTATCGCCCAAGCCCTGCGATTAATTTCCCGAGCTTTGGTTCGGTTATTTCGCACGAGCTGGGGCCACGGAAGAATCTTCCTCCTTATGTTTGTGTTCCCAATGTTCCCAATGAGTACGCCGGAACCGGTTACCTCAGTTCGATGTATGGTGCCTTTTCCGTCGGTAGTGATCCTGCTTCTGATAAGGCGTTCAAAGTTCGTGACTTAACTCTCCCGGGAGGTGTTGATGCGGCCCGTTTTGAGCGTCGTCGCACCATGCTTGAGGCGGTCGACAGCCACTTTCGGAACATCGAGAAGTCTGATTCGATCGATGCGATGGATTCTTTTTACGAGAAGGCTTACAGCCTCGTCGGTTCCGCCGAAGCGCGCGATGCGTTCGATCTCACGAAGGAGGACGATAAAATGAAAGATCGTTACGGTAAAAATACTGCCGGAATGCGCATGCTTCTTTCCCGTCGTCTTGTTGAGTCCGGTGTAAGGCTTGTCACGATGACTTATGGTTCATGGGACATGCATGACAAGATTAAAACTGGCATTGCTAGTCAGGTCCCTAGTTTCGACCAGGCCCTCGCAGCCTTGCTTTCTGATCTTGATGAGCGCGGGTTGCTTGATTCTACCTTGGTGATGGTTTCTTCCGAATTTGGACGGACTCCCAAGATTAACAAGACCGACGGACGTGATCACTGGCCCCGTGTTTTCTCGACGATGCTTGCCGGTGGCGGTATTAAGCGTGGTTTGGCTTATGGATCCTCTGATTCGCTTGCGGCTGAGCCTGATCAGAATCCTGTCGATGTTCAGTCTTTTGCGAAGACCGTCTACTCTCAGCTTGGTATCAATGCTGATAAAGAGCTGATCGCTCCCGGGCCTCGCCCCATGGAAATCGTCGACGGCGGCAGTGTTATCGACGCAATCATCGATAAGGCTTCCGCGTAACTCTCTATCCCATCTTTATTCGAATTATGAAACGTATTCTGAACACTCAGAGTGCGGCTTCTCCAATGTGGATTATGCGGTTGCTGGCAGCTTTGGGGCTGACGGCACTTCTTTTATCTGTTACGGGAGCTCTTGCTGCCTCGCCTGATCTAAGCTCAACGCTTCCTCGTGGAGGGCAAATTGGAACGGAAGTCCGTGTGACCTTCCTCGGCAACCGCCTTGCCGACGCGGAGGAAATCATTTTTCACTACGAGGGGATCACGGCGAAAGATCTTAAGGTTGTTGATGCCAGAAAGGTGGAAGTAACGCTCATCGTTGCTCCTGATTGCCGGATCGGCGAACATCACGTGAGGATTCGGTGCAAAAGCGGAACCAGCTATGCTCGTAACTTCTGGATCTCTCAGTTTCCCAATGTTGATGAAGTGGAGCCGAACGATGATTTTGAGGTCCCGCAGAAAATTGATCTGAATGTTACGATCGAGGCTGAAGCGAAGCCCGAAGAGACTGACTACTACCAGGTATCAGCAAAAAAAGGGCAGCGGATCTCAGTAGAGATCGAGGGGCTGCGGATTAATAATATTAACAATAATATCGCGATTGACCCTTTCGTCTCGATTCTTGATAAAGATCGCTTCGAACTCGCTTCCGCCGATGGCTCCGCCTTGCTCAAGCAGGAGTCTATTCTTTCTATTATCGTGCCTGAAGACGGCGAATACATAGTGGAAGTCAGGGATTCAGCCTATCAAGGGCGCGGGCGTTACCGCGCTCACATTGGGACTTTTCCCCGACCTACTGCCATTTATCCAGCCGGTGGAAAAGCGGGCGAGGAGCAGGAATTTACCCTGATCGGTGATAAAAAAGGCAGTTATAAGGTCAAGACGAAGCTCCCGGCCAAAGCGGGTGTGATGGATCATGGCATTTTCGGCGAGCACGAAGGACTGCGCCCGCCTTCTCCCAACGTGGTGCGTATCAGCGAGTTTGGAAATGCGCTCGAGGTGGAGCCAAACAACACCTACAAGGAGGCAACTGCGGTGGGTGCGGTTCCTATTGCGATGAATGGCATCCTTGAGACCGAGGGAGACGAGGATTACTTTATGTTCACTGCTAAGAAGGGTGAGGATTTTCGGTTTGAAGTGTTTGCCGATCGAATCGGCTCTCCGGTTGATCCTGTTCTCAATCTCTACGATGCGAAGATGAAATCGCTCGGTGGCAGTGATGATGCAGATGGAACAAAAGATGGCCGTGTTGATTTTAAATGCGCTGCGGATGGGGAGTATATAGTGAGGGTCAAAGACATGCTTTCACGCGGAGGCGCGGACTTTGTCTATCGAATTGAACCTGAAAAGAGTACTTCTTCGATCACCGTGACGATGCCTGAAATGTTGCGACGCAATCTCCAGTATCGGAAGCAGTTTGATGTCCCTCGCGGCGGTTACTATTCCATGACCGTGAACACGACTCGTAAAGGTGTTTCGGGAGATTTGGTTTTTGATATGCCCTCACTTCCAAAGGGAGTTACCTGGGAAGCCGGGACAATCGATAAGACGGTGAGTCAGTTTCCTATTTTGCTGAAGGCGGCACCTGATGCGCCGGTTGCCGGGGGGATGTATACTCTTAACGCCAAGACGGTGGATACGGTGAATCCTGTATCGGGAACGTTTGTCCAGACTCTGGACTTTGTCCGAGGCCCTCAGAACGGGGTTGAATATTACAGCCGTTATCATGACAAACTTCCGATCTCGGTCGTTGAAGAGATTCCCTACAGCGTGACGATTGATCAGCCAAAAGTACCGGTCGTCCGCAATGGCACGATGAAATTAAAAGTGCGCGCTCATCGCAAGGAAGGTTACGACAAGAAAATTACGGTCCGCTTTCTTTGGAAGCCGCCCGGGATCACGACTCCGGCGACGATGACATTCGGTGAGAAAGACACTGAGCTTGAATATGAGTTGAACGCCAATGAAACCGCAGCACTCAATACCTGGAAAGTAAATGTGTTAGCGGAGTCCACTGGTGATGATGGATTGACGATGACTGCTTCTCCTTTTATTGCTCTCACGGTGGAAGAGCCATTTGTCGGAATGAAACTATCAATGGCAACGGCGAAGCAGGGGGAAACCTCTTCTATCGTTGCTGAAGTGGAGCACCTTCGGGATTTCGATGGTGAGGCTGATGTTCAGATCTTCGGCTTGCCGGCTCACTCCACGACTCCAGTCTTGAAGCTTAAGAAAGGACTCGTGAATCTTGATTTTGCCGTGGCGACGACAGAGAAAACTCCCGTTGGACAGCACAAAAATCTCTTTTGCACTGTTGTCGTGATGAAAGATGGTGAGGCCATTTCGCAACGGGTTGGCATGGGTGGTGTTTTTCGCGTCGATCCCAAGCCAAAAGAAGTCAAAGCGGCCACGGCTCCTGCTGCGAGTAAGGTCGTTGCCGAAGTAGTGAAGAAGGAAAAGCCTCTTTCCCGACTCGAACAGCTTCGACTTGAAGCAAAAAAAGAAGCTGCCGCTCCCTAATTTTCAACATCCCCGCCCCTTTGCTTGTCTAAACAAGTACCCCCATGAAAGCCCTTATTAAATCTCTAGCGCTATCGTTGTTCTTCGCAGTGCCTGCCTTTTCGTCGGCGGCTGAGAAGATTGACTTTGTTCAGGACATTCAGCCAATTCTCGAATTTAATTGCGTGAACTGTCACAATGCCGATGAAGCGAAGTCGGATCTTCGATTCGACATGGCTGCTGAGTTTTTTAAAGGCGGGGAAGGGGGGCAATCGCTCGTCAAAGGTAAGCCGGATGAGTCGCTCATGATTGAGCTCATTTCTCTCCCGGAAGATGATTCGGATGTAATGCCTCCGAAAGGACGCCCCCTACATGAGCATGAAATCGCCAAATTGCGGCAGTGGATTTCGGAAGGTGCGGTCTGGCCCGAAGAGTTGTTGCTCGTAGCGAAGAACGAAGATGATTTTAAAGGCGCGGAGCCTCTTGCCAATAACGGCAAGAAAATGGTGAAGCTTGAAGTGTTTCCTCCTGATGTAACTCTCGAGAAGAAGCGGGACACCCAGTCTCTCGTAGTCATGGCGACTTACGACGATGACACCACTCTTGATGTGACGAGGAATGCTACCTTCAATTTTGCGGATCCTTCACTGGTGGAGCTGAAGACTCGAAATCATTTTCTCCCCGTTAAAGACGGGAAGACTGAGTTGACGGTAAACGTGGCGAGTATGTCAGTGAAAGCACCGGTTACGGTGATAGAAGCGACGGTCGATCGGCCGGTCAGCTTTCACCTTGATGTCATGCCCGTGTTTATGAGTAGCGGTTGTAACACTGGCGCTTGTCACGGTTCTGCACGCGGCCAGGATGGTTTCATGCTCTCACTTTTCGGATACGACCCCGACGGTGACCATTTTCGCCTCACTCGCGAGATGGCCGGCTATCGTATCAATTTAGGAATCCCGGAAGAATCGCTTCTCGTAGAGAAGTCGACTGAAACAGTTCCTCATACGGGTGGTAAAAGTATGGAGAAAGGCAGCCATGGCTACAACACGATTGTAGAGTGGATCGCGAATGGAGCAAAAAATGACGACCCGAAGGCCACGCCTACGGTTACTGGCCTCGAACTCTTTCCGCCTAAGCTGGTCCTTGAAGGAGCAGGATCAAGCCAGCAGCTTTCGGTTCGGGCTAAATACTCTGACGGGCATGACCGAGATGTCACACATCTCGCTGTTTTTATTACGAATAATGAGCCGACTGCCGATGTCGACAGTTCCGGTAAGGTCACTGCGGGGAAACGCGGAGAGGCATTTATCATGGCCCGGTTTGAGACGAAGACGGTTGGGGTTCAGACGATCGTGATTCCTGAGGGACTTGAGTACACGAGGCCGACGATGAAGGAAAATAATTACGTTGATGGTCTCGTACACGATAAGCTCCACAAGCTTCGGGTTCTTCCATCAGGAGACTGCACTGACGAAGATTTTCTTCGCCGTGCTTACATTGACGTCGTCGGTCAGCTTCCAAATGTGGAGGAATACCGGGCTTTTACGGCTGATACGGATCCTAACAAGCGTGCTAAAGTTGTCGATCAACTTCTCGAGCGAAAAGAATTCACTGAAATGTGGGTCATGAAATGGTCCGAGCTGCTGCAAATTCGCTCTGATGGCAATATTGCCCAGGGTATTTCCTACAAGTCGGCTCTCCTTTATAATGGTTGGCTCCGTGATCAGATCGCAGCAAACCGTCCGTTTAACGAGATTGTGAAGAGTATTCTCGCATCTGAAGGGGGAACCTTCGCGAGTCCTCCGACCAACTTTTATCAGATAGAGCGTGATCCTCTCAAGCTCTCTGAAAATGTTGCTCAAGTCTTCATGGGAATGCGCCTGCAGTGCGCGCAGTGCCACAATCATCCGTTCGATCGATGGACGATGGACGATTATTATTCATGGGGAGCGTTTTTCTCACAGGTGGGGCGGAAGCAGGGTGTCGATATGCGTGAGCAGATTATCTACAATCGCGGCAGCGGCGAAGTGAAGCACCTCGTGGGAGGTCGCAATATGCCTCCGAAATTTCTCGGGGGTGAGACCCCTGATGTAGCAGGCAAAGACCGACGCGAGGTTCTTGCTGATTGGCTCGCTTCACCGGATAATCCTTATTTCGCACGCAATGTCGTGAACATGGTCTGGTCTCACTTTATGGGTGTGGGAATCATCGATCCAGTGGATGACGTTCGTGTTAGTAATCCTGCGACGAACCCGGAGCTACTGACCGCTCTGGCGGATAAGTTTCAGGGGGATTACAACTATGACTTTCGACAGCTCGTCCGTGATATTTGTAATTCAGCGACCTATCAACGAACCACAAAAGCGAATCCTTCAAATGAGGATGACCTGAAGAACTTTGCCAAAGCAAGAGTTCGACGTCAGCGTGCCGAGGTCATGCTCGATACGATCACGCAGGTGACTGAAACGATGAATAAATTCAAGGGTTTGCCGCTCGGCTCACGCGCCGTGCAAATTGCCGATGGTCAGACGACCGATTATTTCCTCACTACTTTTGGAAGAGCAACGCGGGAGACCGTTTGTTCCTGCGAGGTAACAATGGATCCAAGTCTTTCGCAGGCGCTTCACCTTCTCAACGGGGTGACGGTGACGGATAAAATTGAAAAAGGTGGTGCCGTGAAGGCATTGATCGCTGAAGGGAAAACCCCTGAGGAGATCATTGAGGAGATCTATATTCGCAGCTTCTCCCGCTTGCCTACCGCTGAAGAGATGAGGCAACTTATCAGCCAAGTCAAAGCAGTCGGGGATGATGCCGCGCAGAAAGAGTTGGTTCTCAATGATGTATTCTGGGCAGTCCTGAACTCGAAAGAGTTTATGTTTAACCACTGATTTAATTTTCAGCGAAAAGCTGGAATGACTCAAGCAGACCCGCTCCGGAATTCGGACGAGTCTGCTTTTTTGCATTAGGGGTTCCCGGTTCTTCTCTCCATTCTCGAACCGCGGATCCTCAGGGTGATTAAAGTGTCGCCTGCGGGCTCCTTGCCCCCGCTGGGGGGGGAAGCGGCGTGATTCGCTTCTTGTCAGGTGAAGCTCTGTCCTCGCCCCGTTTAGCTATGAAAGTTGTTCATAGCGCATTCCCCCTTTTTACCACTGCCGGGGAGACCCTCTCGAGTCAGGTTATTGAATAGCGATGTCTACCAATCCGCTTCGATGAGTCCCTCGGCCCGAAGCGCTTTGCGAAAAGCGGCTGGGACTTCGCATGCGGTTAGTTCTACGAGTGATTGGACTCTTTCGGGACGGCTCGTGCTCACCGCGATTGAACGAACCGCTTCCGGTGCGATCGCAAATTGGGAGGCGGCACGCGCGGGTTCGATCTTGAATTCGCTGCAGAGCGCGTGAAATTTTTCCCGCCATGCGAAAAGATCAGGTTCGGTCTCCGCTGTCACTCTGCGATAGTCAAAAAAGTCTCCCCCGGTCACGAAGCCACCGTGATAGACCGCGGAATTGATTACCGCAATACCCTCGCTGTGAAGTTGGCTCATAAACTCGCAGAGAGCGGAAGGATGGCTCACAATGGTGTACGAATTGGCAAGCATGACCCAGTCGAGGGAAATACCTTCTCCGTGCAGCATCTGTATTGTCCGCCAGTCTTTGGCCCCAACCCCGATAGACTTAGCGTGCCCCGCTTTTTTGAGTTCGGCGAGAGCTCGATAGCCTTCGTGAATGTGCTCAAGCCGCTCAGCTTTATCATCAGTTGTCGTAGCACTATGAAGGTACTCGTCAGGGTCGTGGATTGAGAGCATCTGAGCGCGATAATCACCGAGGAGTTCGTTTCCCTGCGCAAAGCAATCCATGATTCCCTCATAGCTGATTGATTGTTTCGCGTCATGCTCGATACCGACCCAGGCACCGGGTTCAAAGGTTGGTTCACTTGTGACGAGAGGAATTCGTTTCCAGCCCAGCTTATTACTGATAACAATCGAGTCGGGATCTATCGCGAGCGCACGCAAGTGGCTTCCGATCGATTCGAGGGCGAGTCCTGCCCCGTATTTACCGGCAGTATCGACAAAGACTGGTTCGCTTTGGTGCCGAAACCATTCCTCTATAATCGCCCGTTTCGTCGGCTCTTCGACGGCCTCGTAGAGGTTCCCGAGTGTGCTCGTCCCGAAAATGATACCCGGCCATTTTTCGGGCGGAGGCATCTCTTTCATGATGGCGTGACGCCCTTCGTTAAAATGAGGTTCCCGTATTTGGCTGTGTCGCCCGTCATTACGACGGCGAAAGCGCTTGCGGCTTCCCCGTAAAAGGCAAACCGCTCCAGCCTCGAGATAGCGACTTCTTGAGGAACCCATTTTTTAACGACCGTTTCATAGCTTGCCTCTACCGACCGATCGAGTTCATCACCTTCGACGGGTGCCATCATCAAAAGGGGGGCGTCGATGTAGAAATCCAGTTCAAAGAGCGGAAGGATCGCGTCGAGAAGGTCAGCAATGAGAAGTCCGTCCGCTCTGAGGCAGCGCGAGTTGGTCGATTCACCCGGGAAATGGGCATCGGCGAGTACGATTTGATCGCCGTGTCCCATGCGAGAAAGGATGGCTAGTAACTGAGGCGAGATCAAAGGGGATATTCCTTTTAGCATGGGATAGGTCGGGAATAATTTGTATTTTATGAGCGTTAATTAAGGAACGCCACTTCGCGAATGAAGTGTTATCTTTCGATCTTGATGAAGCAATCTTTTCCAGCCATTTTCCTGATTGTTTTCTTTGTTGGGATCACTCTGGGCGAGACAAAGAAGAAAGTTTCGCCCCCTTCAATCGCGGTGGTCGCCGAAGTGGCAGGTCTCCCCAGAGTGCTTTTGATTGGTGATTCTATTTCAATGGGCTACACCCTGCCAGTTCGAGGGCTTCTAAGGGGCAAAGCAAATGTGCTGCGGATTCCTGCTAACGGCGGACCGACGACGCGGGGCCTTGCTAAGATCGACAAATGGTTGGGTGAACAAAAATGGGCTTTGATCCATTTTAACTGGGGGATTCATGACCTTCGAAACATGGCTGATGGAAAGCGTCAGGTCGAACCGGGTGAGTATGAGTCGAACCTTCGTCAATTGGTTGATCGTCTCCAGAAAACAGGCGCCGCCCTTGTGTGGGCAAGCACGACGCCTATTCCTGACCCGCCTCTCATTCCAGATCGCACTTTTGGCGATGAAACGGAATACAATTTGATCGCTGCTCGAGTGATGCAGGAACACGGGATTCCGATCAACGATCTTCATGCCTCGATCCTCCCTCGATTTGAGGAGCTGCATAAAAAGCAGGATCTACATTTTGGCGGGGAAGGCTCTGATTTGCTCGCTGAAAAGGTCGCCGCTGAGATCGAAAAACAACTGAGCCAATCCAAGTAGAGTTCAATGCGCTGCGTAGATTTATCTCTTTTGCAGTGGGCCTTAGCTGTTCTTCTGTCCGGTGTAATCGGGGCTCAGTCTGATGCTGATTCAGTTCCGGAACGAGAGGCCTTGGCGTCGCATCGTAAGATGCTGGATGCGCTCGATGGAATCGAGATAGCGACGCTAATCAGTAATCCGTATCTAGGCACCGCTGATTACGAACGCCGGAAAAAGCACTACGAAGATCTACCCGCTGAGGCGGGCGTGAAAGAGAGATTTAGCGCTCTCATTTCACTTGGGGGCGGGCATCTCGAGCAAGGGTTCGAAGTCGAGGCAATTGAGTGCCTCGAACGGGGAGTTCAATACGGGCTCTCTGATGAAGGCGTCGATCAGATCGCTAGTTCTGATCGTAGCGCTGCTATTTTCATTTTGGTTACGGCCTACCTTCGTCTCGGCGAAGTTGATAACTGCTGTGCCCTCGCCAACCCCGAGAGTTGTATTTTTCCACTGAGCCCGAAGGCGTGGCATAGCAAGAGGGTGGGGTCGGAGAGTGCGGCTGAGCTTCTTTTGCATTTGCTCGAAAATTTCCAACTGAAACAGTACGATGCGGGTCAGGCCATCTGGTTGTTGAATTTGGCCCACATGACGCTGGGACAGTACCCCGACGGTGTTCCTGTTAAGTGGAGATTGAATCTTCCTGAAGAAGGAGGGATCGGATTCTCGAGTGGTCCGTTAGCTTCAGCGGATAAGTTTCCCGCTTTTAGGAATGTGGCAGAGGAACGTGGGGTCGATACCTTCAGTCATGCCGGTGGATCGATTGCTGACGATTTTGATGGAGATGGGCTTGTCGATCTCGTTATTAGCTCCTGGGATTCTGCGGTATCGATGTCCTTTTTCAAAAATACGGGCGAAGGGGGATTTGAAAAAGTTGATGCCGGCCTTGATCAGATTCGCGGTGGGCTGAATTTAAAACAGGCGGATTTCGACAATGATGGCGATCTCGATATTCTTGTTTTGCGAGGTGCTTGGCTCGGGCCACATGGGGAACACCCCAACTCCCTCCTCCAGAACGACGGATCTGGTCATTTTCTAGACGTCAGCTATGCGGTGGGACTTGCTGAACCCGGGCGTCCTACACAAACGGCCGAATGGCTTGATTTTGACCTCGACGGCGATCTTGATCTTTTTGTGGGAAACGAAAGCCTCGGTGAGCGGCTAGCACCGTGCCAGCTCTTTCGTAACGATCGTGGCAGGTTCACTGATATCGCAGAGGTCGCTGGTGTTTCTTTTTCCGGGTTCGTCAAGGGAGTTACGAGTGGCGACTATGATGGCGATGGTTATCCCGATCTGTTTCTTTCACAGATTGATGGGAACAATGCGCTCTTTCGGAATCGGGGTGATGGAACTTTTGAGCGAACCAGTGATCTTCTTGGAAAAAGCGCAGGCCCGGTAAGGAGCTTTCCCACTTGGTTCTTCGATTACAACAATGATGGTTGGCTCGATCTTTTCGTTTCGAGTTACTCATCGGCAGGGCTTGAGTATGTGAAATACTACACGGGGAACGCGCTTCCCGAAGGCGCTGTCGCGGCTCTCTTTCGAAACGATAAAGGAAAGGGGTTCACTGATGTGACGCGGGAGGTTAATCTCGACAAGCCGATGCTACCGATGGGAAGCAATTACGGCGATCTTACGAACAATGGATTTCCTGACATGTATCTTGGCACGGGGGCCCCTGACTACGAGGCGGTCGTTCCAAATATGCTTTTTGTGAACGATGGTGGGAAGTTTTTTGATTTTACAATGACGAGTCGGATGGGCCACTTGCAAAAGGGGCATGCGGTGTCCTTCGCTGACTTTGATAGCGATGGTGATCTTGATGTTTTTGAACAGATGGGTGGCGCCTTGCGCGGCGATCAGTTTTACGACGTGCTCTTTGAAAACCCCGGATTTGGGAAGCACTGGCTGAGTGTGTCACTTCGAGGAAAACAGACTAATTATTATGGAGTGGGCGCGAGAGTGGGGGTGCAATTGCAAGACCTTGACGAGGAACCCCGCTGGGTTTTCCAGTGGATGAATAGCGGGGGGAGTTTTGGCGCAAATCCTCTGCGGCTTCATTTCGGATTGGGAGAGGCGTCAAAAATTCTCGAGGTCGAAGTCGTCTGGCCTGTTTCCGGACAAACGCAAGTGATCAAGAATGTTGAAATGGATCAGTTGATCAACATCACTGAACCATAAAAAAATCCTGTCGGAACGAAAGCCCGAGAGGATTGTTAAAAAAGAACTTCGTCTCCGGAATCATTCCACGGTGATGGTAATCTTCTCGGATACGAGTGGTGGATCGTGGGGGATATGGGAGTGATCGCCAAGAACAAGTTGGAGAGTGTGTTCACCTGGCTCCAACTCCAAAGTCACCTCTGTTTGTCCTCCGCCGAAGTGGAGGTTTTTTTCGTCCATGGGGAATGGAAGCTTAAGATTCGGAAGCTCCGAATCGATCACGAGATGGTGGTGTCCGGTTGGCTTGTCCGGGCCGAGATAGATTCCGGCAGGTGCTACGCCCATGCCTTTGAGGCCGAAGCGAACCGTAACCTTTTTACCTACTTTCTTTCCGTCTTTAGGGACAACGATGTAGACCTTGGCTTTCTCGGGACGGGGAATAGGGCTCATCGGAATGACGAGAGCATCATCCTTCTTCGCTGCATCATGGCTGTGACCTTCCTTCTTTTCATCAGCAAGCGCTCCAGGCAGTGCAATAAGTGATAATACTGAGAGAAAGATCGGGGCGGATTTGAGTAACTGAATTTTCATAGGAATTTCTGATATCGAGTGGCAAAATGTATGACTCCGATAGCTTCAGAATGCCCATTTTTTTTCGAGTGGCAAGCTTTCACGTGAACTGACTTCAATATTCTATGGCAAAATCCCGCTACCTGATTTCCCTCGTCGCCGTTACGGCTTCTTTTTTTAGTTGCTCGGCGCGGGCGGATAGCTGGCCACGATTCAGAGGTGTAAACGGGTCCGGTCTCAGCAACGGGGGCGAAATGCCGGATCGATTCGATGATTCAACGGCACTTTGGAATGTCGCGATTCCTGGAAACGGGCACGGCTCTCCGGTTGTCTATCGCGATCACATTTACCTTCTGAGTGCGGTTCCTGCGGTTGAATCAAAAGAGACGTTGGCGAAAGAAAAGAAAAAGAAAAAGTCGAAGGGAAAGGGCGCCGTGGCCTATCGATGGCGCGCGATTTGTTTGAACCGTAAGACGGGCCTTAAGGTTTGGGAAAAAGATTTCAATCAGCAGATCTTCAAGGGACATCGCTTCAATAGCGCTGCTTCTTCAACGGCTGCGGTAGATGAAGACCAGGTAGTTTTCGCTTGGGGCACCGCAGCTCAATTGACGGTTGTTTCCTTGAGTCATGAAGGTGACCTGCAATGGGAAAAAGACCTCGGGCCTGTCGTGGGGGGACATGGGTTTGGCGGAAGCCCTATTCTTTTGGGCGACTTGCTTGTCCTGAATAACGATCAGGACAAGCAGAGCGGTAATCTTCTTGCCCTCGATGCCTCCAGCGGGGAGGTCGCCTGGACGGTTGATCGTCGTAGTGAACGACTTTCGTACTCCGGTCCCTGTGTTTATGAGGTTGGGGGTAAGGAAATGCTCGTCTTCGTGAACTGGCAACATGGGTTCACGACCATCAATCCGCTCGATGGATCCGTGATTGCGGAGAAATCGGTTTTTAATTTGGAAACGAATGAGCGGGCGATCAGTTCGCCGGTGGTGGCGGAGGGCCTTGTCATCGGAACCTGTGGCTTCACCGCGAACCCGAAACATTGCGTGGCAATGCGTATGACTGGCAATGAGTGGGAAGAAGTCTGGCGGGTTGAGAGAAATGTTCCTCACATTCCTTCGGTGATGCCGGTGGGCGAACAAACCTATCTCATCGATGACTCTGGCATCGCCACTTGTCTCGATACTCAGACCGGTGAAGAAAAATGGAAAGCGAGAATTCCCGGTGTCGAAGGGGCAATTTTCGGGTCACCGGTGAGTGACGGGAAAAAGATTCTCTTTCTCGACGAGAGTGGAAATGCTCATTTGATTGCGGTCTCAGAAGAATTTAGATCGCTCGGGACGAGTGCCCTCGGGGAGTTGTGCCGAACCACTCCCGCCCTTGTCGATGGCGTTGTTTACATTCGTACCGAGACCGGACTGCGAGCGTTTGGAGAGTGATTCAGCGGTTTCGCTGGCATCGCTCAATGAGCTCCTCGCGCTGTGACGGAAGTTTTCCGCTCACTTCGAGAATGCACCGATGGGGATCAACTCCGGGTTCGATGATCCCGAGCTCTGTCGCGAGTTGTTTTTCGAAGTGGAGAATCGCTCGCATTCCAGCATCGTTCTCTTCGAGGTAGTTCAATCCCCGATCAAGAAGGTCGGCGAGTTCGGGAAGGGGCGTGTCGGGTTCGGCGATCTGCTCGATCAATTTGATGAAGTAAGAGGCGGCGAGGGTTCGTAAATAATTGGCGCGGAGCCCGAGTCTTGGGCGCTCGATGCTGAGATCTTTGAGAATATGGAGATCCCCTTTTCTGGCCGGGTGAATCTCCACTTCGCAGAGATAGAAGAGGTCAAGTTTCCCCCTGAACGGGCTCTTGGGTCGGCGTGCTCCTTTTGCGACGGTCTTTACGATTCCGTTCTCATGCGTGCACCAGTGTACGATCATGCTCGTCTCGGTGAGAGGGGAGCGTCGAATCAATGTGCCGCGTGCTTTCAGGGGAAGGAAATTGCTTTCTATCTGTAATCGATAATTTGAATTTATTCCATTTATGTGAGAGATCTAAGGCATCCTATGAAAGAGGAACTTCAAGCCATCGATATTGACTCCTTAAAGGCGCGGCTCTCCGAGTTGCGCCGGTATCTTTGACTTCGAGAAACTCGAAAAAGAGTTGGAAGCCTTTGAGGCTGAGATGAGTGCTCCCGGATTCTGGGACGATCAGGCGAAGGCTCAGACCAAAATGGGGGAAGTTTCCGCTCTGAAGAATAAGATCATCCCGATTCGTGAATTGGATTCACGAATCGAAGATTTCTCGGTTCTCCTCGAACTGGCTCAGGAAGAGGATGATGCCTCTGCCGTTGACGAAGTTATGAGCGAACTTGCCGAGATTGAAGGGTTTCTCGACAAAGTTGAGTTACAAACGTTGTTGAGTGGCGTTCACGATTTCGAGAGCGCCTTCGTGACGATTCATGCCGGAGCAGGGGGAACCGAAGCCTGCGATTGGGCGGATATGCTCGTGCGTATGTATCAGCGATGGGGCCAGCAAAAGGGCTACAAAGTATCGATGGTCGATATTCAGGAGGGCGAGGAAGTCGGGATTCGTGGTGCGACCTTGCATTTTGTCGGGGAGAATGCGTATGGCTACCTCAGCTGCGAGCGCGGCGTGCATCGTCTTGTTCGTATTTCGCCGTTCGATTCGCAGGCCCGGCGCCACACTTCCTTTGCTAGCATCGATGTCGTTCCCGATTTGAAAGAAGAGCCTGATCTCGAGATCGATGAGAAAGACATTGAGATTAAAACGGCGCGAAGCGGCGGAAAAGGCGGGCAGAATGTGAACAAAGTGGAGACGGCGGTCCACCTGACACACTTTCCCTCCGGCATACACATTCGATGCACGGTGGAGCGAAGCCAGCATAAGAATCGTAAGGTCGCGATGAAGTTGCTGAAAACTAAGTTGCTTCAGCTTGAAGAGGACAAGAAGCGCTCTGAAATGGAGCGGCAGTACGGGGAGAAAGGTGAGATCGGTTTTGGTAGCCAAATTAGGTCCTATGTTTTCCAGCCCTATCAGATGGTGAAAGATCATCGCACTGGCTGTGAGACGGGCAACATTCAGGCAGTGATGGATGGGGATATTGAATCATTTATCGAGGCAAAGCTTCGAGGCCTCGTCGCGGGAGAAGACAACGAAGATCTCTAAGCGGGAATGAAGTTCGGAATGAGATACGCCGTCGTGTTCCTCGTTTGTCTATTTTCTACCTTTCATTTGTCTGCGCAAACGCCGGTAAAAAAGAAGGAGCGATCCGGCTTCGTTCCTATCACCTCGGGCATTGTCGATCAGCGCGATTTTGCTGATTCAGTAAACGGTTGCGGTCCTGCGTCGATTCTGAACATGCTGAAATTCAGCCGCGAAGACTATTTGAATTCTTATCTCTCGGTTCTTGGATCGGATGAGGGCGTGAAGATGCGGTTCCTCGTGGATCGTTATTTTAAAAACAGGAAGTCCGTCACCTTTCCGGCGGCGAAACGATGGATGCCGAGTGGAATTCAAAGCGCGGATCTCGTCACAGGGCTTAATGAGTTTTTGAAAGATGAAGGGATTCCCGAATTAAGCGGAACCTATCTTGATCTGAAAAAAGGTGAGACGGAAAGGAATCACATTGTTCGCTGTCATGATTTAATCTCTGCCTCAATCCGTTCGGGCGTGATGCCAATTTTGAGCCTGCGTTCCTACATTGTGAAGCGGCGTGAGAGCAATGACCTCGAGCCTCGATGGGAAACTGCGGTTCATCACTATGTCGTCGTGACTTCGGTGACGAGGCCTCCTTCCGAGACCGGTTTCGAAGTGGCTGTATTGGAACCCTGGCGGGGAAAAAAGACAACGATCTACATCCATCGTGAGGCCAACGGGCAGGCATTTCGCGCGCTCAAGGGAGTCGAGGAGAATGGTCAATGGCTTGGCGGAACCCCATTTCTTCAGGTGATTGGGCATGATTTGCCGACGATGCGGCCGAAAGGTAGAGAGTGGTCAGACCGTTTCATCATTGTCGCGAATTTTCTGATCGGTGAGTTTTAACCCTCTAATCGGGCCTCCGATAGGATTGAAATAACCTGCCCCGCGAGGCCGGATTTCGGGGATGACGATGCCTTTTCTCTTATTCGCTTCATTCATCGCATTGCCGGGGCTCATCGCATTGCCGGGGGTGTCGTGTAGTCATGTGGAAGACGCGGCTCCTCATCTGAGGCTCGCTAAAATCCGTGAAAGCCGCGGCTTCGGGGCCTGATGCGTATCGGGGAGAGGGTAGGCGGGTCGTTTCACCTCGCGCCCCTATAAACTCTCGCTTTCGAGCGATCGGCCTTTTTGATGGGTGGGTGGCGCCCCAAGTAGGCGGGAGTGAGAGCGGAGTGCGCCTAAAATCAGTGTTTTTTTGCGGAAACTTTTTGCTGTGAAAGTGGTTTAGTCTCCGTGAAGATACCGATCGAATGGCAGGACAGACAACGATAGCCCCGGGAGCGGAAAGCGGTTGGGGGCTTTATACAGACGCTAGCGAACGCTCTAGGGGAGACGAGCCCGTGCTCCTTGCGGGCCGGCGCAGCGATGTCGTAATGGCTTACCCGGTGTCGAGCCTTTCGACTTTTATGGTGACGCTGCCCGCGGTCGAGAACGCTCTCGTTGAGAGTATGGTTTTTGCTCAGGTGGAAAAGCGGGGGCTCGCAGGGAAGCTCTCTGGAGAGACTCTTTTTGATTTTGAAAAAATCGCTCATGGAGACGATGGCGACCTCTATTTGATCACGGTCGTCATTGAGATTCCTGAGGGGATGGCGATGAAGAGCGCCGCAGGATTTACCAGTTCCGCTGCCGTTCAAAGTGTCAGCGACCGACCGACCGCGCGCATTTGGAAAGAATGGGGACGCTATGTGCTTGCCATTTTCAGTGAAGGACGGCCTGTGCACGCTCAGGTCTTGAGCAGCAAACCTGAATTGGGAAGCGCTCTTGCCTCGGAAGTAAATCTTTCATTGATGGGGCTGCAAGGTGAGGCCGGCCTCACGAATGCTTCTCCGCAGTTCATCGAGGTCGCTCTTGATGAAAGCGAGGGAGGCAATTTCTCAGCTTTTTCTGAAGCGGCTACCCTCCCTGTTGAGAGGGTAGCGCCTTCGATTCGTGAGCGAGTGACTTCGCGTTCACGCTTGACTCCATCGAGCGTGATTGGTGCGCGGCGGAAGAGCCGGAATGCCGTGAAGACGCTGATTGGTTTGGCGATTGGTTTGATGATCTACGTTGTCGTAGGATCCTGGTTTTGGAATAAGGCGAAGACGACCCGAGCGGAGGTTGTTTCACTCGAGCGACAGGTCGAAATTTTGCGGCCAGACCTTGAGCGAATTCAACTGGCAGAGCAGCGTTGGAAGCAGCTTGAGCCGGCTTTTGATAAGAACTTTTTTCCGATGATTCAGTTGAACCGCATTACTTCAGCGCTTCCGGGAAGCGGGGTTGTCGTTCGCGAGTTCAAGACGAATGGTCGCAGCATTCGCCTGCGAGGGCAGGCTCGGGATGTCCAGCTCGCGAATCGTCTTGTCGAAGATTTACGGGGCATTGACGGTTTCTCCACTTACGATTGGAGCATGCCGAATCCCAAGGTGGAGAAGAACAACACCGCCACGTTTGAAATCGAAGGAAAGCCCCAAAATGCGCAGCCTGAATAGTAGAGAAAAATGGCTTCTTGGGGCTTGTTTCGGCGTGGTTTTAATCGTCGCAACAGGTTTCGTGTCGCGATCTGTCATGAAAGTGCTTCGGGGAAGTGAGTCCACGATTCGCACCTTAAAAAATGAACTCGCTGACCAGGAAATGTGGCTTGAGGAGATGCCAAAAATTGAGGCTCGCGAAAAGTGGCTCTCTGAAAAGATGCCCGGTCTCGGAGGCGCTTCGATTGGTAAATTGCAGGGCGATTTACTCGAGACGCTTCAAGATGAGATCTTCGATCGAAAGTTAAAGATTGAGCAACAGAGTCTGCAGGACGTCGAGACGGAAGCTTTCTACACCGAAGTCGCGGTTCGATTGATTGTGCGCGGGGAGGAAAAAGTGATGTTGGAGTGGCTCACGACTTTACAAAATCCAGACATGTTTCAAGTGATCAAGGCGATCGAGCTGAAGCCGGATTTAAAATCCAAAGAAGTTGAGCCTCAGTCAATTTGTCAGATCACGATCGCGAGGTGGTATTTCCCCGATGATGGTGGCAAGGAATTGACCGGATCCGCCGGTGAAAAGGAGATCGTCAATCCTTCTAAGGCAACAGCTTCAAAGGGTTAAGCGAGGGATTTAACGGGGTATGATGAAGCATCTAACAGGGTTAATTTTTCGAATTTTTCCACTTTTGATTCTATGGGAACCTCTGATCGCACAGGAGGAGGCGGGGTTGCTTCCTACTCCGCTTGAGGAGGGCGATTATGATTCAGTTAAGGACGCGAGCCCGTTTACCCGCGTCCTCAGTATTGCTGATACCTACGCTCTGCGCGGAGTGGCGGAACTGGGTTCGATTCAGTATGCGACTCTCTATAACCGGGAAAATAAGAAAACAATTTTGGTGTCGCCTTCAGGAGGACCGCTCGAGTCCGACGACCCCGGGATCAAGTTGGTGCAGATCATTCCAGCGGGAACGCTGGATGGCGTTGCTGCCAAAATTTCCTTTGCAGGGGAAGAGGTCGAGCTCAAATACGATGTGAGCCAGATTTCGCCAGCTCCGGCGCAAACTTCGTCGTCGGGCGGCGATGGTAAGCGGGGAGATGAGGGCAAGCGCAAAGGCCCATCAAAGGAGGATATTGACCGTTTTCGTGCGCTTCCTGAAGCGAAACAGAAAAAGCTCCGCGAGTATATTGGTCGGGTCATGAAATCATATCCTGACATGTCGAGGGACGAAAAAGGGAATCTAATTCGGGGGGCGATGATCAAGCTGGCCGATGGCCGTGATATTGAGATGCCATCCCCCCAATAAACTCAATCGAAGGCTCCTCCCAATTCGGGCAATGGACGCTGATCTGTTGCCAGTCAGCGCTAATTTACTTCTTAACCAATCTAAGTGAGCCGATGTCCATCATACGGGGCTGCACTTTGTCTCCTGCTACGATGACGACCGAGTAGATCTTATTCGGCTCGAGCGTAACGGAGCCATTCAGGCGAACCGTTTTAAAGACCTCGAGGTTCTCTGTTTTTTCTGAAGCTCCCTTGAGGGTTTCTCCGGCCAAATAGACAATGAACTCGCTCGAAGCGTCCCGAATCGTTGCCTGATCAACTTCGACGAGGTAATCTCCCGGTTCGGAGATCTTGAACATCCAGGAGAACCAGGTCTCGGTCGATGTCCAGCTCGTCAGCGCTGAGAGGAATGAATTGATTGCGACGCGCTTGTCGCCGTGAACTCTCGCTTTATTCCCCATAAGCGCTTCTCCTGGTTTGATGACAGGAACGCTTGCAAGGACCCGTTTCATTGTCTCGATCGCAGGCTTCGCATAAAGGCCTGTCTTAGGCTTGTTTGCTGCTGCTTGTATCGATTCCAGAGCCGCGGCGCTTGGCGATTCAATGAGAGCACTCAAGAGTCGGCGTATGTCGTTGGGATTCGTGATTGTCGAGAGCGCTCTGTCCCAGAAAGGTTTTAACTCTTCCGGCTTTTCCGGTCCCGGAAGGGTTGCGAGGCGAATGTAAGCTCTCTCTGCTGCGCTGCGAAGTGCATTGTCTTCGGTCGTATCAATTATCTCTATTACTTTGGGGAGCACGGCACGGTTCTTCCAGCTGAGATAGGCGATCATGGCGTCCCGTTGGTATTCGGGATCATTCTTTTTATTGTAAATGGCTTTTAGTCTCGTGAGCGTCTTATCGCCGCCCATGACCCCGAGGATTCGGAAAAGGCTCTTTCTTTCGTTGCCGCTGGTTGTCGACACTTTGGTAAGAAGATTGTCGATTACAGGATCCGGATTGTCGCTCTTCTGGAGAACGGCGAGGACAGTATCCTCAAAGGCCTGTCTCACTTCGCGGCTGTGATCGCCGCTCAAAGCATCTAGAATTTCCTCGATGTTGTTCATATCAGCGAGTCCTTGAAGGGCTGATAGGTATTGAAGCCTTTGAGTGTCTGTACCGGTAATCTTGAAAGCAGAAATGATTTCCGGAACAGCGGGAGTGAATTCGCGTTCTGAGAGTGCTCTCGCAAGCTGAACGCTGACTCGGCTGCTTTGAGACTCCTTCATCTCCTCGAAGATCTTTTCTGAGATGCCGTTTCCTTCGAGATTCCGGATCACTTTGAAAGCGTCGCTGCGAAGTGAAGCCGAAGTCTTAGAATCGTTTAGAAGATCGACTGCGATTTCGATATCCTCTGTCACGCCGGAGGGCACTTCTGCGGATGAGAGTTCAATGATGCGGTCTTCATTTGCCTTCGCTTCCGCTTTAGACTTGGCAATCAATCCCGCACTGATCAAGAGAAGGCTCGCGCTGCATGCGAGAATGATCCATTTCACCTTGGGATTGGCTCTCGGGGTGGGTGGGCGCATCACCCCGGCGCGTGTCGTATGCCCTATCGCCCCGGTGCGCGGCCCGGTGGTTTTAAGACGTCCGGTCTGCACACCAAGGTTTGCGGTGGTTGCTCCGACAATGAGCGAGGGCGGAGCTGCTGCTTGATTGGCCGAGGTAACGATTCTAACGGAACCCGTTTTGACTTCGGTGACTTCCTCCACAGGAAGCGCTTCCTGTGGGACGGCTCCTGGGGGTTCGGGGTTTCTTGGCCAACGCTTAAGCGCCTCACGTGCGTCTTTGGGGCGGTGCTCAATGTCGCGGTTGATCAGCCACATGACCCATTGGCAGATCGATGGCGAAAGATCGGGGCGAACTTGATCGAGCGGAAAAACTTTGTGCTGGAGGTGCGCGTTCATGACCTGAGGCGCGGTTTCTCCATTGAAGGGATACTGAGCGGTCAGGGCATTGTAATAGACGCACCCCATTTGATAGAGGTCAGTTCTCGAATCGAGTTGGCCTCTTTCAAACTGCTCAGGAGCCATGAAGAAAATGGACCCCATCACCGATTCGTCCTGGTCCATTGTCTGGACAGATGGCGATTTGCTGAACTTTGCGAGGCCGAAGTCGAGGATTTTGGTCTGAAATTTTCCGGATGCCTGCCAGATCACCATGATGTTGGTCGGCTTGATGTCGCGATGAATGACGTCGTTTGCGGCCGCTGCGATGAGCGCCTCCATAGTCTGATAAACCACCTCAGTGAAATCATCCTGAGTGAGGACTCCCCGCTCGACTGTTTCATCGAGAGTTTCTCCCTTGAGCAACTCCATGACAACAAACCCGCCTTCCTCATCCTGTCCGACATCGAAAACGGTGATGATGTTAGGGTGGTTGAGGCTTGACAGAGTCTGGGCCTCCGCGATCAGGTTTTTGGCGGCTTCTTGGACTTCATCCTCAGTCGCCTGACCGGCGGCGAGGACTCGTTTGATGGCCACTTCACGTTGAAGCTGGGTATCCAGCGCTTTATAGACCGCACCGAGGCCGCCTTTGCCTATCTGCTCGAGAATTTTATAGCGGTTACTCATGAAGGAATGTGGGCGATACGTGATCGCGCAACCTCGTGAAATTATAAGTGTAATCGCAGTGGTGCAAGAAAATAACCCCAACAAGTTCAGATCCTTTTGTCTCAGTGGTGAAAAGGATTTGGCACCGTTGGGGGACTGATGAATGTTGCTTCGTTAATATGGATCGCGAAACACTGGCTGACACACTCGAGGAGATTGCCTTACTGCTCGAATTAAAGGGGGAAAACCCGTTCAAAATTCGTGCTTACCGCTCAGGGGCAGAGACGGTCAGGCAATTTCCGGGAGATATCGTCAAACAGGCTGAGGAGGACGATTTAAAAGGCATCAAAGGCGTCGGGGATGCTCTGCAGCAGAAGTTGCACGAACTCGCCTCAACCGGAAAGCTCGAGTATTACGAAAACCTCAGAGCGGAATTTCCGGAGACCCTTTTTGAATTGTTCAAGATTCAGGGGCTGGGGCCAAAGAAAATCAAGGCGCTCTATGACAAGCTCTCAGTGGATTCAGTTACTCGCTTAAAGGAAGTTTGCGAGTCGGGAACGATCTCGGAGCTTGCCGGATTTGGAAAAAAGACCGCAGACAAGATTCTGGAAGCGATCGAATTTCGAGAATCGAATGCAGATCGCTTTCGACTGGGGGATGTCGTCACGCCGGTCGAGGAAATTTTGGCAGCGCTCAAGCAGCACCCCGCTTGTTCCCGCGCTGAGGCGGCCGGCAGCTACCGGCGATCGAAAGAAACGGTGCATGATGTTGATTTTCTTGTCGCGACAAAAGAGCCTGAGGCAATCATTGAGCACTTTGTCTCTCAGGAGTGGGTTCACCGGGTTAGCGCAAAGGGGGGCACGAAAGCGAGCATCAACCTCGAGAATGGTTTGCAGTGCGACTTACGTGCCGTCTCGAATGATGAGTTTGCCTGCGCCCTCGCTTACTTTACGGGGAGTAAAGAACACAACGTGGTCATGCGTGGCCGTGCCAATGAGCGCGGTTATACGTTGAATGAGTATCGTCTCGCTGCAAAAGAGGGGAGTGGCAATGAGGCGCCTCCTGTTTTTCATACCGAAGAAGAGCTCTACGAATTCCTGGGACTCGATTTCGTTGAGCCGGAATTGCGGGAAAATACAGGTGAAGTCGAGGCGGCTGAATCGGGCGATCTTCCTGTGTTGGTGAAAACGGAAAATCTAAGAGGCACTTTTCACAATCACACCACCGCGAGCGACGGACAGAACACGCTTTCCGAGATGGCTGACGCGGCGATGGAGCTGGGTCTTCAGTATTTGGGCATCGCCGATCACTCAAAGAGTTCGTTTCAGGCAAACGGGCTCGATGAGAAGCGATTGCGTGCCCAGATCGATGAAATTGCCGGATTGAATCGTGGTTACGCGGAGCGCGGGGATCACTTTCGACTGATTTCCGGAAGTGAGGTCGATATTTTAAAAGATGGCTCGCTTGATTTCGAGGCTGATCTGCTAGGCGAGCTCGATTATGTGGTCGCGAGTGTTCACAATGCGATGACGCAATCGGAATCGGTGATGACTGATCGAATCATCAAGGCGGTGTCGAATCCTGCGGTGACGATGTTAGGGCATGTCTCGGGACGCCTCTTGCTGAAACGAGAGCCTTATGCAGTGAATATCCCTGCAGTGATTGATGCCTGTGCCGGGACAAACACGATCATTGAGCTGAATTGTAATCCTTGGCGCCTCGATATGGACTGGCGCTGGTGGAAGTTAGCGGCGGAAAAAGGCGTCAAGTGCGCGATCAATCCTGATGCTCATCGCACTTCAAATCTCGATTTTCTCTGGTTCGGTGTTCGTCTCGCCCGAAAAGGGTGGCTGACGCGGGACAATGTTATCAACACCCTTGATCTTTCTGAGATAGAAATGCTACTCAACCTAGATCCTGTATGAAAATGAAATCTTATACCCTTGTCCCTGATTCATCCGGAACTGGCGAGTTAATGTTGTCGCTTGGAGAGCGGGAGATTCCTTCCCCCGGCGATGATGAAGTGCTTGTAAAGATGGCCTCGGCTTCGCTGAACTACCGGGACCTTCTTATGAAATCCGGCAAGTCCGCTTCGAGCGGTTCGGATCCTGTGATTCCCTTTTCGGACGGGGCGGGGCTTATTGAAGCGGTCGGATCAAACGTTACCAAATGGAGTGTCGGAGATCGTGTTGCCTTGACCTTTTTCCGTGACTGGGAGTCCGGAGCATTCGATATGCGTTATCACGGAGCAGCTCGCGGCGGTTCCTGCGATGGCGTTCTTGCCGAATATGTGGCAGCACCCGCGCACAGTCTCGTGAAGGTTCCTCACTACCTCAGTTTGGAGGAAGCTTCGACGCTCCCCTGTGCGGCTTTAACTGCCTGGCATGGAATGATGGAGCGTCGTGTTCCGGTGGGGGTAGGAGATACCGTCCTGTGTTTGGGAACTGGAGGAGTCTCGATTTTTGCCACTCAAATCGCGAAGGCGGCGGGTGCCCGTGTCATCGTAACGAGCAGCTCAGATGAGAAGTTGGAGCGAGCGCAGAAGCTCGGCGCCGACGAGATCATCAACTACAAAAAAAATCCTGACTGGGACAAGGAGGTTTATCGACTCACCGATAAAAAAGGGGCCAATCACGTCGTTGAAGTCGGTGGGCCCGGAACGCTTGGAAAATCAATGAACGCTGCCGCGGCGGGAGGTTCGATTTCATTAATCGGCGTCCTCACCGGCTTTTCACCGCCTGATGCGAGCCTCTTTCCTCTCGTGACAAAGAATGTCGATCTTCAGGGGATTTACGTCGGCAGTCGCGAGATGTTCGAGCGGATGAATCAGTTTCTGCAAGCGCATCAGATCCATCCCGTGATTGACCAGTCCTTCTCATTCGCGGAAGCATCGGATGCATACTCATGTCTTCAGGGCGCACAGCACCTGGGGAAATTGGTCGTTAGATACTGACCAGTCGCGGCATGGTAAATGGAAAGGTCGCCGCTACTTTAGTCGCCTGCGCTTCTTAAGTGTCCTGTAGCCGTTTTCACGAAATCGCTTTCTACGAGATCGATGAAGGCATTAAAATTGTGTTCGAATCGGCTATCGCGATTGGGAAGAGCTTCCCCTAAACCTGTTTGATCATTTCAAGCTAAGCAATCTTCAGCGTATCCCCAGTGATGCGCGCGGTTGCGCCAAATACGAGGGGTTCGTTTTCTTTGATGTGGCCGGAGGAAAGTCCTCTTAGCACGGGAAAGGCACTGTCTGCGAAATGGTCGGAGAGGACGTCGTCCAATGAGACGTGATCGGGTCCGGGATCGCCTTCCGTAAACGCTCCGATGATGAGACCTCTAATTTGATCGAACCAGCCGGATTGCTTTAAGGTCGTGAGCATTCGATCGATTCGATAGGGGCGTTCGCCGACGTCTTCGATGAATAGAATGGCATCATTCAACGGCGGCGAAAAAGGGGTTCCGTTAAGAGCGCAGAGGACGGCAAGGTTTCCTCCGCAGAGGCGTCCCGAGGCGTCATTTTCAGTGCTTTTGTTCAGGCGTTCCAGCTGGTGGACACGTGTTTCCCCTGGTGCCTCTAGACATTCCGTCCAGCGCTTACGAATCGGGGCACTTGCATTCCCGAGTGCGGCGACCATCGGGGCGTGCATTGAGCGAACACCTGCGGCGGCCCACCGAGCGTGAAGGGCTGAAATATCGCTGAATCCGACGATCATTTTGTTCGCGGATTGAATTGCCTCCAGCTCTATTCCGGGAAGGATGCGCGTCGTTCCAAATCCCCCGCGTGCGCAAAGAATCGCATCTATTTTGTCGTTGCTGATCGCGCCGGCGAGTTCGCAAAGCCTTCGATCATCTGATCCCGCGAGATAGCCTGATTTGGAAAAGATATCAGAGCTGAAGGTGAGATCGTAGCGCTGCTCAAGCCAGAGAACTCCTTTTTGAAACGCGTCGTCGTCGAATGGCCCGGCTGGAGCAACAATGGCGAGAGTTGAGCCTTCTGAAACAGTGCGGGGAAAGGGAAGGCTCATTGTAAGGGGGCTTTAGAAGGAGGTCGGAATCAGAAAAACGGGAATGGCCTGACGAAGACCATTCCCGCATTGGAAATCTATGTAAGGCTGATTATGCCTCGATTGGAGCGACCATTCCGTAGTCACCGTCTTCGCGGCGATAGATGATTGCAAGCTTGTCAGACTTAGCGTCGTGAAAGACGATGAATGGTTTTTCATTCATCTCCATATCCATAATCGCCTCATCGGTGAAGAGGTGCTTGACCTTGTATTTCTCCTTGTGGATGAGAACGGGCTCGTGCTCTTCCTCCGGCTCAAGAGGAAGCTCCTGATTAAAGACCGCTTCTTCGAGGTGTCGCATTTCTTTTTGTATCTTCGGTCGGTGAGACTTCAGCATGCGCGTCTTGTGCTTCCGCATTCGGCGCGCAATTTTCGACATCGTCTCGTCAATTGAGGCATACATGTCATTAGAAGTGGAATCCGCTTCGATCACGATGTGGTTTGCGCAAAACAGGATTACCTCTGCGATATGGCGCTCGTTGTGCTCCACGTTTAGAATCACCCTGGCTTCGATGATTTTCGGGTAATCCAAATGCAAACCGGCTATTTTTTTCTGAGCATGGTCACGCATGGAATCTGTGACAGAAACGTGGCGACCGGTGACAGTGATAGGCAGATTAACGTTGGTTACTTGCATAGTTTAGTTTGTTTTTTTGATGTGGCTGGCTTTTCCAGTTCGACACTACTCTATCAGAAACGGGGCCTTTTTGACAAGGATCGATTCTAATCCTGAGAGTCGTCATTATCTCATAACAAAGCCAGAAAAAGGCGGGTTTTGTCAATTACATGGTAAAGCGGTCACCCAAATAGAGCTCGCGACTGACGGGATCGTTGATGAGGAAGTCCCGGGTTCCTTCGCGAAGCACTCTTCCTTCGTAAATGAGGTAGGCACGGTCGACCAGTTCGAGCGTCTGGCGTGCATTGTGGTCAGTGATGAGGATGGCGAGGCCAGAATCCCGAAGGTCAGCGACGATATTCTGAATCTCGTTTACCGCAATCGGATCAACTCCTGAAAAGGGTTCGTCCAACATCACCAGCGAAGGCTCTGTAACGAGTGACCGGGCGATGGTGACTCTTCGCTTTTCACCTCCTGAGCAAGTCAGTGCGATATTCTTCCGAATATGAGTGATGCCGAATCGCTCGAGAAGCTCGTTGCACCGTTCCACCTTTTCTTTTCTCGGGATACTCAACGTTTCCATCACTGCCATGATGTTTTGTTCGACGGTCAGTTTTCTGAAAATGGACTCTTCCTGGGGGAGGTAGCCCATGCCGAGCCGGGCGCGCTTATACATCGGCATTTTGGTGACATCGTTCCCATTGAACATCACTTTGCCGCCGTTGGGGGGCACCAGCCCGACAATCATGTAGAAGCTGGTTGTTTTTCCGGCTCCGTTGGGACCCAAAAGGCCTACAATTTCTCCGGGGCGAACATTGATCGCGATTCCGTTGACGACGGTTCGACCATCATAAATTTTCACGAGCCCTTCGGTGTCGAGGAGGCGTTCTTCTGAGAAGGTCCGTTCAGAAGGGTCTCTTTCGGACCGGGAAGTCGGTCGCGATTCCTGCGTGATGATTACTGGAGCAGGAGCGACAACGGCGGCGCTTAATTCAGGCTTGGCAGGAGGCTTCTCCTCGAAGGGAGGTGCGGGGGGAGCTTCTTTTTGGGGCGGCTCTAGGTCTGTCTGCTTCTCGTCTTCGACGGGAGCAGTTACAGGTGCCTTTTTCTGATTAAAGCGCGATTCAACGGATGTTTTCTGAGGAGGTGGTTCGGCGATAATGTCTTCGAACGAGACCAAAGCGGTCTCGAGAAAATCAGGGGTCTCAGCTTCGTCGTAGACAAGGAAATCTTCGTCGGCGACTTCGGATTCGACTTCGGATTCGACTTCGGATTCGACTTCGGGTACTGGGGGTGCCGGGCTTGGCGTCGGATCAGCGGGCAAATCTTCAAGTGGGGGCGGCGCAAAGTGGGGCGGTGGGCGCAGTTTTACTGGGACAGCTACTTCGAACTCGGCCTTAACTTCTGGTTCGGGTGGGAGTTCCGGGGGCAGGTTTGTATCTTTCTTCGGCGGAATTTCGGGTTCCTCTGCCTTAGGCAACTCTTCTGAATAGCCGCTTTTTTTAACCTTTGGTTGGACGCCGAACATTTCGGCGATTTCGTCGCGATCGTCAGAATAACTCATGGTGTGGGAAGGAAGGAGATGGCAATCAGTTATCGCAAAACTACGACTAGCGAGATCCGCCAATGCCAATGCCGGCGCCAATGCCTAGATCTTTCGTTTTATCCGGCCCTGTTATAGGGATGCTGATTTGGCTCCTGTTGTTGGTGCCTTTGATCTCGTAGAGCCCATTGCCTCTCATGATGATTTGAGCATCGGCAGAGTTTGTTTTTACAAATGCATCGCCATCCTGGAGGTAGGGAGGGCCTCCCGTGAGTATCATATCTTTCGTGATGGCATCGTAGTCGGCCCGGCGGGCGAGAGCGATTTGAGTTTTTCCCTCTGGAGTGATGCGGCGAATTTCAACCATTCCGCCCGAGGCAACGACGCGCTTGAAGCTCTCCTTCTTTTCGCCAGATTTGGAGGCCTCTGACTTAGAGTCATCTGCTTTAACACTCATTCCGGGCTCGGTGTAAATTTCCAGCTTGTCGCAGCTAATCTCGAAAGCAGGGTCGGGACTGGTAACAAATACATCTCCACGAAAGGTGAGGATCCCGCTCGCGTCGTCGAGGATCGACTCGCGAGCAAGAATTTCCATGTTGCCTTTGCTGCGGTCACCCATTTTTCCTCCGCCGCTTTTAGTGTTATACTTAGGTTCCAGAGGTTTAGGGGCGGGGATATCATCCGGATTGAGAGCGGGGGAATCAGGAATTTGGGGAGTGGTGGCCTCCATATCCGCCAATTCCATTACCTGTGATTCCTGAACGACCGTCGCCGACTCCCGGGGGATCGCTGGCCTGTCGTTCTCTACGGGCATCGCAATGGGTCGGGCAACAACACCTCCGTTCCCGAGGGCGGGTCTTGTTGCAGGGACATCGTTCACTGAGGGCGGAGGCTTCGGCATCATGCTTGTGATTGAAGCAATGGCACGGTCAGCGGCAGGTTGGCTCTTCAACTCCTCTACAACCGCTTCGATGCGGTCAGTGTCGATTTCTTTTACCGCAGATTCAATTTTCTCGGTGTCGATCTTATCCTTGTTTTCATTAAATACCCTCGTGACTGAGCGAGCCATTTCCTCGGGATCGAGATCCGCTTCTTTGAGGGCGGCTTCGGGATCCTTCTTTGCTTTTCGGAACGCTGATTTAAAGCGTGGATCTGAGAACACAGAGGCTGCCTCTTTTTTCAGAGCTTCCGTATCCTGAGCCTTAGCAGTCTCGGGGTGGGCGAGTAGTCCAAGTGACAGGATAATGTGAATGATAGAATATTTCATGTTGGGGATGGTATCGAGTTACCCGTTTTACGTTTATTTTCCGCCGGAAATCGGGATTCCCATCTGAGAGGTGAAGTCTTTTGAGTCGGGGATAACAACTCTTACGTTGCCTTTCATTCGACTGGTTTTTGTTTGGGCTTCAAAAATCATTTCATCTCCTGTCATCGTGAACTTTTCCTGTTCGATTTTTGCTGGTGTCTTCGAGATGAGTTGTTGGGAGACGAGGTCAAAAGTTGCTTCAGCCATGCTGATGTAGGTCTCCGGTTCTCCCTCTGCATTGTAGACGGATATGACGAGCTCAGTGAGGTTGAGGAATTGTTCGTCAACCCGGACGACGGTGACGGCGCGCATCACCGATTTAAGTCGGTCTTCTGTGTAGGAAGGAATCGCGACTCCCTTGAAGACACGACCGATCGGGAAGAGTTTCGTAAGCTCTGGTGGCAGCATGCTTTTGACGAGCGAAACTGGCGAAGTCTCATCGGCAACACCGATGCTCACAAGAAGTATTCCTGCGACCAAAATGCTTCGAATCGATGTCGAACGCTGGAGAGGGCTTACCATTTAGGAATAATCAGGACTGAAAAGTTCGAACGAGTTGGTAGACTGCCTTGAGCTCCGAAAGGACCGATCCGAGCTTATCCAATGGGACCTGGTTGGGGCCATCGCTCAGCGCCTCGGCAGGATTCGGATGCGTTTCCATGAAGACTCCATCACATCCTGCGGCCACTGCCGATCTAGCGAGGATGGGGGCGAGGACGCCATCACCGCCGCTCGAGGTCCCATTGCCTCCGGGGCGTTGCACGGAGTGCGTCGCGTCAAAAACGACACGACAGCCCAATTCTTTCATCCAGGGGATTGATCTCATGTCAGCGACAAGGTTGTTATATCCGAAGCTTGTTCCCCTTTCGGTAAGAAAGAAATTCTCACATCCAAAGGCTTCCAGTTTATCTGCTATATTCTTAACGTCCCAAGGTGCAAGAAATTGGCCTTTTTTCACATTTACGACTCTTCCTGTGACCGCCGCGGCCTCTATCAGATCCGTCTGACGGCAGAGAAATGCCGGAATTTGGAGAACATCGATAAATTCTGCCGCAATTTTGATTTCCTCAGCTGTATGGACGTCGGTCGTCACAGGGACGCCTATTTCCGATCCGATTTTCTGCAAGAGCCGACAACCCTCTTCGCAATCCATGCCGCGAAAAGAGGAAAGCGAACTCCGATTGGCTTTATCATAACTGGCTTTGAATACGAAATCGACGTCGCAGCTTTCAGCGATCGCACGGATCTTCGGGGCGATTTCAGTGATAAATGATTCGGATTCAATTACACAGGGCCCGAGGAAGAAGAGCGGGCGCGCTCCCCCTAGGCTAAATTTTCCAATTTGAACTTCTCTCATTTCGGCAGATTTCTCTTTCTAGGCTAGTGCCATGAGGACGAAGTATCAACTGCTAGGGCCCTGATTGGATAATATCAGCAAGAGTGTATAAATGGTGACAACTCAAAAAAACGATACGATTTGGCGCTTAATTGTCTGGACGTCCCGAACTGTCTCGATAGACTATCGCGATCCTGATTTTTGAATGTTCGGGACAGGTTTCGATGGAGGAAAATCAAAATCAGAATCAGAATGCGGTAGTGAATCATTGCCCTGAGTGCAAGCAGTCACTGGACGTGTCGCTTCTTTCTCCGTATTCGAAGATCAAGTGCACCTCTTGCGGGGAGTCAATTCGGGTTCGAACTTCGATGGGGCAGTATGAGATCACGGGGCTCCTCGGTGAAGGGGGGATGAGTCAGGTGTTTCGGGCTTCGGATCGTCATCTCGGTCGGGAAGTCGCGCTCAAGGTTCTCCATCAGGCCTTGAGCCGGGACGCGGTCTTGACTGCCATGTTCGAGCGTGAGGCGAAACTAACCGCTTTGATCATTCATCCGAACGTGGTGAAGGTTTATACGGTCGGCCAGGACCAGGGTTACTTTTTCATCGCGATGGAACTCGTTGATGCGACAGGTGTTGAGAAAGTGATTGAGGAAAAAGGAGCCATCGGAGAAGCGGAGGTGTTGAGGATCGCTCACGATGTCACGAACGGGTTGCGGGCCGCCTATGACGAAAAACTGATCCACCGGGATATTAAACCCGGGAACATGCTCGTTACGGAGGACGGTACGACAAAGTTGGTCGACTTCGGACTCGCCGTGCAGCAGGGCGGCGCCGATGAATCGGAAGACCTCTGGGCCACCCCGTTTTATGTTCCGCCGGAGAAGCTGGAGGGGGAGCAGGATACTTATCTTGGCGATATTTACAGCCTTGGCGCTACGCTCTATCATGCCCTTGCAGGGGTGCCGCCTTTCGAGGCAAATACTTCCTCAATGGAAGAGCTGAAGGAAATAAAAAAACAGCCGATTAACCTGAAGGCTTTCGCTTCAGGCGCATCGAAGGCGACGATCAGGTTGATCGAGTCAATGATGGCGTATTCGCCTCAGAACCGACCCCAATCATACGAGGAATTACTGAAGCGCCTTGACCGGGTTTTGTTGAATGAATTTGGTCGAAGCAGTCGCTACAAGACCACTAAGAAGAGCAAAGTGCCGATGCTTGCCGGTGTGATTGGCGGGCTCGCTATTGTTCTTGTGATGATATTCCTGATGATTCCCGATAAGGAGATTCCGGAAACTCCAAGCTTGGGGATTGGAGAGGGTGAGCGTGTCATTCAAGCGAGTGAAAATTCAAACGCGGAGCAATTTTTGAAAGCGCGTGAGCACTTTTCCACCGGACGGTTCCGTCAGGCGGGGAAATCGTTTGATGATCTTGCAACGGCCGGCAATCTTTCTCCCTCGACACGCATGTGGACAGGTTTCTATCGCGGAACGATTGCGCTGCTGGAAGGGCGTGAGCCCGATTCCCGTGAGGCATTTTTGGAGGTTCAAAAGAATTTTTCCGGTGCTTTGGAGGACTCTAATGAGGTGACTACTTTTCTCGGGGGGATTTCTTCGAACCTTTTGGAGCCTTTTCCGTTTCTGCAATCCGATGTTGAGTTCGGAACCTCGTCATTTGATGCCATTGGCTGGTTACTTGCCGGACTGAAAAACTGGCAATGTGGAGAATTTGAGTCGGGTATGGAATACCTTAAAAAATTTGAGGAATGCAGTCTTCCTTCTCAGTATCCCTGGAAGAATGCGTTACTTGAACCTTTGACCGCCTACCAAAAAGATTTTGCACAATTGAAGTCATTACCTAACCCTTCGCGGAAGGAGACTTCGAAGGACCTTGGTAAGGCCCAAAAAGAGCTCACCCTCGCGAAAGACACCGCTCAGTCGCCGGGGCGGTTTCCGGCGTTAATCAAGGGACGCTTGGATCGAATTGAAGTGATTCGGGTCTTGATCGCTAAAGAGGAGATCGTTTTGCCGGAGCTGAAATCCAGCTCCGACGTGACGGTGACGACGCCCCCTAAGTCGACTGAGGAGCCAGCGATGACGGCTGATGATGCCGTAAAGGCTCAGTCAGAGCTGGAAGAAATAAAGAAACTTTATGCTTCGCTTGCTCCCTATAGCGAAACGCTTCTCTTTACCGGTGCCATTGCTCAAATCGAAGCTGTCGAATTCGACTCCAGTTCGGCAAAACGGCTCAAAGCGGCGCTGAGTGATGTCTACAATGGCGCGGATCCATTTTTGGGAGTGCTTGCCGAATTGTTGGCGCAGGGAAATTACGAGGGAGAAATTTTGAGGCGGGAAGGAGTGCCGCTGAACGCGAAAATCACGGCGGCAAATACGTCCGCCTTCACGATCGATCTCGGCTTTGGACCCAATGAGGTCGGAGTAGAGAGTTTTGATCCGGCGTGGATGATAGGCGCTGCCGCGGAGTTGCAGGGTGATCCGACGGTCGATAATCAGAAAGGCCGGGAGGCAATGATTGATTTTGCGATCGCGACCAATCAAAGGGAGTTAGCAATGCAACTGGGCACACAGCTCGCAGTGGCGTCTCCTGATTTCTCTAAAAAGTGGGCCGCTCTTTTGAAGATCTTGAGATAATCCACCTTTGGCGGTGGGTTGCTAATTTGAAGGATACAAAATTGAACGCCGCTTGCAGTGGGATGTCTAGACGTGTTCACCTCATTGAACTCCATTTCCAATTTTCCCATGAGCGACAAAGACGACGACCATCCAAACCCCTACCCTGATCCCGATGAGATTTCGCGAAAGCTCTCAGAGTTTTTAAAATCAAATTTTGGTGATCAAGTTTCCTTTTCTTCGATGACGGACGGATTGAATCCGTTCGAAAATTCAACAGAGAGTTCCGGCGAGACTCACGATGTGAAAACAGAGGACCTTGTGGATGTTTTCGATTTTGATCTGTTACCGCGTGATATTAAAAAGCACCTCGACCGATTTGTGATCCGTCAGGATGAAGCAAAAAAGGCCCTTTCGATCGCGGTTTGCGACCACTACAACCATGCGAAATATTTGAGACGTCTCGAGCGGGAGAGTCCTGAAGAGGCTGGTAAAATTGAATTTGCGAAACAGAATGTGATTGTGGTAGGGCCCACCGGTGTCGGAAAGACCTATTTAGTGAAACACATTGCCGAGTTAATTGGGGTTCCTTTTGTGAAGGCCGATGCGACTAAATTTTCGGAAACAGGCTATGTTGGCGCGGATGTCGACGACTTGGTGCGGGAGCTAGTTCGAAAAGCGGATGGAGACGTTTCGTTGGCTGAATACGGGATTGTTTACATCGATGAAATCGACAAAATCGCGACAGCATCGAATTCTTCGGGTCGAGATGTCAGCGGGAGAGGCGTGCAGACGACGCTACTGAAATTAATGGAGGAGACGGAGGTTCCGGTCCGCAATCCCCAGGATATGCAGTCCCAGATGCAGGCGATGTTTGAGATGAACAAGGGAGGGAAGCCGGGCAAGGATTCAATCAATACCCGGCATATTCTCTTCATCGTAAGCGGGGCGTTTTCGGGTCTCGAAAAAATTGTTGAAGCCCGGGTGCGCGAAGGATCGATTGGTTTTTCGGCTGAGAGTAGCGCCACCGTTCAGGAGAATCTTTTCGAGCATTTGGTGGAAACCCGTGACTTCATTAACTTTGGCTTTGAGGCCGAATTCATTGGGCGACTTCCCGTCAGGGTGTTCTGCGATCACCTTGATGCTGATGATCTATTCAGCATTATGAAGCATTCTGAAGGGAGCCTCATCCGCCAATACGAGCTTGAGTTTGAGGCCTTTGGAATACGGGCTCAATTTGAGGACAGTGCCTTGCAGAAAATCGCTGAGGCGGCAGAGAAAGAAAAGACCGGTGCGAGGGGACTGATGACGGTTTGCGAGAAACTGCTCCGAAATTTCAAATTCGAACTTCCCGGGACTTCGGTGACCGAGTTGGAAGTGACGGGAGAGCTAGTGAACGCTCCCGCCGCTGTACTGGAAGCAATTCTTTCTGAAGCGGGACCTGTCGGGGACGGTCGGGTTATCGCTGAGATTGCGGCATTTCGTCGAAAGTTTGAGGAGCGCCACGGGGTCAGGCTCAACATTCGCAACGATGCGGCCGCACGGATCGCTACGATATCCGAGTCGCAAAACCAGAGCATTCTCCAGGTTTGCGAGGAGCTATTTCGTGACTTTCAGTTTGGGCTCAACTTGATTCGAAAGAATACAGGGCAGGATACTTTTGTGATCACTGCAGATGCGGTGGATGATCCTGACAAGTATCTAAGTGGTCTCGTCGTCGCGAGTTACCGTAAAGATGAAGATTCCGATGAATCGAACCCGGAAGAGCGCGCTAAAGAATCAACTTAAATGGGGTTAGGCGTTCTCCGACCTTACGGTATTTTTACACTTCACCCGCTTTGAATTCTGACATTACTGCCAGGAAGTTGCTTTTGAAACCCTGATCTTTGATTGCTGGCGGAAGACGGGATTGGAGGGGCCGAAAGAGCCGGAATTGGTTTGACGATTCAGGTCCTCAGAAGTTCGCCCGAATCAGCGGAAGGTCAGGCTCCGCGACGGTAATATTCGACGGCGTGTTGCCACCAGGGGGAGAGATCGGCGAAGGGGGTCAGCCAGACGAGTCGATGCAGATCCAGCATCAGTTCGGTGCTGTTGGCAAGACGGCGGAGCGCCGCTTGATCGAGTCCGGCGGGGCCTTCATAGATGAGACGTTCTTTCAGCTGGGCGAGTTCTTCGACGGAGGCTGGGTCTTTTAGGATCGCCGATTTCTTAATCAGGGAGACGTGAACGGCATTGACGTAGGGATCGACGATGACCCGAGTGATCCCTTCCAGCTCCGCGTTCGGATCGAATCGATCGGACAAGGTGGATAGGCCTTTTTCCTCGCGTGCGATGATCTCCCGATACTCGAGAGGCGGCGCGGTCTCCTCGGGCGTGGCCAAAAGATTGGCGCGTCGAAGTCGGGCCCCGGGAGTGGGTCGACTGCCCCAGACCGAGATGGGAACGGCTAGGGCGACGGGGCCGAAAACCGGTAGGAGCCAGTAGCCGAGCATGGGTTCGATCAGAAATGCGGCGGTGAGCCAGGCCATGCCGAGAAACATCTGACCGGCGTGAGCACCAAAGGCCTCACGCCACGAGTTGCCCACGGCATCCCGTTGCTGGGTGACCCACTCAACTTTTCGTCCCAGCAGCAGCCAGAAGAAAAACTTGGTGTGAAAAAGCATCACGATAGGAGCGACGAGGGCGGAGTAGAGCGTCTCGATGAGCAGACCCCCGATGAGGGCGGGAATGCCGCCAAAGCGCCGGGCGCGTTTCCAGTCAAAGAGACACTGGAGGAAAGCGAGGATTTTGGGCAGAAACAGGAGCAGCAGGGTGGCACCGAAAATGATGAGGCCCTGTTGATTGGTCGACCACGCGACGGGGAGATAGGCTCCCAAGGCGCTCTCGGCTGGCACGAGGGTGAGTCCGGTGACGACCTGGTTGAACACGATGAGGCTGTTGATGAGGAGAAAAAGGAACCAGAGCGGTGACGACAGGTAGCCGACGATTCCCAGAAGGAGATGCAGTCGACTGACGGGATGGATGCCGCTCGCGAACAAGAGCCAGGTGTGTTGGAGGTTTCCCTGCAACCAGCGGCGGTCGCGCTTGGCGCTCTCAATTAGTGAGGGTGGGCCTTCCTCCCAGGATCCTTCCAGATCCCAGAGCAACCAGATCTCCCAGCCGGCCTTTCTCATGAGGGCGGCCTCGACAAAATCGTGGCTCAGGATTTTGCCGCCAAAGGGTTCCTTGCCGGGCAGGTCGGGAAGGGCGCAGAACTCGGCGAACGGGGCTAAACGAATGATGGCGTTGTGTCCCCAGTAGTTGCCCGAGGGACCCTGCCAGTAGTTGAGGCCGGCGGTGAACATGTCGCCGAGGAGGCGAAAGGCAAACTGCTGCACCCGGCCATGGATGGAAGCGGCTCGAGCGAGTCGGGGCGCGGTCTGGAGCAGGCCGATACGGGGATGTTTCTCCATCAGGGCCGCCATTTTTACCATATCCTCACCGGCCATGACGCTGTCGGCATCCATGACGACCATGTTGGTATAGCGACCACCCCAAGTCTGAAGGAACTCAGAGATGTTACCGGCTTTTTTGTCGATGTTTTCCAGTCGACGACGGTAGTGAATGCGCCCGGAGGCCTTGAGTTCGCGACAGAGTTGCAGCCAGGCGAATTCCTCCTGAATCCAGTTCTCGGGATTGGTGCTGTCGCTGAGAACGAAGAACTCGAAGTCGTCGAGTCGGCCGGTGCGTTCGATCGACCGGAAGACGGCCCGGATGCGTTCGAAAATCTCGATCGGGTTTTCGTTGTAAACGGGATAGACAATGACAGTGGGGCTAAAGGGGGCCTCGAGATCTTTTTGGGTCAAGCCTGCGGCGGGATTGACCTTGGCCCCGCCGGTGCCTCCAATGAAAAAACCGACCAAGGCGGTCATGATACCAAAGGAAAGCAGTCCGAAAAGGATGAGGAAGATGCCCAGCAACACCGCCGAGGCGCCGTTGAAACTGCCATAGAGTCGCCAGAGCAAATCCCCCATCAGAATGCCGCCGGAAACGGTGATGAGGATGGCTCCGCCAAAAACGAAGGCGCGGCGAAACCACCAATTGCTCCGATTGGTTGAGGAAGGTAATTGAGATGCCTGAAGCACTTCGGATGAGGAGGGATCGTCCATCTCTTAGCGGGGCGGGTGTGGCATCATCGCCAGAAGAAGAGTAGGAGCAGGGTTCCCAGTCCCCCCAGCGCGGAGACGATGAGGAGAGCTTTGAAAATCGGGGTGCGGTTGAGTCCCTCCCACCAGAACGTGGCTCGGCGCATGATGGGATTGAGCGTGATTGGGCGCGGAGTCATCGCTCGGCGATCGATGCCCGGGCCTTCGTTCAAGTAACTATCCAGCAGGGCCGCGATCACTTCATCGGGCAGGGGGGGATCAGAGAGGAAGTAATTCTGGTTCGCTCCCGGCAGATCTGCGAGCAAGAGGGCGAGACGACCGCGAGCGGCGAGACGTTTCTTGGGCAGGGGCACGCCGGTCGCGTTGGAAAACCATTCAGCGACGAGGTGAATCGTTTCTTCCATGGCGACTGAAGGAACCCGCAGGGTGGGATCCGCTGAGACCCTGTCCTCGGCCCGACTGAGGACCCGATGAATTGCCCGGCTCAGGAGGAGCTTGTTCCGAAGGCCGAGAGCGCAGAGATAGCTCTCCACCGTTACGTAGGCTTCGTTCCATTCTTCGATGGCCGCCGAATCGAGGCGAAGGGGGGGCTGCTGCATCAGAGGGAAAGCCAACTGGTCCACGTCTCGGAAAGGAAGTCGTTGCCGTGTTTCAAGGCACAGCGGACCTCGGCACCGTCGATCGGTTTCTCGGCGTCGGTGCTGCGAATTTCAAAAGCGACCCGCCACGAATTTCCGCCGGGGTATTTTTCGACTCGAGCAGGCCCCACCAGTTCCGCCCCTTTGCTGGCGATGCTGACGATGGCTTCGAGCGGGGTATCGGGAGCCAGTTTGTCGATCGCCGGTCCGGTATACTCGAGAATGATGTAGCGGGTGTGGGGGGGTGTGAACCGGCGACATTGGTAACACCGAAACCGGAGACGTAGGTAACAGATTAAACTGGGGGATGCCCTGGATATCTGAAGACCCTATGGACCAAAAAGAACGATTTATTTCCCTCGCGA